>WNFV01016058.1_pt1 | contig 10920 bp, 9 predicted proteins | sample 5400101 | NCBI WGS metagenome assembly WNFV01 (sample SAMN13153361, study PRJNA577476) | soil metagenome | isolation source: 115 cm soil or saprolite under grassland replicate 1 | place: USA:California | collected 2016-06-15
AAGGTGAACACGCTCGTCAGCGCCAGGTAGGGCAGTCGCAGCAGCACAATGGATCATCCTGGCCTACCTCGTATCCTGGCCTTCAACTGTATGCGAGAGCCGCAGGTCACAGGCCATGGATGGCGTTTTCGGCACCCACAACATTGCTGGCGGTGCTCGACGATGCTCGCGCGCTGCTGGAAAGGCCCGGAAACGACTTCACGTGGTCCTCGTTCGCCGACGCCGACGCCGCGGTTGGCGAGATCGACGAGCTGGCCGCGGCCGTCCGTGCCGGCGGTGTCCCTTTCGCTCTCGGCGTCCTGTTCGCGCCCACTGGCCCGATCCAGGAAGTCGCGATCAGCAGCGGGTGGGGTCAGGAGTTCCTGATCCTCGCCGACCGGTTTGACGCCGCACGGGCCGCGGCTGATCACACGTCCTCAGATTGACAGAGCTGGCAGTCAGGGAAGGTGCGGGCGGCGCATCGAAGACTGAGCGGGTATCGACCGATGCGAGTGCTACCTCGTGGTCTGTGCCAGCGGTCGACGTCCTCACATGCCGCGTTTCGCGCGCTCGATCTTCGCTTGCGGACTTCGATGAACGTTGTCAGCTCGAGGCCGCTGGCGTTGTGGGTTCCACTGGTGCATCGGCGGTAGCAGAGGATCCGGGTCGTGGACGGATCACCCTCGCCTCCAGCTGGTCGACTGCGAGCCTGCGCACGTCGGCGAGGTCAGCGTCGACGGCGAGGTCTCGATAGCTTCGGCTGAAGCTGTTGCGGGAGGCAGGGTTGGACTGCGTTTCGTAGACCAGGATGAGGCGCCGGTCGGTCACACCTTGTGGCACCGCGGTGCGGAGCTTGTGCACGCAGGCCTTGAATTCAGCCTCGTTCTTGGGTCCGGGACCGCCCTTGAAACCCAGAGGATCACCCTGGAGTCCAAGGGTACGACGCTGCAGGTAGTACTTGAACTCGATAATGGTGGCTAGCTCGCCGGTCTGTACAAGCAGGTCGAACTTGCGCCATTCAGTCTGAAACCGTGGACCCGGGCCGAGCTGATCACGGGCGGCGGCCATGAAGAAGGCACGCAAGGTGCACTCGTCAGTGTTGGGAAGCCCAACCTTTTCCGCGTGCGCCAGAAGCCGGCGCATCGCCTCACGGGTGACATCGGGAACCCAATCGCCGGTGGAAGCCATGCTGCCTGTATACCCCGAGCGGGCCGATTCTCGCGCCCACCGCTTGGCTCACGCGTGTTGGCAGGCCTCTCCTGGCCGATGAGCGGACGGCCGTCATTCGATCCCGGTTCGCGGATTAGCGAATCGGGTATTCGACAGCCATGGATCTGATGTCCTGGCTGCGGCTCATGATCGCTCTGGGCGGGGCGGGCGTGGCGGCCTACGGGGTATGGATCCTGATTACCGGCCGCGCCCCGCGCGGCGATCAACGCGCGTTCCGACGGCGGACAGACGCCGGGCTGTACCACCTCTGCTTGGGCCTGGCGTTGGCGCTGCTAGCCTCGGTCTTTCGCTAACAGTCGATCATGGCTGTTGAGATGTTCGGTTGATCTTCCGGGTGGTCGTTCGGGTGGTGGGCGCGATGGCGGCCCGACGCGTTGGTCGGGGTCCTCCGTGTGGTGTTGGTGGGTCGGGGTGGTGGTGTCAGCTGATCGGTTGCGGCAGCGCGGCGAGGCGGGTGAGAGCGGCGGCCAGATCTGTTGCCCAGGGCCATGTTTCGGCGATACGGAGCCGGGTTTGCCGGGCGCTTCGGGTGAGGCGGCCGGCGACGTGCAGCAGCCGGTAGCGCAGCTTCTTCGGCTCCGCGACGGCGAGTTCACCGTCCAGGAGAAGGTGTTGGGTCCAGGCGAGCAGGTCGATGCCGGTCAGGGCCAGTTCCAGCCAGGCCTGGTTGATCGCGAACACGCGGGAGGGGAACCGGCCGAAGCCGGTGTCCTTGCCGGTGCGGATGCGGTCTTCGACCCGGGCGTGGGCGCGGTGACGAGCCTCCAGGAACTGGATTGAGCCGTGTCCGGGTGGGGTGTCGGTGGCCATCACCTGATGCCGCAGGCCTTCGATGCTGTCGAACAGCGACAGTTGCGCGCCGGGGTGCGGGCGTTCGCGGCGCACGATGAACCGGGTGCCTTCGGGGTAGCCGGTGGCGGGGACCAGGCCGGTGATTTCGCAGATTTCGGCGCCGTCGCGCAGTTCGCCGTCGCTGTCCAGGGCGGGGATCCAGTCGGTGGCCGCCCGGATCGCCGCCCGGACCGGTTCGGTGATCGCCACGCCGACGGAGAAACAGGTGTCGACACCGTGCTGGCGCAGGCTGCGGATGTGGGTCAGGAACCCTTGGGTGCAGCCGGCGGAGTCCGACCGGGCCAGGATCGGGTGCCGTAGCGGTGGGCGTCCCGGATCTGTTGCAGGGCCTGGTCCAGCACGGTGATGTGGTCGGCGGTGGTGTTCGACCCGGCCCGTCCCTCGCGCAGCAACCCGGACAGCGCCTCCCGGGTGCCGTCCAGGAAACAGAACAACGGGTGGTAGCCGAACGTCCTCTTGTATGTGGGGGTCGCGGACTGCTTCTCTGAGTGGCAGATCACGATGGAGGCGTCCAGGTCGAGCACCAAACCCGGGACCGGTTGTCCCGCCGCCGTCGAGTCCGGCAGCCCGGTGCGGGTCTCGGCCGCCTGTGTCCAGGCCAGTTCCCGCGCTTGGGCGCGGGCCACGCGAAGCCGGGCCAACGCCGCAGCGTCCAGATCGCACAGCAGCCGCCACGCGGTCGGGTCGGAGGCCACCGAACCGAACAGGTCGGCCTGATTGCGCAGGACCGCAAGGTCGGCGATCGCCTCGCCGCCATCGGCGAGCATCACCGCCAGGTCCACCGCGACACGGCCCGGGTTATGACCGGCCCGGCGGACCCGCAACGGCGCGAGCGCGTCACCGAACGCGGCGGTCAGCCCAGTGGCATCGGCAAGGTCAGCCAACAGGCGGGCGCCGGCATGCCCGACGACACCCCGACCATCAGCAGCGGCAACGATCTTCGGACGTAACCCGGTAACCTTCACTTGGAAAGTGCCCTCCGTGGCGGGATGGAACAGGACCCTCAGCAAGTCCTATCTTCCCAGATCAGAGGGCACTTTCACGTTCACGACCCGCCACCCGCAGCCACCCTTAATGAAGGCGTGAGGCTAGCACTCGGCCAGCTGTGGAACGAGCATCGTCAGACGCTGCCGGCGGCCGCAGCACTCGTCGCCACAATTGTGCTGATCGGTCTGGGCATTCGGTACCGCCCGCGGGGGGACAAGCGGCAGTAGGGCGTCGACGTACCGGGGCGACCTGGCCTCTTCTGCCGCCGACCGGGCGCTACGCAATGTGACGGAATCTGGTTGCGGCTGGCCGCACGGTCGTGCCGAAATGAGGATGTCCAGTGTGTCGGATCAACCTGGCGCAACACGCCCGAATTTGATCTGTACGTGCCGAACCCCTCCGCCTTGACCTGGTGACCAGACAACGCCACACCAGCCAGAATCCCAACAATCCGGCCAGCGTCTGCGGCTGTCGCCTGACCTGCACATACCCGATCTCCGCACAACTACGGCCTGGCCGCATCGGCAAGTGACAATACCAGGTTTGCGGATTCCGGGTACCAAATGTCGGAATGTGCTCCTTCAAACCTAGAAAGGCGCCCACGTTTGAATCGCCACGTAGAATCCACGTTGACGATCCTTCCGTTTTCCGGTCGGATTATCATGTACTCATCCATCCGTGGCATCCGCACAACTTGAATCATGTCCCGTGGCGCTGTCGCCCCGTAGGCCCCTAGGCCAGGAGTGCCCTCCGCGAATCTGTGCCAGAGTCTCAGCGCACGATCTGCGTGGGAAAACGTCAACACTACCGGTCCGCTGATGGGAGCCGCAGTCAAAAGGGACGAATAGCGATCAGCAAAGTCATCTGGCCGTGTCGCCATTTGAAATACCAATAGCGTGTCAACGGTGTAGGGGTACTCGTTGCGCGCCCATGGCCAAGCCAAAGTTGGTGCAGTCGGTTCATTCGCTGCCACGATCGCCTCGCACAAGAACCGCCCGCCAAAGGAATGGCCAATGCAGTGGAGATATTGACCTCTATTTGTCCGGAGCGTGGGGGGCTCGGCGGAAGGCAGCTCACGTATGGAATTCAAATATCCTAGGATATGTGCTATGACGAATTCGGCGTGGCCTTGAGTCGTCATAGCGTGAGCACGGTCTCGAATTCGGCAGTAGCCCTCAGGAAAGGGGTTACTCATCGAGGGCCACCGTATCAGCACAAAAAGGGCAGAAAAGCTCGTAAGCTCTTCGTACATTGCCTCCTGAGCGGCAAGCTGGGCCTGGAGTAGCGTGGCTAGTTTCGATATACTCTGGCTTGCGCGCTCTGTGCTGTTTCGCCATCCGTGCACGAATACAAAAATATCCGTTACTTCGGGCGCAAGGGCTATAGTTCTGTCGAGCCAGTCTGCCACACCCTCTGTTGGAATGATGCGCCCAGAATCGAAATCAACAAGATAGCCAGAATCGTCTAGGTCTATCGTTACTACAGCGTTTCCCGTCAAAGTGGTCATCGCCTTCTACTTACTGGCCCCGATGCTGCTGGCAAAGATGGGTGTCGATACCTCTGTAGAGGGACATTACTAGGCCCAATGGATTTTTGCGCACCGCTATTCCATCATGCGCTAGCCGTTGAAAGATGTCCCCTGCTCGCACGGGAGACTCGGGATCAGAGCGATACATTGTGACAGTGTTAAATTGCGTGAAGAACGTTCTTGCATACTCACGAGCGAAGGCAGGTGGTATTCCGACCTGTGGGCCGATAAGACAATTAGCCCCCTTTTCGATCAGGACACTGCCGATGGCAGTATAGAACAGCGATGACATCTGGGCACCTTCACACGCGTTCACGAAAACGATCGGAGTCGAGAGCAGGGATGTCTGGGCTAGCCAGGCCATAAAATCCGTGCTTCTTATAGGCTGCCGGTCAGTCAGCCTCAGGTAAGCTTTGGCCGGTTCGTTCGTGGAGGAAACGCCTGTCCCGTGGCAGCCGAAGTACATTATGTGATCACCATAATGAGCCGATTTTATGTCCTGCTCCAGATGATCCTTTGACTCGCGTACGATAGCTTCTGCAGCAGTTGACCGGAACATGCTGATTACTGGAGCGACGGACGGAGCTTGGCTGAACTGCTTGTCAAGGTTCCTATCAACGTTCACCCCAGCGATGACTCCCCGTCCGCCGATAGCAATACAGGGCTTCCAAGCGGGAGAATGCTTGAAGTTGTGCTCAATTATATGCGAGTAGCCCCAAAAACCTTCCCATGGCACCTGTTGACCCCCGCTAGGGTTCAGATCTTCATGCCCTGCTGGTGGGGTATAGAGCATCCACCAAGGCACGAAAAGGCTGCTAGACTGGATAGAGATGATCAGAGAGGTCTCTCGCAAGCTGTTAGTGCATCACCCATCTTACTCAGGTCATTGCCACTGGTATAGAACAAGAGCCGGTACAGCTTGTGGCCTACCTTGGCGAGGGGTCTGGCGACATCGCTTAGACGGCTATCTCCGTCCCTATCCTCCGACAGATCCCAGCTATCGGCGAAAGGGAACCGCCACTTTCCGTCAGGCAGCGGCTCCCGGTGCTTGACGACTCTGTCACGCCACAATTCTTGCATTTCGACAATCGTGTCATGCAATGACGCCGAATCGATGGTCAAATCTGCTTCCCACCACCCCCCGCCACCAGGGTCGATATACTTCCGTAGCGCATCCCCCCTGGCCATGACAGAGTACGCTGGCGGCATGGAGCGAGCTTCAAACCTCAGGTAGATTGACCTGTCGCGCGATACATGGCTCATCGGGCTGTTTGACCAGTTGTTGGTATTGTCGACCTCTGTGGTAAGCGGTATCTCCGTCCGGCTCATCAGCCCTCCCCCGTTCTTTCACTGAGTTCAATGATTCCCCTGAGCTCCTGCAGGAGCATTGTGGGTTGCTGTTGATAGATCGCAATCAACAGTTCAAGCACTTCTTGCTCTGTTGTGATCTCGAAGGTAGTACTTGCTGCCTGCTGCTCGCTGGAAAGCCGTAGCTGCGCAGTTTTAGGTGTCACTACGGCGCCATGCGCCCGAGGCACAACAATAAGCTCGCCAAAATCTTCCGCTGAATGTTCACCATCAGTGGATGCCGACGATTCCTCGGTAGGCGACAACTCCGCCTCCGTTGTACCTATGTTGAGCATTATGGTCGCCGACCAGACATTACCCACGCGGGTCTTTTCCTCGAGCCAGGCTCGGGTCCGACGCCAGGGCAAATCCTCTGTAAGGGTAATCTGCTGGATCATTCTAGGCACCCGAGTAACTCTAGCGGTGAGAGGAGGAGGGGCGCTATCCCAGTGAGTGACGATAGCATTCACCAGCGCCCGTATGTCGGAGTCGTTAACATCGTCTTGCCGGATACGTTCATTAACCAACCGAAGCAATTGGCTGATTGGCGCACGAGAAAGCAGCCATCCAATCTGCAGTTCTACGCCAGGCGCGGCAAAGTCAAAGTCCTTTGACTCAAGCTTCCGTAGTACCGACAGGAGACTAGCTAGGTGCGGATACCATGAGTGGCTGGGCCAGCCATGGACCAAGTCGTGAATCACTGTGGCGGCCATGTGAGGGCTAAGTTCTGTCACGGCCTTGCTGAGCAGTTCAGACAGTAGAACCCCCCGTTGCGCCGGACTTAGGCGCGAGGCTCGTTCCCAGCCGTCGGCTTCTGGGGCAAAGGATGTTAGCTGTGTGATTTCTGGAATTCGACCTAGCCCACTCCTAATCTTCTCTGCGCAGCCATCCGGCACACTTCGCATGCCTTCTGTTAGTGCCAGATCTTTCATTTCCTCAAGAAGTTGCTTATAGAAGCTGTTGACGTTTGGGGCTAGGTCACGATTGGTGAGTGTGTCCTCTATGTAATGTCGCATTTCATCGGTAAGCGGGCGGAGATCACGAATAGCATAGAAGCTGTTGGCAACATCTCCGATAAGCCGTCGAAACGCGATGTCGTCCGCCCCCGTAACGCGCTGTTCGATTGCCGTGAAAGACCCACGGCAGGCTTCAGCCATCGCGAGCCAGAACGATGCCGGGCCGTCCTCGGCAACTGGCACATTTATGGAAGTTATGTCAAGGTCCTGGTACATAGTGGCGATGATCATTGCGGCATGTGATTGCTCTGCCCCCGTTCGTCCCAGCGAGGACGAAATGCTTTCCAGGCCGCATGCATCCCCTACATCGGCGAGGGCGCGCAGTGCTACATCCCGCTGAGGGTCGGTTGAATCAGCGGCCATCCCTCTTAGGTGCCCGCGGAGTGAGCCATCTCCCAAGTTTGCGGCAACGGCGGTGAGCCAGGGCCGATGTATTAGTTGTGGCATGCGTAGACGCTTCCGCAGTAGCTGACTGACACACATTCTAGTGTGTCGCGGAGGCTGGAGGAGAGTCAGCGCCTGCAATGCATAAGCAGCCTGTTGAAACTCACCCCGGTAAGCGAGTTGCAGCAAGGGCCCAAGGTCTTCGTTGGTGATTGGGCGTTCAGACGGCTTTCCTCTAAGCGTTGTACCGAGACGAGCTACTTCGTCACGTGGAAGGTTCTGCTCAGACAGTGGATAGTCGAGAAGTTCTTGAATTAGGCTCTCTCGATCCGATAAACCGAGAACTATCTCGACGTCTTGCTCACGGAACATAATCGGTTGACCCGCTTGTGTCCCAAATTCGGTTGGAAGGCCTGGCCACAAGTCATACGTGCGGCTTGAAACCGACCTCAGTTCGCCAGACATAGCCCTCATAAAGACTGCGGCTGACACCTCACGATCACCGCGATTTCGACAGCGCAGGGCTACTTGATCGCCGATGGGAATCTCAGCATCATTGGCCGACATCCATGAGTCATCGGAGCGGTGCAGCAACTCAACCTGCACATCGATTACGGGTGGCGGTCCCAGAAGCGTTGCCTGCGACACAATTCCCCCTAGCGCGACAAGGTGAGTCGGAGTCGGCTATAAGAAGATGCTACTGCAGACTGATCGCGCCGGACCAGTTATGTGCTGTCGCTACCTGGCCGGGCGGGCCGACACGTGCTGGCCGAAGCTCGCTTGTCAGCCACGACGTGCGACCGTCGAGGGTGCACGGCGCTTTCGGGCGACCGAGGTCGCTTCCTTCGTTGCCTGCATCGATCGCCGGCAGCGGTCCAGCTCGTCCGCTTCTGCCGCCGACCGAGCGCTACGGAACGTGTCCCGCCTACGTCGTTGGTCAAGTGCACGGTTGTGCCGAGATCCGGGCTCGACGTACTCGCCGAGGTCCGCTCGTTCGCGGTCTTGCCGCTGATTGCACAAGTTGGCGTTAACGGTCGCCGCTGGTGATCGCCGGTTCCCAGGAGTCGATCCTGCGGTCGAACTGCCGGTTGTTCTACCTGGGCCCATAACCCACCCGCACGGTGACATCGTTGCCCCGGCAGCCCTGTTATCTCTTGGCCGTCAGATCGAGCGCGTCATCGCTCGGGATCGTGCAGTGAGGTCGGGGAGAGGAACGGCTGGAGTGGGCCGTCGTCGACGATGCCCGGCAACCGCCGGGCCACGACAGCGAGGAGGTCGGCGACCTGGACCCGCGGATCGTCCCGGGAGTCGACCATCACCAGCCCAGCCAGCGGTGACACCAGTGACACCTTGGCCGGCGGCACCTTGGCCGGCGACGCCCCAGCCTCGTCGGCACCTGTAGGCGACGATCCGGCGCCGTCGGCCAGTACCTGCTGGAGGCGGCTCAACCGGCCGGCGGTGAGGGCGCTCTGCTCGTCGTGGATCACCAGCACCTGCCGCTGTCCGCCGCTCCAGAACAAGATGGTCTCGGCCAGCGCCGCCAGCATCGGCTCCAGCGGTGGCGGGATCGACCGGTCGTCGTCGCTCAGCCTGGTCAGCACAGCCCACACCCGGGTCCGGCTGAGCCCGTCGAGGACACCCTCGGCCGGCGCGCCGAGCCCGTCTCGTACCAGCGCATCGCGCGCCTGGAAGAACCGTTCCAAGGCCCGGCGATCCGGCCGATGCCGCCGTTTGATCCGGACCAGCTCGACGAAGGCCGCGAGGAAGACACCCCAGTGGCAACCAGCCCAGCGCCTGGCCCGGTACAAGGTGAGGGCGGCCGGACGGTGGTCCTGGGTCAGGCGGGTACTGGCCGCGTAGGACGGCTCGGCCAGGAACAGGTCGACGATCCGGGTGACGAGGAAGTACTCCTTGTCGACCAGGTGCACGTGCGCCCGGCCGCTCAGCGCCGCCAGGAACCACTGCAGCGCCTGACCCGCTTTCGGGCTGCGGAGGAACCGCCCGGACTTAAACTCGTTCGGCGAGAACCGCAACCCGGACCGCAGCGCCGCGATCAACCCGACCGCCTCGCCGACGCACAGGTCGACACTCGCGTGCGTGATCACCGGGGTGGCCGGATGGAGCAGATTGGTGCCGGAGAACCCGGACTCGTCACAGGCGATCTCCACGACGGCGCCGGCCACCGCATCCACCGGCGGCAGCCCGCCCTGAAGCGGCAACCTCACACCCGATCCCTCACCATGTCGACCATGCTCGCCCGCCCACCCGGATCGGACCACCGAATTGCGCCTGACCGGGTGCCGGTCGAGGCCGCCCGGGTCGCCGCTACCGGTAGTTCTGCTGGATCAAGACCATTTGATTCATGGCGCAATGTGGCCACCACCTGGCGGGTAACGGCAGCGGACTCGTCACTCGCAACCGCATCAGTACTGTTGGCCGGACCCCGGCCGGACCCCGCCAAAGGCGACGCTCAGCGAGATTTCGCAGAGTCTCGTCGACCCGCTGGGTGAGCCAGGCACTCTCGGCGACCGCGCAGCGCGAACGCCAATTCCGCCAAGGTGGTCAACGCCCACCGGCACCCGCCGGGAATGGCTGCCCGCCGAACTCGGCTTCGGCTACGGGATGACCTGCCGGCGACCCCCTGCGCGACTGGAACACGCCGGCGTGTGGCAACGCCTACACGCACTGCTGCTGGCCGAACTGAACACCGCCGGCAAACTGGACCTGGCCCGGGCTCACGTGCGGTACAAGCCACACGAGTGTGCTCGCACACGACCGGGTCTGTCGCATGGCGCGCGTATCGCCGTCCGGTCTGGTTCGGCGGCCCTGTTCACGCCGGAGGTGACGCCGGTCATGGCGCGGCGGGCCGGACGGTGTCACGGTGCGCAGGTGAGGATCGGCAATCCGGTGGCCGACCGGGTGGGGCTCGGTCCGGACGGGGTACGGCTGTGGTGGCGCCGGCCGTGTGCGGAGGCGCGGTACTGCGGTCTGGTCATCGGCTGGTCGCAGGTGCGCGACGCCGACCCGGGCGGCTATCCGCCGCAACTGCGGCTACGCGATGGCCGTACCGTGTTCGTCTCGCGCCTCCAGCACGAGCAGTTCGCGGGTGCGGTAGCCGCTGCGAACGTGGCGGTGGTGCGCCGACCCGAAGTGTGGGCCGATCTGCTCGAGCCGTTTCTGGACACCGACTATGCGCTGATGCGCAGCCGCTGCGAGCAGCGGCTGCGATCGTTGGATCTCGCCGACACCGAGGTGGCCGGTATCCGCCGACGGATCCGTGGGCGCATGTCGGCGTTGACCGCGTTGACCTGGGAGTGGGGCGGCTACGGCCAGTATGATCTTCTGCTGGCGACGGCGCTATTCATCCGCGGGATGCCGTGGTCACGCTATCGGCGCTTCCGCGCCTGGACCGACGCGGTGGCCGACCGCCCGACCGGCCGGACCCTGCCACAGGCACCCCACCTGCGTTCCGCGTAATTCTGGCGGGCTAGAGCACGAATCAGGGGTCTGAGCTGCGGGTATGCGGGAGTGCACGCGGACGGGGCGTGTCTCTAGGGGTTGGAGCCCCTCAGGTGGGTGTCAGCGGGGTCGGTCGGG
>WNFV01009265.1_pt1 | contig 10919 bp, 9 predicted proteins | sample 5400101 | NCBI WGS metagenome assembly WNFV01 (sample SAMN13153361, study PRJNA577476) | soil metagenome | isolation source: 115 cm soil or saprolite under grassland replicate 1 | place: USA:California | collected 2016-06-15
CCTGGCCGAGATCCGCGCCTGGGCCCGCGCCCGCGGCCTGGCCGTCGCCGACCGGGGCCGCATCGCCGCCGACATCCTGGCCGCGTACCACGCCGCGCACCCGGGCTCGGCGAGCGCCGCGAGCAGCTGACTTGACGGTCGCCGCCGCGTCGCTCGCGCCGCGCCTACTCCTCAGCTGGTGTCGACAAACGGTCGTTATCGGTACGCCATGTCCGGAGATATGTCTAACACTAATGTTAGGATTGGGACCCGGAGGCGAGGAGAGGTTTGATGGCGCGAGAGCTCGAGGGCAGCGGACGTGCCCGGCGCGTCGATGCTCGGCGCAGCATGGATGCGATCGTGGACGCCGTGCTCGACGTGGTCGGGTCCGGCGGTCAGCTGAACATGGCCGCGATCGCGCGCGCAGCCGGGGTCAGCCGGGTCACGATGTACTCCCACTTCCCCACACTCGAGGCGGCCGTCGGGGCTGCCGTCGAACGTGCGCTCGCCGAGGCGAAGGCAGCGACGTCGGGCCTCGACGTGAGCGGCGAGCCGCCGGAGGTGTTGGCCGACCTCGTGTCCTCGCATTGGGAGAGCCTGGCGAGGTTCCAGGCGCTGTACGCCGCGGCTTCCCATCTGCTCGAACCACGCGAGTTGCGGGCGTTGCACGAACCACTGTTCGGCACGGTCGGCGACCTGGTCCGTCGGGGTCAGGCCGGCGGCAAGTTCCGGGCTGACCTTCCGGCCGAGTGGCTGATCGCGAGCACTTACTCGCTGATGCACCAGGCGGTCGAGGAGCTGGCCGGCGGACGACTGACGCGCCGCCAGGTACCTCGGGTCCTGGTCGCGTCAGTGCTGGCCCTGACAGCGCCGACCGCAGAGACGGGCCGGACGGCCCGGGCCAGGTAGCCGCTGGGCCGCGGCGCACGGTTCGATCAGGTTGAGTCGCGCCGTATGCCGAGAAGCGCTCCTGCCGTGGCACCGACCAGGACGCCCAGGGCTTCGACCGTCTGACCGATCGGCGGCGACCGTGCCTTTGGATCCGCCGATGATGTCGAAGCCTCTGCCGCTGAGCAGGAAGTCTCCGAGGACGAACAGACAGAGCCCGCAGCCGAGTGAGGCGGTCCAGCATTGGCGAACAGTAGCCATAGCGGCCCCGATCCCGAGGATCACCATGCCCGGGGGGAATCGCGACCGTGACTCGACGCCACCGGCCCACAGCAGCGCGATGCCAAAGGCGCCGACAGCTAAGGCGGCGACCAGAGTTTGACGGAGGCGTGGGGGCCGACGCCTTGTCTCATGGGTCGCCTTGCGCTGTGGACGTCACGCCGATTCCTCGCCAGGACGGGACCGCCTGGATCGCCAGGGCTTGTAGCGAGCGAGCAGCACGTTGACCAGCAGAGCCGCCGATGCGGCACTCGGCGCGACCGCCAGCCGTCGGCGGATCCCGTCGCTGACGTCGCCTGTCTCGAGGGCGGCACGACTTGCGTCGTGCAGCCAGGGGATCACGGCGATCAGCAGCAGCGAGGAGAGCACCACCGTGATCGCGAGCTTTGCCGCCGCCCACCGGTCGGCGCGGAGGGAGAAGCGTCCGGTCAGCAACAACCCGAGTCCGGTCACGAGTGCGGTGACAGCGAGTGGAGCCGCGAGCCACTCGCCGACCCGGTGGGCGGCTGGGTAGATGGTGTCCGGATCGGTGGCGCCGAGACCGGTGAACCCGAGCGCTGCGAGCACCAGATCGACGCCGAGGAGGGCGACGGCGACGACGATGTGGGCGGTCAGCAGGTGGCGGCGGTGTGAAGTCGTTGTCACCATGCGCAGTGCCTCGCTTCCGGTCCGGGCCCGATGAGGTGCCCATGGTTCGCATCCAGTGCGTCGAAGGCATCCAGCAGCTTGTCTGCGGCGTTGCCGACGATCGGTGGACCGAAGCCGAAGCAGGCAATGTCGGGCTGGAGCAGGGCGATCCGGGCGAAGGAGAACAGAGCGTTGTCGTTGTCGTCGTTGGCCTGACCGAACGTGATATCGCGCGCGGTTCGGATCGCTGCGCCGCCGGTGAACACGACCTGATGTTCCGGGAGATGGATGGAGATGCTGCCCGCGGTGTGTCCCGGTGTGTGGCGGATGACCGCGCCTCCGCCGAAGTCGATGACGTCGCGGTTCTTGACCTCGATGTGGACCGGGGCGGCGGGGAATCTGGCCAGCGCGGCGATCAGTTCGGCGCTGAGCCAGGTCCCTGGACCTTCGATCCGCGGCTGGGGCGGAGGCAGCTCGCCGCGGATGACGGCGGCGTCCTCGGGATGGGCATGGACCTCGACGTCGTTGGCCCAGCGCGCGACCTCGGCGGTGGCGCCGGCATTGCTGCCGTGCCCGTGGGTCAGCACGATCCGCCGTAGGTCGTCGGCACCGAGCTCGAGTCGGCTGAACGCGGCTCGGATCTCGGGTAGGCAGCCGGGGCCGCCGGTGTCGATCAACGTGACGTCGTCGTCGATCCACAGGTAGGCCTGCCCGACCGAGAGCCGCAGGTAGTACAGGCGGGGCGTGAGTTGTCGCAGATTCGTCATGATCTTCTCGTCCTCCTCGTGACCTATGCGGCCGCGGGCTCGTCGATGACGGCATCGGTCTCCCGGATGCCGAAGTGGCGGTAGATGGCCCTCATGTGCCTGGGCAGCCACCAGCTGGCGCGGCCGAAGATGCGCAGCAGGGCGGGGACGAGCAGCATCCGGACCAAGGTGGCGTCGACGACGATCGCGGTGATCATGCCGATCCCGATCATCTTCGCGAAGGTGATCTGGCCGGTCGCGAACCCGGCGACGACGACGATGAGCAGCAGCGCTGCCGCAGTGATGATGCCGCCGGTGCGCTGGACGCCGGTCACCGTGGCCCGGGTCGGGTCTCCGGTCTCGTCCCACGCCTCACGGATGCGAGACAGCAGGAACACCTCGTAGTCCGTGGAGAGCCCGAACAGGATCACCAGCAGCAGGACCGGAATGGTGGGCTCGAGGAACCCTGTCGCGGTGAAGTCGAGTGGTCCGGAGAGGTGGCCGTCCTGGAAAACCCAAACGACGGCTCCGAACGAGGCCGCGATGGACACGATGTTCATCGCGATCGCCTTGATCGGCAGCAGGACGGAACCGAACGCAAGGAACAGCAGCACGAACGTGGTGCCGGCCATCACGAGGGCGACCCACGGCAAGGTGTCAGCGAGGCTGTCGAGCCGGTCGACGTCGAGCGCCGAGCGGCCGCCGACGAGGACCTCCGAGTCGGCCGGCGGTGGCAGATCGCGGATTGCCCTGACGGCGTCATATGCCTGGTCGCCGGTGCGCTTGCCCTGGTAGCTGACGGTGAGGAGGGTGGCGTCTCCATCCTGGTCGGCGATCGTGGCGCCGGTGACGCCGTCGACACGGTCGATGCGCTGCACCAGGTCGTCGATCTCTGCGGTCGAGGCGCCTCGGACGAACACGTCGATCGGGGCCGCGCTGCGTCCGGGGAAGTCCGTCGTGAGCGTCTCCGCCACCACCCGGGGCTGCTGGCCGTCGGGCATGACACGTTCGTCGACGCCACCGAACTCCGCGGACAGGGCGGGAGCGGCGAGCAGTGCGAGCACGGCCAGGACTCCGGCGATCACCGCTATCGGTCGGCGCATCGCCCAGCGGGCCAACCGGCCCCAACCGCCGGCGCCGGGCTTCGCCGTGCTTCTGCGTCCGGGGAGCGGGATGCGCAGTGCATTGATGCGCGTCCCGACGATGGCCAGCAGCGCTGGGAGCACCGTCAGGGAGCCGAGCATGGCGACGGTCACGGCGGCCATGCCGCCCATGCCCATCGAGCGCAGGAACACCTGGGGGAACAGCAGCAGGCTCGACAGCGCCACGACGATGGTCAGGGCGGAGACGAGCACGGTTCGACCTGCCGAGGCCACGGTCGACACCACGGCATCGACCACGCCTTGACCAGCGTCCAGTTCTTCGCGGAACCGGCTGACCATGAGTAGGGAGTAGTCGATCGCCATACCGAGGCCGAGGAGGGTGATGGTGTTGACCGCGAAGGTCGAGACGTCGGTCGCGGTGGCGATCAGCCTCGTTGCGGTCAGGGCGCCGAGCACCGCGATCATGCCGATCAGCAGCGGCATGAACGCCGCGACGAGGCCGCGGAAGATGATGACCAGCAGGAGCAGGACCAGCGGCATCGCGTACATCTCGCCGCGGGCCAGGTCTTCCTCGGTGAGGTTGTCGGTGGTCTCCTGGAAGGCGACCGTGCCGCCGACCTTGGTGTCGAGGTGATCGGCCGGGATCGTCGGCTCGATGTCGCGGAAGATCTCCCGTTTTGCGTCCTCGTCGTCGGCGGCGAGGGTGATTGCGGCGAAGGTGGCATGGTGATCGCGGGCGACGAGGCTGTCGGCCTCGGTGTCGTAGTAGGTCACGACCGACTCGACTCCCGGCTGAGCGCGCAGCCTGTCTGCCGCGGCGGTCACGTCGTCACGAAACGCCGCGTCGTCGACCGTCTCGGTCGGACTGCTGTAGAGGGCGACGACGTCGACCTCCTGCTTACCGAGCGTGTGCTCGATCGACTGTCCGGCCCGGACGGACTCGGCGGCCGGGTCGTCGAAACCGCCGCCGACCAGGTCGTCGAAGACGCCCGTCCCCCAGATGATGCCCACGCCCACGAACAGCATCGCGGCGGCAACGACCGCCCAACGCGACCGGGCGACCAACAGACCCCAGATTCGAAACACCTTGCACTCACTCCCAGCACTCCGGCCCGCAACGAGTTCGGCGAGCCAAGTCTTTACATGTCTGTATGGAGTAGAGCGCGCGACCGGCGAAAAAGCAAACGGTTATGTAAGGGTTACGGTGTGGTCGATGCAGCCCGACCCTGTGCTTCCGCTGCGGGGCACGGTTCGACGTTCCCGCTCGGGCGTCCCGGCCGATCGCTGCGTTACAGCTCGACGCGGGACGCCATGACCGTCTTCGCGCTTCATGGAACCGGAGATCGTCGGGACTGGGTGGCCTGGGCGCGGGCGAGCATGAGGACGCTGGCGACCCCGCCGGTCCAGCCCAGAGTCGTCAACCGCGGATCGGACTGGTAGTAGCCGTAGACGCCCCAGCAGAGCAACTCGGCGAGGATCAGCAGCCAGGTGCCGCGTGCGATCCCGGTCGGCCGCTCGGTGCGATAGGCGGTCCACACCGACGGGGCAACCTGGAGGACGAATGACACTGTCAGCGCGGTGCCGAGCCCCGCGCGCCCACCGACCGCCCACGCGATGGCGAGCAGGCCGGCCCAGCCGACGGTGATCGCGGCCGCTCGGCGCTGCACACCGACACGGCGGCCGAGCACGACGGCAAGCACCCCGGCGAACACGGTCACCGAGATCGAGGGCGCCAACGATGTCCAGAACCGGGACAACGCGAAATAGGCGATCCAGCCGGCATTGCTGATGCTGGTCAGCGTCGCCCACGACCACGACACGCCGGCCGCGTCATCGGTGCGCCGCAACTGGGTGAGTTGCGGCAGGAACTGTGGCACCGCGAACGCTGCCGCGGCGATCGGCAACCATTCCAGCGCTGCGTCCATCTGTCACTCGCCTGCCTCTGCCGGCCGTCGGCCGGCTTCGCAGTGAGACTACGCCGGATTTCGCGATAGTTTCTTGCGACTTAGTGCTCTGGATCCGACATCAGTAGCAGAATCATGCGCATGGACGCGATTGACAGAAAGATCCTTGCTGAGCTTCAGGTCGAAGGTCGGCTGACGGTCACCGAGCTGGCCGAACGGGTCCGGCTCAGCGCCGCACCATGCCACCGACGGCTGCGCGAACTAGAGCGAACCGGAGCGATCAAGGGATACCGCGCCGTGATCGACCCAGCCGCGGTCGGCCTCGGGTTCGAGGTCCTGGTCAGCGTCACCATGGAACGCGAGGACTCAGCAACCATCGACGGCTTCGAGGCCGCGCTGGCCGCCATCCCCGAGATCCGGCACGCGGAACGGCTCTTCGGCGACCCGGACTACCTGCTACGGGTCGCCGCCCCCGACCTCGCCGGATACGCCGCACTGCGCGACGAAACACTCGCCACCCTGCCCGGCGTCCAGCGACTCACCTCAACCATCGTGATGAAACGCGTGGTCGAGGACCGGCCGCTACCCGTCACACCGCCACCCGCCCGCACCCGCTGAGTCCGGTCTCCATCGCAGCCCACCGCCTGGCGGGCCACACACCACAACGCCGCAACGTTCACATGGACGTCACCTCACCGCACGATCTGCAGCGCGCGCCGCGTTGCTCGGTGTTGTTGGGCGCCGGCGTACGGCGGGCAGAGCTGGTCGCCCTCGACATCGATCGAGCGGCCTCGCCCTACCAGCCGAACACGGCGGGCGTGGTCGAGATGATCGAGCCGACGCCGACAAGCATCAGCCCGACGAGTTCCATCCGCACACTGCCCGTGGCGACCTCGCGGATCTTCGCCTCGACCGCCGCGATGGCGACACGCGACTCGACAGCGGCTGCGTGGGCTTGGGTCTGGACGTGATCGATGTTCTGATCGACTTCCCTGCGCTGACTGGCGATCGTCTCCTCCAACGCTGTGATGCGCTCGCGGACGAAGCGCATCTGGACATCCACCGGAGCGTTGCTCGGCGGGGCAGCGTAGCCCGATGCGGCGGTGGAGACCCGCCATTGGGCTGTCAGGCTAGCCCCCACGGAATGAGTTACCGCAGGGCGGCGCAGTGCCCACCAGACGAGCCACCTCCGCGTTTTCGCTACCACCGGTATCAGTGGCTCGCCGCCGGCATGGGCGCGCCAGTCCAACCAGAGCGCCAGTCCGGCCAGGAGTGTTCCAGCCATGGTCAGCACCAGGCCGACAATCGCGCATGCCCTTCCCATGACGGGAGGCTAGAGGCCTGAGGGCCGATCATGCCCAAGCAGCGTGCACCACCCCAACGGCGACAAACGGTCGATTCTCAACACCACCGCCGTATGGTCAGGAACGAAACGCTTTGAGGCGGCCGGTGGTTGGCGAGGCGATCCGACGCCGGCCGCCGGCAGTCACGGTCGAGGCTGGGTGTGGACTCCACTCTCAGCGCGCGGTTGGAGTCTTCACGCTGGTCGAGTTACTGACTGGCTTGTGGCGGCGCAGCCGAGCAGCTGCGACGAACCCGGCTCCGGTCAGGGCGATCCCGCCGAGTGTTCCGGCGCCGAGCTGCGCCAGGTCCAGATTGCCGTCGCTGTCTGCGGGAAGGGGCCCTGGTTCTGCGTGCCCACCGGGTTCGGGTTTGTTGATGGCGCTGGCGGGCGCGATGATGGTCAGCGGGAGGCCGGCGATGCCGATGGTTGCGGCGATGGCGGCGATTCTGGTGATGGTCTTGGTGGCCATTGGAATCCGCTCCTTCGTTGGTTGGACATGCCAATGACTGTCCGGGATAAGGAGTGCCGCCGACATCGGGTACTCGCGCTCAGATTGGCCGTCGTTCGCCTTACATCGCTGCTACTTGGATCAGCCGTGCCTTAGTTGCCGCGGCGACCTCGCGGCTAGGGGGACGTGCCGGTCTTGCGAGCAGGTTCGATACGTGCAGGCGTCGCGCCCACCAAGTTGACCGATGGGCCGGGCCCGACGGCCCGCTCATCTACTGACACGGCTGCAGCGGACCGTCCGCCTGGGCAACATGTGCGATGCCGGCAACATCGCTTCCGTGCCGGATCAGGTCCTCCATGCTGCCAGGCCACGGCGCCGGTGGTGAGATTGCGGGGTAGGCACACTAAGGCCGCACTACGATGCGGGCGCATGATGGGGTATGGCCGGCTTGGTGGTCGGACGCGGGGTCGAGGCTGCGGTACTGCGAGGATTGATCGCGGATATGCCGGAGCGCTCAGCAGCCGTGGTGGTTCGGGGTGAGGCGGGCATCGGTAAGACGATGCTCGTCCGGGCGATGCTCGACGAGCATTCCGGTAGCGGTGTGCGGATCTTTCGCGGCGCCTGCGCGCCGATGTCCGGTGCGACTGCCTACAGCGGCCTCGGCGCCACGGTGAGGGCTGCGCTGAGCCAATCCGCAGCATCCGGCCAGTTCCCGTCGGCTGCGGCGGCTCGAGCATGGTCAATGCAGACGCTCGCTGACGTGCTCGACAGCGACGCGGCGCAGGGCACGATCCTGCTGGTCGAGGACGTTCACTGGGCGGATTGGTCCACGCTGGACTTCCTTGCCCATGAGACGCGCAGCCTGCCCGAGCGAGGGTTGCTCGTGCTGCTGACCTGGCGCGACGAGACTGCCGATCACGAATACCTGACCTGGCTCGGGGAATTGCTTCGCACTCCGGCCGTCGTCGATCTGCGGTTGCGTCGGCTGACCGAGCAGGAGACGTCGCAACAATTGCTCGATCTCCAACCGGACTGTACGGCGGACACGGTCGCTGCCGTCTACCGGCGCAGCGCAGGCAACCCCTACCTGAACGCCGAGCTGATCCGCGGCGACCTGACCGTGCCGGCTTCGTTGCGCCAGCTCCTGCTCGCGCGTCTGCAGGCACTCTCGCCGGCCGCTCGCGTTGTCGTCGCGGCCACTGGCACGTTGGTTCGGGCCCTCGATGACGATGACCTGCTGGCGGCGGCAGACGGTGCCGCCGCCGTACGAGAGGCCTGTGACTCCGGTCTGGTGATCCGCGACCCGGCGGTCGGCTGCGCCGCACGGCACCCGGTGATCGCTGAGGTCGCTTACGACGAGTTGCTGTCTTCGGAACGCCGCGACCTGCATGGGCGACTCGCGAAGCATTTGGCGGGCCGCATTCGCACCGATGCCACCGCATCGGAGCTCGCCGAGGTCGCGGAGCAGTATCGCCGCGCGAGCGACCGGGATGCGGCGTTCCGTTGGGCTGTCCTGGCCGCCCGTGCCGCCGAGAAGGAGTGCGCGTTCGCGGAGGCCGGCCGCTGGTTCTCCGTTGCCTCGTCGTTGTGGCGACCGTCTGACCTGGCCGATGACCGGGCGCCGCAGCGTCTTGTGCTCGCCGAGCGGGCGGCCTCGCTGCTGGGCGGCGCGGGCCGGCATGCGGAGGCTCTCGCCTTGCTCGAGGCGGCGGTGACTGAGTCCGACGCCGAGGTGGGCACGCTGGAGGCCTTGCTGATGCGGGGCACGCTGCGCGCGCTGGTCGACGACCTCGCCGGGGCGATGGCGGACCTGGAGCGAGCTCGGCGTCTGGTGCCGGCCGGTGACGATCGAGTGCTCGGCCAGGTCTGCATCTCGCACGCGATGATGCTGCGCGGCTACGCCCGCTCGGCGGAGACCGCCGAGGCAGCCCGGGCGGCGCTGGAGCATGCGACCCGGGCCGGCGACACCCGGACGATCGGACAGGCCCGCGCGCTGCTGGGGGCGGTCGCCGCAAGCGAGGGCCGGCTCGACGAGGCACTCGACGAGGCACAGGCCGCGCTGACGATCGCTCGCGACCTCGCCGAACCGGAGGACCTGGCCATGGCGGGCATGCAGCTGACCTACGCATACGGCCTGCGCGGCGACACCGACAACGTCGTTGCCGTCGCCGACACCATCCAGTCCGAGCTCCGGCGCCTGATGGTCAACGAGCACTGGCTCGAGGGCATCATCGAGTCCAACGCCGTCTACAACCTCTACACGGCCGGCCGATGGGATGAGGCACTGAGCCGAGACGACAGAGGCCGACCCCCGTCCGGCCCGGCGTTCAAGGACGCCGAACTCGCATTGATCCAGATGGCACGCGGGAACCTGCATACCGCGGTCGAGCTGCAGCGAGGACAGGAGCTGCTCGCGGTCGACGATCAACCCATGATGAAGTGCGCCTACGCAGAGACCGAGGCGCAGCTTCGTCTCCTTCAGCAGCGTCCGCACGAGGCCCTGGCCCTTGCGCTGGAAGCGGCCGAACTCACACACGACACGGAAATCGAGCTGGTGTCCGGCGGGCTGCTACGGGTCGGCCTCGAGGCAGCGGTCGCGGCGCAGTCACCAGACGGGTTCGATCGACTGGAGAGGCTCCTGCGTCGCGCCGTGTCCGGGGTCGAGGCTGCAGCGCTGGCTGCCGTCGTCGACGGTGAACGATCCCGGATCCGCGGCGCGCCCGACCCGACCCCGTGGCTCACCGCCGCACAGGAGTGGGCGTCACTCGGCCGGCCGTACTGGGAGGCGCAGGCCCGGCTGAGGGCGGCTGAGGCGCTGCTGGCTCACCGCGGGCAGGCCGGCGCCCGAGGCCGCGCGGCCGGCGAGCTCGAAACGGCCCGGCAGATCGCCGAGCAGCTCGGCGCGGCACCGCTGCTGGGCCGGATACACGATCTGGCGAAGATCGCCCGGATCCATCTCGACGACTCCGTGACCGAGCACCACGAGCACCCCGCGCCCACCACAGACCCACACCCACCGTTGACCGAACGTGAGCGTCAGGTGCTTGCCCTGGTCGTGGCTGGGCGGACCAATCGCGACGCGACGCTTTACATGAGCCCCAAGACTGCCAGCGTGCACGTCACGCACATCCTCGAAAAGCTCGGCGTACAGACCCGCGTCCAGGCCGCCGCCGAAGCTATCCGGCTCGGCCTTGCGGGCAACCCGGCACCACCCGCCTGACGACGGCGGCGTGAGCACGTGACGTGTACAACTGGTATCGGGCGCCCGGCCCAGTGAAACAACCGCGTCTGGATCCATGGCCACCCCATCCCGGCGGTCAAGATGGGCCTGGCAGTGGATGGTGGAGGATGCGGGTTCAGCGACCCCGCCGAGTAGGTCATTCCAACAAAAGTCCAGTGGACTAGTTGACATAAGATCTATTATCGATCATACAAAATGTATGACCGAATCGTGGTCAGCAGTGCTATCCTCTAAGTATGTCTGACATGACGACGATCAGGATCCCGAAGGCGCTGCGCGAGAACGTCATGAGGGGCGCGCGGGCCGAGGGGCTGACGGCGGCGGAGTTCCTGCAACTGGTCACGGAAGAGCACGCCCGC
>WNFV01016201.1_pt1 | contig 10916 bp, 8 predicted proteins | sample 5400101 | NCBI WGS metagenome assembly WNFV01 (sample SAMN13153361, study PRJNA577476) | soil metagenome | isolation source: 115 cm soil or saprolite under grassland replicate 1 | place: USA:California | collected 2016-06-15
TTCGTTCGCAGGCTCGCTCACGAGACTCCTCCATCCAGGGCGAGCGCCGCCCGGCGGCCCTCCAGTACGGCCTCGTATACGGTGCGCGGGGCGACCGCGTCGCCGGCCCGGGGCAGTTCCGGGTGCGTCCGCCACAGGGTGTCCTCAGGCAGCCGCTGCCCGGCGTCCACCACCACCGCGGCGTCGATCTCGCGCTTCTCGCCGGTGTAGGCGTCCTCGACCACCACGCCGGTGGCGGTGACCTGGCGTAGCTTCGCGCGCTTGTGCAGCACCACCCCGGCCTGCAGCAGCCGGGTGCTGGCATCGGCCAGGTCGCCGGAGCGGGCCAACTGGGTGCCGACGATGAGGTCCTGGGTCACCAGGGTCACGCTGCGCTGCGGCGCGAGCAGTTCGGCCAGGCTGATCCCGATCGGGCCGCCGATCGGATCCCAGATCACCACCGGGCCGGGCGGCAGCGCCTGCGGCTCGGTGAGCGCCGCCCGGGCGGTGCGCACGTTCGCGCCGTCGTCCACGGCGTAGTCGCGCCGCCCGTCCCGCGACCCGGTGCACAGCAGCACCGGCCCGTCGTGCGCGGCGAGGTCGCCGTCGCCGGCCTCGGCGCCCACCTCGAGCCGGACGCCCAGCCGGACGCACTCCGCCCGCAGCCACTCGACCAGCCGTGCCAGCCGGTCCCGGCCGGAGCCGGCGGCCGCGGCCAGCACCGCCCCGCCCGGCTGGGGCGCGCGGTCCACGACCCGGACCCGGTGCCCGCGCAGGGCGGCCACCCGGGCCGCCTCCAGGCCGGCCGGCCCGGCGCCGACCACCAGCACCCGCTGCGGCAGGGCCGCGGTGCCGGCCACCGGCTCGTCCTCGGTCTCGTGCCCGGACGACGGCTCGCCGATGCAGCTCACCACCGGGTTCCGACCGTCCCGCACCTGGCAGGTCTGGTTGCACAGCACGCACGGCCGCACCTGCTCGGGCGATCCGGACTGGACCTTGCCGACCAGGTCCGGGTCGGCGATCTGGGCCCGGGTCATCTCGACCAGGTCCGCGACGCCACCGGCCACCGCGCCCTCGGCCATCGCCACCTCGACGATCGAGCCCTGCACGACCACCGCCACGCCGGCCGGCAGCGCGGCGCGCACCTGCCGGGTCAGGTCCAGGTTGAAGCCGGGCGCGGTGTGGCTGTCCGGGCGGGTCGCCGAGACGGTGTAGATGGAGCCGCGCACCACGGCCACGTAGTCCACGTACCCGGACAGCTCGGCCAGGATCTGCCCGGCGGCGTCCGGGGTGATGCCGGCCCAGGGCGCGAGCTCGTCGCAGGACAGCCGCAGGCCGACGACCGCGCCGGCCGCGTCACCCCGGACGGCCTGCAGCACCTCGCGGGCGAACCGCAGCCGGTCCGCGCCGTACTCGTCCTGCCGGTGGTTGGTCAGCCCGGACAGGAACTGCCGGACCAGGCTGTGCTGGCCGGCGTTCACCTCCACGCCGTCGCAGCCGGCGGCCACCGCCAGCCGGGTCGCCTCGGCGAACCCGGCCACCACGGCGTCGATGTCCTCGGGCTCCATCGACTTCGGCACCTCGCGGGTGGCCACGTCCGGCACCCGGGACGGCGCCCACAGCGGTAGCTGACTGTATGCACTGGAACCCTGGCTGCCGGCGTGCCCCAGCGACGCCAGCACCAGGGCGCCCTCGTCGTGGCAGGCGCGGGCGACGGCGGCCCAGCCGTCGGCGGCGGCGCTCGCCAGCGGCGCGCGTTCGTACGGCCAGTCCGACGGGTGCACCGACGCGGTCTCGACCACGATTGTCCCGGCTCCGCCACGGGCCCGGGCCAGGTAGTAGGCCACGTGCCGACCGGTGACCTCGCGGCGCCGCCCCAGGTTGGTCTCGTGCGGGCCGAACAGCACCCGGTTCCGGGCGGTCGCGGCGGCCAGTTGCACGGGCTCGAGCAGCCTCACTTCGTGGCCCCCGCGCTCGCTCGGCGCCCGCAGTCCGCCCGTTCCTCGCTGCGCTGCTCACTCGCTGTCGGCTCGTGGCTCATTTCCTCGCCTCCGCGCTCGCTCCGCTGCTCGCTCGTTCCTCGCTGCGATGCTCACTCGCTGTCGGCTCGCGGCTCACGATGCTCCCCTCACGCCGACGAAACACATGCCTACGACACTAGGTACGCGGCCGGCCCGGGTTAACTCCCCGACCGGCCCTACCGACCTGACCGAAAGAACAGCTCCGGCCCGCATCGGCGCATTTGCGATGACCTAAGACCCTGCCCCCGTCCGGTCCGGGCTGGTTGGGTGGGACCATCGGACCACCGTCCGGCCCGGGCTGGTTGGATGGGACCATCGGACCGGGAAGCCGTCGAAGGAGGCGAGATGACCAAACGAGCCCTGGTCACCGGCTCGGCCGACCGCGCGGCGGCGGTGGCCCAGCAGTTCCGGGCGGCCGGCGTCGAGCCGATCGTGGTCACCGACCCGGCGGGGGTGCGCGACCGCGACCTGCCCGCCGGGCTGGACTACTACGTCCAACTGCCGGTGACCGTCGTGGCCGAGGGCGACTCGGTGGTCCGCCGGGTCCGCTCGTTCCTCACCGAGGGGTTGCTCAGCCGGTTCGCCGCCGCCGAGCTACCAGAGCCGAGATGGCGCCCGGCCGGGCCAGGGTGCGGGTGGTCAGCGGTGCGCGCACCGACCGCGAGGTGGTGGACTACGCCCTCACCGGGGCCAAGGACCCGGACACCGAGGAGGCCCGGCCCGACTCGGCAAGCTCGGGCAAGACCTACGAGGACTGGCGGACCGAGGTCATGGGCCTGGTCCAGGTCGAGAGCTGACCCGCCCCGCGGTCCGGCGCCTCCTGTCCGGTCCGGCACGTCGCGTGCGGCACTGGCCGTTCGGCCCCCCGGCCGTCGGGCATCCCGGCGGTCCGGGCTAGCCGTGGGGCTAGTTCTCCTATCCCTTCCGGTGACGCCCCGCAGGCGTGAAAATGGGGTGGGTTGCCCGCCGACGTCGATGTCTTGCTTGGGATACGAACCCGTGGGCTAGTTTGATGTTGGGGCCCGACCTTGAGGGGTCACGCACTGTTGCTTCGAGCACGCCGGTCAGAATCTCGGTTCCCGACCGCGGCCCCCGGGCATCCCGCCACCTCGATCCATGCGGTGAGGAAGGGACAGCGGCGGTCATGAACGAGCCCGAAGAGATCCTCGACGCCGACCACGAGCAGCTCATCGAACGCGTCGCGGCGATCGACGTGGCCAAGGAGTCCGGCAAGGTATGCGTCCGGCGGCCGGACCCGGCCAGACCAGGCAGGCGCATCAGCCGGGTCTGGGACGTCGCGGCGACCACCAACGCCGTGCTGTTGCTGGCTTGCCAACTCCTCGAGCTGGGGGTGCAGAAGATCACCGTCGAGTCGACATCCGACTACTGGCGGATCTGGTTCTACCTGCTCGAATCGCAAGGCTTGGACGTGCAGCTGGTCAACGCCCGAGACGTCAAGAATGTGCCGGGCAGGCCGAAGACGGACCTGTTGACCGAACTACCGGGCGGGTTCGGCTGCGGGTCCCACTGTGGTGGTGTTGGGGTCGCTACGGTCCCGGCTCGTGATCATCGAGGGCGATGCGCCGCGTGACCTGACGTCGCTGGTTGTGCTGGGATCTGGGCTTCGCCGAGTTGATCGCGTGCGGTCGGCCGGAGTCGACGCAGCGGTCGTACGGGATGGATCTGCTGCGCTGGTTTCGTTTCGTGTGGGCGGTGGGGGTCGGCTGGGATCAGGCGACCCGGTCGGAGGCGCGGGACTTCTGCCGGTGGTTGCAGATTGCGGACAAGCCGGTGCGCTCGCACTGGCGTTACCCGGACCGTGCGCCGGCGGGGTTGGGTAGGACGGTGTCGGTGATCGGGCCGAATCCGGTGACCGGCAAGAGTGGACCGGGTGAGCGGTTCGCGGCGGCGACGGTGGCGCACTGCGAGAGCGTGCTGCGCGGCTTCTACGACTTCCACATCGAGGCGGGCACGGGGCCGATGGTGAACCCGTTCCCGGTGGCCCGGTCACGGCGGCCGCGGGCGCATCGCAGCCCGATGGAACCGGTCACCGTCGAGCGGAGTGGCCGGTATCGGCCGAGGGTGGTGCAGCGGGCGCCGCGGTGTATCCCGGACGATCGGTTCAACGAGTTGTTCGCGCAGCTGGGCTGTGATCGGGACCGGGCGCTGGTGGCGTTTTGGGTGTCGACTGGGGCGCGGGCGGCGGAACTGCTCGGCGCGAGGGTCGGCGATGTCGATCCGGGACGGCAGCTGATCACCGTGATCCGTAAGGGAACCCGAGCGTTGCAGCAGTTGCCGGCCTCGCCGGATGCGTTTGTGTGGCTGCGGCTGTATGACGCGCAGTTGCGTGGTCTGGTGCCGCCGGGCCGCGACCAGCCGTTGTGGTGGACGCTGCGGCGGCCGTTTCGTGCGCTGGGCTACGACGCCGCCCGGCTGATGTTCACCCGCGCGAACGCGGCGCTGGGCGCGAACTGGTCACTGCATGACCTGCGGCATACCGCGGCGTATCGGATGGCTCGCGACCCGGATGTGCCGTTGACCGATGTGCAGTGGGTTTTGGGGCACGCCCACCTGTCGACCACGCAGCGGTACCTGAACCCTGTTGTTGAGGACGTCATCGAGGGGATGCTCGCCTTCCACGCCCGGGGACAGGACGGCGGCCGGCCGGCGGCGGGGACGCCGGCGGCGGGTTACCGCGCCGAGAGCCTCAGCGTGCTGTTTGGGCAGGACAGGCCGTGACCACGCTGACCGGGACCGACCGGCCGGCCCTGCCGCGGCCGCCAGCGACCGCGCCGGCATCGATGGCCCCGGCCACGGGCGCGCAGCTGATGGCCCGGTTCCCGGCCCGGCCGGTCGCCGTGTCCTGGCCGGCGACGCAGGCCAGCCGCAGCCAGGTGCTGGGCCGGGTGTTGGCGACGCCGTTCGCGTTGCCGAACCGGCTCAGCCAGCAGACTCGCCGGCTGGGTGTGCTGGGCGTGCTGAACTGGCTGCATACCCAGCCCGGGGACAGCTGGCAGCAGCAGTGGCTGGCCAGCGGCGCCGAAACACACCCGGACTGGCAGCAGCTGGTCAGCGCCCCGACCGAGCAGGCTGCCGCGGTCGGCGACGGCCCGCGGCTGCCGCACCTGGCTCCGGGTCTGCTGGTGCTGGTCTGCGCCGATGTGATCCGGCCCAGCCTGCGCTGGCTGCTCGGCTTCGCCGCGGCCCGGCGCGGCCTGGCCGCGGAGATGGGCCGCACCCGCGACAACGCGGCGTTCGCGGCCCTCAGCGACATGTGCGCCAGCGGGGCGGTGGGGTTGCTGGCCGGGCAGCAGGCGCTGACACGAGTCGCGGTGATCATGGCTGCCAAGGGTGGCATGGCCGCCGACATCGTGGTCGGGGACTGCGTGGAACTGCTCGATGTCGCCCGAACCCACGGCCACGGCGACGGGCACACGCACAGCCCGCTGTTCTACCAGCTGCTGCGCACCAGCGGCCGTCTCGGCGCGGACGCGCCCGCCTCGATCCAGGTGTTCACCGGGCGCGGCAGGCCGACCTGCGAGCAGCTGATCGACCGCTACCGGATCCAGTGCCGGCCGGTGCGTGACCTGCTCGTGGACTATCTGCGCGAGCGTGAGCCGTCGGTGGACTTCTCCTCGCTGCAGCGCTTCGCTTATCTGCTCGGCAAGCTGTTCTGGGCTGACCTGGAGGCCCACCACCCCGGCATTGACTCCCTCAAGCTGCCCCGCGAGGTTGCCGCCGCCTGGAAACAGCGGGTGATGATGCGGACCAGGACCACCGCTGGCGCCGGCGGCTCGGCCGTGGCCACGACCTCGCCCCGGCTGGACGGGCTCAGCGTGCTCAGCGCGGTGCGCTCGTTCTACCTGGACATCGCCGAGTGGGCCGACGACGACCCGGCCCGGTGGGGGCCGTGGGCGGTGCGCTGCCCGGTCAGCGCCAGCGACGCCTCCCACAAGAAGCACCGCGCGCAGCGCAAGTCCCGCATGGACCAGCGCACCCGCGAGCGGCTGCCGGTGCTGCCCACCCTGCTCGCCTGGGTCGAGGCCGAACGCGCCCGCACCGCTGAGCGGCTGTCCGCCGCGCGACGAAACACCCCCGGTGAGCTGTTCACCGCTGGCGGGGGCACGCTGCGCCGCGCAGTGATGAAGACCGCGACCACCGGACGGGTCTGGGCCGAAGACCCAGCCACCGGAAAGCGCCGCGACCTCAGCTTCGAGGAACACCGCGGCTTTTGGACCTGGGCCATGGTCCAGGTGCTGCGGCACACCGGCATCCGCATCGAGGAGCTCACCGAGCTTTCCCACCACAGCCTCATCCAGTACCGGCTGCCAGCCAGCGGCGAGCTCATCCCGCTGCTGCAGATCACCCCGTCCAAGACCGACGCCGAACGGCTGCTGGTCATCTCGCCCGAGCTGGCCGACGTCCTCGCGACGATCATCGCCCGCGTCCGTGGCGACCGGGCCGCCGTTTCGCTGGTGGTCGGCTACGACAAGAACGAGCGGGTCTACAACCCGCCCCTGCCGCTGCTGTTCCAGCACCACCGCCAACTCGAGCACCGCCCGGTCTCGGAGACCGTGCTGCGGCAGTACCTCGACCACGCCCTGGCCGCGACCGGCGTCCGCGACGCCGCCGGCCGCCCGATGCGCTACACCTTCCACGACTTCCGCCGGCTGTTCATCACCGACGCGATCCTGCACGGCATGCCGCCACACATCGCCCAACTCATCGCCGGGCACGCCAACATCAACACCACCATGGGCTACAAGGCGGTCTACCCCGAGGAAGTGATCAACGGGCACCGGGCCTTCCTCGCCCGCCGCCGCGCACAGCGCCCCAGCCAGGAATACCGCACCCCGACCGATGAGGAATGGGAAGAGTTCCTCGGCCACTTCGTCCGCCGCAAGGTCGCTCTCGGCGACTGCGGACGCTCCTACGCCACACCGTGCATCCACGAGCACAGCTGCCTACGCTGCCCGCTGCTGCGCCCGGACCCGACCGAACGGCCCCGCCTGGTGCAGATCCGCGACAACCTCCTCCAACGGATCGCTGAAGCCGAAACCAACCGCTGGCTGGGCGAAGCCGAGGGCCTGCGCGTCAGCCTCGCCGGAGCCGAAGCCAAGCTCGCCCAGATGGACCAGATCGCCGCCCGCCGCGCCACCGCCGTCAACCTCGGCATTCCCACCTACGGACAGGCCGCCGGGCGCGACATCACCGCCACCCCTCGACAAGCCAGCCCACACTGAAACACCACAAATACGGACATTTCCTAGATCGGAGAAGACAAGCTCGATGCGGTGTGGCTGGCCAAACTCACCGAGAAAGGGCTCCTGCGACCGTCGTTCGTGCCCCCGACGCCGATCCGGGCGCTACGTGACTACACGCGCATGCGTATCGACTTCACCCGCGAGGCCACCCGCCACTGGCAGCGGCTGGAGAAGCTCCTGGAAGACGCCCTGATCAAGATCTCTTCGGTGGCGTGCAAGCTCGACACGCTCTCCACCCGAGACATGATCGAGGCCCTCATCCGCGGTGAACGCGACCCCCACGTCCTGGCAGAACTGGCCCGCGGCCGCATGCGCAGCAAACGCGCCGCGCTCCTCCAGGCCCTCACCGGCCAGTTCGACGACCACCACGCCGAACTGGCCCGGATGCTGCTCGACCAGATCGACGCTCTCAACGATCAGATCAACACCCTCACCACCCGCATCGAGGCCGTCATCGCCGCGATCCCCGCCGCCCGTGCGGCCGATAGTGACCGTGACGACCCCGACGGCACCGATACCGGTCACGCGACCTCCCGCGCGCAGTTGGCCGCGATCGACCGCCTTGACGAGATCCCCGGTATCAGCCGCCTGACCGCCCAGGTCATCCTCGCCGAGGTCGGCCTGGACATGACCAAGTTCCCCACCGCCAACCACCTCGCCGCCTGGGCCAAGCTCACCCCCAGAACCATCCAGTCCGGCGCCAAACACCGGGCCGGCAAGACCGGCAAGGGCAACCCGTACCTCAAGGGTGTCCTCGGCGAGGCCGCTACCGCGGCGGCCAAGACCAACACCTTCCTCGGTGAGCGCTACCGGCGCATCGTCAAACGCCGAGGCAAGCTCAAAGCCCTCGTCGCGGTTGCCCGATCCATCTTGATCATCGTCTGGCACCTGCTCGCCGACCCCACCGCTCGCTTCCACGAACTCGGCGCGGACTATCACATGACCCGGATCAACAAAGGACGCAAGATCCGTCATCTCGTCCAGCAACTCGAAGCCCTCGGCCACACCGTCACCCTGCAACCGGCAGCCTGACCCCAAACGCCGCACCTCAACCCGAAGCAGACCAACCCTCCGGGCCGACGCCGCACGCCCAACGCTGCTTGCGGTAGGGGCATTTTCCGGTCAGCCGGGAAGGCGGGGTCGAGGGCTAAGCCGAGCAGCCCCCGGTCCCAGTAGTCGTCCACCTCGGTGGACAGGTCGGCGAAGGTGACCGGAGCCGTGTCGGTCAGGCTCTGGAACACCTTGATCACGCCGTTCTTCTGGCCGACGAAGATCCGCCCGTCGGGCGCGAACTGCATGACGGTCGGATTGTTCATGCCGGACAGCACCACGGTGTCGCGGAACCCGCTGGGTAACGTCGAGGCATCCGCCGTCCGTTGCACGGCCACCAGGACCAGCGGCGCGAGCAGCGTCAGCGCGACCGCCGCGATCGTGCTCCGGTGGCGCCCACGCACGCCGCCGAGCCTCCGCATGCCGCCGAGCCTCCGTATGCCGCCGAGCCTCCGCGGGCCGCTCAGCCGCTGCATGCCGCCCAGCCCCACGACGCCGTCCAGCCTCATGGCGATCCCCCCAGTCCCCGCCGCCACCGAGCCATACCGTTGCCAGGGTGGCAGCCTCGGGCCGGCCAGGTTGGGCAATCCCGGATTTCACCCGCGCCGTCGCCCGCCCGGGCGACCCCCTTGCCGGGCGGAACGGGGCACGGCAGGCAACATCGGACAGGGGCCGCCGTCACGGGGTCGGCGGAGGTGGCCGGCGCCCGGGTGGCGCTACATCGGGCGTGGCTGCCGGCTGTGCCCCAGCGCATGGTAGGCGGGCCGCAGTAGCTCGCTCAGCGCCCGGCCGCGGATGGCGACGCCGGTGTCGGGCACCTGGTCGAGGAGCGCGGTAGACGGGGTCACCGGTGGGCCCGGGTTGCGGACCGGGGCCTGCGGGACGAAGTAGGTGTCGAGGCAGTCGGCAAGCGGCGCGCCGGCCCGTTCAGCGCGGTCGGCGGCGGTTGGACCGTTGGAGCGGGCGGTGTGCAGGTTGGCCAGCAGGTCCTGCCGTTCCCGCCCGCGCCAGGCGAGGATGGCGAACGGGTCGTCGTCGAAGGACTCGGCCAGCAGGTAGAACGTTGCCGCGAGGTGCTTGCACGGGACCGCGTGGTCCGGGCAGGAGCAGTCCAGCGACAGGTCCCGCGCGGTGGCCGGAAACAGCGACAACCCGAGCCCGGCGAAGACGTCCTCGATGTCCTCGGGCATCTCGCCGGAGAGCAGCTTCGCGGTGTACCAGGCGTTGGCGGCCAGGGCACGTTCGGTCTGCGCCCACTCGGCCTTGCCGAACGCGGCGAGCCCGATCCGCACCCGGTACGGCCGGTCCCTGCTGCCCTGCACCCGGGCGGTGACCGAGCCCGCGTCCACCGCCAGCGAGATCACCTGGCCGCGGCGGGCGTAGTTCCGCCCGCGCTGCAGCCGGCTGCCCATCCCGATGTCCTCCAGCACCTGGATGAACCGCTCGGACCACCAGGTCCGGGCGATCGCGCCGCGGGTGCTGCGTGCCTTGAGCCCGCCCTCGACGGCGCGGGGACGTGCCGGCGGCGGGAACCAGTTACTCACCCACGGCCCCCTCGGACAGCGCGAACACCCTGCGCAGGTCGCGCGTGGACAGTTCGGTCAGCCACCCCTCGCCGTCGCTGACCACCAGGTCGGCGAGCGCCTTCTTCTCCTCGATCATCTCGTCGATCTTCTCTTCGAGGGTGCCGGTGCAGATGAACTTGCGTACCTGCACGTTGCGCTTCTGACCGATCCGGAACGCGCGGTCGGTGGCCTGGTTCTCCACGGCCGGGTTCCACCACCGGTCCAGGTGCAGCACATGGCTGGCGGCGGTGAGGTTCAACCCGGTGCCGCCCGCCTTCAGTGACAGCAGGAAGATCGCCGGCCCTTCGCCGGACTGGAAGTGCGCCACCATCTCGTCGCGGCGCTTCCTGGGGGTGCCGCCGTGCAGGTACAGCACGTCCTGGCCGAACCGCCCCGCCAGGTGCGGCACCAGCATCTCGGCGAACTCGGTGAACTGGGTGAAGCACAGCACCCGGTCACCCTCGGCGAGGATCTCCTCGAGGATCTCCTCCAGCCGGATCACCTTCCCGGACCTTCCGGCCACCGCCGAGCGGTCGTGCAGCAGTTGCGCCGGGTGGTTGCACACCTGCTTGAGCTTCGCCATCGCGGCGAGCACGTTGCCGCGCCGTTCGATGCCGTCCGAGTTCTCGATCTTGTCCATCATGTCGTCGACGACCGACTGGTACAGCGAGGCCTGCTCGGTGGTGAGCTGGCAGTACTGCTTGATCTCGATCTTGTCGGGCAGGTCGTCGATGATTGCGGGGTCGGTCTTGAGTCTGCGCAGCAGGTACGGCCGGGTGATCGCACGCAGCCGCTCGGCGGGCTCGGTCTGCCCGTGCCGCTCGACCGGGATCGCGTACCGGGTACGGAACAGCTCCGACGACCCGAGCATGCCGGGGTTGAGGAAGTCCATGATCGACCACAGCTCGGCGAGCCGGTTCTCCACGGGGGTTCCGGTCAGCGCGATCCGGTGCCCGGCCGCCAGCCGGCGCACCGCCCTGGCCGCCTGCGACAGGCTGTTCTTCACTGCCTGCGCCTCGTCCAGCACCACCCGGTTC
>WNFV01011333.1_pt1 | contig 10915 bp, 8 predicted proteins | sample 5400101 | NCBI WGS metagenome assembly WNFV01 (sample SAMN13153361, study PRJNA577476) | soil metagenome | isolation source: 115 cm soil or saprolite under grassland replicate 1 | place: USA:California | collected 2016-06-15
GCTTGGCGATGATGCTCTGGGTAAAGCGCGCCATCTGGTCGGCGCCCCCGCCCGTCCCGGCCGGAACGATGAATTCCACGGTCCGCGTCGGTTCCCAGGCAAAGCTCGCCTGCGGAAAGCCCGCAGTCGCGACGGCAGCTAAAAGCGGAAGGCCCCAGCGCCAATTCCGATCGATGTCAACTTGCATGTCTGTCCTCCTTTGGAACTGCGTACGGCTCCCTGGCGTCTGCCCATATCCGGGCGCTCCGCATATTATATTGTGCATCCCGGGCGGGAAGTTGTTCCGCAACCACTCACGCTGCGCGGCGCGGTCATTATCACCAAAAAGCCCGGAGGCACCCTTGACTGGCATCAAGTCCGGCGCCGCGGGCTCCGGGCTTGCCCGTTCTCCGGCGGCGGCTGTTTGCGCGCGGCGATCCATTTGCCGACCACGACTACGATCATTGCGCCGACGATGGGCGCCGCATAGTAGGACTCCATCCAGTCCATGTTTGTCTTGACCCATTCGGCGATCGCCGGATCGGTCACCGCCATCTCGCCCGCGGTCCAGCCGAGTATGGCCGCGCCGAGCGTGATGATGATCGGGTAGCGCTCCATGAGTTTCATCAGTAGGCTGGCGCCGAAGATCACGAGGGGAATGCTGATGACAAGGCCCAGCACGAGCAGCGCGATGCTGTCTTTGGCGACCGCGGCCACGGCGATGACGTTGTCGGTGCTCATCACCAGGTCCGCGATCAGGATGGTCTTGATCGCGCCGATCAGGTGGGAACTCGACTCGACTTCTCCGCCCCCGTCGTCCTCCGGAATCAGCAGCTGAACCGCGATCCAGAGCAGCGCCGCCCCTCCCGCGAGCTTGAGAAACGGCAACTCGAGCAGTTTCACGGCGACGATGGTGAGGACGATCCGCAGCACCACCGCGGCCGCGGCACCCCACAATATCGCCAGCTTCTGCTGGCGCTCGGGCAGCGAGCGCGCGGCGAGCGCGATCACGACGGCGTTGTCGCCGGACAGGATGATGTTCACCCATATGATCGTCCCGAGTCCGAGCCAGAACTGCGTCGTCAGCAATTGGTCCATTCAGGAAATACCTCCGTCTGCAACCTCACGTAGAGCAATCCACCGCTCTCTCGAGGTCAGAATAAGCCGACGACTTTTCCGCCGACCATGTCGATCTTGACCGCCGAGGGCACCTTGGGGAGCCCCGGCATGGTCAGGACGTCGCCGCAGATCATCACCACGAACTCGGCGCCCGCGGCGAGCCGCACCTCGCGCACGTTGATCACGTGGTTTTCAGGGGCGCCGCGCAGTTGCGGGTCGGTCGAAAAGGAGTACTGCGTCTTGGCGACGCACACCGGATAGTGTCCGTAGCCCTCCTCCTGCAGCTTCTTGATCTGGTTGCGCACTTTGGCATCGGCCGTGACCTCGGAGGCGCGGTAAATGCGCTGCGCGACCGCGCTGATCTTTTCCCACAGCGAGTCGTTTTCGCCGTAGACGAAGCGGAAACTGTTCTTCGTTTCGCACAGCTCGACGACGATGCGGGCGAGCTCGGCGGCGCCGCGGCTGCCGTCGCTCCAGTGGGTCGCTATCACCGCCGGGACGCCGAGCTTGGCCATTCTCGCCTTGATAAAGTCGTGCTCGCGCGGCGTATCGTAGGTGAAGCGGTTGATCGACACCACGCAGGGAATGCCATAGTGCTTGCTCACGTTCTCGACGTGCCGCTCGAGGTTGACGATGCCCCGCTCCAGCGCAGCCATGTTCTCCTGGTTCACCGTCTTCAGGTCCGCGCCGCCATGGTACTTCAGCGCGCGCACCGTGCCCACGATGACTGCCGCGCTCGGCCTCAAGCCCGACTTGCGGCACTTGATATCGATGAACTTCTCCGCGCCGAGGTCGGCGCCGAAGCCCGCTTCGGTGACGACGTAATCGACCAGCTTCATCGCCGAGCTCGTCGCGATCACGGAGTTGCAGCCGTGCGCGATGTTGGCGAACGGCCCGCCGTGAATAAAGGCGGGATTGTTCTCCAGGGTCTGAACCAGGTTCGGTTTGATCGCGTCCTTCAGGAGCACGGTCATCGCGCCGTGGGTCTGCAGGTCGCGAGCGAGCACGGGCTTCTGCTCGCGCGTGTATCCGACCACGATCTTGCCGAGGCGCTCCTTCAAGTCCTCGAGCGAGGTCGACAGGCAGAAGATCGCCATCACCTCGGAGGCGACCACGATGTCGAAGCCGTCCTGGCGCGGGTAGCCGTTCCCCGGGCCGCCGAGGCTCACCACGATCTCGCGCAGCGCCCGGTCGTTCATGTCGACCACGCGCCTCCAGGCGATGCGGCGCACGTCGATCCCCAGCTCGTTCCCGTGGTGGATATGGTTGTCGAGCATCGCCGCGAGCAGGTTGTTGGCGAGCGCGATCGCGTTGAAGTCGCCGGTGAAGTGCAGGTTGATGTCTTCCATCGGCACCACCTGCGCGTAGCCGCCGCCGGCGGCGCCGCCCTTCATGCCGAAGACCGGCCCGAGCGAGGGCTCGCGCAGGCAGATCATGGCTTTCTTGCCGATATGGTTGAGCGCGTCGCCCAGCCCCACCGTCGTGGTCGTCTTGCCCTCGCCCGCCGGAGTGGGCGTCATCGCCGTCACCAGAATCAGCTTGGCGCCGGGCCGGGCTTTCAGGCCGTCGAGGTACTCCAGCGAAACCTTGGCCTTGTAATGCCCGTAGGGCTCGAGGTGCTCCTCGGGGATGCCGAGCTTCGACAGCGCGACCCTGGAGATGCGCTCGAGCTTTGCCTTCTGTGCGATTTCGATGTCGGAGGGCATTCACTGCTCCTTGTGCTGCGGGACAGCATCCTGTTTTGTGGGCGAGACACTATAAGGGCTGCGCGATTGCGCGAACATTGACGGAGGTCAAGATGCCGCTGCCGCCGTAACGGCATGGCAAAAACTGAAAAGCCCCGGTTTCCGGGGCGTTGTTAACCGGGGCGGGATCAGGTCGCTCTCGCGGCGAGCAGCGTTCCGCCGCCGAAGCTCGAATGCTTCGGCGCGGGTCCGCCCCGGGTCACCTTCACCGCGCAGTACTTGAACTCGGGAATCTTTCCGAACGGGTCGAGCGCCGGGTTCGTAAGCAGATTGGCTGCCGCTTCGTAGTAACAGAACGGGATAAACACCGCGCCCGCCGGCGTGCCGTCGTCCGCGCGCGCGTAAAGCGAGATCTTCCCGCGGCGCGACTCCACGGTGACCACGTCGCCCGGTTTCGCCCCGAGCTTGTCCAGATCGAGGGGATGGAAGGAGGCGACGGGCTCCGGCTCGATGAAGTCGAGGACGGAGGCGCGGCGCGTGATCGCGCCGGTGTGCCAATGCTCCAGTTGCCGTCCGGTGATAAGCACCAGGGGATATTCGGCATCCGGTTGCTCGGCCGCGGGGATGATGTCCGCGGGCACGAACTTGCCGCGCCCCGTCGCGGTCGGGAAATGCGTGACGAACACCACCGGCTGCCCCGGATCGCCTTCCTTTTCGCACGGGTAAGTGACGGAGGAGTCGCGCTCGAGGCGCTCCCAGGTGATTCCCGCGATCGAGTCCATGCCCTTGCGCATCTCGTTGAATACTTCGCGCGGATGCGCGTAGTTCCAGTCCAGACCCATGCGGCGTGCGAGCTGGTTGATGATCCACAGATCCTCTTTCGCCTCGCCGGGAGGCTCGATCGCCTTGCGGCCGAGCTGCACCATGCGGTCGGTGTTGGTGACGGTGCCGACCTTTTCCGGCCAGGCGGTGGCGGGCAGGATCACGTCCGCGAGATACGCGGTCTCGGTGAGAAAGATGTCCTGAACGACCAGGTGGTCGAGCGCGGCGAGCGCCTCGCGCGCATGGTCCACGTCCGGATCCGACATGGCCGGATTTTCGCCCATAATGTACATGCCGCGGATCTCGCGCTTCTTCGCGGCGTTCATGATCTCGACCACGGTCAGCCCCGGCTTCGGGTCGAGCTCCATGCCCCAGAGCTTCTCGAAGCGCTTCTTCGCTTCGGGGTTGTCGACGCGCTGGTAATCCGGGTACACCATCGGGATGAGCCCCGAGTCTGAGGCGCCCTGCACGTTGTTCTGGCCGCGCAAGGGGTGCAGGCCCGTGCCGGGACGGCCGATCTGGCCGGTCGCGAGCGTGAGCGCGATCAGGCAGCGCGCGTTGTCGGTGCCGTGCACGTGCTGCGAGATGCCCATGCCCCACATGATCATCGAGCCTTTCGAGGTCGCGTAGAGGCGCGCGACTTCGCGGATCGTTTTCGCGTCGACGCCGCACACCGGGGCCATCGCCTCGGGCGAGTACTTCTTGACGTTCTCGCGCAGCGCCTCGAAACCGGAGGTGCGGTCCCGGATGAAGGCCTCGTTGGCGAGGCCCTCCTCGACGATGGCGTGGAGCATCGCGTTCAGGAGCGCGACGTCGGTGTCGGCCTTGAACTGGAGGTAATGCGTGGCGTAGCGCGCGAGCTCGCCGCGGCGCGGGTCGGCGACGATCAGCTTCACGCCGGCCTTGGCGGCGTTCTTCATCCACGTCGCCGCAACCGGGTGGTTCACCGTGGGATTCGCGCCGATGAGGAACACGACCTCGGCTTTCATCACGTCGCGCACCTGGTTCGAGACCGCGCCCGAGTTGATGCCTTCCATCAGCGCGGCGACCGACGAGGCGTGGCACAGCCGCGTGCAGTGATCGACGTTGTTCGAGCCGAAGCCGGTGCGAACGAGCTTCTGGAAAAGGTAGGCCTCCTCGTTCGTGCCCTTCGCCGAGCCGAAGCCGGCGAGCGCTTTCTTTCCGTGCCGGTCGCGAATCTCGCGCAGGCTCCTCGCCGCGAGGTCGAGCGCTTCTTCCCAGCTCGCCTCGCGGAAGACGCTCGCCCAGTTTTCCGGGTCGACGGTGAAGTCCTTGTGCTTCTTCGCGCCCGGCTTGCGGATGAGCGGTTTGGTGAGCCGGTGCTTGTGCTGCACATAGTCGAAGCCGTAGCGGCCCTTCACGCACAGGCGGCTCGAGTTCGCCGGCCCGTCGCGGCCCTGCACCCAGAGAATCTTGTTGCCCTTTACGTTGTAGGTGAGCAGGCACCCGACCCCGCAATAGGGGCAGACGGAGTCCACGGTCTTGTCGGCCTGGACCTTCCCGACCTCTCGCGCCGGCATAAGCGCCCCCGTCGGGCAGGCCTGCACGCACTCGCCGCAGGCGACGCAGGTGGAATCGCCCATCGGGTCGTCGAGGTCGAACACGATCTTGGAATGCTCGCCGCGGAAGGCGTAGCCGATCACATCGTTCACCTGCTCCTCGCGGCAGGCGCGCAGGCAGCGCGTGCACTGGATGCAGGCGTCCAGATTCACGGCGATCGCCGCGTGCGAGAGGTCGGCCGCCGGCTGGTGGCGCGCTTCGAAACGCGGCTTGCCGAGCTTGAGCGCCTTCGCCCACCGGTCGAGCTCGGAATCGAGCGTATAGGATTTCTCCGGGATATCGGAGAGCAGCAGCTCGAGCACCATTTTCTGGCTCAGGACGGCGCGCTCGCTGTCGGTGGTCACTTCCATCCCGTCCTTGGGATAGCGGCAGCAGGAGGGCGCGAGCACGCGTTCGCCTTTCACTTCGACCACGCAGGCGCGGCAGTTGCCGTCCGGGCGCATCCCTTCCTTGTAGCAGAGGTGCGGGATGTCTATGCCGTAGTGCTTTGCAGTCTCGATGATGATCTCATCCGAGCGACCGACGACGGTCCTGCCGTTCAGCTTGAACTCGATCGGCATGGTTGCCGCTTGCGCAGTGCTTATTCGGTCCATCGGCTACCTCACGAGTTCCTGAGGAAAATATTTCATCACGGAGAGCACCGGATTGGGCGCGGCCTGCCCCAGGCCGCAGATCGAGGCATCCATCATAGCCTGCGACAGCTCCTTCAGCAGCGGCTGGTCCCAATTCGGCCTTTCAATCAGCTTCAGCGCCTTGGCGGCGCCCACGCGGCAGGGCGTGCATTGGCCGCAGGATTCCTCGGAGAAGAATTTGATCAAGTTGCGCGCCGCGGCAGTGGCGCGGTCGCGGTCGGAAAGAATCACCACCGCGGCCGAGCCGATAAAGCAGCCGTACTGGTTGAGCGTGTCGAAGTCGAGCGGGACGTCGGCCATCGAGGCCGGAAGGATGCCGCCGGACGCGCCGCCCGGCAGGTAGCCGTAGAACGTGTGCCCGTCGAGCATTCCTCCGCAGTATTCGGCGATCAGTTCCTTCACCGTGATGCCGGCAGGCGCGAGATGAACCCCGGGCTTCTTCACGCGGCCGCTCACCGAGAACGAGCGCAGCCCCTTTCGGCCGTGCCGGCCCTGGGACGCGAACCAGTCCGCGCCCCGCTCGAGTATCTCGCGCACCCAGTGCAGCGTCTCCATGTTGTGCTCGAGCGTGGGCCGGTTGAACAGGCCCACTTGCGCGACATAGGGCGGGCGCAGCCGCGGCATGCCGCGCTTGCCCTCGATCGATTCGATCATCGCGGATTCCTCGCCGCAGATATAGGCGCCCGCGCCGCGCCGAAGATGGATGGGCGGCGGCTTGAACGGCGGGCCCGACTGCAGCGCGGCGATCTCTTTTTCGAGGATCGCGCGGCAGCCATGGTATTCGTCGCGCAGATAGATGTAGATTTCCGCGATATCGACGGCCCACGCGGCGATCAGCGCGCCTTCGAGAAACCGGTGCGGATCGCGCTCGAGATACCAGCGGTCCTTGAACGTTCCCGGCTCGCCCTCGTCGATGTTGACCGCGAGAAGGCGCGGCGCGGGCTCCGCGAGGACGGCCTTCCATTTGCGGCCGGCGGGAAATCCGGCGCCGCCCAGACCTCGCAGCCCGGAATTCTCCATGACGGCGATCACGTCCTCGCGCTTTTTCGCACCCGACATGCAGGCTTCGGCGAGCTTGTAACCGCCTTTCGCGCGGTACTGTGCGTAATCGACGCACTTCGGACTCACGATTTCGAGTTTCGGATGCGCACCGCCGGGACCGGGATGCTTGAGGGCTTTTGCCTTTACCAGCGACGCGACCGCGTCGGCGTTTGCGCTCGGAAGGGGATTCTGCCCGACGACCGCGACCGGCGCCGTCTCGCAGCGGCCCACGCAGGGCGCCGGGAGGACGCGCACGTCTCTTCCGAGGATCGCGGGCAGCTTCGCGAGCAGCTCGCGCGCACCGGCCATCTCGCAGGCGATCGAGTCGCACACGCGCACGGTCAGCGCGGGCGGGGCGCTGTCTCCTTCCTTCACCACGTCGAAGTGATGGTAGAAGGTGGCGACCTCGTACACCTCGGTCATCGCGAGCTTCATCTCCGCGGCGAGCGCGACCAGGTGCCGGGCCGGCAGGTGGCCATGGCGGTCCTGGATGCGGTGCAAGTGCTCGATCAGCAGATCGCGCCGGCGCGGCGCGTCCCCGAGCAGCGCGCGCACTTCCTCGAGCGCCTTCGGATCGACCGCGCGGCCCTTCGGCCGGGAACGCACTTTGACCGTCCGAACGGGAATCGCCTCGCTGCTCACGTGTCCTCGCTTGTGATGTTCGATCAATAGATTACGCGCACGGTCCCGGAATTTCCACAGGCGCCGCTCGCGAGTTTCGGGTTTCTTGATTCCGGTCAATCGACCTCGCCTGCCGCCGCAGCGCAGACGAGACATCTCGGCGTGCTAGATCACTTGGGGCTGAATTGCTCCACTCCCGCTTTCGCTTCGGCGCTCGATTCGCGCGCCGCCTGGACCATCTTCACCAGCGTTTCGATGTCGTAGCAGGAAAGCAGGTGCGGACGCTCGCGCTCGACATACATGCGGATCGCCTCGGCCTCGTCTTTTGCGCCGGCGATCGTCTGCGCGAGCGGCTGACTTGCGCCGTAGAGCATGCCGAGCGCGCGCAGCGCCGCGGCGAGCGCTTCGACATCCACCGCCGGCTTCTCGGAGGGTTTGGCGATCATGGATCCATCCTGCCGTATGACGCGGATTCGCCCGCGCTTTCAGCCTATGCTAGGCGTCCCCGGCCCAAAGTCAACCGCGGCGCCGGTGGCCGGTCAGGGACCGACCTTGCCGCGCCTGCCCGACACGAGCGTGACCACGGTCACCAGCTCGTAGGTCAGCGCATCGACGAATTCCTCCGGGTATCCCGCTTCCTTCAGCGCCCATTTGACGCGGTTTCCGAGATGCGCCTTCTTGTACAGATTCAGCTGCTGCGAACGGGCGAACGCCTCGATGCGGGCGAATATCGTGTCGTGCGTCCTCTTCAGCCGCTCCGCCGCCTTCTTCGCCGGGACGCCCACGCCGGAAGGCGGGAAGCGCTTCACCAGATCGGCCACGATCGTATCGGCGAACTCGTCCACCTCCTTGCAATCGAACCAGTTTCCGAACATGCGGGCGCGGCGCTGGAAAAACAAATTATCGCATACATCAGCTGGAAAACTCGCTCGCAGGAAATTCAGTTCCCGCCGCTGCACCACCGGCGCCACATGGTCCGATACGCGCCCTCCATTTCGCGGGCAAACCGCGGCTCGTCCATGATCGGCGACGCACGCATCCTTTCGCGCAGCGATCCGCGAAGCTCGGCAAGTCTCGCGCGGTCTTGCGCAAGCTCGAGATTCAGCCGCACGTAATCTTCGCGGGTCGGAGCGATCCAATCAGCCAGGCCCGTAACCGAGAGGATGCTCGCCGTGCCTCGCGCCACGGAACCGGACCCGGGAAGGGTCACCACGGGAACGCCCATCCAAAGCGTATCGCAAGTGGTGGTGCAGCCGCTGTACGGCATCGTGTCGAGCGCGATATCAACATCATCGAACCTGCGAAAATATTCCTCCAGCGCGACAGGCTGACGGAATGAAATCCTGCCCGCCGCGACCCCCGCGGTCTCCAGGTCCCGCAACAGGCCGTCTTGGGCCGCGCCTCTCGACGCGCGGTCGACGACCAGGCGGGAATCGGGCAGCCGCATGAGGATCTCCGCCCAGAGCCGGCGCGCCAGCGAAGAGACTTTTGAAACCTGGTTGAACGATCCGAAAGTGATGTAGCCGTTGCGCTCGACCGGGGGCCGGGTTGCGGGATCGATCGAAATATAGGGGCGGTAGCACCATTGCGCGAAGGCAAGCCGGACGAGAGTTTCGGTATGGAGCCGATCGGCCGTGCCCGGCGGGTCCGTGTATCCGTCGCAGATGCGATACTGGATGCGCGTCAGGCCGCTGGTGTTCATATATCCGAGCCACGTGACCTGCACCGGCGCGGGCTGCTGGGCAAAAACCCCGAGCGCGGGAACCCCGGAGTGCCCGGAGAGATCGACGAGGATGTCGATCTTGTCGCCGTGGATCAGGTCGGCCAGCTCGGCGTTCGACATCGAAACGGTCTCGCGCCACGCATCCGCCCGGCCCGCCAGCCGTCTGGTGAGCTCATCGGTCCGCTCGCCCGAGGAGTAACAATAGATCTCCGTCGCCGATCTGTCGTGGCGCTCGAGCAGGGGAAGGAAGAACAAAGCAACCGGGTGGTAATTGAAATCGTGGGAAACATAGCCGACGCGAAGGCGCCGCTCCGGATCCCTTGAGTTTTGAAAAGGTCCGAAGCGAGCAGGATAGGCCCGCTCCATGCGCACCCCGAACGCCCGGTGTCAGGGCCTCGCTCGAAATGTCCTCCGAGAAATTCAGCGCAAAGAGCTCGGCGGACTCCAAGTCCAATTCAGCCGGACCGCGCTCCCGCCCGGCCCTGAGGGTCTCGAGCGCTTCGCCGATCCGCGATTGGCTCAAAAGAACCGATCCCAACATCCGGTATGCAGGGAAGCACTCGGCATCGATCGCGATCGCGCGCCGAAGCGCCGTTTCGGCTTCCGTCAGTTTTCCTCCTTCCCTCATGAGCATTCCGTAGTTATGCAGCGCTTCGGCCCATTCCGGCCGTTGCTTCAGCGCAGCTTCCAGCTCGGCGGCGGCGGCCGAAAGGTCGCCTTGCAGACGGTAAACCTGGTACAGCCCGGCATGCGCCTCCGGGAATTCCGGTTCTTGCTCCAGGGCAAGGCGAAACAGCCGGCCGGCCTCCTGCAGGCGGCTGCTCCTGCGCAGCAACAGGATCGCAAGCTCGTAGCTTGCGCGGGGATACCCGGGATCGACGCTGAGGAGGCGTCCCAGCGCGGATTCCGCTTCCGCGAGCCGGGCCAGCTTCTTGAGAACCAGCGCATAGTTGTACAACGCCCCGGCGTAGTCGGGGCGCTGCTTGAGCACAAGCTCCAGCTCGGCCGCGGCGGCGGCGAACTCGCCTTGAGCGTCATAGACGTTGGACAACACGACACGCGCGTCGGGGAAATCGGGTTTGCGCTCCAGCGCGGAACGCAGCAGCCGCTCGGCGCGCGCCGGCTCTCCGCGCGCATAGAGCAGGTTGCCGAGATTGTAGTTCGCATACGCGTCTTGGGGATCGAGCGCGAGCGCCGTTTCGTAGGACTGGAGCGCGCCCTCAGCGTCGCCGATGGCCTGGAGCGCTATGCCGAGATTGAGGTGCGCCTTCGCGTATCCGGGGGCAGCCCGCACCGCCTTGCGATACTGCTCGCACGCCTCGCGCGCATTGCCCGAGCTTTCCGCGCGGACGCCTTCGGCTATCATCCGGTCGGCATGCTCTTTCCTATCCGCGGGGGAGCCCGACTCACGCCCCGGGAAGAAGAGATCCTTGAGCAATCGCCACAGCATGATCGGACGGCGGCGCTTCTGGCGGCTCGGCCCTGGAACTGACTTCAGCGGCTCGCGCATCTCGGCGGGACTCTCACCTTGCCGCTTCCTTGCACCACTTTTTCCACATATCCCGGTACGCCCCCTCGACACCGCGCGCAAAGCCGGTTTCGTCCATTATTGGCGATTCGCGCATCATCTGGCGCAGCGATTTGCGCAGCTTCGCAAGAACCGGCTCATCGCGCGCGAACTCGACCGCGAGCCGCACGTAGTGCTCCGGCGT
>WNFV01009273.1_pt1 | contig 10914 bp, 11 predicted proteins | sample 5400101 | NCBI WGS metagenome assembly WNFV01 (sample SAMN13153361, study PRJNA577476) | soil metagenome | isolation source: 115 cm soil or saprolite under grassland replicate 1 | place: USA:California | collected 2016-06-15
ACCTCGACGGCCGGACGGGCGTCGCGTACGGCATGGCGGCCGGCGCGACCCGGCAGGGCATCATCATCGACCCGGAGACCGGCGAGTTCATCGGCGAGCGCGAGGTCCTCACCAAGGCGGACGGCGAGCTCGAGGCCGGCACCGTCCTGACCTACACCGCCGTCAGCACGGGCGTCTCCGACCGGATCGGAGCCCGCCCGGCTCGCTGACCGGCAGGGCGCGGTGAGCGCGGCGGAGTGGACCGTTCAGTCCGCCGCTCTCGTACGCCCCCAGTTGTCTCGCCTCCGCTCGACGTGTGCGGTGACCAGCTCGGCGATCGCGGCCGCGCGCTCGCGAAGGATGCCGGGGATCGCCTCCTCGCGCGCCGCCGCGTGCATCGCCGCCGGAACTCTGGATCGAAGATCGGCGGCTCGCTCGACGGCTTCATCCCTCGGCAGGCCCAGCCGTGCGCCCGCGGCCGCCCAGTCCTCGGCAGAGATCTTCGACAGTTCCCAGGTGTCGCCGATCTTCATCGCCGACTTGACGCCGGGCTCGACGTCGTACGGAAGGATCGACGCGACGTCGTACAGCGGGGCGAGGCGGGCGGCGCCGGCACCGAGCATCAGGGAGAAGTTCTTCGCGTGAGCGTCCGGTGCACCGATCGCGACGTTGTACACCAGGTAGTCGAACATCACGCGCGCATTCTCACGGCGAGCGGTACCCGGCATGCTCCGCGCGAACAGGTCGGCGATGGCACCGATGCCTGGACCACCGTCGGACTGGTACTTCCGCACCGGGTGCACCGCGAGTGCCTGGCACAGATCCTCCTGGTGCAGCCGGCGCCATCGCCCGCCGACCTGCCGTCGGTCGTAGCGGTGCGAGATGAGCACCTCGAACCGCTCGTTGCGCAGGATCTCGGTCTTCGCCGCCGGCAGACCCACCAGCTGCGCCGCGCGAAGACACAGGTGCTCGTTCAGGTGATGCCCGTCGTAGTTCGGCATCGACGGTTTGAGGATGTGCGTGGTCGGTGAGGAGTCGCGCGGGACACCCCAGCGACCGTCGGACGAGCGATGCAGAGCGACCTTGCTCTGCGCTCCGGCCAGACTCCAGCGTCCGGTGTCCCGCCCGGGGTCCCACGTGTCCGGGCTCCGCGCCAGCCCGGCGAGGATCGATTCCAGCGCATCATCGGTCAGCCATTCGACGTGGCCCTGCCGGGTCGCCGCATCCGTGGCGTCGACGTCCTCCGGGAGGACCTGCACCGCGCCGGCGGCGTCCATCCCGATGTGACGCAGCAGCGCGAACGGGTTGTTCGGGGATACGCCGTACTTGCGGCCGAGCCGCTCCAGCGCACGCTCGCTGTCGGGCAGCAGGCCGGCGATGAAGGCACGTACGACGCGAGGCGGGTGGGTGGCGCTGGTGAGCGGCATCGACAGGGACAGTGGGGTGGCGCCACGCCCGTGCCGGTAGACCTCGTCGTACCCGAACGACACGCGGCCGCGGGAGTCCTGTTCGAGCAGGCCGATGCGGGTGCCGTCGACGTAGACGACCAGCCGGTCGTCAGCCATCGTGCCGGTCTGGCCGCTCGGCGAGGTCCGCGAACACGTCGTCCCAGTCCTCGGATCCGCTGGTGTCGTCGGCGTCGTCGACGGTGAGCGCTACGCCGACGGCTTCCAGCGCGTCGAGAACGCGTTGCATCTCGAGCCGTGGATGTCCGCGCTCCAGACGCACGACCCAGTCACGGGAGACGCCGACCCGCTTGGCCAGCTCGGCCTGGGTCAGGTGGTGCTCGGTGCGGGCCTGGCGCACGGCGGCGCCGAGGTCTCGCACTGTGCGAACCTGATGCATGAGGCCTCCTTCACCTTCTCCGCATTGTAGTCGAACGGCAACATTCCCGAAAGACGGCGTACGACGACATCCTGGAATGTTGCCGTACGCCGACATTTCGCACGCGCGGAAGTGAGCTTGCGGGCGGGATATCGTCGGCCATCCGCCGTGCAGCGGCGGCAGGCCTCGGATGAGGGGGACTCGGGTGACGGCAGTGGCTGAGCTGGCGGTGAGTACGCGCGGGCTGCGGAAGACGTATCGCAACATCCGCGGGCGGACCGTCGCCGTCCGGGGGCTGGACCTGGACGTCCCCGCCGGCGGGGTGCACGGGTTCCTCGGGCCGAACGGGTCAGGCAAGACCACGACGATCCGGATGCTGCTCGGGCTGATCCGGCCGGACGCCGGCAGCATGGAGATCTTCGGGCAGCCGGTGCCGGAGCGGCTGCCGGAGGTGGTCAGCCGGGTCGGCGCGATCGTCGAGTCGCCGAAGTTCTTCCCCACCTTCAGTGGGCGGAAGAACCTCGAGCTGCTCGCGGAGGCGATCGGGGCGCCGCGAGCCAAGGTCGGCGAGGTGCTGGAGGCGACATCGCTGGGCGAGCGCGGAAAGGACCGCTACAAGGCGTACTCGCTGGGCATGAAGCAGCGCCTCGCGATCGCAGCGACGCTGCTGAAGGACCCGGACCTGCTGATCTTCGACGAGCCGACGAACGGGCTCGACCCGGCCGGCATCCGGGAGATCCGGGAGACCATGCGCGAGCTCGGCCAGCGCGGCAAGACGGTGCTGGTGAGCAGCCACATCCTGGCCGAGGTCGAGCAGGTCGCCGACACGGTGTCGATCATCGGGCACGGCCGGCTGCTGGCCTCGGGCACGGTCGCGGCGGTGATCGGCGGTTCGGGTACGGCGACGACCCGGGTCGGCGTCGCGGACCCGGCGGCGGCTACCGCGGTGCTCACCGAGCGCGGGCTGACGGTGCGTGCCGACGGCAACCATCTGCTCGTCGACGGTGTCACCGATCCGGCCGAGATCACGAAACGCCTTGCGGACAAAGGGATCTACGTCTCCGAGCTGGTCGCGGTCCGTGCCGACCTGGAGTCGGTGTTCCTGGAGCTGACCGCCGGCGAAGGCCTGGGCAGCGACGGTACGACGCAGGTGCGGCCGTGACGCGGCTGGTGAAGGTCGAGCTGCGACGCCTGTTCGCCCGGCGGCTGACCCTGGTCGGGATCGCCGGCGCGCTGGTCATCGTGGGCCTGATGCTGTTCGCGACCTACAAGGACGCACAGCCGCTGTCGGCCCCTGAGCAGCAGCGGGCGCAACGCGAGTACGAGCAGGCTCGCGCGGAATGGGAGCGGAGCGGTCCCGAGCAGATCCAGAACTGCAAGCTGACCGAGAGGTCGACGCTTCCCGACGGTTCCTCTCCCTGCGACCACCTGGAGCCGAGGCCGGAGTACTTCGGGAAGCCGAAGACGGTGTTCAACGAGGTGATGCCGGACTACCTCACCGGGCTGTCGTACCTGGCGGCGTTCGTCGCGTTCCTGATCGGCGCCGGGTTCTTCGGCGCGGAGTTCAGCACCGGGTCGATCGGCAACTGGCTGACGTTCGAGCCGCGCAGGCTGCGGGTCTACGGGAGCAAGCTGCTGGCTGCCGCCGCGGGTCCGGTGCCGATCGCCGCCGTCCTGCTGGCGGTGTTGACCGGCGGGTGCTGGCTGATCATCGACCACCTCGGTACGACGGCCGGCACCGGCTGGTCCGTCCTCGCCGGCATCGCCTGGCGGACCGTCGTGCTCGCCGCCGCGGCCGGCCTGCTGGGCAGCGTCAGCGGTGGCCTGCTGCGGCACACGGCGGCCGGGATCGGGCTGGCGATGGGGTACATGGTGATCGTCGAGGGCATCCTCGCCCACGCCCTGCAGAAGTCCCAGCCCTGGCTGCTGAAGCTCAACGTCGACAGCTGGGTGCGGCACGGCGCGAAGTACTACGTCGAGGACTGCGACAGCGCCCCGGATGGCGGCTACTTCTGCAGCAGCGTGGAGAAGACGGTCTCGTTCGGCCACAGCGCGACGTACCTCGCCGTCGTCGCGGCCGCCATGGTGCTGCTCGGCGCGCTCGTCTTCCGCCGCCGCGACATCACCTGAGTCTGGGGCGACGCGGAACCGCCGGGCGCGGAAGACCCGGCCCGGCGGTTCGTCGTACAAGGAAATCAGGACTTGGCGACCAGCCGTTCCTCGGTCGAGGCGGAGAACAGGTGCAGCTTCTCCGGGATGGCGGCCAGGTGGATGGTGGAACCCTTCTCGACCGGCATGCGGGCGTCGATCCGGGCCACGATCTGCTGGTGCTCCTCGTTGTGCTCGGCGGTGCCGTAGAGGTACGCGTCGGCGCCGAGCTCCTCGACGACGGCCACGTGCACCGGGAGGCCCTTGTCAGCGACCTTGAACGCCTCAGGGCGGACGCCGATGGTGACGGTCTTGTCGCCGCCGGCCGCGGCCAGCACGCCCCGCTCGACCGGGATCGTGTAGTCGCCGACCCGGGCGCCGCCGTCGACGATGTCGGCCTCCAGCAGGTTCATCGCGGGGGAGCCGATGAAGCCGGCGACGAACTTGTTGGTCGGGCGGTCGTACAGGTTCAGCGGGGTGTCGACCTGCTGCAGCAGCCCGTCCTTGAGCACCGCGACCCGGTCGCCCATCGTCATGGCCTCGACCTGGTCGTGGGTGACGTAGACGGTGGTGACGCCGAGGCGGTTCTGCAGCTCGGCGATCTGGGTGCGGGTCGCGACGCGGAGCTTGGCGTCCAGGTTGGACAGCGGCTCGTCCATCAGGAAGACCTGCGGCTGGCGGACGATCGCGCGGCCCATCGCGACGCGCTGACGCTGACCACCTGAGAGCGCCTTCGGCTTGCGGTCCAGATACTCCTCCAGGCCCAGCAGCTTGGCTGCGTCCTGAACCCGCTGGGCGCGCTCGTCCTTGGCGATGCCCTGCATCTTCAGCGCGAAGCCCATGTTGTCCGCGACCGACATGTGCGGGTACAACGCATAGTTCTGGAACACCATCGCGATGTCCCGCTCCTTCGGCGGGCGGTGCGTGACATCGCGGTCGCCGATGTTGATCGTGCCCTCGTTGACCTCTTCGAGGCCGGCCAGCATCCGCAGTGCGGTCGACTTGCCGCAGCCGGACGGTCCGACCAGGACCATGAACTCGCCGTCCTCGATGTCGAGATTCAACTTGTTGACGGCGGGCGTGTCGGAACCCGGGTAGATCCGGGTCGCTCCGTTGTAGGAGACAGTAGCCATGACTTCCCTTCCTTCACCGGCAGGAACGTGCCGGACGATCCGAGTAAAGGTCCCCGGGGATTTGGGGGTGTCCCGTCATCCTCTCCTGTGCGCACGGCGTGAGCAAGCGATCCGCCCACGGAGTGAGCAGGCTATTGGGGGCATGTGTTCGGGTGGCGGCCGCAAGAAATTGCAGTTCCTTGCTGAAAGCTGGTTGAAGGGCCGGTTAGAGTGCGGACTTGTGACCAGAGCCCGCCTCTCCGACATCGCTACCCACGCCGGGGTCAGCGAGGCGACCGTGTCCCGCGTGCTGAACGGCAAGCCCGGCGTCTCCGAGGACACCCGGCAGTCCGTGCTCACCGCGCTGGACGTGCTCGGGTTCGAGCGGCCGGCGCGGCTGCGGCGCCGGTCGGCGGGCCTGGTCGGGCTGGTGATGCCGGAGCTGACCAACCCGATCTTCCCGGCGTTCGCGCAGGTCATCGAGGCGGCGCTGTCACAGCGCGGCTACACACCGGTACTGTGCACGCAGTCACCGTCTGGGGCGACCGAGGACGAGTACGTCGAGATGCTGCTGGAGCGCGGGGTCTCCGGCATCATCTTCGTCTCCGGGCTGCACGCGGACACCGGCACCGACCACGAGCGCTACCAGGCGCTGGTGGACCGCGGGCTGCCGGTGGTGTTCGTGAACGGGTACCTGGACGACGTCGCGGCGCCGTTCATCTCCTCGGACGAACACGCCGCGATGGAGCTGGCCGTCGCCCATCTCGCGGCCCTCGGGCACCGGCGGATCGGGTTCGCCTCCGGACCGGACCGGTTCCTGGTCGTGCAGCGCAAGCTCGCCGGGTTCCGGACCACGATGAAGGCGCGGTTCGGCGTCTCGGACGGTGAGCTCGACTCCTGGGTCGCGCTGAGCATGTTCGGCGTCGAGGGCGGCGCCGCCGCGGCCGGCCGCCTCCTCGATGCCGGCGTCACGGCCGTGGTGTGCGGCTCCGACATGATGGCCCTCGGCGTCATCCGAGCCGCCCGCCAGCGGGGGCTGTCCGTCCCCGGCGACCTCTCGGTCGTCGGCTACGACGACGCCCCCATGGTCGAGTTCACCGACCCGCCGCTCACCACCGTCCGCCAGCCGGTCCAGTCCATGGCCCTGGCCGCCGTCCAGGCCCTCCTCGAAGAGGTCCGCGGCCACCCCACCCCGCACACCGAGTACCTCTTCCGCCCCGAGCTGGTCGTCCGCTCCAGCACCGACGCAGCGCGCCCATGATCCGTCCGTTCGTCGGGCCCTTGTGACCCGGCGTGTCGCCCTTCATCGGTCCGTTCTGACCGATGTCAGTACGACGCGATGAGCTCGGCCTCGAAGCCGTCGGCGTTGGCGAGATAGCCGGCGTACACGTCCGGGCCGCCGGCGTACGGGTGCCTGTCCGGGAACAGCAGGGTCCAGCCATGCGCGGGCGCAGCGGTGACGAGCGCGTCGACCTGGGCGCGGTCGCCGGCATGGAAGGCGAGGTGGTTGAGGCCGGGGCGGCAGCGGTCGTGCTCGGTCGCGGTCAGCGCGGGTGACTGCTCGACCGCGATGTACGTCGGGCCACGCCGCCAGCTCCGCCCGGCGGGCCAGTCCTGGAACACGTCGTACCCGAGCTCACCCAGCAACCAGCCCCACTCGGCGCGGGCGCGGCCGAGGTCGGGGACCCAGAGCTCGACGTGATGCAGTGCCCCTCGCATCCGGCAACCGTAGGGCCCTTGTGACGCGGGTGGTCACAAGGGCCCGACGATTCGCGACACGCCGGGTCACAAGGGCCCGATGAACGGGTTCAGGCGGTGCGGCGGTTGCGGAGGGCGGTGGCGAGGACGGCGAGGGCGAGGAGGGCGGGGACGCCGAGGGTTATGGGGAGGGTGCCGGCGGCGCTGGAGTTCGGGCGGGCGGTGACGGTGAGGTGGAGGGGTTGGCCGGCGACCAGGGGGCCGCGGCCGGCGGTGGCCGGGCCGGCGGGTAGTACGACGACGTAGACGTCGAAGTCGCCGGTGTTCACGGCCTGGAACTTCCACTCGATGGTGGTGTCGTCGCCCGGCGGGATCGGGTCGACGGTCCTGGTGACGTCGCCCGACCAGTCCTCCAGGTCGACGTACACGCCGCTCAGGCTGGCCACGTTCAGGTGTGCGACGAGCCGGTCCGACGGCGAACCGCCCGGGTTCGTGACGGTCGACTCCAGCGTGAGGACCTGGCCGACTGACGTGGTGATCCGTTGCTGGTCGAGCGTCACCTGCACGCCGGCGCCGGGCTGCGGGGTGGGCGCGGCGGCCGCCAGGACCGTCGGCTGGGCCGCCCCGAGGACGAGCGCGGCCGCGACAGCGGCGAGCAGCCTGGTCATGAGGTGCTCCGGGTGAGGCGGACCAGGCGCTCAGCGGCGACGGTCAGGATGGTTGCCGTCAGCAACACGGTCAGGGCGGGGGACAGGAGGTAGGACAGGTCACGGGTCCACGTGTGCCGTCCCAGCATCAGCGCCGACACGTAGTGCATGCCGGAGGCGAGCGGGTTCACCCGGGTCAGCAGGTCCCCGGCCCAGGTCTTCGGCATCCCGGGCAGCTGGGTCGGGGCGAGCAGCGCCAGCAGGACGAACAGACTGACGGCGAGGCTGGACTTGTTCGACTCCGAGACCGTGCTGACCAGCAGCGCGACCCCGGTCAGCCCGGCCGCGACCAGGCTGCCGACGAGCGCGATCAGCAGCACCGCCTGGCCGGTGGCGGCGGTCGAGCGGCCGAGCACCCACAGGTACGGAAGGCTGACCACGACGCAGCCCGCCCACAGCGTCAGCGTGCTGACCAGCTTGCCGAGCGCGATGTCCCGCCGTCGTACCGGAGTGAGCAGCAGCGTCTCCAGCGTGTGCCGCTCGCGCTCACCGCTGACGGCGTCGGCGCCGGCCACCATCGTCGCCAGTACGCCGACCGCGAGCGCGACCTGCAGCGCGAGGTTCACCGCCTCGCGCCGCTCGAGGAAGTTGAGCCCGCGGTTCGTGGCCGCCAGGTACGTGATCGCGCTCAGCAGCACGCCGTACGCGAACATCAGCACGGGTCCGCGCCCACCGACCCACAGGTCCCGGCTCTCCTGCCGCGCCACCACGACCCACCCACTCACGGCGTGGCCTCCTCGGTGAGGGTCCGGAAGGCGTCGCTCAGCGTCGGTACGCCGGCCGCCCGGACGATGTCCGCGACCGTCCCGCGAGCCAGGGCGCGACCGCGGTCCAGCACCAGCACCGTCGTACAGCTGGACTCGACCTCGGCCAGCGCGTGCGTCGACAGCACCACCGTCGCCCCGCGTCGTACCGCGATCTCGCGGACCAGCTCGAGCACCTGCCGCTGGCCGGCCGGGTCCAGCCCGAGGGTCGGCTCGTCCAGGAACAGCACGGCCGGGTCGTTGACCAGCGCTCGGGCGATCCCGAGCCGCTGCTTCATACCTCTGCTGTACGACGAGATGCGGTGCCCGGCTCGATCCGCCAGCCCGACCTGCCCGAGCAGCTCACCGGCCAGCCGCGCGGCTCCCGATCGCGAGTTGCCGTACAGCATCGCGTGGTAGCGCAGGTACTCGAACCCGGTCTGCTGCCCCGGATACCCAGCGCTCTCCGGCAGCACCCCGACCCGCGCCCGCACCTCCCACGCCCGCGTCCCCGGCACGCCCGCCACCGTGAACCGCCCCGCGCTCGGTTCGAGAATCGTCGTCAGGATCCGGATCGTCGTCGTCTTCCCGGCTCCGTTCGGCCCGACCAGCCCGAGCACCTCACCGGCTTCCGCGGTGAAGCTCAGCGAGTCCAGCGCCACCCGCGCGCCGTACCGCTTCGACAGCCCGACCACCTCGACCGCGCCCACACCCCGGACGCTACGCGCGCCCGCCTGAACCCGCGCTGAACCCGCAATGTCCAATCGTCAGGCCCTTGTGACCCGGCGTGTCGTCACTCATCGGTCCGTAGTGACCAACAGTCGCCAGAGTCCGCGATCAGCCGCCCCGGACGTCACGGCGCCGACTGTCGTGGTCACAAGGGACCGACGAAGGGCGACACGCCGGGTCAGAAGGGCCCGATGAGCGGAAAGTGGGTCAGGTGCCGGGGAGGCCTACGCGGAGGAGGCGGGCGCCGGGGCCCTGGGTGGCGAGGCGGTCGGCGGGGTTGTAGAGGGTGCAGCGCTGGAGGGACAGGCAGCCACAGCCGATACAGGAGTCCAGGTCGTCGCGCAGCCGCTCGAGCTCGGCGATCCGCTCCTCGAGGCGGGACCGCCAGGTGCGGGACAGGCGGGACCAGTCCGACTTGGTGGGCGTGCGGTCGTCGGGGAGCGAGTCCAGGGCGGCCTTGATCTCCAAGAGGGTCAGCCCCACGCGCTGCGCGGCCTGGACGAACGCGATCCGGCGCAGCGTGCTGCGCTGGTACTGGCGCTGGTTCCCGGCCGTCCGGCGGGACCTGATCAGCCCCTGGTCCTCGTAGAACCGCAGCGCCGACGCGGCCACCCCGGAACGGCCGGAGATCTCACCGATCGACATCCAGTGGTCCTTGTTCAGCGTGGTGTCCGAAGCCATGCGGCCACTGTAGGTCGGGGTCCGGCAAACTTAAAGCGAACTTGAAGGTGGTCAAACGTGGTCCGGACAGCCGGTACACTCTTCTGCGTCGGTGCGCGCGTCGCGTCACCAGAGTAGTTACCAGGCGCTCCGACCCATCGGTTCAGCACCCGCTGAGCACAGCCGATGCCATGGCTGCCCACGCGAGGCAGCCGCAGGTCGATGCCTATCCGATTCCTGCGTACGACGGGCTGAGCTACGCCTCAGCCCGCTGGTTCGTGCGGCCCGGGCGGCATTGAGCCATGTCGTCCGAGAGAGAGTACGAGTGACCCAGCAGTACGTCGCGTCCGAGCAGTACGGCGCCGACCGCGCCGACCGTCCGGCCGCGCAGTTCAAGAAGCCCCGCCACAAGAAGGCCCGCACCGAGTTCCGCGCGGACGACCGTTCCGGCGGCCGCCGTGACGACCGCGCCCCGAGCGTCACCGAGGACCTCGGGACCGTGGCCGAGGACAACGCGTTCGGCGCGCTCGGCGTCGCGCCGAGGCTGGTCCAGCGGCTGGCCCGCGACGGCATCACCGAGCCGTTCCCGATCCAGGCCGCGACCATCCCGGACGCCCTGGCCGGCAAGGACGTGCTCGGCCGCGGACAGACCGGGTCGGGCAAGACGCTCGGCTTCGGCCTCCCGGTCCTGATGCGTCTCGCCGGTGGCCGGTCGGAGTCCCGCCGCCCGCGAGGCGTCGTACTGGTCCCGACCCGCGAGCTCGCCATGCAGGTGCACGACGCGCTCGAGCCGCTCGCGCACGTGCTCAACGTCCGGGTGAAGCTGATCGCCGGCGGCCTTCCGTACCCGAAGCAGATCGATGCGCTGCGCCGCGGTGTCGACCTGCTGATCGCCACCCCGGGCCGGCTGATCGACCTGTGCGAGCAGGGCGCGGCCGACCTCGGTGCGGTGGAGGTCGCGGTCCTCGACGAGGCCGACCACATGTGCGACATGGGCTTCATGCCCGCCGTCACCACGCTGCTCGACATGACCCCGGCCGGCGGCCAGCGGCTGCTGTTCTCCGCCACGCTGGACGGTGACGTCGACACGATCGTGAAGACCTACCTCAAGGACCCGGTCACGCACTCCACGGACGAGGCCCGCGCCGCGGTGACCACGATGGAGCACCACCTGCTGGTGATCGAGCCGAACCACAAGCAGTCGCTCACCGCCGAGCTGGCCAGCCGCGACGGCCGCACGATCATCTTCGTCCGCACCAAGCTCGGCGCCGACCGGGTCGCCACCCAGCTGCGCGACCGCGGCGTGATGGCGGC
>WNFV01009692.1_pt1 | contig 10913 bp, 13 predicted proteins | sample 5400101 | NCBI WGS metagenome assembly WNFV01 (sample SAMN13153361, study PRJNA577476) | soil metagenome | isolation source: 115 cm soil or saprolite under grassland replicate 1 | place: USA:California | collected 2016-06-15
CCCCGGATCATCTACGCCGGTGTCCCCGGGGCGATGCTCCGATCCGACGACATCGGCGTCCGGGGCGTGTGGGTGGATCGCGTGGCGGGTCGGTCCGTCGGACGACCCCACCGTGTACGCCGGGATCCCGAAGTTCCCGGACCTCCCCGCGGGCCTGTACCGGAGCGAACCCACCGGCCCCTGGACCCGCGTGTTCCGGGGGAACATCCGGTCCCTGGCGGTGGACCCCCAGGAGGGAACCGTGTACCTCGATCCCGCACGGGGGGCTCTCCTGCGCAGCCACGACTGGGGCGACACGTGGGTGCCGGCCGGCCCCACCTATGGGAACCGCGACGGCTCCGTGGCCATCGATCCCCTGGACCCCGACACCCGGTTCGCGGGGGCGCAGGACCTCCTGAAGAGCACCGACGGGGGGGCCACGTGGACCGTGTCCCAGGATGGGCTGCTCCCGGGGCGGTGGATCCAGACCCTGGAGGGGAGCGCCTCCGATCCCGACCTGCTGATGGCAGGAAGGTGACCGCCCTGGCCGTCCATCCGATCGACCCCGGCATCGCGTTCGCGGGGGTGGACGTGGGCGACGGGTTTGCCCGGTCGCCGCTGTTCCGCACGCTCGACGGCGGCGCCTCGTGGCGTCCGATCCGCGGCGAGATCCCCCGTGAGACGGCGATCTCGGAGCTGCAGTTCGACCCGCTGCACCCGAACCGGGTGTACGCGGCGACCTCCAGAGGGGTGCTCAGGAGCAGGGACGGCGGGGTCAGTTGGGACCTCCGTGCGGACGGACCTCCAGGTCGCCGGCTGAGCCCCGCCGTCGCTTTCCGTCCGCGCGTCCGATTCGTACGATTGGGGCCAGACCCGAGGGACCGAAAGGGCCACCACAGGCTTCCGTCACGTTCTCCTCCTCGTCGAACCTCCGCGGGAGGGTTCCGTGAGGTGCCAGCGGCCTGCTCGGCGGATCGCGCCCGAAGCGCGATGCGGCGCGCTGAGGGCGAATCCGCAGAGGCTCTGGCCACCGCCGATCAAGCCCTGGCCGGAGGTCGCCCATCTCGGACTCACCCGTGCGGCGGTGAAACGGGTCATCGTGGAGGCGGTCGAGGCGCCCTCGATCTTGGCGACACGGCAAAGGCTGAAGAGCTCCTCGGGATGGTGCAGGGCGCCCGGCCAGGGCAGGTCACGCCGTTCCTCCGCGCCCACGCTGCCAGGCTCGCCGCACACCTCGCGGCGCTTGGCGGCGATGCCGACAGCGTGGAGCCGGGGTTCCTCGCCGCGGAGCAGGGATTCCGGGACCTCGGGACCCCCCGTTCGACGTCGCGGTGAGTCTGCTCGAGCACGCCGATTGGCTGGTAGCACGAGGACGTGCCGACGAAGCGGACGGCCTCCTTGCCGAGGCGCGCGACATCTTCGCCGGCTCCAGGCGACGCCGTGGATCGAGCGGGCCGAGCAGGCGTCCTCGGCGGCGACATCCGAGCCCAGCGTCGACCGAGTCTGAGCCTCCGATCGGGGAGTGACCGGGTTGGTTCCCATGTGGCGAACGGTCAACCGTGCGCCGGGCGATCTCCACGCCACGAGCAAGGAAACCGACGGACGCCCAGAAGGGGTCATCGGTCAGCCGGCCCCACGGAACCCCGCGATCACGTCCATCCGGCCTGTTGATGAGCGTCCACACAGCGGAGGACAACCTCCCTCGGGCCTACCGGAAGCTCCAGGTCCGGTCCCGGACCGAGCTCGCCCGGAAGCTCGCCGCCGAGGGATGGCACAACCGCGCGTAGGCGGCGGACCTCTTCGGATCAAAGGCAGGGATTCCCAGGATTCCCTCGCGGCCCTCCCTTCATACGCTGGTCCCGACCGGAAGCTGGAACGTCACCGGCTGCGCCGTGTGCGCGTCGTCCAGCGGTCTTCTGCCTCTTCGAAGGGAAGTCGGCGCAGGCGGTCCGGTCGGTGAGCGAAGCCGCGGGCCTTGCCATCGACCGGATCAGCAAGGCGCTCGTCGTGACAGGAGATGAGGGCCCGGAGCCAAGGGGAAGGGAGGAGTCCGTTCCATGGGACAGGGAGGACGGCTGAACGGAGGGAAGGCGAGGGCCGGGCTGGCAGGGATCGCTCTCGTCGCCCTCGTGGCGATGGCGGCGTGCGGGGGCGGTACGACCGGGGGATCGACGACCGGCGGAGCGACGACCGGCGGAGCGACCACCGAGAGCCCGACGGAGGGTCCCACCGAGGCGCAGGAGAGCGAGGGTCCCCCCACTTCCAACGTCAAGTACCAATCGGGTGAGGCGGTCGTTGAGGTGACCGGCGACGTGGATACCACCCTCCAGGTCCCCCTCCAGCCGAGCCCCGAGGGGTTCGACTGGAGCGAGTACCAACTCGACTCCGGTTCGCTGAACCTCCGCTACGACGACGACCGGGGCAGCATCGTCTGGATCACCCTCGACGGCGTCGCTGGTGCGGCGACCTTCGAGGACGACTCGACGTTCCTCGCGGTGCCGGGGGAGGACGACTTCCAGGGAGCATGCTCGGTGACCGTGGAGACGTTCACCGCGCAGGAGGCCCGCGGCACGATCTCCTGCTCAGAGATGGTCGGCGAGGACGAAAGGGGGACGATCCATGTTCAGGGCACGTTCTCGGGGGCCGCGTGATGCGCGAGGAGCCGATCGACCGGATGCATCCAGGAGGTAAACGATGAGCTCCGGACCCACCCCCACGGCCCCCCCTCCACCGCCGCCCCCCCCAGCCTCCGGCGGCCACGAAGACCGACCGAACGAAGCTCTTCGCCCTGATCGGGGGAGGGATCCTGGCGCTTGGCATCATCGGGGTGCTCGTGGCTCTCCTCCTCAGGCCATCCGGCACCGAGCAGGTGCTGCCCGAGCCCACGGAGCCCGGAGCCACGGGGTCCACCGCCCAACCAACCACGTCGCCCACGGCCGAGCCGCAGCCCGAGCCGTCGGGTGAGACCGTTCAGCTTCCGGCGAGCGTGTCCGTGCTCGTCCCGGACGGCTGGAGGTCCAACTTCACCGAGGGCTCCGATTCAGTGTTCCTGTCCGACGACCTCGGTAACTCGGTCATGGTGATCGCGGCGATGGCTGATGAGAAGGGCGATGGCGACCCTCCTCGGGTTCCAGAACGCCTTCATCTCGCCCGAGGCTGACTACAGCGAGATCCAGGTGACCGGCCCGGAATACCAGGACGCCGTCAGCCCGGTGACCTCGTACGCTCAGCTGTCGTTCACCGCGAACTGGACGGACACTCAGGGCCGAGTCTGGCCCAGGGAAGGTCGGATGGACGCCCTGGTGCGCCAGGACGGCGGGATACTGTTCATCATGGTCGAGGCCAAGGGGGGCTCGCTCACCGAGAACCAAGCTCGCTGGGGCCCCATCTTGGACAGCTCCCTGGAGAGCTTCACCAGCTCACCGTAGCGGGGGTGCCAGGGCCGGCGGAGCGGACCCGACCATCGCGTGTCAGGCGATAGGGGTCACGCTCGAGTGCCACGTCCGTTGGCTGGCCCGCTGGCTTCGAACCAGGACTCACTGATCCAGAGTTCCTCCTCCGGGGTCCGGGCCGCTACCTGACGCCGGACGAGACCGGGCATCACCGCAACGGGTCAAGGACGACAATCGGTCAGACAATTGCCGCCGATCGACCAAGGTGAACGATCGGCCTTCATGTTTCCGGTCGAATGAGAACATCGCTCCATCCATCGTCGTGACCGCCCGACGTCGGCGACACGGTCCTGAACTCGAAGGCCAAGGGGCATGGGCTCCATCGACGGCACGCGGTCCGTCCGGGGCTCGAACTCATGACGTAGCCGCGGTGCCGCGGCCTCGGGGAGGCCGTCCAGTTGGTGCTCGAACCGCAGCCGCGGGCGACCTGGCCGGCGAGCGAACGGAAGGCGATCCTTCTGAGCTGCAGGAATGGCTTGATAAGGCCAACAGGACGCAGTGGAGGTGAGGGGACGTTATTCGAACTCCCTCCTCGCCCTGCTCAGCTGCCTGGTTTCGAACCACCCACGAGCTGCTGAGCAATATCGCCAGCGATCGCGACGATCGTCTGATCGTCGGTCACGAGCGGCTGGCCCCGCTCCTCGGCCAAGGCCACGTACGCGGCGTCGTACGCCGTGAGCCCACGGGCAACCCACGAAGCGATCGACTGAAGCTCCGGCTCGGCGACGTCGAAGAGGAGATCATCGAGCGCCGTCGCGAGTTCGAGAAGGGCCTCATCCTCCCAGGCCCAGCGCCGTCCGGCGATGTTCAGGAGTTCCAGGAAGAGAAGAGCGGGAACGGCCACAGTGAGACGTCCGGCCTCGTAGTCCTCCCGGATCGCGTGGGCTTCTCGCGAGCCCCGCTGCTCGGGCCCGAACCATTTGAGCACGACCGAGGCGTCGAGAACGGCCTCCGTCAACGGGAGTCCCGCTCCGCTCTCACGGCGGCGGTCGCGTCCTGCTCGGCAGGGTGCGCCTTGAACAGCTTGTCCAGCTCGGTCATGGCGCGCCGGGCTCGCCGGTCCGCTCCGGGGCCGCGGTCGGTGCCCAGGTCGCGCGCGGCCAAGCCAGCCAGGTAGGCGCTGCGGGTCAGTCCCGCCTTTCTCGCTGCCCGATCGATTCGGGCGAGCAGCTTGTCGTCGACTGAGACGAGGATCTTGCCCATGGACGTAGGATATCCGGATATCCTTGGAGCAGCAAGGCTTCAGGCCCAAGAGTCGCGACTCATGTGCGTGATTGCCCTCGCAGTCGTGCAAGGAGGGGACACTACCTACCGAGCGGTAGGGAGCTGGTCTCGCTGCTCACGGGAGAATGGCAAGCCCTCGTCTCGCGGGTGGCTCCTGGTCTCCGGGGACGACATCGAGACTCGTCCAGCTCACCGATCCGCCGAGCCTGAGATCACGGGGCGCGGCTCGAAGGTCACCGCGCGAATCGGTGGCGGCTCGACGCGATCCGCGCGCCCCACGGCACTAGTGCTGACCTCGGTTCTCCGACCCGGATCCCGTCCAGAGGTCACTCGAGGTGCCCTGAGGTCCTGCTCGGTGTAGACGCGGTGCCCGTTGGGCCCGCGGCGCACGGGATTGGCGATGAGCCCTTCGCGCTCGTAGAACCGCAGCGCGTGGACGCTCAGACCCGTGCGGTCGGCAACCTCTCCGATGCTCAAGGTCGATTCGTCGATCACCGGACGTGGCGAGGACCGCCTCCGTGCGTTCGCGCGGGAACTCGGCGAACCATCCGGCCTGTTGACCCTGACCGGGGACGCGTCCGACTGGGACACCGTCCGGTCGGCCGTCGAGGCCACCGTCGAGGCGTTCGGGCGGCTGGACACCGTGGTGGCCAACGCCGGCTACACCAACTTCGACGACGTCGCCGGCGGCGACCCTGCCGCCTGGCGCCACATGGTGCTGACCAACGTGCTGGGCCCCGCCCTGCTGATCCGGGCCGCCCTGCCCCACCTGAAGGAGACCCGCGGCCGGATCGTCCTGGTCGGCAGCACGGCGGGCATCGTCTACTCGCCGGGCAACATCTACGGGGCGACCAAGTGGGCGGTGACCGGCCTCGCCGAGAACACCAGACGCATGGTCACGAGCGACGGCGTCGGCGTGACCCTGATCAACCCGGGGGCCACACTCACGAACTTCTTCGATGCCGACGGCGGCCCCCCCGACCGTGCCATGCTGACGGCTGACCAGCTCGCCGGCTGCATCGTGTGGGCGACCAACCAGCCGAGCGGCGTCGACGTCAACACCATCACCGTCCGACCCGTCGGTTCGCCGTTGTGAACCCACAAACGGACCAACAACGAGCCCCGCAACGTGCGGAACGGGTCTTGCCAGAGCCAACGGCGCGGTGGTCCTGATTGATCGGTGCGCGAACCGCTTTGAGACGATCCCGGCTGCTCCGCTCAGGCTCCCCAGTCAGATGAGCACCAGATCGACGCCGGGCATGAGTTCGAAGTCCCTGTCCTGCGAGTAGAGAGGCAGATCGTGAGCGGCAGCGGTCGCAGCGATGAGGGCATCCACGATCCTCGGGTGGCGTCGCTTCCTACGGACATCCGCCACGATCTCCGCGAAGATGCGTGAGACGGCGGCGTCGACCGGGAGGGGGTCGAACGTTCGCTCCACGCGTGCCAGGGTCCTCAACCGTTGGGCCCGGATCCTCGGGCCGGTGGCGAGGAGGACCCCAACATGAAGCTCCGCCAGCGTCATCACGGAGATCGCGGCCTCGTCGGGCAGGCGGCCCAGTTCGCGTTCCTGCTCCTGCCCCACAAACACTGAAGTGTCGAGCAGGCCTCTCAAAGCTCGTCGACCGTGCCGTCGAGGGCAACGCGAAGATCCCGCTGGAAGCTGGCATCGAGCGGCTCCTCGCCAATGATGGCGTTGACTTCGGACCAGGGGACGAAACGCCGGGCCTCAGACACGGGCACGAGGTCGGCGACCGGCCGGCCTCTGACGGTGACCCGCAAACGTTGGCCGCTGGCCACCCGCCGCAGGACGTTCGCGACGTCGTTGCGGAGCTCCCTCTGAGCAATCTCGTGGATGGGCTCATTCATGCTACAAGCGTAGCATGGCGTCGCATAACATTCATCTGGCGGTTCGCACACCGCCCGGTGTGACGGGAACCTGCACGACGTCAGAGACGGAGTGGAGGTGAGGGGAATCGAACCCCCCTTGTGACTTGAGTCACTGCAGAATCGAACGCATGTTTGGTAGACTCCAGTCATGCGATCGTGTGCGCAGTGTGGTCGGGCCTTCCGCCCGTCGAGCCGGCACGTGCGGTGTCCTTCGTGCAGGTCCAAGTCACCGTGCCAGTGCCCGCGCCCCAAGCAAGTCAGATCACGCACGTGCTTTCAGTGCCGGAAGGTTGGCGGGCAGTTCAACGGCAACTGGAAGGGCGGCACGACCAGACACAAGGCGCGATACGTGATGCTCAAGCTGCCGGAGCATCCTCGGGCCCGGACCAGCGGCTATGTGTTCGAACACATCCTGGTGATGGAGCGGATGGTCGGACGCCATCTGCTCCCTCACGAATCCGTCCACCATCGCAACGGAGTCAGGGACGACAACAGGCCCGAGAACCTGGAGCTGTGGACCCGTCCCCAGCCGTCGGGCATGCGCGCGGCGGACGCGATGGCCTGGGCGTGGGAGGTGATCAAACGGTACGGGAACACGGCTCACCTCCAGCAACGCTCAGACGTGGGCGCCTGAGCGCTCTTGGAGGTGAGGGGAATCGAACCCCTGTCCTCGAGCGACCTTCCGGGTCTTCTACGGGCGTAGTCCGCGGTTCGTTCTCACCTCGGGGGTCCCACGGACGGATCTCCCTTCGGCCAGCCCGGGTGCGGTGTCCGGCGGCGGCCCCCGGACGGAGCCACTGCCGTGAGCCTGCTTGGTGACGCCCTGATCCCGGCCGCAGGCGGTCCGGGGAGGACGGCTACCTAATTAGGCAGCGAGCGCGAACTCAGTGTTGGCGCTTGTGTTGGTTCCGGCTTTTAACGAGGCATCCGGAGACCTCGGCCCGCTTCCCCCGGATGGTACCCACCCGAGTCGAAGCCATTACACCCCCGCTATTCAGTTGTCACCAAGTATACGAACCCCATCCGACGCGTCCATGTTCCCGCGACGAGCTCACCGGACGTGCTCGCAGCCGTGCGTGACCTCGCCGCCCACACACGCGTCCTCGCCGGGGCCGCCGTACAGCGTGTCGCGGCCCGCACCACCGAACAGCAGGTCGCCCCCGGCACCTCCCCGAAGGACGTCGGCCCCGGAGTTCCCCCTGAGGTCGTCGCGACCCGCCTCGCCCTCGATGCGGTCGGCCCCCAGACCTCCGGACAAACGGTCGGGGTCATCCCCGCCCCAGAGGGCATCGTTCCCGCTGTTTCCACACACGAGGTCGTTCCCTGGGCACCGGCGATGCCGTCGTTCCCACCGAGACCGGCAAAGACCTGATCACTCCGGAGTCCCTTGATGGCGTTCGGGCGCGCGTCCCCAGTTCTCGCCTTCTCGCCGAAGCACGTCACGGGCTCCGACCCGGCTCGTCCGGCCACCGGGCCGGCGAAGAGGGTCGCCGGCGACGCCGCGGTCACCAGGACCAGCCCACGCCGGGCGTTGCTCCTCACACGACCCATCCGGAGGGCCGTTCGATCCGAATCCTCGGCTGACACGTCGGAGCGAACCCTACCGCGGGTTGCCCGCGGAAACCCCGCCCTTGTCCCGGCCGGAGCGGGTGGGCCATCATGGCCCCGATGGCAACCAAGCCCGTCCGGGGAAACAGGCCGAGGACGGCGGCCGCCTCGAGGAGATGTCGCTCGGCGTCGTGATGTTCGAGGACATGCAGGCCTCCACGGCCCTTAAGCGGGCCGTGACGAAGCAGTCCGACGAGCACGCGTTCCAGGAGCTGCGCAAGCAGCACGACCGCATCCTGTCCCGGATCGTCACCAGGGACGGCGCCGGCCAGATCGTGAAGTGGACGGGCGATGGCATGATCGCGCTGGTCCGTGCCCCCTCGGTGGCCGTGGAGCGGGCCATCGAGATCCAGGAGGAGATGCACCCCCCACCCCCGGATCAAGGTGCGGCGGCCACATCTGCGTGACGACACCCGTCTACCGCGACGCGTTCAGCTGGATCACCAAGAGCCGGATCGCCTGGAAGAAGTGGGAGTCAATGTTCTGGTGACCGCCCCCGGTCAGCCGGGACCGGACTCCGCAGGGAAGATCGGGCCGGAGGCCCCCGTAGCCCTCGTCGGCAGCTTGTCGAGGCTCTTGCGAACGTAGCTCCCGACGGGCTTCCCCCTCGTCGCCTTCATGAAGAACGCCACGAACCGGCCCTTGAAGCTGATCGGTGTCCGGTCCCACACCAGGTGGATGTGGCTGCCGCCGGCCGCGGCCGGGACGGTGCGGGCGGCGACGTAGCTCCCCGGCCGGACCTGCTCCGGCGCGAGCTTCGTGTGCACGTCGATCTCCACGCGGGTCACCGGGGACCCCCTCCTCGCGGGACTCCGCATTCTGGTCAGGAGCGCGCCCGGGACAAGCTCCCGGGCGCCCCACCCTGGCTCGCGGCCCGTCCCGTTGGTACCCTTCGCGCCGCCATGTCCGCCACGGGAGAACGCGCCGAGCCACGGACCCTGCCGCCGCGCCTGGAACACGCGGCCGGCCTGGGCCACGGCATCACGTTCATCGGCGACGGCCGCGCCGAGCGGGTGGAGTGGGCTCGCCTCCACGACGACGCGCGCGCCGTGGCCGCGGCCCTCCAGGCCCGTGACGTCGGCCCGGGGACCCACGTCACCCTGCTCGGGCGGACGACTCGCGAGCTCGTGACGGCCCTGCAGGCCGTGTGGCTCACGGGCGCCACGGTGGTCGTCCTGCCGCTCCCCCTGCGCCTGGGCTCGCTGGAGGGGTTCGTTGAACAGACCGGAAACCTGATCCGCCAAGCCGACGCCGGACTCCTCCTGGTGGACCCGGCGCTGGCGTCGTTCGTGGAGCCGCGACCCGGCGATCCCCCGACGGTCGCGCTCGACCTCGCCCACGGCCGGACCCCCGACGCCTACGAGCCCCCCCACCTCGACCCGTCCTCGCTGGCCATCCTGCAGTTCACGAGCGGCTCCACGGCCGACCCGAAGGGCGTGATGATGCCTCACGCGGGCGTGTGCGCGAACCTCGACGACCTCGCCCACGCCGCCGGCCTCACCGTAGACGACGTCGTGGTCAGCTGGCTGCCCATGTACCACGACATGGGCCTCATCGGGCTCCTGGGCACGCCCATGACACTCGGGGCGGAGGTCGTCCTGGCGTCCCCGCAGGAGTTCCTGGCCAGGCCGGGGAGCTGGGCCGGATGGCTGTCCGAGTACCGGGGGACCGTCACGGGCGGCCCGAACTTCGGGTACGCGCTGGCGGCCCGGGCGATGGCCAGGCTGAGCGGCCTGGATCTCTCGTCGGTGCGCGTCGAGGCGAACGGAGCCGAGCCCATCGACCTCGACGCCATGGAACGCTACAACGCCGCCGGGGCGCCGTTCGGCCTCTCGCCCGGGGCCATGTTGCCGGGGTACGGGCTGGCCGAGGCCACGCTCGCGGTGACGTTCCCGCCGCAGGGGAGAGGGATCGCCGTCGACGTCGTCGACGCTCGGGCCCTGGAACAAGAGGGCGCCGCGGTACCGGTCGCCCCAGACGCCCGGGAGGCTCGGCGCCTGCCCCGCCTGGGCCATCCCCTGGCACACATGGCGGTCCGGGTGGTGAACCCCGGGACCGGGGACGACCTGTCGGACCGGATGGTGGGCGAGATCGAGATCGCCGGGCCGTCGGTGACGCCGGGCTACTACCGCCGGCCCGACGCCACCGCCGCGGCCATGCACGACGGGTGGCTCCGCACGGGCGACCTGGGGTACCTGGCCGGCGGCGAACTGGTCGTGACGGGACGCATCAAGGACCTCATCATCGTCGGCGGGCGTAACGTGTACCCCCAGGACGTCGAACGGGAGGTGGCCGCGGTGGACGGCGTCCGCGCCGGCAACGTGGTGGCGTTCGGGGTGGCCGACGCGCGGGGACACGAACGGATCGTGGTCCTGGCCGAGAGCCGGTCCACCGATCCCCGGGCGCTCCGGCGGGCCGTGGCCGACCGGGTCCAGGCCGTGGTGGGCCTCCCGCCCGGCGACGTCGTGTTGCTGGAGCCCGGGGCCCTGCCCAAGACGTCGTCCGGGAAGCTCCAGCGGTCGCTGTCGCGCAGCCTGTACCTGGACTCGGCCTTCAGGCCGCCCGGCTGACGGACCGGAGCACGGTGCGCGGGCCGGAACACCCGGCGGTCACGCCGTGCGCTTGATCGTGCTGCGGCCCTCGGGCATCTCCACCTCGGACAGCAGGTGGCGGGCGTCCTCCACCTCGACGTCGCCGGGAATCCCGGCCTCCAGGGCGCCGATCAGCGTGGTCCATTCGGACTCGCTCATCGTGAAGGTCCCC
>WNFV01009616.1_pt1 | contig 10912 bp, 13 predicted proteins | sample 5400101 | NCBI WGS metagenome assembly WNFV01 (sample SAMN13153361, study PRJNA577476) | soil metagenome | isolation source: 115 cm soil or saprolite under grassland replicate 1 | place: USA:California | collected 2016-06-15
CGTAGAGGACCAGCACCTGACCGTCGCAGGAGGAGCCGGCGCCGATCCCGATGGTCGGAATCGCCAACGCCTGGGTGATCTTCTCAGCCAGCTTGGCCGGCACGGCTTCCAGCACCAGCGCAAACGCGCCGGCGGCTTCCAACGCGCGCGCGTCGGCCAGCAACTCGTCCGCCTGATCCGCACCCTTCCCCTGGACCTTGTACCCGCCGTAGCGATGCACCGATTGCGGCGTCATGCCAATATGACCCATGACCGGGATGCCGAAGCGTGTCATGGCCTCCACCCGATCCGCCACCGCCGCGCCTCCCTCCAGCTTGACCGCCGCGGCCCCGGCCTGAAGAAATCGTCCGGCGTTCCGGACCGCCTCGTCCACGGAAACTTGATAGGACAGGAACGGCATGTCGCCGATCACCAGCGCGCGCTGGGCGGCCCCGGCCACCAACCGCATGTGGTAGAGCATATCCTCCATCGTCACGGACAGCGTGTCCTTCTTACCCTGGACCACCACGCCCAGCGAGTCCCCCACGAGAATCACCTCGAGGCCGGCTTCCTCCACGATGCGCGTAAAGAGGGCATCATACGCGGTGACCATCACGATCTTGCGGCCCTCCGCCTTACGCTTGCGAAAATCGTGGATGGTCATGCGAGTTCCGCCTTCTGGAGGATTTCTGGCAGGCGGTCCACGGCTTTGACGGCCATGATGTGGACCCCGTCGCAGTGGGGACGCACCGCTTTGATCGTGCGCACCGCGATCTGGACCCCGACATCCAGCGCCCGCTCGTCACTGGCCGCCTTCAGCTCGTCGATGATGGCCTGTGGCACGTCTACGCCGGGAATGTTCGCGTTCATGAATTCCGCCATCTTGGCGGACCGCAGGACGAGAATCCCCGCCAGCACCTTGACCGGAAATTTCCGGACGGCCTTCATGAATACCTTGAACTTCTCCACATCGTAAAAGGCTTGAGTCTGGAAGAACTTCGTGCCGGCGTTCACCTTCATTTCAACCTTCGCCAGCATGGGTCCCGGCGGGTCCTGCTCCGGCGTGACGGCCGCGCCGATGAAGAGGTCCGTCGGTCCCAGGAGTTTGTGGCCGGCGAGGTCTTTCCCCTGATTCAGCGAGTGGATCACCTGCATGATGCCGACGGAATCGAGGTCATAGACCGGCTTCGCGTCCTTATGGTCCCCGACGGTGGGATAATCGCCGGTCAGGCAGAGGATGTTCCGTATCCCCAGGATGTGCGCGGACAGGAGGTCGGACTGGATGGCCAGGCGGTTGCGGTCGCGGCAGGTCATCTGCATGACCGGGTCGTGCCCCATCTCATAGAGCAGCCGGCAGACCGACAGGGAGCCGGCCCGCAAGATCGCGGCCGTATTGTCGGTCACGTTGACGCCGTGGACCTTGCCCAACAAGGCCTTGGCGTTATCCATGATGTGGGAGACGTCCGTGCCCTTGGGCGGATTGTACTCCACCGTCGTGACGAACTGGCCCGACTCCAGGACTTCTCGCAAGCGTCGGAGACCCATTGCCTTCACCGCCCTCCCTTCCCCATCGTAGCGGGAGGGGTGCGCGCCGCAGCCCGCTGGGCAGATTCAAGGGTATTCTGCAGCAACATGGCGATCGTCATCGGTCCGACGCCGCCTGGCACCGGCGAGATCCACCCGGCCTTCTGACTCACGCCTTCAAAATCCACATCGCCGACGAATTTGCCCTCCACCGTGCGATTCACGCCCACGTCCACCACCACCGCGCCCTCGCGCACCATGTCCGCCGTCACGAACCTGGCCTTGCCGATGGCCACGACCAGAATCTCGGCCTCGCGGCAGACCGCCGGCAAGTCCTTCGTCTTGGAATGACAGATCGTCACGGTCGCGTGCCGATGGAGCAGCATCAAAGCCACGGGCTTGCCCACGATGTTGCTGCGCCCCACGACCACCGCCCGCTTGCCGGCGATCCCCACCCCTGTCGATTCGATCATCTTGATGACGCCGCGGGGCGTGCAGGCCTCAAAAATGGGAGTACCCTCCACGAGCCGGCCCATGTTGTAGGGATGAAACCCGTCCGCGTCCTTCTCAGGCAGGACCGCGTTCAGGACGATTTGGCTGTCGATCTGCTTCGGCAAGGGAAGCTGGACGAGGATGCCGTGTATCTGGGGATCGTGATTCACCTTGTCGATCAGGGCCAGGAGCTCGGCCTGGCTGGTCGAGGCCGGCAGCTTGTGGTCCGCCACATGGATGCCGACCGCCTGGCAGGCCTTCTCCTTGTTCTTGACGTAGAGATGGGACGCGGGGTCGTCGCCGACCAGGATCGCCGCAAGACCGGGCTTGACTCCCGACGTGGCCATGAGCGCCGCCGCGTCTTTGGCGATCTGGTCCCGCACCGCCTGCGAGAGCGCCTTGCCGTCTATAAGTTGGGCCGCCACCTCGACCTCCCTATTGCTCGCGAGCGAGCACTCTCTCGACGTGGCGCAGAATAACAAGCGCCCTTGTTTGGAGTCAAGGAATCGTAGTAGAGTGCGCGCGTGACTTCACTGTCGCGCATCACACGAACACTCCCCTCAGGACTGCTCCTCGTGCTCCTTCCGACCACGGTCGCCCTGGCGCTGCAAATCACCGGTCTCAAGAATCCGGCCGGTTTTATCGTGGACCCTGCGTCGGGGTCCTACTTCATCGCGAACGAGAACGGCGGCCCCAGCGACAAGGACAACAACGGCTTCATCACCAAGCTCGACGAAAAGGGCAAGATCGTCAAGTTGAAGTTCATCGAAGGCGGGGGCGGCGTGACCCTACATGCCCCCAAGGGTCTGGCTGTGCTCGGCCAAACCCTCTACGTCTCCGATATCGACAAGGTCCGGCGTTTCGACATCACTACCGGCCGTCCGCTCGGCGAGATCGATCTGTCCGCCTTCAAAGTGGATTTTCTGACGGGACTGGCCACAGGCGACAACGGGGTGCTCTACATTGCCGACAGCGGCGCCGACACGATTTACAAGGTGGACACCAGCCCTCTCTCCAAGCCCACGGTCCTCGTGAAAAACACCGCCCTGGAAGGCCCGCACGGGCTCGCCGTCAATCCGTCGACCGGCGCGCTTGTGGCGGTCAGTTGGAATAAGGGCAAGATCCTGGAAATCGCCAAGGATGGAACCGTGAAGGTCCTCTTCGCCAATTCCTTCTTCAACGCCCGCTTCGGCAACCTGGCGGGCGTGGACTTCGACGCTTTCGGCAACATGTACGTCGCGGACTTCTCCCAGGGCAAGGTGGTGCGGATCGACCCGGACTTTCGCATCCAGGCGATCGCCGAGTTTTTGCCCACGCCCGCCAGTGTCTCGATCGATCGCAAGAACCACCTCATCCTGATCCCCTTCCTCTCCGGCAACGCAGCGGAGCTGAACGGGCTGGGGCGCGAACGCAAGCGGTAGCGACGATGGGGCAAACCACGTGCGTCTACTGTCACGCCAGAAAGGGCAAACGCCCGTGCCCGGCGCTCGGCGGGCTGATCTGCTCGATCTGCTGCGGCGAGAACCGCCTCACGAAGATCAATTGCCCGGCGGATTGCCCCTACCTGGAAGCCGGCACGGACTACCAGCGGCAGCGCGTCGGCGAGCTCTTCCGTCAGGACCGGCGACGGGCGTACCGGGAGGCCTTCGAGATCGGCGATGAGAAAGCCGCCGCGCTGCTCAACCTCATCGAGATCGTCTGCTTCAGCTACTTCCACAACAAGCCGTCCGGGCTGGACGGCGAAGTAGTCGCGGCGCTGGAGTTTATCCGGCGGCTCCTCAGCCCCCTGCATTTCCCGGCGCCCACCGTGCCGGCGTTCTCGCAGTACCTGCATAAGGAGTTCAAGGCGTTCCTGGAGAAGGAAAAGATCGATCAGACGCAGGCCCAGCAGGTCGTGGACCTGGCGCTCAAGCTGGTCAATGAATTTTCAGGGACGGGATTGCGCTCCAACCGGTTCATCACCGGCGTCATCGGCTGCCTCACGATGGACCATCCGGAAGTCGCCGAGCACATCAAGAAGCAGGACACGGATCAGCCGCGCATCGTGCTGGCGGAGGAAAAGGACATTGCCGTGGCGGCCAAGGAGCAGGCCCAGCGCGAGAAGAGCCGCATCGTGATTCCCGGCGGCTCTGCGCCACGACCAACCCCGGAGCCAGAACACCAACACGGCCCCGGCTGCAAGCACTCGTAAGGGGATGGCAACTAAGATTTCGTTGTCAGTACGGGATGCTCGGAGGAAGGCTTCTCGGCAAGCTTCTCTCGTATCCAACTGCTGGCGAAGCCTATCAGCTTCGCGAGGCTCACGAACAGAAAGAGGAAGGACAGCAATGTGCCGACGACAAGCAGGAGGAGGTCCTGCATGATCCATCCAAGAACAATCTTGGGACTCACGGCCTTCTCAGGATTGTCGTCCATGACAGGATTGTCCATGAGTGGATGCTAGGAGTGTGCCGGCTGGAGCGCAATAACTATTTATCTAATGTTCTGAATCGTACTTATACGCCGTTCTACTTCAGCGTCATCTTCCGCATGATGTCGCCTTCCTGGATCTTGGGCAGGATGTCCAGGCCCTCCACGACCTGTCCAAAGACCGTGTACTTGCCGTCCAGGAACGGCTGCGGTTCGAGGCAGATGTAGAACTGGCTGTCGGCGCTGTCGGGCTCGCGCGTGAGATGGGCCATGCCGACTGTCCCGAGCTGATGCTTCTTGTCGTTGAACTCGGCCGGAATCGTCCGTCCCGACCCTCCCATGCCATCTCCGGTGGGATCGCCCCCCTGGATGAGAAACTTGGGCAGGATGCGATAGAACGTCAGCCCGTTGTAAAAGCCCTTTTTGACCAACTCCGTAAACCGGGCGACGGTCTTGGGCGCCGCATCGGGAAAGAGCTCAAGGGTGAGCTTTCCACGGTCCATCTCGATCAGAACGTACGGTCCCGGCCCCCGCACCGGCGGCGTGGGCGGAACGACAGGCTTTTCCGTTGGGGGAGCCTGTGCGAAAGTGGGAGAGATGAAGACGGCAAGGCACAGGAGGGAAGCGAGCCCCGCGTTCCGCCAGCCGGCCATGGATCGCTTCCCTCCGCCCCTATTTCTCGACGATCGTAACGGTCATTTCAATCCGCTCGTTCGGCAGGTCATTCTGGCCTCGCGGCGAATTCACGATCTTGTCCGCCACGTCCATTCCCTTCGTAACCTCGCCGAAGGCGGTGTACTGACGGTCGAGGAACGGCGAGTCTTTGACCACGATGAAGAACTGCGAGCCGGCGCTGTCAGGACTGGCGGACCGCGCCATCGAGACGATCCCGCGCGTATGAGGCTTGGCGTTGAACTCCGCCTTGAGTTTAGTCGGAGGCCCGCCCATCCCATACTCGCTCTTCTTGTTGGGGTCCTTTGTGTTGGGATCTCCGCCCTGGATCATAAATCCAGGGATCACGCGGTGGAAAATGGTCTTGTCGTAGAACCCGGACTTGGTCAGCGTGATGAAGTTCTCCACGTGCTTCGGCGCCAGCTCCGGAAAAAACTTGATCTCCATCTCGCCGAATTTGGTCTTGATGATCGCGTAGGGTTGCATCTTTCCTCCTTCCGTCGGCTTCTTGTCGTCAGCCCCAAAGACAGTCCCCGTCATGCCCATGAGCAGCAGCGTCAACGTGATGATACCGAACTGATATCGCATAGTTCCTCCATACAAAGCTTGCTCGACCCGGCACTTCGATCCCTGTGCCGGGATATCCAATACCTTCACTTAAACTATTCCCGAACTTTTTCCAAGGCCTGCTTGGCGGCCATCTGCTCCGCCTCTTTCTTGCTTTTTCCGACACCGAGCCCGTACCGGTCGCCCCGGATCAGGATCTCCACCTCGAAGAGCTTCTCATGGTCCGGTCCCGTCTCCCGGATCGTCCGGTAGTGAGGCAGCATCTCAAACTCCCGCTGACAGAATTCTTGAAGGTCGGTCTTGTAATCGCCCCTCGTGAGGGTCTGGTCGCAGGAGGCCAGTTCCTCGCTGAACACGGCCTTGACGCATCGGGCCGCCGCCTCCGCGCCGCCGTCCAGATACACCGCGGCAAAGACCGCCTCCAGCGCGTCCGCCAGAATGGACGGCTTGCTGTGTCCTTGCGTCTTCGTTTCACCCCGGCCCAGGCGAAGCAGGTCGCCGAGTCCGATCCGTTGGGCCACGCGGGAGAGGGTTTTTTCGCTCACCAGCCGCGACCGCAGCTTGGAGAGCTCTCCCTCCGCCGCCTCGGGAAAGGCATGCACGAGATACTCGCTCACGATGAGGTCCAAGACTGCATCTCCCAGGAACTCGAGCCGCTCGTTATCGGCCTCTTCGGCTCCCCCCGCTTCATTGAGGTATGATTTGTGGGTCAGGGCTTCGTCAAGCAACCCGCGCTGCCGAAACCGATACTCGAGCCGGCGTTGGAATTCGTCCAGCCCGTCTGTCGGCATACGCTAGGTTAGGCAGCGCAACGGGAAAAGATCAAGCAGGCGTTGACTCCGCCGAAACCGAAGGAATTGGAGAGCACGGCGCGGACCTCAGCCCGACGGGCGACGTTGGGAACGTAGTCCAGATCGCATTCGGGATCGGGTACCACTTGATTGATGGTCGGAGGCACCACCCCTCGGTGGATGGCCAGGATGCTAAACACCGCTTCAATCCCGCCGGCGGCACCCAGGAGGTGTCCGGTCATGGATTTCGTGGAGCTGATCGCCACGTGGCGGGCACGATCTCCGAAGACCTGCTTCATGGCGACGGTTTCGATGCGATCGGCCATCGTCGAGGTGGCATGCGCGTTGACGTAGTCGATCGCATCCGGCGACAGGCCACTGTCCTGTAGCGCCAGCCGCATGCAGCGGACGGCCCCGCTGCCGTCCTCAGGCGGCGCGGTAATATGATAGGCATCGGCGGTCATACTGTAGCCCAGAATCTCGGCATAGATCCGCGCGCCGCGGCGGCGGGCCGATTCCAGCTCCTCCAGGACCAACACCCCTGCACCTTCCCCGAGCACAAAGCCGTCGCGCTCCTTGTCGAAGGGACGGCTGGCACGCTCCGGGTCATCGTTGCGCGTGGAGAGTGCCCGAGCCGACGCGAACCCCGCAACGCCCAGCGGAGTGATGGCGGCTTCCGCCCCGCCGGCTATCATCGCATCCGCCTCGCCGTGCTGGATGATCCGGAACGCGTCGCCGATGCAGTGATTGCCGGTCGCGCAAGCCGTCACCGCACAGGAATTCGGTCCGCGCGCGCCGATCCGCATCGACACCTGCCCCGAGGCGAGGTTGATGATCACCATCGGAATGAAGAAGGGAGAGACCCGGTCAGGCCCTTTTTCCAGCAGGATCTTGTGGTAGGCCTCAATGGCCGGGAGCCCACCGATGCCGGAGCCGATGTAGACGCCGATCCGATCCGCGTTCTCCTCGGTGACCTTGAGCCCCGCATCATCCACCGCCATCTGGCTGGCGCCGACGGCGTAATGAATGAACGTGTCCATCTTTTTGATGTCTTTCTTGTCGATGTAGTCGGCGGGATTGAAGTCCGTGACCTCGCCCGCGATCTGGCAGGCATGGCCCGCAGGGTCAAACTTGGTGATCCGCCTGATTCCCGACTTGCCGGCGCACAGCCCGCTCCAGGTCTTGTCCACGCCGGTGCCCAGCGGCGTGATCAGACCGAGGCCCGTCACGACAACCCGTCTTTTAAGGATTTCGCGTCCCATCACACGTGCAGACGATCTCTCGCGGTCAACTATTCTCTTTAATATAATCGATAGAATCCTGGACGGTCAGGATCTTCTCCGCCTTCTCGTCCGGGATTTCGATCTCAAACGCCTCCTCGAAGGCCATCACCAGCTCGACGGTATCCAACGAGTCGGCGCCAAGATCCTCCACAAACTTGGCGTCGGGGACCACATCGTCCTCTTCGACTCCCAACTGCTCGGCAATGATCTTCTTCACCCGCTCTTCAATAGCTGCCATCGATTTCGCCACCTCCCACCTCCCTGTCGCTGAACACGCTGAATCCGCTCAGCGCGTCACACCATGATCATTCCACCATTGACGTGAAGCACGTGCCCCGTGATATACGCCGCCTCGGGCGAGACCAGAAACCGTACGGCCTCGGCAACGTCTCCCGGACTGCCCAACCGTCCCAGCGGGATCTGTTTGAGAAGGCCTTCACGAACCTCCCCGCCCAGCCCCTGCGTCATCGTCGTCTCGATGAATCCCGGAGCCACCGCGTTCACGGTAATGCCCCGACTCGCATACTCGCGAGCCACCGATTTCGTAAAGCCGATCACAGCCGCCTTGGAGGCCGCATAGTTCGCCTGCCCGGCATTCCCCATCACGCCCACGACCGAGGCGATGTTGACCATCGCGCCCCCCCGCTGCTTGGACATGGCCGGGAGCACGGCCTTGGTGCAGTGGAACGTGCCCTTCAGATTGACGTCCAGCACCGCATTCCAGTCCTCTTCCTTCATACGGAGCAACAGCCCATCGCGCGTGATCCCGGCATTGTTGACCAGGATATCGATGCGCCCCAGCGCTTCCAAGGCCTGGTCCGCCATCGCCTTGACGTCGGTCCACTCGGCCACATTCGCCTTGATGACCACCGCGCGACGCCCATGCGCCGTCACGGCCGCAGCCGTCTCCTGCGCGCGGGCCACGTCGAGGTCCACCACCGCCACATCCGCGCCTGCGCGGGCCAGCGTTTCGGCGATGGCGCGTCCGATCCCCTGGGCGGCCCCCGTCACCACCGCGACTTTTCCCGCAAGACTCATCTTACGCGGCGAGCGCTTCGACCGCCGCAGCCAGACTCGACCGATCCTGCACGTTCAGCAGCCGGAGTTCGGGCGCGATCCGCTTGGCCAATCCCGAGAGCACCTTCCCAGGCCCGACTTCAACCAGCGTGTGGATCCCCAACCCCCTCAACGCCTGCACCGACTCCTCCCAGAGCACCGAGGAGGCGAGTTGCCGCACCAGCGATGTCCGAACCTCTGCCGCGCTCTGGATGGACTTGGCCTCGACATTATTGACCAGCGGGATTGACAGGTCCTTCATCGGGACGCGAGCCACATCAACGGCCAGACGCTCCGCCGCGGACTGCATCAACGACGTATGGACCGGCACGCTGACCGGCAGGGGAATGACCTTGCGGCATCCTTTGGCCTTGGCCAGGCGCACGGCCTCCTCAACAGCGGCTTTCTCTCCGGCGATCACGATTTGGCCCGGGGCATTGAAGTTCGCCGGCGCGACCACCCCCAACGAAGAGGCCGCCTGGCAGATCTCCGCCACAGCCGACCGCTCCAGACCCAGCAAGGCGCACACCAGCCCTCTGCCTGCTTCGACCGCTTCCTGCATGTAGCGTCCCCGCTTGCGGACCAAGACTACCGCCTCATCAAACGCCAGCCCGCCGGCGGCCATCACTGCCGTGTACTCTCCCAAACTGTGCCCCGCCACGGCGCTCGGCCGTATTCCCGCTCGATTCATAAATCGGAGCGCGACCGCGCTGACTGTCAGCAGCGCCGGTTGGGTGTACTCCGTGAGATTGAGCTGTTCGGCCGGTCCCTTCAAGCACAGCGCCGCCACGTCATATCCGAGTGCTTGTCCTGCCTGTTCGAACAACGACCGTGCTTCCGGGTCGTGGTCATAAAAATCCTGACCCATTCCAACGGCCTGCGACCCTTGGCCGGGAAAGACGAACGCCACTCCCGGCGTCATAGCGTTATCATATGAGGGAATTTGGTTGGAGTTGTCAACTGAAAAACTCCCCAATTTTCAAGACGGCGAACATGGGCTAAGTGGTTAATCTACAACAAATTCGCCGCCATCAACACAGATCACGTTGCCGGTCACCCAGTGGGCCTTCGGCTGGGCCAATAAACCGATCGCTTGGGCGACATCCTGGGGCGTCGTCACCCGCCCGGAGGGGTTCTTGGCTTGGGCCATTTGAACCATCCGATCGGACCCCGGGATCTTGCGCAACGCCGGGGTATCGGTCACGCCCGCCATGATGGCATTGACCGTGATCCCGTGCGGCGCCACCTCCAGCGTCAATTGACGCACATGCGATTCCAACGCAGCTTTGGCGGCGGACACGGCGCCATAGGTCTTCCAGACACGGGCGCCGCCGGCGCTGGTCATGGCAAAAATCCGTCCCCCCTGACCCATCAACTTCCGCCTGACCAGATCCTGCGTCCAGTACACGAGACTGTTCGCCATCACATCCAATGTCATATCCATCTGGGCCTTCGTCAAGGACTCCGGCTCACTCTCCGTGATGAAGGGCTTCAAGGTGCCAAAGGCCAGGGAGTGCAGGAGGACCCGTATGGGAGCCCCGGCGCCGCGGCCTTCTGCCCGTTTTTGAAAGGCGTCCAGGATCTCCCGGCGCTGGTCAGGATCCGCGGCGTTCACGTTGAAGAACAGGGCCTCCCGGCCCTGGTTCTTGATCGCTTCGACAATCCGATCGACATTAGCCATCGTAGACTTCCGATCCAGGTGCACGCCCAGGATATGCATCCCCAGGCCGGCCAGTTCCAACGACACGGCTTCGCCAAATCCGCTGGAGGCCCCCAGAATGAGCGCCCACGCTCCCTCTAACGATCGATCAGCCTTCATCGTTCCCCGTTCCGCCTTTCGTTCACCACTTCACCACGGCCGACGCCCAGGTCAGACCCGACCCAAACCGTTCCTTTTTCAACCCCACGCGTTCCATCACCGCATTGATGATCCGCACATTCGCCTGATGCGGAATAAACAAATCCACATCCCCGACTTCCAATTTATTGGCCTCCAGCGCCTCGCGGGCAACCGCCTCCAGGGTTTTGACGGCCACTTTGAAGGTCTCATTGCCTTTCATTTTCACGTACTGGTGGCGGTCTGCCAGCATGGGCGCCGAGGCAGGCACCCGCGAGCCTCCGCCGGGCACGCAGACCAAA
>WNFV01017636.1_pt1 | contig 10911 bp, 9 predicted proteins | sample 5400101 | NCBI WGS metagenome assembly WNFV01 (sample SAMN13153361, study PRJNA577476) | soil metagenome | isolation source: 115 cm soil or saprolite under grassland replicate 1 | place: USA:California | collected 2016-06-15
TGCGTTCACGACCGACCAGCGCCGCCCCCGCGAACGCGAGCAACGCCAGCGCGCTGAGCCTCCAGGCACGGGGAAAGTAACCCCTGCATCAGCACCGACGAAAAGGACCACCGACGAGCTGACTACGCTCGGCGCAACCCAACCCAGGCATTGCCGGTTTCCGAACCGCTGAGAGTGCCGTTCGTCCTAGAAGAGCGCGTTCATGTCGCCGAAGATGGCGGAAACCGAGTCGTCGGCGAAGACGTTGTGGATCGTCTCGGCGAGGATGTCCGCGACCGTCAGCACGGTGACGCGCTCGGGCTTCGTGAGCGGATTCACCGGCACGGTGTCCGTCACGACGACGCTGTCGAGGACGCTCTCCTCGATCCGCTCGATCGCAGGCGGCGAGAAGATCCCATGCGTCGCGCAGGCGTAGACCTTCTCCGCGCCGTGCTCCTTGAGGAACTGTGCACCGGCGACGAGCGTTCCCGCGGTGTCGACCATGTCGTCGGTCATGACGGCGCACTTCCCCTTGACGTCGCCGATGACGTTCGTGATGTGCGCGACGTTGTGCGCCGGACGGTCCTTCTGGAGCACGGCGAGGTCGCCGCCGATCATCTCGGCGAACTTGCTCGCCAGGCGTGTGCGGCCCGTGTCGGGCGCGACGGCGACGAGCTCCTCGGGGAGGCCGAGATCGCGGAAGTACTGCGCGAGCATCGGCAGCGCGGTCATGTGGTCGACGGGCACCTCGAAGAACCCCTGCACCTGGCCCGCGTGGAGATCCATCGTCAGCACGCGGTCGGCGCCGGCCGACTGGATCATCTCCGCGACGAGCTTCGCGGTGATCGGCTCCCGCGGACGCGATTTCTTGTCCTGCCGCGAGTAGGGGTAGAGAGGGACCACGGCCGTGATCCGCTTGGCCGAGGCGAGCTTGGCCGCGTCGATCATGATCAGCAGCTCCATCAGGTGCTGGTCGACCGGCGGCGAGCTCGTCTGGACGATGAAGAGGTCGGCGCCGCGAATCGACTCCTCGTAGCGGCAGTACGTCTCGCCGCTCGCGAATGACCGCAACGACACGTCGCCCACCTGGATGTCGAGCTTGTCCGCGATCCTCTGGGCCAGCTCCGGGTGCGAGCGCCCGGAGAACAGCATCAGCCGCTTGGAGGGCCCTCGCTCGATCCAGTGCTCCGGCTTGAGCTCGGGCTTGGTCCCCGCGACTTCGAGCCCGGGCAGGCGAGTCAGCTCAGTCGTTGCGCTTTCCACGGAGATAGCCCTCTTTCGTTATCTGCCTCGGCGGGAAACCTGCCAGCGATTCGGGAGGGACATCTTCTGTTATGTACGCCCCGCCCGCAATCCATGCGTCGTCCCCGATCTCGATTGGTGCCTCGAACCCATTGTGGATGCCGGTCCTGACGTTCCGGCCGATCTTCGTCTTTCCTTTGGGACGGCCCGGCTCGTGGGGGTAGTTCGCCGTGATGTTGCCGGCGGCGACGTTCGTGTCCTCGCCGATCTCGGCGTCGCCGATATAGGAGAGGTGTGGCACCTTCGTCCGGGCCCCGATCTCGGAGTTCTTGATCTCGACGAACGCGCCCGCCTTCGAGCCGGGGCCGAGGGTCGTGCCCGGCCGGAGGTAGCAGAAGGGCCCGACCTTGACGTCCGGACCGATCTCGGCGTCGACGGCGACCACGTGCGGCCCGACCTCGGCGCCCGCAGCCACGCGCGTGCGGCCGCGAAGGACGGTGAAGGGATGAATAGTCGAGTCCGGCTCGAGCTCGACGTCCGGATCGATCCACGTCGTCTGCGGATCGACGATCGTCACACCCGCGAGCATGTGTTCTTTGTTCACGCGCGCCCGAAGGAACGCGGCCGCCTCGGCCAGCTCGGCGCGCGTGTTCACACCTTCCACCTCGTCCGCATCGGGAGCCTTGAACACCATGACCTCCTCACCGCCTTCGACCAGCAGCCGTACGGCATCCGTCAGGTAGAGCTCGCCCTGTGCGTTGACCGGCTCGATCCGGTCGAGGGCGGGCCACAGTTTGTCAGCAGCGAACACGTAGATGGAGGAGTTCACCTCGCGAATCGCGCGCTGGCGATCGTCGGTGTCAGCGTGCTCGACGATTGCCTCGAGACGGCCGTCGCCGTTGCGGACGATGCGGCCGTAGGCGCGCGGATCGGGTGGCTCGAAGGAGAGCACGGTCGCGGTCGCTCCCGAGGTACGGTGCTCGGTGACGAGCTGGTCCAAGAGGCGGGAGCTGAGGCGCGGATGATCTCCGGACACGACGAGCAGCTCTTTCGCCCCAACGACCTTCGTGCGGGCGGCCCGGAGTGAATCGCCGGTGCCGAGCGGCTTCTCCTGCACCGCAACCTCGATTCCGTCGAAGGCATCGGCGGCGTCGGGAGAGGCGACCACGACGAGTGGGTCTGCGCCGAGCGGTCGCACCGCTTCCACGACCCAGTCCACGAGACGGCGGCCGAGCAGCGGGTGCAAATGCTTCGCTGTTGCGGACTTCATCCGCGTGCCGAGCCCGGCGGCCATGACAACGGCTGCGAAATCGCCCATCAGAGCTGGGGCGCCAGGATTCGAACCTGGGATCGCGGGACCAAAACCCGCTGCCTTACCACTTGGCTACGCCCCATCACACACGAAGTCTGCTGCAGTGTCGCAATGATTCGCCGGTCGTTGTCAGACGGCGGCCCTGGCGGCAAAGCCGCCAGGGCCTTGATGGTCGGCGCCGCAAGCGGCGCCTCAGCACTTGGCTACGCCCCGGAGCTGGTGTGCCGTCGGAAAACTAGGTGCGTTTGTAGTCCGAGAAGAGATACGCAAGGGCCACGATCGCGAGGATCACAATGGCTACGACGGCGACGAGCTTGAGCACGAACGCAAAGATGACCACGAGGATCGCAAGCGCCTGGGATGCCGCGGCGATCCAGGACAGCTGGCGCGCGACGTCCCAGCTCATGCTGCGGCCGGCCACGACGTAGAACGCGAGCAAGATCGCGCCGATGACGATCACCGTCCACTTCGTCAGATCGGGGGTGACAGCGACGATCAGTCCTTCGACGACCGCCACCCAGAGCGCGAGACGGACCCGCCGGCCGCGCAGCCAGCGCCCGACGCGCGTGCTGCCGGCTTCGATCATCGGCTGGGTGTAGGCCACGAATTCAACGGTACCACGCTGGTGCCGTGAGCCACGTGCGCCCTTTCGGAGAGATCTTCTTCTGCGCTGCGCGTGCCTGAACCCCGTGCAGAAAGAGGCCGTACACCGCAGGACCGGCGCCCGTCACGTCGGCGCGAAAGGCGCCGAGCGCGCGGAGATCGTCGGCCAACGGCGAAGAGGCGAGGTCGTTCGAGGGGAGCGTGGCGAGGTCGCGCGGACGGCGGACCTCTGCGACGCGCGCGAGGAGCTCCGCGCGCCGCTCGTCGTAGCCGCGCTCCCCCTCCCGCGCATCGAAGGCGGCATAGACCTCCTCGGTGGACGCCTTTGTCGCGCCGTGCGGTACGACCAGCAGGATCCAGTAGTCCTGCGGCAGGTCCAGCGGCGACAGCCGCGTGCCGTCGCCTGTTCCCAGTTGCGGGCCGTCTTCCAGGAAGTACGGCACGTCGGCGCCGAGGTCACGCGCGTGACGGCGGAGAACCTCGTCGGGCAAAGGATCTTCGCGGAGCTCGTTTGCCAGCCGGAGCGCCGTCGCCGCATCCGAGCTGCCGCCGCCGAGCCCGGCCGCGACCGGGATTCGTTTCCTGATCCGCGCCGCGAAGCTGGACCCGTTCCCGTCGGCGATCGCCTCGAGGGCGCGCCGGACCAGCGTGTCGGCCGCGAAGCCCGTGACCTCGAGCTCAGGGGACCGCTCGACCGCGACGCGGTCCGAGAGCGCGACGCGCTGGTAGACCGTGACGAGCTCGTGCCGCCGGTCCGCACGTCGCGGCCCGACGACGAGGGCGAGGTTGATCTTCGCCGCCGCCGCGGCGCGCTTCACCGGAGGGCCTCCACGAGCTCGAGGAACTCAGCCGGAGTGAGCTCCTCGGCGCGCACGTTCTGCGCCTTGCCCACGCGCGCAACTGCGGCTTCGGCACGAGAACGTTCGGTGAGTCCCGCGAGCTCGAGCGAGTTGGCGAGCCGCTTGCGCCTGTGCGCGAAGGCGGCTTCCACCACCTGCTTGATTCGGCGGAAGTCCGCCGGCAGTCCCGTGCGACGAAAAGCAACGATCGCGGAGTCGACGTTCGGCCGTGGTCGAAAGACCGTGCGCGATACGGGGTGGAAGCCGGCACGCTTCGCGACGAGCTGTACGAGCACCGAGACGGCGCCGTACGCCTTGGTCGACGGCTCCGCGAACAGACGATCCGCGACCTCGCGCTGCACCATCACGCACCAGAGCTCGATCGCCGGGAGACCGTCGAGGCTCTCGGCGATCAGCGGCGTAGCGATGTTGTACGGCAGGTTTGCGACGAGCTTGGTCGCGCCCGGTGCAGCTTCGGCGAGATCGATCCGGAGTGCATCGCCGAAGCGGAGCTCGACATTCGGGCGGCCTGCAAGCCGCTGGATGAGCTGCGGGCCGAGGGAGGCGTCGAGCTCCACCGCATACACCTGCTGGACCCGATCCGCAAGGTAGGTCGTGAGCACGCCGAAGCCCGGACCGATCTCGAGAACGACGTCGTCGTCCTGCAGGTCCGCGAGGCGTCCAATCACGCCGAGGATGTTCTCGTCGACGAGGAAGTGCTGGCCGAGCTCCTTCTTCGCACGAACGGTCACGACAGTCCGAATGCCGCGGTCGCGTTGGCGTCGATCTGACGCGCGAGCTCATCCGGATCTTCACCGCGGGTTTCCCCGAGAGCCGCGACGGTGTGGACGACGAAGGCCGGCTCGTTCGTCGTTCCGCGCACGGGTTGGGGCGCGAGATACGGACAGTCGGTCTCGGCGAGGATCCTGCCGGCCGGCACCTGCGCCGCGGCTTCTCGGAGCTCCTGCGCCTTCGGGTACGTGACGTTGCCGGCAAAGGACACGTAGTAACCACGCTCGAGTGCGACCGGCAGCAGTCCCGGCGACGAGAAGCAGTGCAGGACGACGGTGCCCTCGAAGTCCTCGAGCAACGAGGCCGTCTCCTCGTCCGCGGCGCGCGAGTGCACGATCACGGGCTTCCCGAGCCCAGTCGCAAGTCGAAGCTGGTCGACGAAGAGCCGGCGCTGGTCGTCACGGGGCGCGTAGTCGCGGTAGAAGTCGAGGCCGATCTCGCCGACCGCGACTGCATGACCGTCGAAGAGATCGTTTAGCTCTTCGACTGATTCGCCGTCCGCTGCTTGATGCGGATGGATGCCGACCGCCGCGAAGACGCCTCCCTCGTCGCTCGCAAGCCTCAGGGTCTTCCGGGCCGACGTCAGGCCGGAACCGATCGCGAGGATCCTGTCGACGCCGGCTACACGCGCGCGGGCGACGGCGCCCGCGGGATCGTCGAGCGCATCGAGGTGCGCGTGGGTGTCGATCACGCCGCGTCGAGCCGGCGCAGCTCGTCGTTGACAATGCTCGGATCGAGCTTGCGGAACAGCGGCTCTGGCTCGCGCAGCTTCTGCCCCGCCTGAAGCTCAGTCGCTTCCCAGCGACCCAACCAGCCGCCGTAATCGCCGGTGAGAATCGTGTGCTTCTCGCCGTCCTCCTCGACCTCGCGAAACTCGAGCGGGCCGGCGAGCCAACCGTCGTAGCCGAGCAAGTGGTGCAGCTTCTGGCTCGAGAACGGGAGGAACGGCGTGAAGATCACCTTGAGCGTGTCGACCACGCGCAGGCCAACGTGCAGGATCGTTGCCGCACGATCACGGTCCTCCTTGATCACCGCCCACGGCGCCTCGTGGTCGACGTACTGGTTCCCGAGGCTCGAGAGACGCATCGCCTCGGCCAGCGCCGCCTTGAAACGCGCCTGCTCGATCAGAACGCCGACGCTCTCGAATCCGGCCTCGACCGCCTCGAGCGTTTCGCGGTCTCGCGGGGTCAGCTCGCCACGCGCAGGTACTTCGCCGAAGTTACGGAATGCGTTGGTGAGCGTCCTGTTGACGAGGTTGCCCCAGTTGGCGAGCAGCTCGTCGTTGTTGCGGCGCAGGAACTCCGCCCACGTGAAGTCCGTATCCTGCGTCTCCGGGCCGGCGGCGGTGAGGAAGTATCGGACCGGGTCCGGGTCATAGCGCTCGAGCACGTCACGCACGTAGATCGCCACGGCGCGGCTTGTCGAGAGCTGCTTGCCCTCCATGGTGAGGAACTCACTTGCAACCACCTCGTCGGGAAGATGCAGCTCGCCCTTGTCCGCGCCGAGTTCGCCGCCGCTCCCGTAGCCGAGCAGCATGCTCGGCCAGATCACTGTGTGGAAGACGATGTTGTCCTTGCCCATGAAGTAGGCATGAACCGATTCCGGGTTCTGCCACCACTCGCGCCAGGCTTCCGGCGTCCCGCGGTTCTGCGCGCACTCGATGGTCGCGGACAGATACCCGATGACCGCGTCGAACCAGACGTAGATCCGCTTCGTCTCCTCCGGGTAACCCTCGACGGGAACGGGGATGCCCCAGTCGATATCGCGTGTCATGGCGCGCGGCTTCAGGTCGTCGACGAGCGAGAGCGAGAAGTTGCGGACGTTCGGCCGCCAGCTCGACTTCCCCTCGATCCAGGGCCGCAGGCGGTCGGCGAACTTCGGCAGGTCGAGGAAGAGATGGGTGGTCTCCCTGAACTCCGGGGTCGATCCGTCGATGATCGAGCGCGGCTCGATCAGGTCGGCGGGATCGAGCTGGTTGCCGCAGTTGTCGCACTGGTCACCGCGCGCCTCCGTGAAGCCGCAGATCGGGCAGGTCCCCTCGATGTAGCGGTCGGGCAGCGTGTTGCCGCTCGTGGCGGAGAACGCCCCGAACGTCGTCTGCTCGATGAGACACCCGTGCTCGTACAACGTGCGGAAGATGTCCCGCGTGACCTCGGCATGGTTGCGCGTCGTCGTGCGTGTGAAGCAGTCGTAACTGATTCCGAGATCACGAAGATCCTCGCGCGTGAGCTCGTTGTACCGCTCCGCGATCTCACGCGGCGAGACGCCCTCTCGATCGGCGGTGACCATCACCGGCGTCCCGTGCTCGTCCGTGCCACCGCGACCAGGATCTTCTTGGGGCTCTGCTTCGCCAAGGACGTACTCCGGCTCGGGGAGTGACATGATACGAGCCGGTTCCTGAGTGCCAGGACGCCGGAAGGCAATCGCGAGCGCTGCGGCAAGAGCGAGCGCCGCCAAGGCGAGTGCGAAGCGAAGTCGATGGCTTTCAGCGGACCCGTGCGCTGCCGCAGGGCTCGCGTCAGCCGGCTCGTGCGACTCGCGGTGAGATCGCCTCGACGTGGTCGTCGACCTGTGGAGCGTCGAGCCCGCCGTCGCGACGCGCTCGGGATGAGCTCCGGTCCGACGCTCGCGGGCCGTATCTGAGTCCGGCCGGTCGACGGGCAGGTCGAGCGTCGGCCGGAGGGTTGGCCGCACGATCGAGACGACTTCCAGTGCAAGCCGAGGAGCCGGCGACTTCAGGACAAGGTCCTGGGCTCCGATAGCCGACGCGGGCGAGGCCGGTACCGGGGCCGCCTGCTCTGAGGCCGCGGCGTCGCCGGCCGGCTCCGCCGGGGCGAGTTGTACGTCGGATCGGGCGTTCGACGCCGCCGGCTCGGCCACAGCGGATCGAGCCTCGGCCCCGACGTTCGGTGCCGCCGGGACGTTGGACTGACCGGCTTCAGCCTCCGCGGTCGTCGAAGTCTCGGCGGCCACCACCTCGGCAGGCGCGGCCCCGGCCGCTGCGGCCGGTGACGCCTCCGCAGCGGGCGCTTCCACTACCGGATTCGGCGGCGCAAGGACCGGGCGCGGCGGGAGCAACGTCAAAGGATCGACATAGCCCTGCTCGTCGCTCGTCGTGCGGACGCCGAAGTACACGTACGGTTCGGACTGCTCCGGCACCTCGCTCGGCCCCACGCTCCCGACCACCGATCCCTCGCCTACGACCGCGCCGCGGGTCACTCCGATCGAACCTAAGTGGAGGAGCGTTGCCGTATAGCCGAACGGCGTCTGGATCGAGACCGTCTTGCCCCCGGTCGGGACCGTTCCGGCGAACGACACGACGCCTTCGGCCGGCGCAAGCACCGGCGTGCCCGTCGCCGCGCCGAGGTCGATCCCCCGATGCTGGCCGGCCGTGTACGGATGGGCGCGGTCGAACGAGAACGGTCGCAACACCGGGCCGTCGACGGGCCACGTCCAGGCACCCGCCGCCGACACGGGCAGCGCCAGTGCACACACGATCAAGACGAAGAGTCGCCGCACGATTTCCTCCTTGTTGTCAGATTTGAGAACTGAGCGACCGTAGCAAGGCCACTCTCTGTTGTCAATACTGGCTACAAAGTACGGCGGTAGAGGTCGTTTCGCGACGCGCCCGTCAAGCGGGCCACGATGTCGGCAGCACGGCGGCGTGGCATGCCGGCAGCGACCAGCTCCGCCACCGCTTCGAGCGCACCCTCGTCGTCGGCCCGCTCTGCTCCCGGCCCGAGAACGAGCGTGATCTCGCCCTTGGGCGGCTCGCCGAAACGCGCCGCGACCTCCGCCGCGGTGCCGCGCACGACCTCTTCGAACCGCTTCGTGAGCTCGCGACACACTGCGATCTCCCGTTTCGGCTGCGCTTCCCCCAGCGAGCGCAGCGTCGCAGGCAACCGCCGGGGCGACTCGAAGGCAACGACCGGATACGGCCACTCCGCGAGCTCCGCCCACAGCGACTGCAACGCCCGGCCGCCCCGAGGCAGGAACCCGACGAACTGGTAGCGCTCCGCCGCGAACCCACTCGCCACGAGCGCCGTGTCCACGGCGGACGCGCCCGGCAGGACGGTCACGGGCACGCCCGCACCGAGCGCAGCCGCCACCAACCGGGCTCCCGGATCGCTGATACCCGGCAGCCCCGCATCGCTCACGAGCGCGACACGTTCCCCGGCGCTCAACCGCGGCAGCACCTCCGCCGTTCGCTTCGCCTCATTGTGCTCGTGGTACGAGAGCAGCCGCGCCGAGATTCCATGGCGATCGAGAAGCACACGCGTGTGGCGCGTGTCCTCGCACAACACGACGTCAGCCGAGCGCAGCTCCTCGAGCACACGCAGCGTGACGTCGTCGAGGTTTCCGATCGGCGTCGCGCAGACGGCGAGCGGCATTAGTGCAACGCGTCGAAGGCGACGAGCCCGGCGCCGATCAGTCCCGCCGCGGTCCCGAGCTCGGCGCGCACGATCCGCACGCGCTTGCCCGCACCGGCCAGGCCCTCGCGCGCCACGATCTCGCGCGCCGGATCGAGGATGAAGTCGCCGGCCGCCGCGAAACCGCCGCCGATCACCACCAGCTCCGGATTGAAGATGTTCACGAGGCTGCCGATGCCGGCGCCGAGCCGCCGCCCGATCCCGTCGAGGATCTCGACCGCGCGCGCCTCACCCTCGCCCGCGAGCCGCACGAGCCGGTGCGCATCGACAGCCGGGCCGAACGCCTCTTGCGCGAGCTTCGTCGCGGCAAAGCCCGTCACGTACGGCTCGAGATGCCCGCGCCCGGTGCACGTGCCCTGGCACGGGACCCCGTCGAACTCGATCACGATGTGCCCGAATTCCGCCCAGCCGCGATAGAGCTCGCCGTCGATGACCACACCGCCGCCGCAGCCTGAGCCGAGCGTGAGCATCACCATCGTCCGAGCTTCGCGCGCGGCGCCGAAGTGGAACTCGGCGTAGGCCGCCGCGTTCGCGTCGTTCTCGATTCCCACCGGCAACCGGAACCGCTCGGCCATGTGCCCGCGGAAGTCGACCGTCGCGTCGAGCGGGATGTTGACCGCCTGCTCTGCTCGGCCCGCGTGCTGGTCGATCGGCGACGGGATCCCGAACCCGAGCGCGACGACCTCGACGTCGAGCAGCTCCTCGACAGCCGCGTCGAGACCGGCGAGGAGGTCGTCCTGGGAGCCGAGCGGAGTCGGATGCTCGCGCCGCCGCTCGACGTGTCCGTCCCGATCGACGATCCCGGCCAGGATCTTGGTGCCGCCGAGGTCGACGCCGATGACGCGTTTCCCGTCCAAACCGCGCGGCTACCCTACTCGCTCGTGGGCGCTTGAACTCACGCCCGCTCACAGATCCGTAGCGTCGCGCGGAACGCGGCGGTCAGCCCTCAGGCCCGATGCGCGCCACTCAGGCGCTCATGGCTACCAGCTGGGTACCAGCCGACTAGCTGACGGGTACGCCCTAGCGCTTGCTAGAGCAGTCCGGGCACGGGCAGTTCTCGCAGCCGCACCCCGAGCACGCGTTGAGGTTCATGGCTCGGATCGTATCGCCGCGTTCGGCTCCAGGGCGGCAACCCCCGACCGGCCGTTTACGAGGGCCATGGCCGCATGCGGGCCGCTCTCGCGCCGACGCCCTCGTGTCCCAGCCCGTGGGCAGGACTGAAGCTACCCTTCGCCTCATGTCGCTCCAGGCGATGCGGAGGCGGAAGCCGCTGTGGGCCTTCATTCTGCTGGCGGTTGTCTGTCTCGTCATGCTCGGGATCGCTTGCGCCTGCGCGACCGACCATCCCGCGCAGAAGATCGACCGGGCGGTGAGCACGATCTCGGGCGCGCCCGCAATCGTTGAGGTGTGGACGTTCTCGTTTGGCGCGCTGGTCATGCTCGCGGCGTTCGATGTCCGCCGACGAAGAGCCGCCGGAGAGACCACGCCAGCGGTCTTACAGCGCTTCCTCTTCTGAGTCGCGAGTAGGCGTGCGCCCGCTATGCGGGGCACGAAGCACCTGCGACTCGAAGGAGAAAAATGGCTACACGAAAGAAGAGGAGACGCCCGCAGAAAGGGCGTCCTGTGCAAGCTCCGAAGCGACGCCAGACCGAAGCGTCGCGGCCCTGGCTCTGGGCGCTCGCTGGGGCCGTGGTGGTCATCGCCATAGCCGTGA
>WNFV01009280.1_pt1 | contig 10910 bp, 6 predicted proteins | sample 5400101 | NCBI WGS metagenome assembly WNFV01 (sample SAMN13153361, study PRJNA577476) | soil metagenome | isolation source: 115 cm soil or saprolite under grassland replicate 1 | place: USA:California | collected 2016-06-15
CGCCCTGGTCGAAGTCGCAGTCGTTCGGGTCGCGGCTCGGGTCGAACAGGTCGCCGTACTGGCAGACGTCCGGGTTGTTCCCGCTGACCTCGATGGGAGGCCCTGGCTCGCCGCTGGTTCCGCCGTTCCAGGTTGCTCCTCCGTCGGTCGACTTGGAGAAGAAGATCGGCGAGCTGCAGTAGCCACCGCCGGCGGCGCACTGCACGTCGTCGAACTTGAAGATCGTCCACAGCATGTAGACGTTCCCCGAGTACGGGCTGTCCTTGAAGTAGTCGGCTGCCAGGAACTCCTTGTCGTCCGACAGGCTGGGGTCGGCGAAGTTGTCGTGAACCAGGCCGACCGGCGTGTCGGAGTACTCGTCCAGGCTCCCCAGCTCGGGGGTGTCCGGCGAGTGAAGGAAGGTGCCCTTGAGGCCGGCGTTCGACTTCATGACGTAGATGCTGGTCCAGCCGTCGTGCAGGACGTCGAACATCACGGCCCCGAAGTACATCTCGCCGTTCGGTCCCCACGCTTCGGTGGGGTCGCTGACCGCGTCGAACGTCCACTCGTCCCCGGTGCTGGTCTGGGTCTGGGTCGACGGTGGCTGGTAGTCGCCGAAGTGCAGGCCGTTGTCGAACGTGTAGTCCACGCCCTGGCGATTGAACCCGATCCGGCTGTCGTTCTGCCCGATCACGAAGTTCTTTGGCTGGAGCGGGTTGTTGGCGATCTGCTCCTCGGCCTGCCGGCGGAGGGAACAGTCCTGGTTAGCCCGGATGTTGTCCGGAACCTTCAGCCCCGCCCCCGCCTTGGTGTAGACGTTGCTACAGCCGTCCGAGTTCTGGGTCGGAGGGATCTGGGGAGCACGAACCTGCGCCCCTCCGGTGGCCGCTCGGATGGTGTCCTCGACCCCCACCTGGAAGCCGCCGGAGGGCAGGAAGTGCGCCCTGGGGCGGTGACCAGCGTTGGCGGACAGGACCGCCTTGACGGCGCCTCCCTGCCACACCTTGGACGAGGCCTGGCCCGCGTTGCCGCCGGCAAAGACGGCGAGCAAGCCGACCAATGCAATGGTGCTGACGAGCGTCTTCCTCATTCAGATCTCCTTGATCTTTGTGATCCCGAATGGATCGGTCGATCAGTGTGCGAGCCTGTTGCTGCCGTGCCTCACCCCCCTTCGGCCTCCTTCCAACTGGAAGTCGTCAATTCGCCATCAAACCCTAGTCTGGCTGGTCTTGCAGGTCAAGCCATATATCAGTGCCGGGTACGCCCCCACCGCCGCCCTCGTGGCGGCGGCCACGGCTACGCCCGCCAGCCCGTGATCGAGGGGGTGCACGGGCACGCCGCCTGCCCCAGCCGCCCCAGACCCCAGTTGTCCTCCACCAGGCGCAGGACCGAGTAGTGGTCGAGGCGGGTGGCGATCCGGACTCCCGACCGCGCCGCTGGGCCCGCGATGACCGCCAGGACGTGCCCGCCGGCGGCGCGGCCACAGCAGCCGGCCTCCGAGGTTCCCTCGTCGTAGACCAGGATCATCGCCCCGTCCGTGCCCACCGCGCCCGTGATCATTGGGGTCCAGTGCCGGAGCCACCGGTCCGTCGCGGACACGGGGCAGTCGTGCCCGTCGTGGCAGAGGTCGGGGGTGATCCAGACGAACGCCGGGAGCTGGTGGCTCGCGATGTCGGCAGCGAGTTCCCCGAACGGAACCACCTTCCCGCATCGCTGGGGATCGTTCCGGACGTCGTCGAAGTAGACGAACGGGTCGTGCTTCTTCGCGTAGTCGTCTGTTCCGGCACCCGTGTAGCAGGGGGTGGGCATGCCTTCCATGTACGCCTTCCACGAGATGCCGTTCCGTTCGAGCTGGTCGACGAGGTCGGGCCCGCCCACGTGGCACGAGGTACAGTCCGATTCGATCCCGAACGTGGACCCGGCGGCCAGAGCGAGGTAGTTGGGCAGGCTGGGGTGGCCCACCGCGTAGTAGTGAGAGAGGAGCACGGACCGATCCGCCAGCGCGGTCAGGTAGGGCGCCTCCTCCGCGCCGAGCACCGAGGTGTACTCCTCGTTCTCCAGGACGATCAGGACCATGTGGGCCACCGGAGGGGGGGGCCGCGCCCGCCCTTTCCGTCACACCGGGCGTGGGTGTGGCGCGTCCGATCGGCGCGGTGGAGCTCCCGCCGGGGCCGGCCTGGTGCCTCGCTGGGCCGCACGCCACGCCGGCGATCAGCCCCAAGGCCAGGGCCCACGCGAACGCTGCTCGTGCCCCCGTCATCCCTCAGGACCTCCGCTCCCGGGCTGGGAGCGGACCCGAACGATCAGGCCGACGCTTCCTGCTGGAGGCGCTGGCGGTCGATCTTGCCGTTGGACGTCCTCGGCAGGCGGTCCCGGACCTCGATCCTCGTCGGGATCATGTACCGGGGGATCCGCGCGGCGAGGTGGCTCTTGATCTCCTTGACCGAGACGGCCGATCCGTCCTTGGCCGCCACGCACGCCACGATGGCCTTCCCCCACTCGTGGTGCGGAACCGCGACGGCCACGGCTTCGGCCAGCCCGGGGTGGGAGTTCAGGGCGGCCTCGATCTCCCCCAGCTCGATCCGGTAGCCCCGGCTCTTGATCTGGTGGTCCCGGCGACCCAGGAAGTCGTAGTCGCCGTCGGGCCGCAGCTTGACCAGGTCGCCCGTCCGGTAGACGGGGTCGCCGACCGCTCCCGGACGAGGGTCGGCCAGGAGGACCTCGGCGGTCCGCTCGGGCCGTCCCCAGTACCCCTTCATGACCGTGGGACCCCGAACGAACAGCTCCCCCTCCTCGCCCACCCCGGCCACCCTGCCGTCCTCGGTGAGGGCGAACACCTCGTCGTTCTCGCAGGCCCGCCCGATGGGGATGGTTCGATCGTCCGCGGGCAGGTCTCGGACCTGGTAATACGTGCAGACGTTCGTCTCGGTGGGACCGTACAGATTCCACAGCGTGCAGCCGGGCGGCAGCAGCGTCCGAAGCTCGCGCAGCTGGCCGGTGGGGAACACCTCCCCCGCGAACACCACCGTGCGCAGGCCGGCCAGGTCCTGCGGCCCGTCGACCGCCCGAGCGACCAGCGTCAGCGCCGAAGGCACCGAGTACCACACGGTGATCCGTTCGTTCACGATCAGGCTGGCCAGGGCCGAGCCGAAGTAGGCCTCCTCGTCGGGCACCAGCACCAGGGTGAGCCCTCCCATGGCGGCGAGGAACAGATCGAAGATCGAGAGATCGAAGTGCAAGGGGGCGTGGTTCGAGAGCCGGTCGTCCGAGCGAACCCCGATCTGGTCGAAGCACCATCGCACGAACGAGAGCCCGTTCCGGTGGCTGAGCATGACGCCCTTGGGGACGCCGGTGGAGCCCGAGGTGTACAGGATGTACGCGAGGTCGTCCTCGATGACGCCCGGCTCGAAGGGCGGGGCCCCGGACTCGGCCGCTTCCTCGTATCGGATCACCGGGCCCGGGATCTCAGGAGCCGTCGTTCCATCGTCCACCAGCACGACCACGGCGGGCCGGTGCTCGCCCATGGCCTCGAGCAAGGCCGCCGCTCGCGACGGCGTGGTCACCAGCGCGGCGATCCGGCAGTCCTCGGCCACCATGGCCAGCCGCCGGACGGGAGCCTTTGGGTCGAGCGGCACGTACGCCGCTCCGGCCTTCATCGTGCCGTACACGGACCCGACCATCTCCTCGCGCTTCGGGAGGTGGATCCCCACCCGGTCCCGGAGCCCCACTCCTGCGGCGGACAGCGCCGCGGCCAGGCCGTCCGAGGCCCGGTCCAGGTCGGCGTAGGACAGCGACCGGCCGGCGCACCGGACGGCTTCGTGCTCCGGCCTGGCGCGGGCGGCGTCACGGAGCAGCTGATGCAGGAGGTTCGCCATCACCTCGCCTTCCGCTACAGCCCCAACCCGCGGGCGATGACCCGGCGCTGGATCTCTGAGGTCCCCGAGTAGATCGTCCCGCCCACCGCGTCGCGGAGCGCCCGCTCGAGGCCGGTCTCCGTCATGTAGCCGTACCCGCCGTGGATCTGGACCGCGTCGAGGTGGGTCCTGACGTTCGCCTCGCTGACGAAGGCCTTCGCCACCGCCGCCGCGACCAGCGTGTCGTGCCCGTGGTCCATGAGCCATCCGACCCGCAGGACCAGGGCCCGGGAGGCCTCCACCGCGATCTTCATGTTGGCGACCTTGTCCGCCACGGACTCGAACTTGCCGATGGGCTTGCCGAACTGCCTGCGCCTGCGGGCGTACGCGACGCAGGCCTCCATGGTTCGGCGCATCAGCCCGACCTGGCTCGCCATGATGCAGGCGCGCTCCCACCGCATCGAGGTCTGGAAGATCTCGCCGCCGTGGCCCCGGCCTCCCAGGATGGAGGAGTCGGGGGCGAAACAGTCGTCCAGGACGACGTCGGCCATGGGCGAGGTGCGCAGGCCCAGCTTGTCCGCGCTCTTCTCCACCACCAGCCCCTCGGTTCCCGCCTCCAGGAGGAACGCTGTGAGGCCGTACGGGCCGATCGCGTCGGGCTCGGTTCGGGCGAACACGATCAGGAGGTCGGCCACCGGGGCGTTCGTGATGAAGGTCTTGCGGCCGGACAGGACGAACCCGCCTTCGACCCTCCGGCCGGCGGCCTTCATGGCGAAGGCGTCGGACCCGGCCTCCGGCTCGGTGATCGTGTGGCAGCCGATGAGCGTGCCGTCGCACAGCCCCGGGAGCCATCGCTGCTTCTGGTCCTCGGAGCCGAACTCGGTGAGCGGGACCACGCTCGTCCACATGTGGGCGTTGATCGAGAACACCAGGCCGTTGTCCGTGCAGCCGTAGCCCAGCGCCTCCAGGCCCAGCATGGTGGTGACGGCCTCCGCCCCACCACCCCCGTAGCGATCCGGGGCGGGCAGCCCCTGGATCCCGAACTTCCCGCAACGGTCCCATGCGTCCCGCGAGAACTCGCCCTCACGGTCTCGCTGGAGCGTGTCGTCGGGCAGGCTCCGGGCGAAGTCGAGGACGTCGTGGAAGAAGTCGGACTGCTCGGTGGTGACCCATTCGATGGGCCCCGGGGAGGCCCCCTTCATGCGCTAGCCGGCCTTCTGGCCGACCTTCTGGCTGACCAGCTGCTCGATGTCGTTGACCGTTCGGAAGTGATCGGCCGTCATGTCCGCGTCGTCGATCTCGACGTCGAACTCCTCCTCCAGGAACGCCACGAGCTGCATCAGGCCCAGCGAGTCCATGACCCCGTTCAGCAGCGGGGTCTCGTCGGTCAGGCCGGTGGAGTTGTCCTCGAACAGGATCTCCTCGCTGATGAAGTCGCGGATGCGACTGGCGACGTCCACGGGATCAGACCCCCCTTGCTCCGGTGTGGTCGATGGCGAATGGGAAGCTGGTACGAACCAGCAGGATATCAGGCATCCAGAGCGGCAGGAAGGCGGCCCCTGTGATCCCGCTCACACCCCGGGACCCCAGGGGCCGCCCCCTGCCCACACTTCCTCTCCTACGCCTCTTCGGTGGTGCTGAACCCGCCGAGCTCGCGCTCGGCCTCCTCCCGGGTCATCGGGGCCATCGGGGCCATGCCTTCCTCCCCGGCCTCCCGGGCCTCGGCCAGCTCCCGCTGGCGCGCCTTCCAGTACTCGGGGATGGCATCGTCCTTGATCCGGACCCGGATGTTCCGGTACCGGCCCATGCCGGTGCCTGCCGGGATCAGCTTGCCGATGATCACGTTCTCCTTCAAGCCGAGCAGCGGATCGGACTTGCCGCTGATGGCCGCTTCGGTCAGCACCCTGGTGGTCTCCTGGAAGGAGGCCGCCGCGAGCCAGGAGTCCGTGGCCAGGGAGGCCTTCGTGATCCCCATCAGGATCGGCCGGGCCGTGGCGGGGTCCCCGCCCCCCTCGAGCACCTCCGAGTTCTTCTCCTCGAACCGCTTGCGATCGACCAGCTCTCCGGGGAGGAACTCGGTGTCACCCGGCTCGATGATGTGCACCTTCCGGAGCATCTGCCGGATGATCAGCTCGATGTGCTTGTCGTGGATGGTCACGCCCTGTGAGCGGTACACCTCCTGGACCTCGTCCACCAGGTGCTGCTGCAGGGCCTGGACCCCCTCGACCCGCAGCTTCTCGTGGGGGTTCACCGAACCCTCCGTCAGCTGCTGCCCCACCTCGACCTGATCGCCGTCGGCCACGGCCAGCCTCGCCCGGAGCGACACCGCGTACTGGACCTGGTCGCCGTCCTCCGACGTAACCGTGATCCGGCGGACCTTCTTCTCCTCGTCGTCCTCGATGGCCACGCTCCCGGAGAGTTCCGTGATCTGGGCCTCGCCCTTGGGGCGGCGGGCTTCGAACAGCTCCTGGACCCGCGGGAGGCCGTGGGTGATGTCCTCCCCGGCCACACCTCCGGTGTGGAACGTTCGCATGGTGAGCTGGGTGCCCGGCTCGCCGATGGACTGCGCGGCGATGATCCCCACCGCCTCGCCGATGTCCACGAGCCTGCCGGTGGCCAGGTTCCGCCCGTAGCAGGCCCGGCACACGCCCACCACGGCGTCGCAGGTCAGCACCGACCGGACGTAGACCACGTCGGCCCCGGACTCCCCGACCTGCCGGACCTCGGCGTCCCCCATCAGGGTGCCCCGGGAGGCCACCATCTTCCGGTCGACCTTCACGTCCTCCGCCAGCACCCGTCCGAACAGCCGGGTCTCGAGCTGTCCCGCGGGCACCCGGTCCCCGTTCGGCTTCTCGATCGTGACCCGCACGGGCAGGCCTCGGTCGGATCCGCAGTCGTCCTCGCGGATGATCACTTCCTGGGCCACGTCCACCAGCCGGCGGGTCAGGTACCCGGAGTCGGCGGTCCGCAGAGCGGTGTCCGCGAGGCCCTTGCGGGCGCCGTGCGTGGAGATGAAGTACTCCAGCACGGACATCCCCTCGCGGAAGTTCGCCTTGATCGGCCGGGGGATGATCTCTCCCTTCGGGTTCGCCACCAGGCCTCGCATCCCGGCGATCTGGCGGATCTGCATGATGTTCCCCCGGGCTCCCGAGTAGGCCATCATGTAGATCGGGTTCCGCTCGTCGAATGCCGCCTCCATGGCGTCCTTGACCTCGTCGGTGGCCTTGCCCCAGATCGCGATGAGCTCCTCGCGGCGCTCGTCGTCGGTGATGATCCCCTTCCGGTACTGGTTCTCGATCTTCTGGGCCAGCTTCTCGTAGCCGTCGAGGATCTTCTGCTTGTCCTTCGGCGTGACCACGTCGTCGATCCCGATGGTCACCCCGGCGCGGGTGGAGTAGTGGAAGCCCAGCCGCTTCAGGTTGTCGAGCGTGAACTCCACGGTGGCCTTGTCGTAGCGCTGGACGCACTGGTCGACGATGGCCGCCACGTCACCCTTCTGGACGTGGTGGTTCACGTATTCGAACACGTCCGGGAAGGACTCGTTGAAGATGAGCCGCCCCGCCGTGGTCTCGACCAGCGGGGCCCGCCCGTTGTCACCGGCGGTCCAGCCGTCGGGCAGCATGTCGGACGGGGTCGCCTTGCCCGGGATCCGAACCTTGATGACGTCGTGCAGGTCGATCCGCCCGACGTCCAGCGCCATGAGCGCCTCGTTCGGATCGGTGAACCGCGCGATGTCCTCGTCCTTCCGCTTCCGCGGGTTCGCGATGGTCAGGTAGTAGATCCCCAGCACCATGTCCTGCGTCGGGGTGGCGATGGGACGTCCGTGCGCCGGCGACAGGATGTTGTTCGTGGAGAGCATCAGGATCCGTGCCTCGGCCTGGGCCTCCGCCGACAGCGGAAGGTGCACCGCCATCTGGTCCCCGTCGAAGTCGGCGTTGAACGCCGTGCAGACGAGCGGGTGGATCTGGATGGCCTTGCCTTCGACCAGCACCGGCTCGAAGGCCTGGATGCCCAGGCGGTGCAGCGTGGGGGCCCGGTTCAGCAGGACCGGGTGCTCCTTGATGACCTCCTCGAGCACGTCCCACACCTGGGGACGGGCCCGCTCGACCATGCGCTTGGCGCTCTTGATGTTCTGGGCCAGGTTCAGGTCGACCAGCCGCTTCATGACGAAGGGCTTGAACAGCTCCAGCGCCATCTGCTTCGGCAGCCCGCACTGGTGCAGGCGAAGCTCCGGCCCGACCACGATCACGGAACGGCCCGAGTAGTCCACCCGCTTGCCGAGCAGGTTCTGGCGGAACCGCCCCTGCTTGCCCTTCAGCATGTCGGAGAGGGACTTCAGGGGACGGTTGCCCGGCCCGGTCACGGGCCGGCCCCGGCGGCCGTTGTCGAACAGCGCGTCCACGGCCTCCTGGAGCATCCGCTTCTCGTTGTTCACGATGATCTCGGGGGCCTGCAGGTCCAGGAGCCGCTTCAGCCGGTTGTTCCGGTTGATCACCCTGCGGTACAGGTCGTTCAGGTCCGAGGTGGCGAACCGGCCGCCGTCGAGCTGGACCATCGGGCGCAGGTCCGGCGGGATCACCGGCACCGCGTCGAGCACCATCCCGAGCGGGGAGTTCTTCGTCCCGATGAAGTTCGACACCACCTTCAGTCGCTTGATGGCCTTCTGACGCCGGGTCCCCTTCGCCGTCCGGATCTGCTCCTTCAGGAACTCGGCCTCGGCCTCGAGGTCGAGGTCGAGCAGGAGGCGCTTGATGGCCTCGGCCCCCATGCCACCCTCGAAGTAGTCGCCGAATCGCTCCCGCAGGCTCCGGTAGACCGAGTCGTCGGCCACCAGCTGCTTCACCGAAAGTCCCTTGAACGAGCCCAGGACATCGTCCAGGTGCTGGATCTCCTGCTGCCCCGACTCGCGGATCCGCTCCGCGTCGCGCTGGGCCTCCCGGCGAGCCGCGGTGAGCTGGGCTCCTTTGGCCCCCTCGCCCTCCAGGTCCCGAATCCGGTCCTCGAGCTCGTTGAACCGCTTGTTGATCTCCTGATCCCGGTGATGCTCGATCTGGCGCTTCTCCTCCTCGAGGTCGCTCTCGATCTCGGGCAGGTCCCGGTGGCGCCGCTCGACGTCGACCTTGGTCACGATGTAGGCGGCGAAGTAGATGACCTTCTCCAGGTCCTTCGGGGCCAGGTCGAGCAGGTAGCCGAGGCGAGAAGGGACGCCCTTGAAGTACCAGATGTGGGTGACGGGCGCGGCCAGCTCGATGTGGCCCATCCGCTCACGGCGGACCTTCGACCGGGTGATCTCCACCCCGCAGCGCTCGCAGATGATGCCCTTGAACCTCACCCGCTTGTACTTGCCGCAGTGGCACTCCCAGTCCCGGGTCGGACCGAAGATGCGCTCGCAGAACAGGCCGTCCTTCTCCGGCTTCAGGGTCCGGTAGTTGATGGTCTCCGGCTTCTTGACCTCGCCGTTCGACCAGGCCCGGATCTGATCGGCGGTGGCCAGCCCGATCCGCAGTTCATCGAAGTAGTTGACGTCTAGCACTACAGCTTCGCCTCCTCGGCCGTCTCGTAGTCAGCGCGAAGTCGGTCCTCGATCTCGTTCAGGAACGGAAGGTTGCCGTCCTTCTGGGACAGGATGGGGTCGGCGATCGGCCATTCGACGCCGATCTCCTGGTCGTTCCACCGCACTCCCGCGTCGTGGGCCGGCGAGAACTCGCCGGTCATCATGTAATTGACGAAGGAGTCGTCCTCCAGGGCGCAGAACCCGTGGGCGAACCCCGGCGGCACGTAAAGCATGCTGCCGTTCTCGCCCGACAGCTCGGCGCTCACCCACCGCTTGTAAGTGGGCGAGGCCGGACGGATGTCCGCGGCCACGTCGAGGATGCGCCCGTGGGTGACGGAGATCAGCTTCCCGATCCCCGCCAGCTCGTGCTGGAAGTGCAGCCCCCGGACCACATCCTTGCGTGACTTCGAGAAGTTCGCCTGGACGAACTTCCATGGGAACCCGCCGTCCTCGTAGGCCGACTCCTTGTACGTCTCCCGGAAGAACCCCCGGTGATCGGGGTAGGTGTCCACCTCGATCAGTACGACGTCGGGGATCTCGGTCGGTGTGAACTTGAACGCCATGTGCGGCCAGCCCTCCCGTCAGCTACTAGTCGAAGTCGGCGCCGGCGGGCTCCCGGCGGGACAGGTCGATGCCCAGCTCCTCGGCGGCCCGGAACACGTCCTCGTCGGTCTCGCGCATCTCGATCTCCTTGCCCTCCGCCGAGAGGACCTCGACGTTCAGGCACAGGGACTGCATCTCCTTGATGAGGACCTTGAAGGACTCCGGGATGCCCGGCTCCGGGATGTTCTCCCCCTTGACGATGGCCTCGTAGACCTTGACCCGGCCCAGGACGTCGTCGGACTTGATGGTGAGCAGCTCCTGGAGGGCGTAGGCGGCGCCGTAGGCCTCCAGGGCCCACACCTCCATCTCGCCGAACCGCTGCCCGCCGAACTGCGCCTTCCCGCCCAGCGGCTGCTGGGTGATCATGGAGTACGGGCCGGTGGAGCGAGCGTGGATCTTGTCGTCCACCAGGTGGAGCAGCTTCATGATGTAGACGTAGCCCACCGTGATGGGAACCTCGTAGGGTTCGCCGCTCCGCCCGTCGAACAGGATGGCCTTGCCCACCCCGCTCACGAGCTCCATGTCCTCCACGGTGGAGTTCGCGCTCTCCAGCGCGCCCAGGATCTCTCCCTCCCGGGCCCCGTCGAACACGGGCGAGGCCACGAACATGGACGCCTTGCCGATCGAACCCTCGGAGCCGGCGATCCCCACCGTGGCCCCGGCCGGCGCGGCCCGCCCTCCGCCCCTGTGGTCGAAGCCGACGCGGGCCGCCCACCCCAGATGGGCCTCCAGCACCTGCCCGAGGTTCATCCGCGAGGGAACGCCCAGCGGGTTCAGCACGATGTCCACCGGGGTCCCGTCGGCCAGGAAGGGCATGTCGCCCTCGGGGAGGATCTTGGCGATGACCCCCTTGTTCCCGTGGCGGCCGGCCAGCTTGTCCCCGTCCGAGATCTTGCGCTTCTGGGCCACGTACACCCGGA
>WNFV01009282.1_pt1 | contig 10909 bp, 13 predicted proteins | sample 5400101 | NCBI WGS metagenome assembly WNFV01 (sample SAMN13153361, study PRJNA577476) | soil metagenome | isolation source: 115 cm soil or saprolite under grassland replicate 1 | place: USA:California | collected 2016-06-15
TAAGATCCACGCCCACGTCGTAGTCGGCAACTCCGAGGGCCTCGCCCGAGGCGGCCATCTCATCCAGGCCCACGTCCGCCCGACCCTCGAGGTCATCGTCGTAGAGGCGAAAAAACATCTCCATCGCCGATCGGACCCGCGAACCGGCCTGGCGCTACTCAAACTCTGAATCAGCGTCTTTCGTTGACGGTCCGCCTGGCCAGCGCTAGACTCAGCGTGGCCTGGGGTTCGTTCTCACTCCGATCCGGAGGTTCCCATGCCAGGCCCCCGCACCCGCACTCACAAGATCACCCTGCGCCTGACCAACGCACAGCTCCGTCGCTGGGAGCACATTCGTCGCTCGCTCTCGGACGGCGAGGTTGTCCCTCCGCATACCGATGCGCTGATGATGGTCCTCGAGCTGGTCGAGGAAGCCTCGCCCGGTCGCCTCGGGCGCCTCACCGAGCGCTGGCGAAGCCGTGACGAAGGCATGAGCGATGAGGCATGAGGCATGAGGAGTGGCTCTGCCTCTCATTCCTCATTCCTCGTTCCTCATCCCTCAAGCTGTGGCATCACCTCCGTGGCGAGCAGGCTCATCGAGCGCTCCCACACCGCCGGGTCGGGCCAGTCGTGCGCCATCGCCAGGACGATCCCAAAGCCGCCCACCTCGGCCTGCAGCTCCCGCAGCTGGCGGGCGCACTCGTCCGGATCGCCCACGATCCAGACGTTGTCGGCCAGGTAATCCAGGGTCACCTGGTCGTCGGACATGTCGGGGTCCTGCTTGAATCCGCCGAAGCCCCGGATCTTCTTGAGCAGGGGCATGAAGTAGTCGCGGTAGTCCCGTCCGATCGTCCCCTCGATCGCCTCGCGGCGCGCCGCCTCAGTAGTCTCGGCCACGTGGATGTTGCGGGCGACTCGCCACTCCTCCCTGGACGGCGACCTGCCGCCGGCCCGAGCCCCTTCTTCGACCGCCTCCCAATGAGTCTTGAGGACGCGAGACGGCACGAGGTTGATGCTCATCGGGATCCAGCCGCGCTCGCCAGCCAGGATCAGCGTCTCTGAACGCTCCGAAACGCCGGCCACGGCGATCGGCGGGTGCGGGAGCTGGTACGGACGCGCGTAGACGTGCTTGGCGATCGATGGATCCGGCTCCGGGACCCAGAACCGCCAGCCGTGCTGCTCGTACAGCCCAGGCTCAGGCGACTCCCAGAGTTTGAGGACCAGGTCGATGGCGTCCTGCGTCAGCGCGCGGTGGCGCCCGCTCTTGGGGTCGATGCCGGCCACCTCGAAGTCACCCGGAAAGCCACCCGATCCAATCCCGAACAGGAAGCGGCCGCGCGCCATCTGGTCGAGCTGAGCGACTCGGTGGGCCAGCATGAACGGGCTGTGGTTGGGCAGGCAGGCGACGCCAGTCCCAAGTTTGATCCGCTCCGTCCGCTGGAGGGCGGCCGCGATGAACAGGTCGGGGGCGGGAATGTTCTCCCATTCAGCCGTGAAGTGCTCGCCGATCCAGGCCTCCTCGAACCCGAGCCTATCCAGTCGTTCGATCTGGTGGAGGTCCAGCTCCAACGTCTCTGCCAGCGTCGCGCCGGGCAGGTGCAAGGGCATCATGAAATAACCAACGCGCATCGCTGCTTTCCTTCCTTCCCCGTCAGCCCTAAGGATGCGGCGTGGCGAAGATATCCGTCCCGGACGCTCGCGTCAATATAGTGTGCCGCGCGGGCGGCGCGTGGACAGGGCCGTAGGTGACAGCCTACCGTGAGGTCGAGGGGACGCTCCGAGCGCGCCGCGCCGCGAGAGGAGCACGCACCTTCAGGAGCAGCTCCATCTCGTAGCTGCTCAGCGGCTTCGCGAAGTGACAGCCCTGGCCCTGATCGCATCCGAGCTGCCGGAGGCGCTCGACCTGCGTCGCCAGATCGACCCCTTCAGCAACTATCTCCAGGTCCAGGGCCCTACCCAAGGCGATGATGGCATGGACCAGGGATGACTGTCTTGAGTCGGTCTCGACGCCGCGAATAAACGACTTGTCGATCTTGAGAATGTCCAGCGGGAAGCGCTGAACATGACTGAGTGATGTATAGTCGGCGCCAAAATCGTCGACGGCCAGTCTGACTCCCAGAGCATGCAACTGATGCAGTTTTCGGATCGTCGCCTCGGTGTTCTGCATCAAGGCGTTTTCGCTGATTTCCAAGATCAGGCTTTGGGGGTTGAGGCCGACTTCCTCTAAGGTCTGGGCGATGTCTTCGACCAGCCCCTGTGCCAGCGTCAGCGTCGCGTGCCCACCGCACCACGACGGGAGGCTTCGCGGCGGGCAGGTTGCGCCGCGAGCGCCAACGCCAACTCGAGCAGCGGCAGCAGGTCAGGAAATTCCTCAAAATCGGCCGCGCATGCCTTGCGCCTCCCAGCCCTACGCTTCGGTAGCGCTTTCTACGAGGGCGAGGAGTTCTCTCGGCGAGAACGGCTTCGTGAGATATTCGTCCGCCCCGCAGTCTGGTCCCGCGCCAACGTCCGACGCCTGCGCCCTCGAGGTAAGCAGGATCACGAATGTGCGCGAGAGCATGGGATCCCGCTTGATCGCTCGCGCAAGCTCCAGTCCTGTCGGGCCAGGCATTTGGACGTCCAACACAACTACCGACGGATTGTGCTCCCGGGAGCCGCTGCCCTCTGTGCTGGCTGACCCGGACAAGCTCGACCAGATCCTCATCAATCTGATCTCCAACGCCATCAAGTACTCGCCGCAAGGGGGGCCGGTCAGGATCTCGGCCGAGCCCGCGGACGGCGGGGTCCGCTTCAGCGTAGCGGACCACGGTCTCGGGATCGCACCGGAGACCTGCCGCAGCTGTTCGGACGCTTTCATCGGATTCCCGGCCGGGCGCATAGGCGAATTGGTGGGACTGGGCTAGGCCTGTACATAACGAAGCAATTGGTCGAGCTGCAGGGGGCCGCATCTGGGCCGAGAGCGCGGGGCCGGGGCGCGGCAGCACGTTTTGGGTGGAGCTTCCTGCGGGCGTCCAGGAGGCGACCCCTGGCTGACCGGGTGAGGGCAGTTTTCCCTCCTGGTCGGGCGTTGCTGCGGTTCCCATTTGTGGTGCAACCGTCCCATTTGTGCTCCCCGCAGCGTTCCAGTTATTGGTGACGACTGCCGGTCGAATGCTCGCGCTTCATCCCTCGTTCGGGTAGCTCGGGCGGTATCGGGGTAGGTGTATGGAAGGTAGAGAGCGTGTGGCGATCCAGTTGGTCCGTGATACGCAGGCGCAGCCGCTGCCGGTCGGCGTCCGCCAAATAGTCCAGCGGAGCCGGCACCTGCTGTTCGCATCCTAGCCGTTCGAGGTTGTCCTCCAGGTATGCCCGGACGCGTCAGACGAGCGACTGCAGCTCATGGGCGAGGTGTTGTCGAAGGGCTCACCCGTCTCGGCGGCCGCCGTCTGCCTTGCTGGTCCGGTGAGTCCGGTCGAGCAGGTGACCGATGGTGAGGGGGAGTTCTGGCTGGAGGCGCTTCCGAAGGGTGGTTACGCCGTCGAGGTCGATACAGCCGACCACGTCATCGAGATTCCGGCCCTAAACCTGGCCGACTAACCGGCAGACGTGAGCAACCTGCGGCTCGTAGAGGCCCTCAGCCAGAGGCGCGGAATGCCATCCTGGGACGAGCTGGCTGCTGACATCGACCGACTGAATCGGACCAACCCGCGAGAGGCGTTGGTGCGAGCTGAGAGTTGGTTGGCGGCAGAACGCGAAAGCGGCTCGGCTGAGGGCTACGCCCGAGCGCTTCGCGCCCACGCGCATGCCCTGCGTTTCCTCGGGATGTACGAGACCGCGGTTGCTCAATATGAGGAGGCCGAGAGCCGCTTTCAGGCTCTCGATCTAGAAGCCGCGGCAGCCAGGACCCGGATCGGGCACGTGACCACCCTCCGACTTCTAGGTCGCTATCACGAAGCCGTCGAGCTAGCTCAGCGAACGCGAGCCTACTTCCTCGACCAGGGCGACGAGCTGCAAGCGGCCAAGCAGGCGAACAATCTGGGCACGATCTATCGTCCGATGGGCCGCTTCAGGGAGGCGGTCCAGGCATACCGGGCCGCTCGCGCGGTGTTCCGCCGCCTTGGGGAAGACTCATCTCTGGCGGACGTCGAACAGAACCTGGGCAACGTTCTGGTGGAGCTGGGGCGATACGAGCAGGCGGTTAGCTCGTTGCGGGCCGCGGAGCGTATTCGACGTGCGCTCGGGCTTCAGGCTGAGGTGGCCTACACACTCCTCAACATCGGCTCGCTGTCCTACCGGCGCGGCGATTACGGGCAAGCCCTGGAAGCGTTGACCGAGTCCAGGGCTATCTACGAGTCGCTCAAGGTGGACAGAGGCGCCACGGAAGTTGATCTCGACCTTCTGCGGACGTGTAGTGCGCTCAACCTCCGCGAGGAGTCGAGAGCGGCGGCGGAGCGGGCGATCGCCGGCCTGCGAGCGCTCGAGATGCCGTTTGAGCTGGCACAAGCGCTCCTCGCCGCCGGAGCGCTCGCTGAGGCCTCCGAGGACCGGAGCCTCGCAAGGCTGCGGTCCGATGAGGCACGCCAGTTGGCTGTCCGAATCGGCAACCGGTTCCTGGAGTCCATCGCACGGCTGCAGGCGGCCCGCCTCGCCCTGGCCGACGGCGATGAAGCCGAGCTGAGGGCTGCCCTACGCGAGTGCCAGACTGCTACGCGCCGTCTGGAAGGAGCGGGTGCGTTGGATCGCGCCGCTTACGGTCGGCTCGTCGAGGGCGCCCTGTTGGCTCGACTGGGGGCGCCGGCCGAAGCGCTCAAGTGCTTCCGCCAGGCGCTTGAGTCAGCTACCGCCCTGGGAGCGGACCATTTGTTGTTCCAGGCTCACGCCGCTGTCGGCGAGCTGCTCGAACCAACAGCGCCTGAGACAGCCATAGCCAGCTACCGCCTGGCCATCGACCATCTGGAAACGGTCCGTGCGCGAGCGCGCGCGGACGATCTCAAGTTGTCGTTTCTGGCCGACAAGACGGATATGTACGAACGCGTCGTCGGCCTCCTCCTGCGGCATGAGTCGGTAAAAGCGATCGCCGACGCGTACGACTTTGTCGAGCGGTCTAAGTCCCGCACGCTGCTGGAGGAGCTGCTGGCCGGCGATTGGGCTGCGCCGCGCGGCCGCCGCTCGCGGGTTGACAAGCTGGTCCGCAAGGTCCGTGACATCAGGACTCGCCTGAATGCTGCGTACACGCTGGCCTACGGCGGCGACGAAACGCCATCCTCCGATGCTCTCGGACGATCCGGCCAGGCCCAGCTCGTATCCTCCCTCGAGCAGGAGTTTGCGCGGGCCACTCGCGAGCTTCAACTGGCGGCACGGGGCGCACAGGACGCTCGGGCCACCAGCGAGGCGAACGCCGTCGAGGACGAGACAGCTTTGCCCACGGGAACGGCCCTGGTGGAGTTCTTCACGGTCAACGACGAGCTGGTTGCCTTCGTCAGGACCGACTCTGGACTGCAGCTTCGCCGGCTCACGCGCATGTACGAAGTGGCCCGACTGGTCAGGCGACTCGGCTTCCACATCGGCAAGGGCGCCTTCGGCGCCGACTATCTGCGTGCCAACCTCGAAGGCCTGCGCGGGCGGGTCGACGGCTGTCTGCATGCGTTGTGGGAGGCGGTCATCAAGCCGCTCGAGCCTGACCTGCGCGGACGCGACCGACTGATCGTCGTGCCGCATGGCCCTCTTCATGGCCTGCCGTTTCATGCCTTCCACGACGGCGACGGCTATCTGGCCGAACGCTTCGCGGTGAGCTGCGTTCCCAGCGCCGGCGTCTATCAGAACTGTCGTCGTCTGGCCGGACCGCTTGGGCTGCGCGCGCTCGTCGTGGGTGTCGAGGACCCCAACTTGCCATGGGTCACGCGCGAGATCGAGACGGTCGCCAGCGCGTGGCCTCGGGTGACTGTCCTAGCGGGCAGGGAAGCGACCGGCCAGGAGCTTCGCCGCCAGATCGGCAAGTTCGACATCCTTCACGTGGCATCTCACGCCGTGTTCCGACGAGACAATCCGGCATTTTCGCTGCTCAAGCTCGCCGACGGCTGGCTGACGGTAGCTGATCTCGGTGAGCTAGCGCGAGGGGCTCAGATGGTCACCCTCTCGGCATGCGAGACCGGGCTTGGAGGACTGTCGGTGGGCGACGAGGTCGTAGGGCTAACCCGTGGGATCCTGGGCGCGGGCTGCTCGACCGTGGTCGCGAGCCTGTGGCCAGTGAGCGACGACACGACGGCGCGTCTCATGGGCAGGTTCTATGCCGATCTGCAGAACGGAAGAGCAGCGGCCGACGCGCTACGGTCCGCCATGCTCGCGGTTCGGTCTGAGCACGATCACCCCTACTTCTGGGCGCCGTTCGTCGTCACGGGCGGCGGCGATCCCGCGGCGCAATCGGATCGATCTACCACACGATCTGGAGGAGGGAGTCCGTCATGGGTAAAGGTTGTCTAGTGGAGAGTGCGCGCCACGTGGCGCTCAGATTCCAGGCCGCCCTCGCGAGTGGACTGATCCTGGCGCTGGTGCTCGCCGGGCCCGCGTATGTTGCGGCTCACGAGCTGGGCCAGGAGCGCCCGCCTGCGGCCGCGGCCACGATCGACCAGGGCGGGGCGACCCACGACGGGTCGGGCCCGATCGTGGCCGAGTGGGATTCCGGATCGGAGGGAGCTTCCTCCAGCGTTCTGCTGGCAGAGGGCGACTCTGGCTCCGACGCGCCGATCATAGGTGGCTGCCATCCGCTTGGCCATTTCCTCGTGTGCCCGTAGTTGCCCCCATCGATCTACCACACCATCCGGAGGAGGGAGTCCGTCATGGGTAAAGGTTGTCTAGTCGAGAGTGCGCGCCAGGTGGCGCTCAGATTCCAGGCCGCCCTGGCGAGTGGGCTGATCCTGGTATTGGTGCTCGCCGGGCCAGCGTACGCCGCGGCGCACGAGCTTGGCCAGGAGCATCAGCCTGCAGCCGCGGCCGCGATCGATCGGGCCGCGGCAGTCGACCTCGGCTCGATCCCGATCGTGGCCGAGTGGGATTCCGGATCGGACGGAGCCTCGTCCGGCGATCTGCTGGCAGAGGGCGACTCTGGCTCCGACTCGCCAATCATCGGCGGCTGCGATTCGCCGAGCGCTTGGGTTGTTGTGTGCCTTTAGCCGTGGGCATGCGTCGGCCGGGCCCGGCGGATGGCGTGGTCGGCACGTTGAGGCAGACCAGGGTGCTGGACGCACAGCTCAGCCCGCGGCGTCGCTGTTACTGACACAGACTGCTGGTCGGGCGTGTAGCTCGGGCGGCATCGGGGGTAGGTGTATGGAAGGTAGAGAGCGTGTGGCGATCCAGTTGGTCCGTGATACGCGGACCCGGCCGCTGCCGATCGGCGTCCGCCAAGTGGTCCAGCGGACCCGGCACCTGCTGTTCGAGTCCGAGCCGTTCGAGGTTGTCCTCCAGGTATGCCCGGACGCGTCAGACGAGCGGCTGCAGCTCATGGGCGAGGTGTTGTCGCAGGGGACGCCTGTCTCGGCAGCCGCCGTCCGCCTTACTGGCCCGCTGAGTCCGGTCGAGCAGGTGACCGACGGTGAGGGGGAGTTCTGGCTAGAGGCCCTTCCGAAGGGTGGCTACGCCATCGAGGTCGATACGGCCAACCACGTCATCGAGATTCCAGCCCTAAGCCTCGCCGAGTAACGAGTCGACGTGGGGAAATCGACGAACAACCTACTGCACAACCGTGCACGGAGGAATTGGATGCTCAGTTTTTCGCAGGTGGGCCGTCGAGCAGCGCCTCGGCTCGAGGTCCTCGCGGCGCTATATCTGGCAGACCAACATCCAGGAGAATCAGGTCCGGGTTCACTTCGTCCAGATCGCGGAGGGCCTGGCGGCCATCGTCGGCTGATCGGACGGTCATGCCGGCCGCGCCAAGCGTCTCGCGCACGAGAAAGCGGATGTGCGGCTCGTCGTCGACCACGAGGACAATGGCAGATTCCATCAACGACCACCGCGGTCGGGCGGGAGGCGCCCGCGCCCCTCCTCAGGCCGCCCGCCACCAGTCTCGAAATGTAGCACCGCGACCAGGGATCCCCGTAACGGCACAGATCGCGCGCCCCCCGGCGCGCGATCTGGCGGGTTGGACGGGAGGCGCGGCATGCCGCCGTGCGCCTACGATCGTCAGGCCATGGCCCACCGGGCGTGTACGGCCATCGCCGGCATGCGCTCCGGAGCCAGCGGCGAGAGCAGGCAGCGCAGCTTTGCTAGGCCTCGGGCTTGCAGCTTCTTGACCGCTGCCTCGGACCGTTTCATGGCGGCGGCGGTCTCGGCCACGCTCAGCGCCTCGAAGAACCGAAGCTCAACCGCCTGCCGCTGCTCGGCCGTCAGGCGAGCCAGCGCTGGCTGGAGCGTCTCTCGGTCGAGTACGCGGTCAAACTCGCGACTGGCGTGGCGCTCCAGCGTGCCTCGGAGCTCCTCGAGCGACTGGCAGGCGGTCCGTCGCTGAGCGCGCAGGCAGTCGACGACGTGATTGCGAGCGATACGATAGAGCCAGGCGGTAAATGGCAAGCCGCGCTCTTCGTACCGATCGAGCCTCTCGAATACCTTGACGAACACGTCCTCGGTCAGGTCCTCGACGGCCTGATTGGACCGGTCCAGCCGTCGCCGCAAGAAACGATAGATCGTCGGCCTGTACCCCTCGTAGAGTGTCGCGAACGCGGTCGAGTCGCCCTGCTGCGCCAGACTGACGAGCTCGCTCACCTGCAGCACCGCTGATTTCCTCCCTGCTGACCGCCAGGCCCCAGCGTGCAATCGGTGCCAGTCACCGATGACCCGACGCCGGCGTAGTTTGGCACAAGCACCGTCAGGCCCGCGTTAGCATTCCCGCCAGATGCGTCAGGATCGCGTTAGGATTTGGCACCCGCATTTCCTCCACCAGGTTTGACGTAGGGATGGCGGAAGCCACCGCCTGATCGACAACGAGTACACTTAGGCGCGCTGCGTTCGGATGCACTGGACGATTCGGTGACGGTCGGGCGCCTGGGTTTTGAGAGACGGGAGGGGTCGACATGGCTCATACAGCCAGAGCGGCGGTGCTCGACCGCCCGATGGGGAGCTTCCAGGTCCAGGACCTGAAGCTGCCGCAGCCGGCGCCTGGGACCGTGCTGCTGCGACAGGAGCTGGCCGGTTGCTGCGCGACCGACGCCCACGCCTACCTTGGCCAGTGGCAGACTGAGTTTCCCGTCATTCTGGGCCATGAGAACGTCGGTGTCGTCGAGGCGCTCGGCGTGGGCGGACAGCAGGACTATCTGGGCCGCCAGCTGCGAGAGGGCGATCGGGTCATCGCCCGCACTGGCTCATGCGGCCATTGTTACGAGTGCCGCGCGCTGCGCCTGCCGCGGCGGTGTCGCAACCGTCGCGTGATCCATGGCTACAACCGCCTGGACCTGGCCCCGTTCAGCGGGGGCTACGCTGAGTACCTCTACCTGAGCTGGCCGGAAAGCACGTTCATGCTCAAGGTGGACTTACCGCCGTCGGTAGCGGCCCTGCACGAGCCGCTCGGCGTGGCGGCCCACGCCGTCCGGCGCGCTCAGCCTCGGCCTGGAGACACCGTCGTGGTCCAGGGAAGCGGCGCGATTGGCCTGTTCACCTTGGGCATGGCCCGTCTGGCCGGCGCCACGCGCGCGATCGTCGTGGGTGGCCCACCGGAACGGCTCGATCTGGCGCGTGCCTTCGGGGCCGACGTGACGATCGACATCGCCGAGCTGACGACACCAGAAGAGCGAACGCGCGCCGTGCTGGCCGAGACGCCTGGTGGGATCGGCGCCGACGTCGTATTCGGCTGCGTTGGCCTGGCCAGCGCCTGGCCGGAGGGCATCAGCTACCTGCGCGACGGTGAGGGACGTTTCCTGGAGGTCGGCCTGGCTAGCGACGCGGGCGAGGTAGCGTTCAACCCCTGCACCCAGCTGGTGGCTAAGAACGCCACCCTGATCGGCGCCCTGGGCATGCTCGACTCGGACGCCCTGGCTGCGGTCCGGGTTATGGAGCGCGGGCTCTTACCACTGGAGCGCGTCGTCTCGCACCAGCTTCCTCTGGAGCGAGTGGGCGACGCGATCGCCGCTCTCAACGGCGACTACCGTGTCGACGGCCGTGCGGCGATCAAGATCGCGATCGCGCCAAACGGCCCGGTCCCCTAGCCAATCCAGGCTACGTCAGAGAGCCCTGATCTGCAGCTCAGGTGCTCGCTAGATCATTGCAAGGAGTCCGATGCGTCCTTGGATCCTGCCAGCCGTTATCGGCCTACTGGCGCTCGCCGACGGCATCCTGCACCTGTCCCTGGATATCGTCCTGTTTCGAGGCGAGTTCTTCCGAAACCGTCTCAGCCAGCTGTTTCTCCTCAATGCGATCGGCTATCTCGTCCTCGTTGCAGCTTTCTTTCTTGGCCCACGCTGGCTCGGCGCGCGGCGCTGGCTGGTGGACCTGGCACTGATCGGGTACGCCGTCGCCACGTTTGTCACCTGGCTGACGTACGGACGTCCGAATCCGCTCGGGCTTGGGTACGTCTCCAAGGCCATCGAGATCATGCTCGTCGTTGCCCTGCTCGCGCACCTGCTCGTCGTGGCGCGGAGACCTCGGCCCGGCGAGGCGCGGCCGGCGCGGCCGAGCACCGATGAGCCGTAGGACCCTCTGCCGAACCCTCGTGCCAACTAGTGGCAGTGCGGCTGCTCGATCTTGGCGTGCAGGCTAGCGCCTGGATTCGCCACTGAGCGGATGCCGCGGTCGCGGTCAGCCAGGCTAGCCTCCCCCGGCTCGATGGTGAACAGGTCCGGCTCGGCATCGAATCGCTGCAGGCAGGTGGCCGAGCAGAAGAAGTAGGGTTCCTCGGCGTACTCCGAGCTGTGCGGGTTGCCCTGTTCGGCGACGCGTTCCCCACACACAGGGTCGATCTGGCCACCCA
>WNFV01021543.1_pt2 | contig 10909 bp, 9 predicted proteins | sample 5400101 | NCBI WGS metagenome assembly WNFV01 (sample SAMN13153361, study PRJNA577476) | soil metagenome | isolation source: 115 cm soil or saprolite under grassland replicate 1 | place: USA:California | collected 2016-06-15
GCAGCGCCGTCTGCGCGAGCGGCACCGCCGCCGAGGCGTCGTCGCTCTGCGGCGCCCGGGCCATCAGATCGTACAGAGCCGCCCGGGCGCGCGCCGAGTCGCCGGTCGCGAGCGCCAGGCGGGCGACGTCGAGCCCCTTCCCTGCCTGGGCGAAGGCGTCGGTCGCCCGCTGCGTGTCGGCGGCGAGCAGCAGCGCCTGCGCCCGCGCCAACGCGGCGTCCCGCGCGGCGGACGCAGGCACCTCCGTCAGCAGGCGGAAAGCGGCCGCCGTGTCGCGCGTCACGCGTGCCTGGCGCACGCGCAACCACCCGTCGATCGCCGCCAGCCCACCCGCTCGGGACGCGGCGAACGCCTCCGCGGCGCTATCCGGCTGGCCCGCCGCGTCGAGCGCCAGCCCGGCGCGCACGGCCAGCAGCGCCGCACGAGCGCCCGAGACACGCGCGCGCGCGGCGGCGAAGTGCGCCGCCGCGGCCGGATACAAGCCGAGGCCGTACTCCACCTCCCCCAACACCGCGAGCGCTTCGCCGTCGGCGTAGTCCTCGAGCCAGGGCTGCCCAGCCAGCAGGGCGCGCGCGCGGTCGTAACGCCGGGCGTGCAGCTCGGCCTTCGCCCCTTCGACGATCAGGAAGGCGTTCGGATGGGGATCGCGCGCGGCGGCGGCGAGCAACGTCTCGGCCGCGTGCCACGGCCGGCCCGCCACGCGCAGCGACTCGGCGCGGGCCGTCGCCGTCCGGTCCATCGGCGCACCCACTTGGGCTTCCGCGAGCGGCGTCGCGGCAAGCGCCGCGGCCCCCAGGACGGCGAGGCGCCTCACTGCGATCGCCGCACCTGCACCAGCACGCGTTGGTATTCCGCGCGCGAAGCGGGCGTCAGCCGGAAGCGGTTGAACCCGCCATGGTCCGTGAAATAGAGCACGAGCCGGAACGGGGTGTACGTCCACCGAATGACGCGCTGGCCGCTGCGATCCATCCCGCTGGACAAATCAAGCACCTCGTCGGGATCGCCCAGCGTGATGAACACCTGGCCGCGATCCGTGAGCCACCCCTGAATGCCCTCGTTTTGGAACCGCAGGTTCGCCAGCTGGACCCGCCGGAAGTAGTTGTCCAGCGCCTCGTTCTCAGGCGTGATCGGCACCGGATCGGTGGCCTTCCAAAACGCCTGCCAGATGTCGGAGCGTTTCTCGGCGGGAGCTTTGCGCAGCGAATCCACCCACGTCTGGGCGTCGAAGTACCGCAGCATGCTCAGCAGCTCGTCGAAATTTGTGATCACCCATTGATTCGAAAAACTGACGAGGAACGGCGCGCGGGTCGTGTCGCCGCCGTCCGCCGCGATCGTTTCGACCTGCGCATTGCCTACGGGGAGCCGGCCGGGCGCGATCACCACCGTCGCCGCCCGCAGCCGGGCGTCCCCGATGAAGGCCACGGTGTCGCGCCACAGCTCGCGGTCGCCCGTATAGAGGATGCGCGTGACGAGGCGCGCCGGTGCCGGCGCCCCCCCTCCGTAGGCCTCCACGTAAAAGCGGACCGTGTCCCCCCCGTACGGCACGGTTGCCCGGGGGTTCGCGAGGAGGGCGGGGAAGGCCGACGCTTCGGTGCGGCCCTGCGCTTCGTAAACGGGGATGGGGCGCGTGATCCCCCGCCCCGTGAAGCGCGGCACGGTATCCGCCCGCTCGCTGCGCGAAAAGGCGGGGCCGTTCCGGTCCCGCACCGTCACCTGCACTTGATAGACGCCCGGCGACAGTGTCACGAATTGCTGAAAGATGATGCTCTCGTCGCCGCGCAAGGTCTCCTGGAAGGAGCGCACCCGCACCTGCTCGTCGCGCCCGATCTGCTGCACCGGGACGAGGCCGCTGTCGGCCCGGAACGTCGCCTCCACGCGGTAGGCCGCCCTGAAGTCGGTGCCGCTGCGTTGAAAGGTGAGCGCCTGATTGGTGAGCGAGAGGGCGACGAGCGCGAGCGTCGAATCGGGAGCGGGGCCCCGCAGGTAGCGAACCGAGGCGACGAACGGGAGCGACCCGCCGCCCACCAGGAATCCCATGGACCGGTAGGCCGAGGACGCGTCGAACAGACGTGGTACCGTATTCCCCGAGCGCGGGGCGTCGGCGCCGTCGCCCCGCGGCAAGGGCCCGCATCCCGCCCCGAGCAGGAAGACCGCTGAGAGTGCCGCCGCCGCCCGTCGTATCACTTGCCGATCCTCAAATCCGTACGTTAGTTTCGCGCCGATCCCCATGGCTAACGAGAACCTCGCCGGGCGATCCATCGCCGGCTACCGCCTCCTCGAGCGCGTGGGCGAGGGAGGCACGGCCGAAGTGTACCGCGCCGAGCACCCCGAGCGCGGGGCCTGCGCGTTCAAGGTATTGCGGCAGCGCCTGCGGGGCGACCCCACAGCAGTCAAGCGGTTCCTGCGAGAGGCGGGCTACGGCTCGCGTGTCGTGCACCCCGGCGTGGTCCGCACGTACGACTACGGCGAGGCGGACGGCCTCCACTACCTGGCGCTCGAATGGGCGGAGGGGGAGTCGCTCGCCAGCTTGGTACACCGCACGGGTCCGCTCGCTCCGGCCGACGCCGTGAAGCTGGTGCGACAACTGGCCGACGCGCTCGCCGCGGCCCATCAGGCCGGCATCATCCACCGGGACTTGAAGCCCGAGAACATCATGTACGACGCGCAGACCCAGACGGTGAAGCTGCTCGACTTCGGGATCGCGCGCGACGCCGAGCTGCCGCCCGAAGAGCGGCTGACGCGCACCGGGTTCTTCGTGGGGACGCTGCAGTACGTGGCGCCGGAGGCGCTGTCCGGAGAGCTGGTGGACGGGCGCGCCGACATCTACAGCCTGGCCACGATCACCTACTACCTTCTCACCGGACGGCACCCGTTCATGGGGCGCAGCCCGCGGGAGCTGTTCCAACAGCTGCTCAGCGAGCCCCCGGTCGCGCTGTCGCAGGCGGCGAAGGGACGTAAGTTCCCGCCCGGCCTCGAAGCCGCCGTGATGCAGGGGCTGGCCCGCCACCCCGCCGACCGCCAGCCGACGGTAGCTGCGTTCGCCGAGGCGCTCGAGGCCGGCCTGGCGGGTGCCAGCGCCGAGGGGCAGGGTCGCGGCGGCCTCCTGGGCGCCCTGCGCCATTTCGTGGGGAAACGGCGTGACTAGTAGTAGCGATTACTACTACCTACAGCGCCAACTCCGAGAACTGCTCCTCACACGCTCGGTTCGCCGCGGAGATTTCGTTCTCGCGTCGGGCCAGCACTCGTCGTTCTACATCGACGCCCGCCGCACGACCATGTCGGGGGACGGCCTGGCCCTGATCGGCCCCCTGGGACTGGACCGCTTGGCGGCCCGCGGTTGGCAGCCACGAGCCGTGGGCGGCCTCACGTTGGGCGCCGACCCGGTCGCCTACGCCCTCGCCGCCGCCGCCCGCAGTCGCGGCCTCGCCCTGGACGCCTTCACGGTGCGCCAACAGCCCAAAGGCCATGGGACTGGGCAGCGCATCGAAGGCTGCTTCGCGGCCGACACACCGGTCGTGATCGTGGAGGACGTGATCACGACGGGCCAGTCCGCCCATGAGGCGATCCTGGCAGTCGAGCGCGAAGCGGGGCGGGTGCTGGGCGTGCTCGCCGTGGTGGACCGCGAGGAGGGCGGTCGCCAGGTGCTCGAGCGCGCCGGCTACTCGGTCGAGGCCCTCGTGACGGCGTCCGACCTCGGGCTTAAGATGCAGGCGTGACCCTTTCCTTTGCCGCGCGGCTCCGCGGCTGGCAGGACGACGCCACCGGCCTCGAACAGCGCCTCAAGGATCTCGAGACGTTCGAGCGCAGCCACCGGCGCCGCTGGGCGATCGCGGCCGCCCTGTTCGGGCTGGGGGTCCTCGGCCGACTCAGCGGCGCCATCGACACCTCGCTCGGCACCATCGTGCTCACGTCGGGAGCGGCGGCGGTGCTCAACGCCCTCGTGGGAGTCATCAACGAGCGCGGCTGGTATCGCTGGTGGTTCATTTACATGCTGGCGCTCCTGGACGTAGGCCTCGTGACCGTGCTCGTCGTGTGGTTCGGGCACGGGGGCATCGCGGCCGCCCTGTTCATCGCCGTGCTGCCGTACGCCTTCGACCAGGGGCAGGCCGTGGGGGATTTCCTCGTGCTGGTCACCTCGCTCGCCTACCTGGGCGGCAGCTGGCTACACGGCGAACTGAACCCTGGCCGGCCGGGGGGTGGTCTCGAAACCATGACCTACCTCGAGACGGGGCTGTTCATCGTCGTCGCGATGGCCTTGAAGCGCATCCCGGCGACGTTGATCGCCCGGATCCGGCGCGCGCGCAGCGTGATGAGCGAGGCGGAGCAGGGGTTCCTGGCCGTGCGCGCCGCGGCCGCCGAAGCGGACGAGCTGGGCTTTCTCGAGAAGAGCTTCAACAAGATGCTGGAAGAGATTGGTGCGACGATCGCGGGAGTGCAGCGGGAGGCCGACGAGGTGGCGGCGTTCGCCGAAGAACTGGCGGCGGCGGCGCAGCAGCTGCACGCAAGCACCGAGACGCTCACCCAGACGTCGCAGGGGCTCGCCGGCGACCTGGGCCAGCAACGCGGCCTGGCCGATGGCGCGCGGGGGGAGAGCGCCAAAGCCGCCGACCAGGCCGAGTCACTCCGCGTGCGGGCCGAGTTGATGCAGGTCGACGCCAACCGGCTCGTGGCCACGGCTGAGCGCGGGCGCGAGCGCGTCGCGCGCGCCAGCGCCACGTTGCGCGCGGTGGGTGAGGAGGTACGGGCCACGGCGTCCACGGTGGCGGGGTTGTCGGGGATGTCGGAGCGTATCGGCGTGTTCGCGCAGACGATCGCGCGCATCGCGCGGCATTGCGGTCGTCGCCGACGAAGTCCGCACGCTCGCCGCCGAAGCCGGCAAGTCCGCGCGGGAAGTCGCCGAGCTGGTGAGTGACCTGCGGGCGGGCATCGAGGCCGCGGCGCGGGCCATGCAATCGGGGGAGACCAAGGTGCGGGACATCGGCGCAGTGGCCGCGGAGGCCGACGGCGCCCTCCTGGAGCTGCACCAGGGAGTGCAGTTGATGGGCGACCTTGTGAACGCGACGGCGGAGGTGTCGCGCAGTCAGGCGCAGCGGCTCGCCGAGCTCGCCGAGTCGCTCCAGCGCGTGGCGAGTATTTCGAGCGCGTCCTCGGAGACGGCGAACAGCACCGCGGCGGCCACCCAGACCCAGATCACCTCGATGGGCGAGCTGACCGCCACGTCGCAGCAGCTCGCCCAGCTCGCCGAGCGGCTGCGCAGCAGCATGGCCCGGTTCTCGATGTTGCGGCGCGAGCACCAGACCGCCGAGCACCATGTCGTCCGCCCCGCGGCGGACTGAGCATCACCCCGCCCGGCAGGCCGCCGCGGCGTTGGGTCCTTGGCCCCACAGCCCCGCGTTGAACGGGTGAAACGCGCGCAGGGCCTGCCGGTACGGGGTGATGAGCAAATCGACGTAGCGAACCAGCGCGACGTCGAAGGGAAAGCGGCGGCGGAATTCTCCCGCGGTCACGCCGAGCACGGCCCGGAGGTGGCGCCCGAAGCTCTGGGGCGAGGAGTAGTCCATACGGTACGCCACGTCGGACACGGAGAGCCCTGGATTCTGGAAGAGGTAAGCGGCGTGCAGCAGCCGCATCCCGGCGAGGTAGCTCTTGGGGGAGGGAAGCCCCGCGCGGTGGAACCGGGACATGAGCGTGCTGGGTCGCACGCGCAGGTGGCGGGCCAGGCCGCGCACCGTGCTGAGCGCGGGCGCGAGCCGCGCCACGCCCTCGAAGAAGAGCCGCGTCTCGACGGAGACGTCCCCCAGGGCCGGCAGGAGCTGAGCCAAGATGCGGGCGGCCACCGGCGACGCCGGATGGCCTACGAGGTCCCGCAGGCGGCGCCACCCGTCGGGGTGCGTGCAGTCCACAGCCGTCCGCACGCCGGTCGCGCCCAGGCGCAGCAGGGTCTCCGTCGCCTCGCGATCGTGTCGCGACACCAAGGCGACAGCCGGGATAGCCGGGAACTCCCGCACGAACCGCGCGACCGCCGGCAAGGCATCGCCATGGCATCGGTGCACCGAGATCACGACCGCATCCACTCGGCGGGTGCGGGCGATGTGGAGCGCCTCTCTGAGCGACTCGGTGTGCAGAGTGTCGAAGCAGCCGTCCCCTGCGGCGTCGATCCGGGGGCGCTCGGGTGGTGGCAGGACAGTGCAGACGGTGACCATGCGCCGCTAGGCTAATGGCCTGCCGTCAAAGTCGGCTCAATCCCGGCCTGGAGGCTCTCAAATGACGCGCCGGTTGCTGCTGGCGCTGGGCGGTCTCATCGTGCTGCTCATGGCCGCGGGCGCCGTGAGCTTCGTTCGCTACGCCCGCAGCCACGCGCCTGACGCGAAGCTCGTCGCGGTGGCGCCCATCGACATCTTCGCGCCGGGCGACGAACTCGCCCGCTGGCGCGTGAGTCTCGCCGAGGCGCTCACGGAGCGTTTGAACGTCGCGCCGCTGGCAGCCGTCCCTCAGACCGTCGTGGCTGAGACCTGGCGCGCCGCCGAGCGCCCCGAGATTGCCGCCGTCGAGCTGGCCCGCCGGACGGGGGCCGCCGTCGCGATTTATGCGCGCGTTGATCCGATCGAACCGGGCGATTCGGTGCGGGTGAACCTCATCGCGGCGGACGCGGTGACGACGCGCATCCTGTTCGGCGTCGTGCTGCGTTGGCCCTCCGCCGATCCGGACGGGCTGGCGGTCCAGCTCGCCGAGCACGTGCGCCATAACCACCCGCTCACGCGGGCAGCAGGGCCCGGTAGACCTCCAGATCCAGCGCGTTGAAACAGACGAACCGCACCAGTTCAACCGACGTCGGCCGCTCGACAAAGGCGCGCACGGCGTCCACGGCGATCCGCGCCGCCTGTTCGATCGGATAGCGATAGGCGCCGGTGCTGATGGACGGGAACGCAACGGACCGGGCGCCGTGCTCCGCGGCGAGCGCGAGCGATCGCTCGTAGCAGCTGCGGAGCAGGTTGGCCTCGCCGCGCTGCCCGCCTCTCCACACCGGGCCTACGGTGTGAATCACCCACCGCGCCGGGAGGCGGTAGGCGCGGGTGATCCGCGCTTCGCCCGTGGGACAGCCGCCCAGGCGCCGGCATTCGACGAGCAGCTCGGGCCCGGCCGCGCGGTGAATCGCGCCGTCCACCCCTCCGCCGCCCAACAGCGTCGTGTTCGCCGCGTTGACGATGGCGTCGACGGCCTGCGTGGTGATGTCGCCTTGGATCGGTTCGATCACGGCTCGCGGCACCCTCCCCGCGAGAAGATATAGCCGGGCTGCGGCCCGCGGCGTACGTTTGTGCCGTGAGCGACGCGATTGCCGGGCTCAACGCCGCGCTTGCCGAGCGCTACACCATCGACCGCGAGCTGGGGCATGGCGGCATGGCGATGGTCTACCTCGCCCGGGACCTGAAGCACGAGCGCTTCGTCGCCCTCAAGACGCTGCGGCCCGAGATCGCGATGGCGCTCGGCCGCGAGCGCTTCCTCCGCGAGATCAAGCTCGCAGCCCGCCTGCAGCACCCCAATATCCTGGCGGTTTACGACTCGGGTGACGCGGGCGGCGTGCTGTACTACGTGATGCCGTTCGTCGAGGGCGAGTCGCTGCGCGAGCGGCTGGAGCGCGAGCCCCAGCTGCCGCTCGACGACGCGCTCCAGATCGCGCGCGAAGTCGCCGACGCGCTGTCCTACGCGCACGGCCACGACGTCGTGCACCGCGATATCAAGCCGGAGAATATCATGCTCTCGGGCGGCCACGCGATCGTCGCCGACTTCGGCATCGCGCGGGCCGTCAGCGCGGCGGGCGGGGACAAGCTCACGGAGACGGGCCTCGCGATCGGCACGCCGGCGTACATGAGCCCCGAGCAGGCGTCCGGCATGGGACAGGTGGACCGCCGCAGCGACATCTACAGCCTGGGGTGCGTGCTCTACGAGACGCTCGCCGGGCAGCCGCCGTTCACGGGGCCCACCGCGCAGGCGATCATGGCGCGGCATTCGCTCGACTCCGTGCCCCGGCTGCGGATCGTGCGCGCGGCCATCCCCGACGCATTGGAGCAGGTGATCAACCGCGCCCTGGAGAAGGTGCCCGCCGACCGCTACCAGACGGCGGCGCAGTTCGCGGAGGCGATCAACGTCGCGAGCACGGGTCCGGTGTCGCGCGTCACGGGACCGGCGACGGCGCCGCCTTCCACCCGCTGGCTCGGCATGCCGCGCGGCGTGGCTGTGGGGGTGGCGGCAGTTGCCATCGTCGTGGCGGGCTGGGCGACGCGCTCCCTCTGGTCGCGCAACGCGCGGGCCGACGGGATCACGCGCGGGCTCGACTCGCGCCGGATCGCCGTCCTGTACTTCCAGGATCGAAGCGAGGACTCCTCGCTCGGGTATGTCACCGACGGCCTCACCGAGGCGCTGATCGACCAACTGAGCCAGGTGCGCTCCCTCGACGTGATCTCCCGCAACGGCGTCGGGCCCTACCGGGGCTCTGAGCTGCCGCGGGACAGCATCGCCCGCGCGCTGGGCGTCGGGACGCTGGTCGAAGGGAGCGTGGAGCCGGTACGCGACCGGATGCGCGTCACGGTCCGGCTGGTCGATGGCGCCAGCGGGGCTGACCTGCTACAGCGGGCGAGCTTCGAGCAGCCGGCGCGCAACCTGCTGGCCATCCGCGACACGCTCGCCGGAGAGGTCGCGCGCGTTCTGCGCGAGCGGCTCGGCGAGGAAGTGCGGCTGCGCGCGGAGCGCGCGGGCACCGACAATCCTGCCGCGTGGTCCTTGTTGCAGCAGGCCGAACGAGCGCTGAAGACCGCGCGCGCGGCCGGGATCGACGACGCCGGCGCAGCCGCGCTGTACGCCCGGGCCGATTCACTGCTGCAGGGGGCGGAGGAGCTGGATCACAATTGGGTGGACCCGGTGGTGGCGCGGGCCCGGGTCGCCTACCTCCGCGCGCGCCTGGAGCGCGAGCCCCGCGAGATGGACCGGTTCTTCCTGGTGGGGCTGGCGCACAGCGAGCGCGCGCTGCGCGTGGACTCGCGCAGCCCCGATGCACTGGAGATCCGGGGTACGATCCGCTACCAGCGCTTCCTCCGTGGCCTCGAGCCCGACGCCGCTGCCGCGGAACGCCTGCTCGGCGAGGCGCGGGCGGACCTGGAGGGCGCCACGCGCCTGAACGCGAACCAGGTCGGTGCCTGGACCATGCTGTCTCACCTGTACTACAACACGCGCGAGTTCGTGGAGGCCAACCGGGCCGCGCGCACGGCGTATGAGGCCGACGCTTACCTCTCGGGCAGTGACAACATTCTGTATCGCCTGTTCGTCACCTCGTACGACCTCGAGCTGTTCCAGCCGGCCCTGGACTGGTGCAACACGGGGCGCCGCCGGTTCCCGAACGACCCGCGGTTCGTCGAGTGCCGCCTCATGCTTTTGGCGACCAAGGCCCTCGACGCGGACGTCGCCGAGGCGTGGCGGCTTGCCGCAGAAGCCGTGCGGCTCGTCCCCGAGCGCGACCGCCCCTTCAAGCAGCTGCTCGAGCCGATCTACGTGGCCGCCGTCCTCGGCCGGGCGGGTCTCAAGGACAGTGCCCGCCACGTCCTCGAACGCTCCCGCGGCACGGCAGCAGTCGACCCTACGCGAGACCTCCTGGGGTGGGAAGCGTCCGTTCGTACCATGCTGGGGGACAAGGAAGAAGCCATCCGGCTCTTGGGTGAGTGGCTGGTCGCCAACCCGCGCCACCGGGAGGGGTTCCGCAAGAGCGTGCACTGGTGGTGGCGACCCCTTCAGGACGATCCGCGGTTCAAGGCGATGATCGGCGCCCAGTAGCGGGGCGCCACGTATGTGATCTAGCTCACATCCATCTGGCTCGTGTGCCCTAGCGCACCGATCATGCGTGGTGAATCTTAAGCTCCCTCTGTGGCAGCCGCGCCACACCGCCCTAGGGAGCCCTAGCATGAAGCGCATCGCCCTCGCGTGCCTCGCCGCCGCCGTGTTGTTCGGATGTCAAGGCGACCAGCTCACGCCGTTCCAGACCCCCTCAGCACTGATTCAGGACGCCGGCAACAACAACGGCAACCAGCACTTCTTCTTCCTGCCCCCGATCGTATCGCAGCCCACCTTCAGCGGCGTCTTCAACCCGAATCTCTCGCCCATCGTGGAGATCACGCGGCTGGACGTGAACGGCTGCGCTGCCGGCGTGGTCCGGACGTTCTCAGGGTCGCAGGTCGTGGTGAGCCTCGCTGACGAGCGGTATCAGGTCAACTGGCACACGGACGCGGACAACCTGAATCCCGGCTGCACCTACCGGATCCGCGTTCTCGTGGGATCGACGGAGCTGGGTTTGGCGGACGTCGACGTGGTGAGCTCGGGGAGAGAGTTGAAGAACGTCCTGACCGACCAATACATCCCGCTGCTCGATGACCGGACGTTGCCGATCAAATTCCGCATCGAGGGCGGGGCCCTGTGCGGGGCAGGGGCGGACTGTGGAGAGGGCACCGCACGTCCGGGGGAGAACACGACGATCGTGACGCAGAACTTCCAGGCCGGCGTCTTCATCCCGGCGGGCGCGGTAGACGCGGACGTCACCATCATCGTCGAGTCGGTCGACGATCGGCCCTGCATCCCGGGTCTGGTCGGCCAGACGTTCCAGGGCCAGCCGGGCGCCGCCGACAACTCGTGCTACCTGTTCCGGACTGATCCGCCCCTGCCGGGTGGGACGTTCAACACCAATGTGATCGTGGGAATCTGCGTCGACCTGACCGGGGTGAACGAATCGCAGGAGCCCAAGATTCAGATCTTCCAGTTCGACGACGGCGATTCGCCGCGGCTTCGCCCGTTGCCCAACGCGCCGGCGCCGTTCTTGCCGTGCGACCCGAGTTACCAGGCGCCCATCGGCTTGGCGAAACCCGGCCTC
>WNFV01016081.1_pt1 | contig 10907 bp, 16 predicted proteins | sample 5400101 | NCBI WGS metagenome assembly WNFV01 (sample SAMN13153361, study PRJNA577476) | soil metagenome | isolation source: 115 cm soil or saprolite under grassland replicate 1 | place: USA:California | collected 2016-06-15
ACCCGAAAGGGGCGGGATGACGTGCCCCCTCCTGTCTCACCGAACAGCCGATCCATGTCTCGGCGCATCCGCTCCAGTTCGCGGAACGGGTCGATCCCCATGTGTCCTCCCTTTCCGGCTGGCGTTGGTTGCCGGCCTCAGCAGACTGACGTCCGCGCCTCGATGGGCAGATACAGCGTAGCTCGACACGTCTACGGCAGCGGGGGCCGCCAGCAATCGTGCGGCCGCGTCGGGTCGCGCCCACGCGCGCAGTATACGGCCTGTCCGATGCCCTGCTGTCCCACTGGGCCCGCTATTGAGGCTCGCGTCCCAGTGCAAGCTAAGAGGCGGTGTGAGAAATGATCAGCGCTGGCGAGCAAGCCGCTGAAGCATGATTGCCAGCATGGCAAGCCGAATGAATGCCTCGCTGCTGGCCGGCAACACTTCGTAGTCCTTGCTCAATCTGCGTGACAGATTCAGCCAGCCAAAGGTCCGCTCCACGATCCAGCGCCACTTGAGCAGCACTGCGCTGCTGCCGGGTGGACGGGAGACGATCTGCAGCACCCAACGTCTAGTGCGGCGTACCCAGCGGACCAGGCGGCCCCGATACGCACCGTCGGCCCAGATCCGTCGCAGCCGCGGCATGTGTCCTCGGCACTGCTCGAGGACCAGCCGACCACCGGTCCGATCCTGCACACCCGCGGAATGCACCAGTAGCCCGTGGACTAGGTCCAGCGTGTCGACCAGCAGATGCCGCTTGCGACCCTTGATCAGCTTGGCGCCATCGAAACCGCGCTCGCCTCCCGCCACGCTCGACTGTCTTTACCGACTGGCTGTCCAGAATGGCGGCGGAAGGCTGCGGGTCACGACCAACGGCACGGCGCACGTCCGCGCGTACGGCATCGTGCAGGCGTTGCCAGGTGCCGTCCTCGCGCCACCGACGAAAGTAGGACCAGGCAGTTCCCCACGGCACCAGGTCGCGCGGAACCATTCGCCATTGGGCACCGCTGCGGGTCACGTAGCGGATGGCATTGAAGACCTGCCGAAGGTCGGCTCGGGGGCGCCCAAGCCGTTTGGCCGCCGGCAGGAGCGGCTCCAGGACCGCCCACTCCGCGTCGGGAATGTCAGTTGGATAAGGGAGTCGAGGCATGCGTGACCACGCGTGAACGGCCGCCCGCGCGATTTCTCACAGCGCCTCTTAGCCTTAGCAAGTCCAAGCCGCTGCCGCTCCTCCTCCACAAATGCGTCCACGCCCACGTGTGTGTATTTAGCGATGCGGTTGAGATAGTCCCATGATCGTTTGGCTGAAATTGCTGTCGGTCGCAACATCCAGATGCGCGGCTTCTTGCTCATTTGGCCGACGATCGTTTCCAAATGCACCATGACCAGGCCTGTTGCACGGATCGGCTGGTCGCCGACGCCATCCGTGATGACCAACGTGAGCGACGTGGTATGCAGCGCTAACATTGTGACCAGGAAAGTGGACTACGTGCTTGACGCGGACATTCGTGGATTTTTGGAACCATAGTCACAATGCCCCCGTGGTGCTCGAGAGTGGTGCGAAGAGGTCCGGAGTGGTCGTCAGCACTTCGATTCGCAGTCCAGGCTGGCGTCCACGGCGGACGTGTACGGCGCGCAACTGGCCGCGCTTGACACGCTGCAACACCGTCTGTCGCGAGACGCCCAGGGCTTTCATGGCTGTCCACATTGGTAGCCACCCCACTGGTGCCTGTTCAGTGAAGCGAGCCCGCAACTCGTCGGTGAGGCGGATCTGCCAGGGAGCGCCCGGTGTGAGCTGCTCGCCGCCAATGAAGCCATCCTGAAGCCAGCGGTGGAGCGTGGATGGCGCAACGCTCAACTGACGGGCGGCTTCGGTCACCGTAACCAGTTGTCCATCCGGTGGGTCGGTGGGCGGTTGGTAACGTGGAATGTGGCGGTACGAACGCAAGCCGGCGACTGAGATCGCGGTGAACCGCTCGCCGCGTGCACTCCGGCGACCCTGACGATTGAGAATGCTGGCGATCATTGCATCCGGATAATGAACGGCGAGTCGGCGGAGGAGGGACAGTGTTTTCTCATCGGTGTGGAGCGGCCGATAGGCCTCGCCAGCGCAGCGTCAGCTCCGCCTGGGCGGCCGGCCGATCTACCTTCACGATCACCTCCGCCAGCAGTGTTCGCAGCAGCTCTTTGCGGTCTCGAGCGCTCGTCGTGGGCGCCGTCCATACCTGCTCCAGGTCATTGCCCAGTGTGACTTTGCACGCTATATGGCGTATTTCTGGCAGGCTGTTTGACGTAGTGCGGGCTGGCCGCGTAGTCTTCGTCTCGTGGTGCCACGAACGCGCAAGGGCTGGCGACAGCCATTCGACGGTGACGCCAGCGCTGTCACGCCGAGCGACTTGATGGGACCGGAACTCAGCCACGCGTCGCTGCTCAGCGAGTTGAGCGAGGCGGACAGGGTCCGTGCACTCGAACGGTTCCGTGTTTTGCGCCCGTGCGTGGAAGATGGCGTGGCCCTGGCAAAGCTGGCACGCGAACACGAGCTCCGCTTGCGCACCTTGCAGCGCTGGCTGCACGCGTATCGTGAGAGCGGCCTAATTGGCCTGGCGCGTAAGTCGCGCAACGATCGTGGGCGCAGGTTGGTGTCTGCGGAATTCCAGCAGCTGATCGAAGGGCTCGCACTTCGGCGCCCACCGTTGAGCAGCGCGGCCGTGTACCGCGAGGTGACGGCCACCGCGCGAGCACATGGCTGGCGGGTGCCGAGTTACCACACGGTCTACCGTGTCATTCAGCAACTACCGGCGGCGCTGGTCACTCTCGCACATGATGGCTCGAAGGTGTACGCAGACCGATTCGAGCTCCTGTATCGGCGCGAGGCATCTCGATCGAATGAGATCTGGCAGGCCGATCACACGCCGCTTGACCTGTGGGTCCTCGACGAACGCGGTCGAGCCGCACGCCCGTGGTTCACGGTCGTCCTCGACGACTACAGCCGCGCCGTGGCCGGCTACGCCCTGAGCCTGCACGCGCCCTCGAGCATTCAGACGGCGCTGGCCTTGCGCCAGGCTATCTGGCGCAAGGGTGACGCGCACTGGTCGGTCTGCGGTATCCCCGACACCTTTTACAGCGATCATGGCAGCGACTTCACGTCACACCACATGGAGCAAGTCGCGGCCGAACTTCACATGGCGCTGGTCTTCTCGATCGCGGGCAAACCGCGCGGACGCGGCAAAGTCGAGCGCATCTTCGAAACCACGAACCAGCTCTTCCTCTGCCATCAGCCTGGGTACACGCCTGCTGGCTCGCCTCCAGCCCGACCCGTGCTCAGCCTGCCCGAACTTGATGTTCGTCTGCGGACGTTCCTGGTGGAAACCTATCAGCAGCGGGTGCATAGCGAGACTGGCGTTGCTCCAGCATTGCGCTGGGAAGCGAGCGGTTTCCTCCCACGGCTGCCCGAATCGGCCGAAGAACTCGATCTGCTCTTGCTGACGGTGGCCAAACCACGTCGCGTCCACCCGGACGGCATTCATTTTCAGGGCTATCGCTACCTGGACACGACACTCGCTGCCTACGTCGGCGAGGACGTCATCATCCGCTACGACCCACGCGACCTGGCTGAGCTGCGCGTCTACTTTGGCGATTCGTTTCTATGTCGGGCGATCTGTCCCGAGCTAGCCGGCGAGACCATTGCGCTCAAAGACATCATCCGTGCCCGGAATGGCCAGCGCCGCCAACTGCGCGCGACGCTGGCAGAGCGCGAGGCAATGGTCGAGGCGCTGTTAGGGTTGCGGCGCGGATCCGACGCACAGCCGGGGCTCCTAGAAAGCGAAGCACGATTGAGTCCGCCACCAACTGATCGACCGCGCTTGAAACGCTACTTCAACGACGAGTGACGTCCGCCCAGCAGCCGGCACTACCGAACGAGTTCATTGTTACCAGGGAATACCGTCGCTTTGTGGAGTTCTGCGACGCTTGTCGGCAAGCTCGCTATATCGGCCTGTGTTATGGCGTGCCTGGAGTGGGAAAGACGGTGTCTGCGCGTCAATACGCGCGGTGGGATGAGCTGGAAGCGGTGCTGGGACCGCCTCCACATCGTCATGATGGGATACCCCCACCTGACAGCGGGCCGTGGCAGACGATCTTGTACACGCCGGGGGTAGTCAACACCCCACGCATCATTGAGCGCGACGTCGGTGGCCTCTGGCGGGCCGTCCAGCGGCAAATGACGACAAAGGAATCTCAGGTTTTCGCTTGTAGTCCCGTTGAAGCGCGAGGTCGTTGTGCCTCCTCCTTCGCTTCCTCCTCAGCGGGGTTGATGAATTTTCGTCCTCGGGCAAGGGCGGTTTCGGTACGCGTTCGGATGCCGGCGCGTAGACGGTCTTGGCCGGACCCTTATCGTGCGCGGGCGCCTCTCGCTCCTCGCGCCTGAGCGGGCGCGGCTCGCCAGCCCCGATGCTTTCCTCCAGCGCCTCGCGGACCTTTGGTCGTGCCCGTGGTCATCAGGACGCAATTCCCCCTAGCGGAAGCCGCTCGGGCTCTTTGCCTGTCTCCCGCTCCTGATCGTTAGGCGACATGATGCGTGTTCGTTTCACCCCCAACATGCCTCGACCAGGCCTCGTGTCACACTTCTCCACCGCCGCGTGTCAATGCAGTGAAAACACTCATTACTGTGAACACGGGAGGAGAACAGACATGAAAGCCGTTCGTTTGCATGAGCCGGTGGGTATCCCGGGCCTCCGATACGAAGACGCACCCGATCCTGTGCCGGCCATCGGCGACGTGCTGGTCAAGGTGCACGCCAGCGGCATCACGCCCACAGAGTTGGACTGGCCGCTGTGGACCGACCAGCTCGGCCACAAGCGCGACTACATCGTGCCTGCGCATGAGTTTTCGGGCGAGGTCGTTGCTCTGGCTTGGGGCACCGCGGGACTTTCCGTTGGCCAAGAGGTCTTTGGCCTGATCAATGGCTATCGCGACGGAGCTGCCGCGGAATACATCGCCGTCGAGGCCCGCGATGTGGCTCCGAAACCCAAAACGCTTGATCACGTAGCTGCCGCGGCCATCCCTCAGGCGGGTCTGACGTCGTGGCAGGCGCTGTTCGACCACGGCCACCTGGAAGCTGGCCAGACGGTCCTGATCCTTGGCGCGGGCGGCGCGCTTGGGCTTGTCGCGGTGCAACTGGCTCACCCGGTAGGCGCCAACGTCATCGGTGCCGGTCGGAGTGGAGTCCGGTCGCACGTCCTGGAGATGGCCGCCGACCGCTTCGTAGACCTCGAGCAGGACCGTTGGTGGGACTCCGTTGGCCAGGTTGACTTGGTCTACGACATCATCGGCGGAGACGTGGCCGCTCGTGCCATGTCCACCCTGAAGCCTGGTGGAGCATTCGTAAGCGTGGTTCTACCGCCGTCGGAGCTACGAGCCGACATTCGCTTCGTCAATTTCGTTCGCGAACCCGGTCGCGCCTACTTGAAGGAGATCGCGAACCTCGTTGACACGGGCAAGCTCCGCGTGGAGGTCGGCGCGGTGTATCCGCTGTCAGAAACGCAAAAAGCATTTACGGATCAGTCCAACCGCACGGTAAGGGGCAAGGTCATTCTGCAGCCCTGACCCGCATCGCCGGCGGTTCTCTTGCATATGAGTGGGTCGACCGGATTCGAGCCCCGGAAGCTTGGCACTGCGCCCGCCCTGGGCAAACGATTGAACTCAAAACCCCCGCCAGACGGCCACCCAAACCGGCGGATTCCGCAGCCCTCCGCACCCGCCACCACGCAGATACAAGAGAACTCGCCCGGCTCAGGCGAACACGTCCGCGACCGACAGACGAAAGCCGGGCAGCACGTCTTCAGCTTCCAGCACATCGCCAACCTCGGCGCGCAGCAGCCGGCTGTGCGTGTCGCCACGCTGTTCAACTGGGCCCTCAGCCTTGCGAACGAGTGTGAGCCGAAGCTGCGTGGACCCGACGCGGGCGCGGCTATGGATCGGCTTGAAGCGGAACTCGACAATCTGCGGACTGCTCTCGATTGGGCGCTACAGTCGAGGCCCGACGCCGCCCTTCGGTTGAGCGGCACACTGGGCTGGTTCTGGTGGGGTCGCGATTATCACGGCGAGGGCCGCCGTTGGCTCGACCGCGCACTGGCGGCCGATGGGGAGCCGACACTGCCATCAGCGGGACCTGGCGGAGGCCCGCGCATTGCTGGAGGAGAGTCTCGCCATCGCACGCGACCTCGGCGACCTCGGCAGCGTGGCGTGGGCGCTGCACTGCCTCGGTCGCGTCGCTTATTTTGAAAAGGAGCCCGCGGCGGCACGCTCGTTCGGGGAACAGAGTCTGACAGTCGCGCAGGAAATAGGCGACGCGTCGCTCATCGCGTGGGCGCATCACTTGCTTGGACTGGCGGCGTACATCGCCGACGACGATCCGTCCGCACGCGTTCATTACCAACGAAGCCTGGCCATCCGGCGCGCACTCCGTTTTCCCGAAGGCGAGGCCATGCTACTCATTCTTCTGGGACTTGTCGCGGCGCGCCAGGGCAATCTCGTTGAAGGCCGCGCCTTGTATCAGGAGGGCCTGGCCACAATGAGGGATTTGCTGGGACCGTGGGGCCTGGCCATGCCGTTGGCTGCCCTGTCGCATGTTGCCGCAAAGTCGATCGTGGGTGGGCCGACGGCCAAAGCATTCAATACGAACTTCGCAGCGCTTTGCGACAAGGTCGACGCCGAGCCGGTCCGGCCGGGCACGCTATTCGCCACGGACCGGACGCCCGCGAGCTCACCGAGCAGCTGATCCGCGATGCAGGGTTCGACCCGGTGTACCTCGGCGACCTCAGCCAGGCCGCGCTGCTCGAGAACATGATCGGCGTGACAATGGGCGTCGCCTGAGGCGGACTGGGGCCGTTCTTCTACCGCTTCAGCGGTCCCGGCGGGTTTAATCCGTCCATCGCCTGAGGCGGCCGGACCCAGGGAGGTGCCGTCTGGCCGGCGACGTCAACGCGTACGCAGTACCCAATCGGTGGCTTGTTGCTCCTCGTCGTGTGGCTGCCGCTGTCGACCTCTACCCCAACCAGCTGCTCGGCAAGAACGGGCGCTGGGCTACCGTTTCGGGACGGCCGCGTCCTGTTTTGGTGCCGCGACTCGACAATCCGTCGGTGATCACAGCCAACAAGCGGGGCCGATGGCTAGCTACGGAGGAGTGGTCATTCTCTGGAGCACTCGCACATCCACTGTCATGTGACACGGCCAGGCGAACGCCTTCCGAGCGTGGCCCCAACTATTGCTGGGGCGAGCTATACGGCATATGGGTCCACCCGGTGCTAAACCCACCGTCGACGGGCAGAAGCGCGCCGGTGATGTACTCGGCGCCCGGGGAACAGAGATAAAGGACAGCCTCGGCGACCTCCTTGGTTTCGCCACGCCGTCCCCAGGGAATCGCCTGGAGCAGCGCGGTGCGAAACTCCTCGTTCATCCGTGACGCACGTTGTGGAATCTGCGGATTAGCGTCGATCACGCCCGGCGCGACGCAATTGACGTTGATCCGATGTTCGGCCAGCTCCATGGCAAGCACCTTCGTGAACATCACGACGCCCGCCTTCGACGCGCAGTAGGCGGACGCGCCCAGCCGCCCATGGCTATGGGCGATGGATGAGATGGTCACGATCCGACCACGCGTCTGGTGCGCTAGCATGCTCCGCGCCGCGGCTTGGCACGACAGAAACACGCCCCGAAGGTTCGTCTCGATGACGGCGTCCCATGCCGACACGTCCATGTTTAGCACCGAAGCATTTGGAACAATGCCCGCGTTCGCGACCATGACCGCGGGTGGCCCAAACGCCTGCTCCGCCGTCGCGACGAGGTTTGCGACCGCCGCCGCATCGCGCACGTCGACCGGAACGAACGCCAGACGCTCCTGATCCGTGAACGTTGCCTGGGCCTGGTCGAGCGCGTCCTCCTGCATATCACCCAGGACGACGCTGGCTCCAGCGTCATGAAACGCCCGAGCGATGCCCAAACCGATGCCCGACGCCGCTCCCGTCACTATCACGACCTGTCCGTCGAACGTGGTCATCGTTTCCTAGCTCCTTGCAGCCTTGTCGGGTCATTGTCCCACGCCCTTCACGCGCTGGTGCGCCGGGGACCCCAGGTCCTCGGCGCTTACCCCTGCTGAGTCGCCATCATTGCGATCCGCGCGTTCATACGCGTTCATAATGGGAGCGCCGGAGCTCCGCGCTCAGCGGGACACGGCCAGCGCCGCGTAGTCGCCGAATTCGTCGATGGGCGTGGTCACTTGGCCGCCCGAAGGATCCATGCGTGTGCATTCCGTCCGGCGAAGTCCTGGAGGTGATTAGCGGACTGCCCGTGACCTTCTCGATGTTGTCATTCGGCCGGGAACCGTTGCCGGAGATGGTCCTCGTCAGCCAGGGGAGCATCACGGCGTAGCCGCGGGTATGAAGCCCGGCTGCGATCGCACCGCCGATCCACGTGGCCATGGACGCCGACCTATCCGAGGCGACCCGCATTCGCCAGGCCAACTCCGGTCGTCGAGGGGATGTTTGAGGGTGTGTCAGCGGACGTGCCGCGTGTCGGGTGTACGAGCAGCACAGGTATCGGTGAGCTCTCGAGTATCTCTTCTGACACACTGCCGAGGACCAGGCGCGACACTCCCGTTTTGGCGTGCGTGCCCAGCGCGATGAGGTCCGCGTGCTCGTGCGATGCAGCCTCCAGAATGACCCTGGCAACTGCGTCCGCCGCTACGATCACCTGGTGGCGAACGACCACGCTCGAATCAGCAATTGAAGCCCCCAACCTAGCCACTACTCGCGCGCTTCCTGGAGTTCCACCTCCAGCTCGGAAGGACTCTGGGCTTACCCCACTTTGGTGGACATTCCTGATGAGTCGGGCTGAGCCCGTGGAGAATGTCCATGATGACAGCGCGTCGGAGACGAGTGTTTACCCAGAGTTCAAGGCCCAAACCGTTGACCTGGTGCGCAGCAGCGGCAAATCCGTCGGTGAGGTGTGCCGCGATCTGGACCTGACTGAGACCGCCGTTCGTCGGTGGCTGGCCCAGGCTGAAGTGGATGCCGGTCGGCGTGACGGACTGACCACCGCTGAACGGGAGGAACTGGGCCACCTGCGCCGTGAGGTGCGCGTGCTGCGCCAGGAGCGCGACATACTGGCAAAAGCGACCGCCTTCTTCGCCAAGGAGACGACCCGGTGAGCCGCTATCGGTTCATCGTGGAGGAGAAGGCCCACTACTCGGTCGCTCAGCTGTGTCGCGTGCTCCAGGTGGCGGCCAGCGGTTACTACGCCTGGCGGCACCGCAAGCCTTCCCGTCGCGCGCTGACCAATGCGGCGCTGACGGAGCAGATCCGGACGATTCACGACGGCAGTCGCTGCACGTACGGTGCGCCGCGCATCCACGCCGACCTGCAGGCACGCAAGCAGCGCGTCTCCCGGAAGCGTGTCGCTCGGCTCATGCGCCAAGCCGGCCTCGTCGGCCGTCCGCCGCGCCGGTTCCGCCGAACGACCGTGGCTGATCCCCTTCCGACTCAGTCGGGTCAGTTGGAGAGCCTGTGCGCCACCTAGAAAGGCCATTGTGAACGCAGTGTCCGCAAGTCTTTCAATTGACCTTGCGATGTCCAAGGATGACACATAAATCCCCTCCTGCTCATAGTAGATCTGAGCATCGAGAGGGCCGAGTTCGGCGTACGGGCTCATGAATATCTCGTCCGCGCCTAGGACCATTAGGGTAGCGGCGCTTTTTGCGTAGTCGGGTACGACCACTCGGACTCGGGAAGCATACGAACGCAGCAGCAGCATCAACTTGTAAGCGGCATGCGCTGAACCGCCTGCGGACTCAAGCACGAGATCGATCACAACATCGCGCCTTCGCAGCGTTATTTTTTCGGCGAGCATCCGTCGCAGTCCCGTGACGCCGACCCGTGGGAGGGCAAGCTCGCGGCGATTTGCGAGGCCACCGAGGGCAATCCGCTGTTCGTCCGCGAGATCACCCGCCTCGTCGCTGGCGATCCGCTGGACCAACCAGGCCGGCTAGCGATCCAGGTTCCCGAGACCGTGCGAGCGGTGATTCAGTGACGACTGCGCCCTCTCTCCGCGGCCGCCATCCAGGTGCTCTCTGCGGCGGCCGTGGTGGGACGTGACTTCGACCTTGCCCTCGTCACACCGTCCTGCTGCGGCTGATGGCACCCGTCAGTTTTCTCAACGCCTGCGACATCAGCCGTGCTTGCAGACCCATGTGGCTCTCGCCCATCTCGCCCTCCAGCTCGGCGCGCGGCACCAGCGCGGCCACCGAGTCGATGGCGACAACGTCGAAAGCGGCCGAGCGCACGAACGCCTCGGCGATCTCCAGCGCCTGCTCGCCGGACTCAGGCTGGGAGATGAACAGGTTGTCGACGTCCACCCCGAGCTTACTCGGGATCGAGCGCTTCACGCTCGGGCCGCGTTGAAGTTGCACCGGGCGATCCCTGGAGGCGCAGTCTTCGCTCGTCTCGCGCGGGGTCGAGCGCTGCGCGTGAACTGGGCGGTTCTGCCTGGGCCTTGACTGCGAGCGGCGCCGACGTATGCTGGTCGCGACTCAGACGCGGTGAGGCAGGACCCTGGGCGAGGCGGCGTAACCGATGGTCGGGCGCAACGACGTGGCGAACGGGGGCTGAGCCGCCGCGAGTTGGCCAATTGAGTCGGGCTCGGTCGAGCCTCAAAGGGAGGTGATAGCCAGGGCCGCGGATCCAGCGCTGGGCTCGCACGCGGACGAGCCCGAAGAGAACTTCCAGTGCCAATCGCACGGAGGTGGGTGAGATCATGAGGAAGGCTCTACCGTTGTTCGTGAGCGCATCGATGCTCATCGGCACCTTGTTTCCCTATGCGCCGAAGGCGCTCGCGCATTGTCCTCAAACCCCCTACGACACTACGGTGTTCGCGCC
>WNFV01009287.1_pt1 | contig 10906 bp, 10 predicted proteins | sample 5400101 | NCBI WGS metagenome assembly WNFV01 (sample SAMN13153361, study PRJNA577476) | soil metagenome | isolation source: 115 cm soil or saprolite under grassland replicate 1 | place: USA:California | collected 2016-06-15
CCGGCACCGGCGATCTGCGCCCGAGGCCGCCGCGCTCCCCGCCGAGGTTCATCCGATACGCCCATAGATCAGCAACGAACCAGCCGGACGCTCGCGACGCAAGTCACTCAATCGCATGTGCGAACGACGGGGCTAGCGCTCGATGACCCTGCGGTCGGCCGAGATCGAGTCAAGGAACTGTTACAAACCACCGAGGATGATGAGCGTGAGGCGCGAGACGCAGTGGATCAGGACTGCGACCGGATGCTGCTGCTGATCGCCCGGCTGGAGAGACTGCGGCCAAGCGCGCCGATCTGGTCCCGGCTGCACATGAAGGCGCGGATGTTCAACGTCTCAGTATGGACCTGCTCGCTGGGAGGTACGGGAGAGAAGCCGTTCACGGACGAACAGTGGGATGTGGCCTGGGAGGCGCAAGCCCAGATGAGGAAGGAGGTTCTTGCGATGCTTGAGCCAATGGCCGCCTCGTACCGACCACCCTCACGCGAACTGTTGCGAAGGAGCCGGGGCAGGCTCAATGTCAGGCGCCCCGGGCGGAGGCGGGTAGGACCTGGCATCGAGGGACCGCCCGAGTCGACGCCATCGAAGCCGCCCGCCTAGAGAGCCGCCCCCGGAGCCGAGTGGCAACAGGGGCGGCGCGGGTGCTGCCTGTTGGTTACGCGGGCGGAGCCGTCGGTCGGCCGGTGCACATCGACTTCGCGGCGGAGACATTCAGGCACTTGCGGGACTTGGTGCCGTCCGCTGTGTAGCTGCTCGCCGCGTAATCGTACGTGCCCGAGGTCCACACGATGGTCAGGATCTCCTTCCCGCGCTTCGCGGTCACCTTCACCGCCGCGCCAACTTTGGACACCTTGAATGCCCAGTTGTGCGAAGCGAGAAAGGCTGCGAGCGCTTCGGCCTTAGCCACGCCCGTGTCCGGCGCTTTCGCAGCCTCCTCGGCCAACGTACCCACCCTTGATCTCCGGCTCGATGACCCGCGACCCGTAGCGGCCGAAGAACCACCCCTCCAACCGGGGCATGATCACGACCAGGGCGGCGGAGACGGCCACGAATGGCACCAGCCACCAGGTCGGGCGCACGAACAGCACCGACAGGGCCAGCACCGTGCCCAGATCGGTAACGAACGTCGACGACATGATCAACTGGCCGATCCTGGTCGCGTTCAGGCCGGTCTCCACCAGCACCGCGTAGACCACCGCCAGCGACGTCGTCGACAGCGCCACCCCGCCGATCTCCGCCGCCCGCCAGTCCCAGCCGGCGGCGTACCGGCAGGCCAGCAGCGCCAGCGCGAACGGCGCCGCGAACGACAGCGACCCGATCAGCAGACTGCCCCACCAACTCCGGCGCAGCGCGGCCGGGTCCACCTCCGCCCCGGCCAGAAACGTCAACACCACACTGCCGAAGCTGGCCAGGAACGCCAGCCACTGCGGCGTACCCAGATGCATGGTGTTACCGACCACGATCCCGGCGATGATCTCAATGACCGCCACCGACAGGCCCAACTCCACCGAGACCATGCTGGCGATCAGCGCGGTAACGGCCAGCACCGCGGCAACCGCGAGCGTCGTTCCCACCACAACCTCCCGTACGAACCAACGAACACCTGGCACAGCCAGGAGCCATCAGCCCGCATCGGGCGGTTCGGGTTCGCAGGGGCTCACCCAGGCGGGATCCATCGCCGCCCCCAGCGTAACCAACAACCGGCGCCGCCGACGCGCATGATTCGCCAACGAGACTTGGACGCCGCCAGATCATCCGCCGCCTTGACCTGAACGCCGCCATTGCGGCGCGGACGGGTAACTCCGGCTGCTTGTCGTTAGGGTCGCCAGCCGCGTCGGTAACCCTGACAATACTGACAAGGGCTGAAGGGTCTTGGCGAGGAGAGGTGCATGGCGAACCAGCGATACGCCCGGCACATCGCGATCGTTCATCTGCTCCGATCGCGCCAATGGGTGTCATCGGCTTCCCTGGCCAATCGGTTCGGTGTCAGCCAGCGGACGATCTACCGCGATATCGAGGAGCTGATTGCTGCCGGCATCCCGATCGAGGCCGTGGCCGGCCGTGAAGGTGGCTACCGTCTGAGTTCCGAGAGTCCGGTCGACCCGCTGATCCTCGACGCCGATGATGCGCTGCGACTGTATGTGCTCGGCCTGATCGACTCTGATGACGAGCACGGCGTGAGCGGGCCTGAGCTGCTCCAGGCGGGTGGTGTCAGCGCGTACGCCCGTGACATGCTCCGCAAGCTGAGCCAGCGCATCTACTTCGACACGCGTGACTGGTACTGGAAGGACGAGGGCTCGGGCCACATCCCGACGGTTCGCTACGCCTTGCTGACCAGCACGGCCGTGGAGATCAACATCCGCAATAAACACTCAGCCGGGATGAGCACCTTGATCGTTAAACCGTACGGTTTGGTCTGGAAGGGCGGCGAGTGGTGGCTCGTGGCCGCGCCGCTGCGGGGCGAGGTCCAGCGCTACCGGCTGAACCACGTCGATCGGCTGGTTCGTACGGATCTCTCCTTCACGCATCCGGAGGAGAAGTTCGACCTGCGCCAATGGTGGACGAAGACGCTTGAGGACTACGGTCGCGGGCCGAACCGCGTCACGATGCGGGTGTTCGCCTCTGGACGCGAGGAGATGCTGCGCCTGGGCCTCAAGCCCGATTCCGAGGTGCACCACGAGCCGGACGGCACGGTTCGCATCGTGCTGTACGTCGACAAGTGGCTCTGGCTGGTGCCGCTGGTGGCGAGCTTCGGCAGCGATGTCATCGTGGACGAGCCCGTCGAGTTGCGCGGGGCTATCCGCCAGCACCACGCCGACGCGCTCAAGGCGTATGACGTGCAAGGCGACGACGGCGAACCGTCCGTGGACCCGGCCAACTACCGTAACGACGACAGCCGCCTCCGCTCCACGCGCGGGCGCAACCCGCGCAGCGTCCGAGACTGATAGCCGACCGCTTCAGCCTGTTCCGTGACCGTCGTCGGCGGACTCGACGGGATGTGCTCATCGCTTTTGCGGCCTAACCAGCTAGCCTCTGGCCTGGTGCTGTAGGTCTCGCGACATCCGTTCGCTTCAACCAGCCTGGGGTCGAGTAGGTGTCACTCACCCCAGTCGAGCTGGGTGTCAGGGACGCCAACCGTCCGGGCGTAGGCGGCGGCCTCGGCGTGCCCGCGAGCGTCGCCGCGCGGGTACCGGATAACCCTTCCCGGGAAGATCACGTAGTTGGTCTCGGTGGTGTGGAAGTCGGCGTACCAGCCGGGCGTGTCCAGCGCGCTGGCGAGCCGCTCGGCCAGCTTGTCTGGGTCCGTATCGTCGGACGCGAACTCGATGATCGTCCAGACTTTCGGCTGGTATTCGGCGGCATCGGAGATGGCCCAGCGCGACAGTTTGCGGATGGTCAGCCGCAAGTCGTCGAGGCTGGTTCCCTCGCGGATGCTTTCTGAGATCAGCGTGCCTTCCAGCATGTCCAAGACCTTAACCTCGATCTCTGGCCGCCGCCGCGACCGCCGTGCACCCAGTACGTCAGGGTGGCCCGGCGAACGCTGGGAAACCCTGACACTAACCTTGCCGGCAATCCATTGACGGGGGTGTTACTTACCGACCACGCTGTGCATCATGCAACGTCAGGGTTTTGTCAGTCGATTGCCGCAGTTCCGGGTCACCGTGAACTCGCGGTGCGGCCGGGCCTGCTTCTTCTGCCGCCCGTCCGGTGAGGCTGTGGCGACCGTCGCGGCTGCCGAGCTGGCGGTTGATGAGCTGGTCCGGGTCGCCACGGCAGTGCGACGTACGGGTATCGGCGGCATCAAGCTGACCGGCGGCGACCCGGCGTTGTACGGGCCGCTGGAGGAGGCGGTGCGACGGCTGTGCCAGGAGGTGGGCTTCGACGAGATCGAAGTGATCTCGCGCCACCCGCTGATCGGAGGCCGGGCGGCCGGCTTGGCCGCCGCTGGCGTGACGCAGTTCAACATGAGCGTAGACACGCTGGACCCGGTGCTACACCACGAGATCTGCGGTGTGGATGACCTGCCGGCAGTGCTCGACGCGCTGGGGGCCTGCGTCGCGACCGGGGTACCCGTGAAGGTCAACACGGTCGTCATGGCGGGCGTCAACGATCAGGAGTTGGTCGACCTGGGGGCGTTCTGCGAGCGCATCGGCGTGCACACGCTGAAGTTGCTCGACGTCATCAAGGACATCGACGCTGGCGCGGAGAGTTTCGCGCGGCGGCTCGCGATCAAACGGGGGCGGGCGATCAGCGACCTGTACGTGCCGCTCGACGCGATAGCCGCGCAGTTCTGGCAGACCGCCGTCAGCACGGAGACGCGAACCCAGGGTGGCCTCGGCCACCCGATGACCGTGCTCACCATGCCGTCCGGCTTCGAGGTAGTCACCAAAGACAGCCGCGCCGGGGCGTGGTACGGCGAGGTGTGCAACGGCTGCCCGTTCTTCCCCTGTCACGACGCGCTGATGGCGCTGCGGTTGACGGCCGATCGGCGGCTTCAGTTCTGCCTGCTGCGGGAGGACATCACGGTGCCGCTGGCGGACGCCCTGGCGACCGATGACGACGCCGAGCTGACCGCGTTGGTACAGCGGGCCGTCGAGACCTACGCCTCGGCCACGTTCCGCCGACCGACGCCAGCCGTGCCGCTCGTCGCCGTGAGCGCGTCATGACCACCCTGCTTCGGTTGCCCACCAGACGGCCGCTGGTCATCCTGGCCTACCCGCGGGTCGAGCACGAGAAGGACTACCTGTACCACTGGATGCCGTTCTCGCTGCTCACCGTCGCCAAGCCGCTGCTGGATGGCGGGCTGGTAGATGTGGTCATCTTCGACGGCAACCAACGTGGCCCGGCGGACTGGGCTCGCTTCCTTGACGACCATCTGGAACGGGCCATCTGCATCGGCGTCAGCATCATGACCGGAGGGGCACAGATCAGGCACGCGCTCGCCATGGTGCGCGAGGCCAAACGCCGTGCGTACTGCCCGCCGGTGGTGTTCGGTGGTCCACACGTCAACGTGCTAGCCGAACAGACTGCACGGCACGAACTCGTGGACATGGTGCTTGTCGGTCCGGGTCAGAACTCCATGCCGGCGCTGGTCGAGGTACTGCTCGGCCAGGGCGTGTACGAGGATGTACCAGGACTGCTGATGCGGCGCGACGGCCGGCTGCTCCACGGGCCGGTCAACCCGCCGAAGACCGGCAACATGGGCCGCTACCCGTGGCACCTGCTGAATGTGGCCGAGTACATCCGTGACGACCCGACGATCGCGCCGCGCACGCTCAACTATGTGTCGTCGCAGGGCTGCGTGTACAAGTGCCAGTTCTGCTACGAGCTGACCTACCAGCGCAAGTACTCGGCCATGGAGGCGGGCGGCCTGGTAGACGACGTGGCGGACCTGGCCAACGCGTACGACATCAGCGGCATCAAGTTCTACGACGCTGACTTCTTCGTCAACGTCCGCCGAGCCGTGGAGTTCTGCGACGAGCTGATGGCGCGCAAGCTCGCATTGGCATGGGCGGCATCCATCAACCCGAACGACGTACTCCGGGCGCGGCGGCAGAAGCTCGACCTGTTGGGCCGGATCGCGGCGTCCGGCTGCCGCCGGCTGCTCATGGGCATCGAGTCGGGCGCGGACCGTGTGCTGCGCGACATCGTGCGCAAGGAGATCACTCGCGACGAGGCGTACGACGTGGCGAGCGACATCGCCGCGCACGGCACCTCGGCTGCTACACCTTCATCGTCGGCTTCCCCGGCGAGACGGACGACGAGGTTGAGCAGACCTACGCGCTCATCGACGCGATCTCGCGGCTTGAGCCGAGGCCGGAAACGCGGGTACACCTGTTCGGCCCGTTCCCCGGCACGCCGCTGTTCGATGACGCACTCAGGTACGGGTTCGAGCCGCCAAACACGCTGGAAGGCTGGGCGGACTACGACTACTACGACTCGCAGACGCCGTGGACCTCGAAGGAGACGGTGGCGCGGGCGCGGGCCAACACTCGCCTGGTTAAGCAGCCGGGCCTGTCCGTGGTCGGGAGCAACGCATGAAGGAGCCAATGGTGCGGGGAATCGTGCTGCGGGAAAGCCTTGTGGACGCTGTGCTGCCGATGCCGATGCCGGCGACGGTGGTCCGCCGGTACCCCTATCTGCTCGACGGCCGCACGCCGGTTGAGGTCATCGAGCTGGCCGTGACCCGCGACCGCACGCTTTCGGTGGCGATACAGCTCACCCAGGCGTTGCTACCTAAGGATTTCTACGCCCACCTGGTCGACGAGACGCGCATGTACGTGTGCTTCCCGAACTGTCTGGTGGTCGTGCACCGTGGCGACGACAACTCGGTACGCCAGGCGCAGGAGATCGGCGCTCGCTTCGGCATTCCGGCCAGGCAGATGCGGTTCGGCGAGATGTTCGACAACGACCACCCGGAAGCCCTGGCTCCCGTCGACGGTACGAGGGAGGCGGCATGGACGGCGTGACCCAACCGCTCGCCCTTGTCATCGGTGGCACGGGAGCGATTGGCACGGCAGTCATCGACCGGCTGGTGAAACGCGGGCATGCGGTGGTGGCGACGTACCGGCACCAGGAACGGCCCGTTCGGGATGGGGAGACGACCTGGGCGCGGTTCGACGCCGAGGAGCCAGCGACGGCGGCAGCGGTCGCTGAGGCGGTGCGAGCGGACGGCCGTACCCTGCGGACGCTGATCTACACCGTGGGCGTCGGTTCCACCAAGCGCTCGGTCGTGGACACGCCGCTGGACGAGTTCGAGCAGTTGTGGCAGGCGAACGCTCTCGGGTTCGTGGCGATCTGGCAGGCCGCCGCCGAGCTGGCGCGGGCCGACGGCGCGAGCGTGGTGGTCGTCAGCTCGGAGGCGGCGCGGACCGCCGGCAGCGGCAACGGTCCGTACAGCGCGTCGAAGGCCGCCCTGGAGACGATCGCGTTGACGCTGGCCAAGGAAGAAGGCGCCTGCGGCGTGCGGGTGAACATCGTGTCGCCGTCGCTGGTCGTCTCGCCCATGGCCGAAACCATGCTGACCCACAAGGGCATCGAGGCCCCGGCCGAGTACTACGCGACGCTGCCCTTCGGCCGGGCGCTGGAAGCCGGCGAGGTGGCCGAGCTGGCTGTCGACGTCGCTGTGGGCGAGCACTGGCGGTACGCGAGCGGACAGATTGTTCGACTGGCAGCGGATATCGGAAGGTGAGAGGGCGGGGCATGGAGGGATATCTGCGCTGGTTGACCGAGCTCGAAACCCCGACATCGGCGGACCGGGCCGAGCCTGGCCTCACGGTCACCACCCTTCCCGACGGCGCCGGGCTGCTGGTGCCATTGCTCCAGCGATTCGCCGCCCGGTTCGGCGACCCGATGCACGTTAACGAGCGGCGCGTGGCCGTGGTTGTCACCGCTGCCCTGCCGGAAGTACCGGCGGTCTACCGCGGCGAGGCGGACGCCGCCGATTCGTTGGCGCGGGCGCTGCCGGAGCACATCGCGGCGGCACGCTCCACGGCCGAGGTCGCGCTGGTACAGACCCTGCCATTCCTTGTCCACGGACCGTCGGCGGTCAACGAGGCGGTCGGCGCTGCCAACGCCCGCATCGAGGCCGTCGCCTGGTCCACGGATGCGCGGTGCGTCGCCGTGCACCATGCAGCCTCCTTCGACGTGTTGGTAGCCACGGAGGCGTTCGACCGGATAGCCGAGGCGCTGCGGACGCTCGGCCGGCACGACCGCCTGGCGTACCTCTGGAACCGGATTGTGGACCTGGCAGCGGTCCATTGGCAGGCGCTTGCGCCGGTCCTCGCGCCCGGCCCGAAGGTCGTCATCACCGACCTGGACGGTGTGCTGTGGCCCGGCACGCTGGCTGAGGACGGCGTGGAGGGCGCTTTCGGCGCGGGCGGACCGGTGGGCCGACTGTCGCATGCCCTGTGGCAGAACGCGCTCCGATTGCGGCAGCGCAACGGCGCGCTAGTGGGCGCGGTCTCCAAGAACGAAGCAACAGCCGCGATGCGCGCCGTCGATGCCCTGACTCCGAATCTTGCCGTGGCGGGTCTGTGGGCCGCACCGGAAATCGACAAGGCCGTCACCGTGAAGCAGATCCTGACGCACTTCGACGGCATCGAGGCAGCCGCGACCGTGTTCGTCGACGACAATCCAGGCCAGCAGGAGCGGCTACGGCTCGATGCACCTGACCTCGTGGTGCCCGCAACCGTGGCAGCCCCGCTGCTGCTGGAAGACCTGCTGGGTCAGCTTCCGCCCGACACTGCCAGGCCGGTCACGACCTCGGACCGGCAGCGCACGGCCTTCTACGCGGCGAGGTCGGCCGGTCAGTTGGTGCCGGAAGTGGTGTGTATCGAGGACCCGCACGACACCGAAACGCTGGAGCGGCTAGTGCAACTGCATGCCCGCACCAACCAGTTCAACATGACCAGCCCGCGCCGCACCCACGAGGAGCTGGCTGCTCTGGCCGATGACCCAAGCTGGAGCCTGCTCGCGTTTCGCGTCATCTACCACGGTGCGGAGCTGGCAGATGAGATCATCGGTGCCGCGGAGATCGAGTACGAGGCTGATGGGACGGCCCGACTCGACTCGTTCCTGGCAAGCTGCCGCCTGCTGTGGGCCGGCACCCAGCGGCGAATGTTGGACCAGGTGCTCGCCGTGGTACGCGGCCGAGGCGTGTCTACCCTATCCGCCCAGTGGCGGCCCAACGGCCGCAACGAGGCGTACGAGTGGTGGTTTGAACGGGTTGGCTGGGCACAGGAGTCCAACCAGACCGACGACGGGTGGACCTTTGCCGGCTCCGCCGCGACCCGCGACGGCGAGACGCCGAGCGATCTGCTCGCGGTGCTCGGCGGCTACCTCGCCAAGAAGATCTACGTCGACTACCAGCAACCCGTCCGACGCCGAACCCGTGCACGCGACGGAGCGACCGAGGTGTGGGTACCCGGCGCCGTAACCCGGCTCGGCCTCAGCGACGAGGACGTTGACGTGGTGCGGGCAGTGTTCGGCCTCGAACCGATCGGGGAACGCGACCGGTCAGCGGTAGAGATCGCGCCGTACTGGATGGACGAGCGGCTGGTGAGCCGTGACCGCTTCGCCGCGTACCTGCGTACCCTGCCGACGACCGACGTAGCCGAGGCTATCCAGGCCACCGGCGACCAGTACACCGTCGGTCCGGTGACCGACGTACGTCCCGCTCCCGGCACGGGCGAGCTGCCGGCGGTAGTGCCGTGGACCTGGGCAGAGCGGTACGCCGCCTGGGTGGGTGGTCGGCTGCCCACTGAGGCCGAGTGGGAGTTCGCCGCCCGGGGTACGGACGGCCGGTGGTACCCGTGGGGTGGCGACCTGCCGATGCCGCCGCATTGCCCAGCACGCGGCAGCGGGCTTTGTAGCATCGACCGCGACGCCGAGGGAGCGTCGCCGTTCGGTGTGCTCGACATGGTGGGACACGTGTGGCAATGGTGTGCGGACACCTACCGTGGGCACCCCCAGTACCGGGGCGGCGACGTGAACGCCAACGCCTACTTCCTGCGGACAACCGTCCGGCCGCTCGAAGCCGCTGAGCACTGTGGTCACCTGGTCGGCTTCCGCGTCGTACGCGACGGCTCGTAGTGAAAACTCGACTCCAGACGATCTTGATAGGAGAGGTAGCGCCTAATGCCAGAACCACTCGTCCGGCCCGCCACCGTCCGGCCCGGCGACACGGTTGCCATCGTCTCCACGTCGTCACCGGTCAGCCACGACGAACTCGATCGGCTGTCGCGCTACTTCCACGAACGCGGCTACACGGTGCAGGTCGCGCCCGGTGCGGGCGCGGCCACGGGCTACATCGCGGGAAAACGGGAGCAACGGGCGGCCGACCTGATGGCAGCCTTCACCGACCCGGCCGTGCGTCTGATCGTCCCGGCGACCGGTGGCAAGGGCGCGGCTCATCTGCTTGACCTGCTCGACTACGGCATCATCCGGGCGAACCCGAAGATCTTTACCGGCATCTCCGACCCGTCCATCGTCGGCAACGCGATCTACCACCGGGCTGGCCTAGTAGCCCTGCACGGGCCGTCCGGGTACGACTTCTTCCAGTCCGAGGTCGACGCGGACACCGAGACGGCCTTCTGGCAGATCGTCTCTGGCTCGGTCACCGGCCGCGAGGTCAAGGGGGACGACTGGCGTGTGCTGCGCGGTGCCGGCCAAGAAATCACGGGCCACGTCGCCGGCGGCCACCTCGGCACCATCCGCACGCTCATCGGCACCCCGTGGATGCCCGACGTGCGCGGCGCGGTGCTACTGCTGGAGGAGGTGTTCGTGCCGTGGGTAGCCGTCGACCAGGCGCTGACGCACCTGCGGCTCGCCGGTGTGTTCGACCAGATTGCCGCCCTGGTGGTCGGCGTACCGATCGACTGCCCCCGGGACGACGCGCCCGACGAGGACTGGGAACAGATGATCTTGCGCTGCGTCGGCGGCACGTGCCCGATCATCACCAACGTCGAGTTCGGCCACACCGTACGCAAGATTCCGTTCGTCATCGGCGGCCGAGTCACACTCGATCTCCAGGCCGCCGTGCCCGCAATCCGCTACCTCGATGACCTGGTGGTGAAACCATGAAGCGGCACCGGCTTGAACTGCCGATGAACCGGCACCTCGACTTCGCGCACGCTCGCGAGACGTACGTCATCTATCCATGGGTGCGCGACGGCGAGGAGTTGGTGCGCCCGGTGCGCTTCGGGCCGAAGGACGCCCAGGTCGCCGTGGCGCGCATCCGCCAGACCGAACCGGAGCGCCTGGAGGCGGACGTGAGCCTGGACGGGCGGGCCTCCGAAGGACTGGCCCAGGTGCGTGAGGCACTGGTGCGCTGCCTGCAACTGGACTACCCCTACGACGAGATCGAGGCGCTGGCCGCCGACGACCGAGTGCTCGCCGCCGCGCTCAC
>WNFV01010758.1_pt1 | contig 10906 bp, 8 predicted proteins | sample 5400101 | NCBI WGS metagenome assembly WNFV01 (sample SAMN13153361, study PRJNA577476) | soil metagenome | isolation source: 115 cm soil or saprolite under grassland replicate 1 | place: USA:California | collected 2016-06-15
ATGATGAACATGCCATTGACTATGCCGGCGCTGATGGATCGGGGGGCCGAATTAATGCCCGACAACGAGATCGTCTCGAAGATGCGCGACAGGGTCCACCGCTACACGTACGCCGACCTTGGCCGCCGCGCGCGTCAAGTGGCCAACGCCTTGACCAGGCTAGGCGTCAGGCAGGGCGACCGCGTGGCGACGCTGGCCTGGAACAGTTACCGCCACCTGGAAGTCTATTACGCGTCGCCCTGCATGGGCGCGGTGCTCCACACGCTCAACTTGCGCCTCTCTTCCGCAGACCTCGAATACATCATCAATCATGCCGAAGACTCGGTGATCTGTGTCGAGGAAGACCTGCTGCCGGTCCTGGAGAAACTAGAAGGCAGGATTCCGACCGTCAAACACATCGTCGTCATGAGCAACACCGGCGACTGGAAGACGTCGCTCTCGCCCGCTCACGATTATGAGCAATTGATCGGCGCCGAAAAGACTGAATTCACATGGCCCGACATTGACGAGAACTCGCCGATGGGTCTTTGCTACACCAGCGGCACGACCGGCAAGCCTAAGGGCGTGATGTACACGCACCGGTCGAACTACATCCACACGATTACCGGCGGGTTGCCCGACATGCTCGGACTGACGCGCGCCGACACAGTGATGGCCATAGTCCCGATGTTCCACGCCAACGCGTGGGGGCTGCCTTACATCTGCTGCATGCTCGGGTCGAAGCAGGTCTTCCCCGGCCCGACGATGGACGGCGTCTCGATCTGCCAGTTGATCGAGACCGAAAAGGTGACGTTCACGGGCGGCGTGCCCACGATCTGGCTCGGCGTGATGAGCGAATTGCAACAGAACCCCGGCAAATACGATCTGTCGAGCCTGAAGGCGATGGTCTGCGGAGGCTCAGCGCCGCCTCGCGCGATGATCGACTGGTTCGAGACCAATCTCGGCGTCAATTTCATTCATGCATGGGGGATGACCGAGACCAGCCCGCTCGGCTCCAACTCGCGCCTGAAGCCGAAGATGAACGACTGGCCGCGCGAGAAACAGCTCGACGTCAAACAGCGCGCGGGCATACACGCGCCAGGGTTGAAGATGCGCGTCGTTGACGACGCCGGCAATGAAGTCCCGCACGACGGCGTGGCGATGGGGCGCTTGCTGGTCAAAGGCCCGTGGGTCGCCTCCACCTACTACAAGGAAGACCCCTCGCCCGAAAAATTCCCCGACGGATGGCTCGACACGGGCGACGTGGCGACGCTCGACGCCGAAGGCTATATGGCCATCGCCGACCGCTCGAAGGACCTTGTCAAGAGCGGAGGTGAATGGATTTCATCAGTAGACCTGGAGAACGCAATTATGGCCCTCTCCGACGTGGCCGAAGCCGCCGTCATCGCCATCAATCACCCGAGATGGCAGGAACGCCCGCTGGCCTGCGTCGTCATCAAACAGGGCGCGGCTGTGACCAAAGAGCAAATCTACGACCACCTCGGCAAGAGCTTCGCGAAATGGTGGATGCCCGATGACATCGTCTTCATCGAAGCCGTGCCGAAGACCAGCGTGGGCAAGTTCGACAAGAAGGCGCTGCGCGAGCAGTTCAAGGATTATCAACTGGCGACGGCCTAGAGGGTTATGCTCGTAGAAAATATCAAACTGCTTTTCAAACTCTATTACCGCCCGGCCTCCGCAATGAGCGACATCATTGACAGAGGCAATTGGCTCTTCGGGGCCGCACTCGTCACGGCGACGGCTGTCTTGCTCGGCTTCACGGTGACCAACCGCATATATCGGACGTATGAGTCCGCGCCCATCCCGCCGGAAGAACGCCGGGCGGCGCGGAAGTCACAGCCGGAGATCTCGCCATCCGACCAACCTCAAGCAGAGCCGGACGGAGACGTCGAGGAAGATTTGGAACAGAACCTCCCAGACGCCAAACGGCTGCCATTGCCTGTAATCGGGGTCGCGGGCTGGCGGCTGGTGTCGTTTAACCCCACCAGCCTGTTCGCCATCGCGCTCTCTCTGGCCGCGCTGTATGCCCCGGCGGCGATCCTGGCGTTGACGCTGATCACCAGAACCGGCAGCTTCGGCGTCGCGTTTCGGCGCGATTACGGCTCTTTGTTGATCTGCGCGTATATGGCCTGGGCGGCGTCTCACCTACCATTCGCGTTGGCGGGTTTCGCGCTGAATCCGTTGAAACTGGGGGCGGAAGGCGCGCTGGCCTTGTGGCTGCTGGGCAACGGATGTTTCGGCGCGTTGATGATTTTCGCGCTGCGCACGGTTTCCGGCGCAAGTTTCAAACATTCGGCGGCGGTCGTCTGCATCGCCTGGATTTCACTACGCTTCGATTCGTGGCTGTTTTCAATCGCGACTTTCTCTCCCTTCTTCACACTGATCTGGGGGCTGCCGCTACTTCTGGGAGCCGTTTACGGCGTGCGTACAGCCCTCGTCCAACGCCAAAGTTTCCGCCGCCAACTCGAATCCTGCACGATCAACGAGCGCGACGCGGAAGCGCATTACCAACTCGGATTGATCTATCAGCAACGCCGCCAATACGGCGAGGCCGCCGCGCGTTTCAAACGCGCCGCCGAAATTGACCCGCGCGAGCCGGACGCCAACTTCGAGCTTGGCCGGATCGCCCGGCAGGAAGGCCGGCTGCAAGACGCCATCAACCATTTCAACGTTGTCGTCGCGCACAGCGACAAGTTCCGACAGAGCGAGGTCTGGAGGGAGATCGGCGCGACATATCTGGTCGCGGGAATGCATCAGGAGGCGCGTCAGGCGTTGGAGAAATATGTGGAGCGCCGGCCGTACGACCCGGAAGGACTGTATCACTTCGGGGAAACGCTACGGAACCTGGGCGAAGCCGAGCGCGCGCAGGAGGTGTACAAGCAATGCGTCCAGGCGGTGAAGACCATGCCTTATTACCGTCGCAATGAAGTCAGTAAATGGAGCAGGTTGGCGCAGGCGAAGTTGACGTGAGTGATCGGCCCCATACGTCGCCGAGCCGTCGACGCGCAGGACAATCGGACAGAAACTATGCTCGCCCAAAACCACGCCCAAAACATTGATGAGGTCATCGCCCGACTAACCGATATCATTGACATCTCTCGCCAGGAACCCGGCCGCCTGGGTTATTTCGCCGCGCTCTATCGCAAAGTCACGATCAGCGTAAAGCAGGGCATTCTAAACGGTCGTTTCGAAGACGGCGCGCGGATGGAGATGCTGGATGTGAACTTCGCCAACCGCTATCTGGAAGCTTACGAGCTTCATAGCAAAGGCGAGACTCCGACCGCTTCGTGGCAAGTCTCGTTCGAGGCCGCCGGGCATTGGCGCCCGCTGATCCTGCAACACCTGCTGCTTGGCATCAACGCCCACATCAATCTCGATCTGGGGATCGCGGCCGTCGAGACCTCGCCCGGAGATCAACTGCCGCCGCTCAAACACGACTTCGATATGATCAACAGACTTCTGGCCGATCTAGTCCAGCCCGTGCAGGACAAGATCGGCGAGGTGTCGCCCTGGATCGGTTTTCTGGAGGGCGAGCTTTATATCTTGTTAAATCAGACCACGAGAGGCCGGTACAGTACCGCGCGCGTAAGCAAGCGGCTGACTGATGAGTCTGCCGCTTGCTTACGCGCGCGGTACTGTACCGGTCACTATCTCGCCAGCCGCAGGCTACGGATTATCTTCTCGAAGGCGGGTCTGTAAACGCCGGCTTCATCCTCCGGCGCGATGGTGATGATGTAAAACATCCTGCCGTCGGCGGCGACCGTCGTGTAGGTCGCGTCGACCTCGACGACGCCGTTGATCGCCGATGGACCTGAGATGACGGCGTAATAGCCATCCTGACCGCCGAAATCGATCTGCTGCGGCTCTTGGACGATCTGGAAATCCTGATTGCTTTCGACTTTCTGCTGGACAAACGCTTCGGTGGCCGACTGCAGATCGGGCTGCCTTGCGTCGCGCACGCCGATGAAAATTCCATGCGTGACCATCAGGTTATCTTTGTATTTTCCGTAGGCCCCCTTCGGCGCGAAGATCAACTCGGAATCGCTCGCCCTGAGCGTGTCCCAGTTCGCGGGAACTTGAACGGCGAACGATCCGTCATTCGGTTGGTAGCTGTTGGATTGCGCCGACGGCCGCGGCGGGCGTGCGCCGAGTTCAATGTCGGTCGGGTCCTCGCCGATCCGTCGCAACCGGCTGTCCTCGCTCAATGACGACTCGCGTCCGGTCAAACGCGCCTTGACGGCCTCGAATTCGGGCGTCGTGTGAACCGGATTCGAGGAGATGGGCAGTCGGGAAATCTCATCGCTGATGTATTTGACCCGGTTGCCGGGGTCGGGATGATCGCTCAACATTTCGGGCACGCGCTGCCCGCCCCGCGCCTCAAGCGTATTAAAGAAGTTAGCCATGTCGCGCGGGTCGTATCCGGCTTCGGCCATAATCCGCGCTCCTTCCAGATCGGCCTCTTTTTCGGCGGCGCGCCCGTATTTCAAAAAGAGCATGTTCGCGCCGATCCCGCCGATGGCCTCGACGGCTTGGCCCAGATCGGAATTTTCGCCTGCCCCCGCAATGCCCCCCAAAATACCCAGCCCCGCTTGCGCCAGTCGCGCTTTCGACGCCTGATTGGTGCCATGACGCAGGGCTACGTGCGCGATCTCGTGCGCCATCACGCCCGCCAATTCGCCCTCGTTGCGGGCGGCCGCAATCGCGCCGGCGTTGACGAACAGATATCCGCCGGGCAGGGCGAACGCGTTGATCTCGCGCGTCGCGACGACTCGAAATTGATATGGGAATCTTTCGCCGGCGGCTTTCGACGCCAACTTCGAGCCGAGTTGTTGGACGTAGCCTTCGATCTCAGGATCGTCGAGCATCGGCGTCTCGGTCAGAATCTGCTGAGCCGATTGGCGGCCTATCTGAACGTCCTGCTCCGGGCTGAAGAGATTGAAGCCGGGCTTGAAACGAGGCTGCGAACGCGAACCAGGCGGCGCCTGCATACCGCCTTGCCGCGACCCGCTGCAATTCAACTGTCCGACGAGCAACGAAACCGCCAACAGCGACAATGCTATTCTGCGTCCGATCATACTTGGGGCCTCCTTGAACGGGCAGTGGGTAGTGGGTAGTGGATAGTGGATAGTGGATAGCTGGCAGCTCTGTCCGCTGCCCACTGCCCACTATTCACTACCCACTCCCCTACTGCTTCACGAACTTCAGCGAGACCGAATTGATGCAGTAGCGCAACCCGGTGGGCCGCGGCCCGTCATCGAAGACGTGGCCGAGATGCGCGCCGCAGCGGCTGCACATCACTTCGATGCGGCGCATACCGTAACTATTATCGGTTTCGGTCTCAACATTCTCTTTCGCCACCGGCTCCCAGAAGCTGGGCCAGCCCGTGCCCGAATCGAATTTGGTTTTCGAGCTGAAGAGTTCCTGCGCGCAGCCGGCGCATACGTAGACGCCCTTCTCGTGATTATCCCAGTACTCCCCGGTGAAGGCGCGCTCGGTCCCCTTCTTGCGCATCACCTTGAATTGGTCCGGCGTCAGTATCTGCGCCCATTCCTCATCAGTCTTGACGACCTTCTCGATCTTCTTCGACTCCATCTTCTTTCCATCCTTCCCTTTCGCTTTCGGTGATTGATTCGGCGCTTGCGCGAGACAATACGCGCCGATCAGTAAACAAGCGGTCAAAACAGCAAGTACGATCTTTTTCATTCTGCCTCCTGCGGAAAAATCGAGAATCGAGGATTGAGGATCGAGGATCGAGGCGCCCTTTCCACCTTCGATCTTCTATCCTCGATCTTCTATCCTCGATCCTTTAAGGATGTCCTTGATCTCGTCAACGATCCGCTCGATCTCTTCATCCGTGTTGAAGAAATGCGGGCCGATGCGGATGCCCGCGCCGGGGCGATGATCAACCAGAATGTCGCGCGCCGCCAGTTCGCGGACCACCTCGCCCGCGTGCGGAACGTCAATGATAACCGAACCGCCGCGCTTCGTTGAATCCCGCGGCGAATTGACGCGCCAACCTTGCTCGTCGGCCAACTCGATCAGACGCTCGGTCAGGCGGATCGATTTCGCGCGGATGCGTTCGACGCCGATCTCGTTGATGATGTCATAACCGCTTTCGGCCGCGTAGAGCGCCGGAATCGCCGGGGAGCCGTGAAGGAAGCGGTGTATGTCGCTGGCGTAATCGATCTCGCCCGGCTCGAACGCGAACGGCGCGCGATGGGCCATCCAGCCGGTGACTTTCGGCTCGAGTTTGTCACGCAATTCAGGCCGCACGTAGAGATAGCCCGCCCCCGGCCCGCCGCACAGCCATTTCACCGAACCGCCCGTGGCGAAGTCGACGTCAAACTCTTTGACGCTGAACGGGACCGCGCCGGCCGATTGATAGGCGTCGAGCACGACCAGAGCGCCGACGCGATGGGCCTTCTCGACGATGGCTTTGACGTCCTGAATGTAGGCGCTCTTGAAGAGCACGTGCGAAATCGGCACAAGCAGCGTCTCCTCGTCAATCGCGTCGACCATCCGCCGGGTGTCAATCGTGATCCCGTCGTCGCTCGGGACCTCGACGACGCGAGCGCCGGCTGCCCGGGCGTGGGCTTCGTAGACGTACATCACCGAAGGGAAGTTCATCGCCTCGTAAACGATCTTGTTGCGTTTTCGCGAAAGATCGAAGCACGAGATGATGATCGATTGGCAGACCGAGACGTTCTGATGCATCGCCACAGATCTCGGATCGGCGCCGATGATCTGCGCTATCTTGTCGCCGGTGGAGACGGGCATCTCCCACCAACCTTCCTCCCAGGCGCGAATCCCGCGCGTCGCCCAACTGTCCGCGTAATCGCGCAGCCGGTCGTAGACGCGCTCAGGCATCGCGCCGAGTGAGTGGTTGATCAGGTAAAGAGTCTTTTTGAGAATCGGAAATTCGGAGCGGTAAGATAGAAGTTCGTCCATAAGAACCTCAGTTATGTTGTCTTCGAATCACATTGGCGCCTTTCATCGAACGCCAATGTTATGAATCTGCGTCACAAAGTATGGTCTGATGAACAACGACAAGCCATAGACACTTCGGGCGCCTGGCGCAGCTATGCGGTTGTAGCGACTGGCGCTTCGGCATCTTCCAAACACTCGAAGAAGCGATTGGCGTCTTCGAAATCGGGAATGACGTGTTTCGCCCCGGCCTCGCGCAACATCTCGGCCCGCGCCCCACTTGCGACGCCGATGAAAGCCAGTCCGAGCCGCGCCGCCGTCCTGACGTCCCAGACGCCGTCGCCCACCGAAACGATGCGATCGAAATTTTCGCGCCGGTAAGAGTCGCGCGAACGCGAGATGGCCGCGCCGACGATCGATTCGCGCGCGACTCCGTCTTCGGCGAAGCCGCCGGGAACGCCATGATAATTGATGCTCGCGGCGCGCAGCTTCATTTCGGCGGACGGCTGCCAGCAGCCGGTGGCGATAGCCTTCGCCCAGCCGCGGCCCTCCACGAGCCGATTGAACGTCTCGGCGGCGCGGGGAATCTCCGCGAAATACGATCGGTCAAGCCGGTGGTGCTCTTCCAACAGATCGACCAGACGCTGTTTTATCGCGCCCGATTCATGGTCGCGCGGGTCCCGCCCGAAATAATACTGGAACAGATGCTGCGTGACGCCCGAATCGCTGACATGCGGGCAATCAATCCAGTGGTCGGCGAGGACATCAAGGCCGTGAGTGTCGGCGAAAGCGCGAGTGAAGCAGATTTCGTCGACGCGGCTGGTTTGCGTCAGAGTTCCGTCAATGTCGAAGATTACGAGTTTCATTTATCCAATTTATTTTCTGTTCGTGGCCAATCAGGTTTCGGTCAGGAGCGATCTGGCCGCCCACAACTCTGGAAAGAATTTTTTGTCGAGCGTCATTTTCAGGTACGAGGCGCCGCCGGTGCCGCCGGTGCCCATTCTGACGCCGATCGTCCGCTCGACCATCTGGATGTGGCGCAGACGCCAACCGACGATCAGCTCGTCGAATTCGGTCAGCCGTTCGCAAACGTCAATCCAGTCGCGGTGGCCGCGCTCGTCACGGTAGACGGCCAGAATGGCTTCGGCGCGCGCCTGGAACCGCTCTTCATCCGTCGCGTCAGGCCGCAGCGCGGGCATGACGCCGAGCGCCCCCAGGGCCTCGAAGAAGACGTCGCGCAGCGAGGGTTCGCGTAAACGCCGTTCGAGCTTGGCATGCATCTCCGGCGTCGGCTCGTGATAATGGAGCATCTTTTCGTCCTTCAAGCCGCACAGGAATTCTATCTCACGAAACTGTTCGGATTGAAAACCGCTCGCCGGGCGCAGCCGTCCGCGAAAGGCCAGGAAATGGGTCGGCAGCATCGTCTCCAGGATCGTGAACTGTTCGACCAACACGCGCACGATCTCGGTGCAGCGCCGCAGCAACCGCGCGGCCTCGTATATTTCATCGCGCGACCTGGGATTCGTCGCCGCGTCGCGCAGATTGACGATCACCGCGTCGAGTTCGTGGAGCAATTGCTTGAACCAGAGCTCGTATGTCTGATGGATGATGATGAAGAGCATTTCGTCATGATGCTCCGGACGCGATTGCAGATGTTGGAGACCGATTAATTCGGGCACGCGCAGGTATGCGCTGTAGGTCAATTGGTCAGTGGTCGGCGTGGTCGGAGACTGTGAATTCATAATTGCAATATCACGAAGTGGCGGGCAACGCGGCGGAATGCCCGCTTCAGTAATAATTCGGGCGCTTCAATTCGGACACCAGATCTTTATCTTGCTCATAGAGTAGATTATCTATCAACCAATTCCCTTCTTGTTTCGCTAAATCGAACCACGCAAGATCGGTACAGTACCGCGCGCGTAAGCAAGCGGCCGATCGATGAGTCCGCCGCTTGCTTACGCGCGCGGTACTGTACCGGTGTCCCAATGTTGCTTGGCCTGATTTAGAACTACGCGAAAATACCCGAAGTTCATTTCTGCCGGTTCGTAACCTGCCCGTATTTAAAAATCGCGCCGCTAGTCCCGACAACCCAGCCGCAATCGGGCGCGATGAAAAATAATCTCGAGAGGTTCGCGCGCGCCCCGAGTTCGACGTTCTCCCACGTCGCGCCGCCGTCGGTGGTATGCAGCAGCAGTCCGCGGTCGCCGGCGATCCAACCCTCCCTTGGGCCTTCCGCCGGGCCGTCTTTCGCTTTCAGGAATACCACGTCGTTGAGGTTCAGTTCTACGCCGGACGTTTGCCGCCGCCATCGGGCGCCGCCGTTCGCCGTCGAGATGATCGTTCCCTTCGCCCCGACAGCCCAGCCGCGTTGTGGGTCGACGAAATGAACGGCGCGTAGAGCCTCAGTGACTCCCGATGATTGTTCGTCCCAGTTCCGCCCGCCATCGACGGTACGCAAAATGGTTCCGACTGCGCCCACCACCCAGGCATGGTTATCGTCAATCGCGGCCACGTCGTAAAGCAGCTTGCGCGTAGGCGCATCTTGCAGCGTCCATGTGGCGCCGCCGTCAATCGTGCGCTGAATCGTTCCCGACTCACCGACCGCCCAGCCGAGCCGATCGTTAGCGAAAGACATTCTCAAGAGGATGGAGTCGGGAGGGCGCCGCAGCGTTCCCGCTTCCCAATTCGCGCCGCGATCTTTGCTCATTAGCAGAAAGACCTTCTCACTCAAATCAATGTCGCCCTTGCGGTTGAACAGCCCATATTCACCCAACAGCAGCCCGCGATCGGGATTAAAGAACCAGACGTCATTCAGCGCTTCGCTCCTCTGGCGTTCGGGCAGCGTTTGGCGTAGCCATTTCGCCCCGCCGTCTTCGGTCGCAAGCAGCGTTCCGTTGCTACCCGCTATCCACCCGTGATCGCGGTCAACGAAGAAGACGCCGGAGAGTTTCGCCAGCGCGCCGCTCGATTGCGCGCTCCATTCGAGTCGCTGACCCGACGTGGGGAGAGAGCCTTGAGCGCGATGATGCGCTGAAGTACGATACCTACTTTACCAGAAAACTTCTGAGAGCATATATGTCTAACGCTATTTCAGTCGATCGGATCAGCAAGAGTTACGGCGATTTCGTGGCGGTCAACGAACTCTCGATCGAGGTTAAAACCGGTAGCATCTTCGGCCTGCTGGGGCCGAACGGGGCGGGCAAATCGACCACGATCCGAATGATCGTCAACATCACCATGCCTGATTCCGGTCAAATCACGCTCTTCGGCCGGCCGATTAGCGCGAAATTGCAGGAGCGCGTGGGCTATCTGCCCGAAGACCGCGGCCTCTACAAGAAGATGAAGGTCGGCGAACAGCTCGCTTTCTTCGCCGAATTGAAGGGCCTTCCGCGACAGGAGGCCCACAGGCGCATCGACGCGTGGCTCAAACGCATAGAGATGACCGAATGGAAGAATAAGAAATGGGAGGAGTTGTCGAAGGGAATGCAACAGAAAGTCCAGTTCGTCTCCACCATCCTGCATTCGCCGGACCTGGTCATTCTCGACGAGCCTTTCTCAGGCCTCGACCCGATCAGCGCCAGCCTGCTCAAAGAGATCGTCCAGGAGTTGAAGGAGAATAACAAGACTATCATCTTCTCTACCCACCTCATGGAACAGGCCGAAGAGCTTTGCGACGAAATCTGTCTGATCAACCACGGGCGCAAAGTCCTCGGCGGCCCGGTGCGCGAAATCAAACGCGGCTTCGGATGGCGCTACGTCGCTATCGACGGTGAGAATTACGAACCGACGCTCAAAAACAATCCCCTGGTCAAAGAGTTCTCGCCGAACCGCGATCACACGGAGATCATCCTGCAAGACGGCGCCGATCCGCAGTCGCTGCTCAGGCAGTTGGTCGGCGCCGGCGCGCGCCTCACCAGGTTCGAAATGGTCGCGCCTTCGCTCAATGAAATTTTCATAGAGAGTGTGAAGATGGCGAATGAAC
>WNFV01014356.1_pt1 | contig 10906 bp, 10 predicted proteins | sample 5400101 | NCBI WGS metagenome assembly WNFV01 (sample SAMN13153361, study PRJNA577476) | soil metagenome | isolation source: 115 cm soil or saprolite under grassland replicate 1 | place: USA:California | collected 2016-06-15
CGGGTCGTGAGCGCACCGGGCAGCTCGAGCAGATTGCGAGCGACGTGCGGTGGCGGGCGGCCGATCGTTACGACCAGCGCGTAATCGGATATCGCTCGCAGGCTGTCGGGCCGATGTTCTCGATGATGAGCGTCTTTGGCGGATGGACAGCGCCGACGCTCTACGGCAATCATCTCCAGCTCGGCGTCACTCCGGCGATGTCCGCGAGAGTCGCGCGTGAGAAAATTGCGCGGGACACCACGAGCCTCACGAACCATCCGCTATCTGCATCACGGGACAGCTACTACAGGTTCGAAGGTGGTGACACAGCGGTCGTCCTTTACTCTCGCGGGCGTCGCATTCCCGTCGTGCGCGTCCGCGTAACGCCGAGGAGCGATGCGAGAGGCAATGCGATCCTCTTCTTCGGCGATCTGTACCTCGATGCCGACAGAAAGCAGATGGTCAGGATGCGCGGCCGGCTGGTCGAGCTGCGTAACGGGCGACAGACGCTGTCGTCGGGGAGCCGTATTCCCGGAGTGAGCGGCGCTTCATTCGTGGAGCTCGAGAATGTCGAGGTCGACGGTCAATTCTGGCTTCCCGCATACCAGCGCACCGAGCTCCAGGCGCGCATCGCACTGTTTGGCGATTTTCGGGCGATCGTCCGCATCGTCTCTCGATTTCGCGATTATCACGTGAACGACTCTTCGTGGACGACTGGCGCAGAAGCTCCGCCCGGCGCCGATCATTATCTCTCGTTCGCGACGTCCGACAGCCTTACTCGGTTCAACAGCTGGCGGCGGCCGCTCGGTGCCGCTAGCAGCGACGCACAGTATGCAGATTTCGACGACGTCGCCCCGGAAACATGGCGCACGGTGGGATCAGCGAAGATTCGCTTGCAGCCGCGCGCGTTGAGTGACGTGTTCAGGTTCAATCGCGTAGAGGGATTCTTCACCGGGCTCGCGGCGGAACACGACTTCCGCAACGCGGCGCCTGGTCTTTCGATTCGCGGGTCACTCGGATGGGCGTGGTCGGAGAAGACGGCGCGTGGGACGATCGGCGTGCAACGGGCGCGCGGCCGGACGACCATTGGTGCGAGACTGGAGCGATCGCTCATCAGCACGAATGACTTTCAGCTGCCACTCTCGGGCGGAGCAACGGTTCCGGCGCTTCTTGGAAGTATCGATGACTTCGACTACCTCGACCGCAAGAGCGCTACGGCTTTCGCAGCGCGGAAGATGGGAGCTCAGCGTCGGTCGCTGGTGCGGCTCGAGATCGGACCAGCCTCGGACAACGCCGTCGAGCAACACGTCTCGCGAGGACTTTACGTGCAGGGCACAGGCTTTCGTCCCAATCGCGGAATTCGTGCGGGAGATTATTTCAGGACCGTCGCGGCGATCGAGCTCGATCCACAGGTGAGTGGAATGTTCGTCGATCGCGGCGTAGGTGCGACACTCCAATACGAGCGAGCGGACGGGGATCTGCACTGGCAGCGACTGGAACTGCGCAGCGCGGCGCGCCGAGAGCTCGGGCCATTTCAGCTTTACGCGCGAGGTAACGCGGGTACGCTCATCGGCGCACCCGCACCACAGGTGATGTTCGAGATCGGACGAAGCGAGGGGCTGACTGCCTACGATTACAAGGAGTTCGCCGGTGATCGCGCGGCGATGGGAGATGCCGTGCTCGGCTACACATTTCCATTCCTGCGCGCGCCGATCAGACTTCCCGATGAGCTGATCGCGCCCGGTCTTGCGCCCGGTGTAGCTGTTGGAATTCACGCTGCATGGACAGAGCTGTCGAGCGTCGCCGCGCAACGTGCACTGCTTGAGCTCGGAACCACGACTGATACGAGCACCGGCGCAACGATTCCGTTATCGAGGCCCACCGACGGCGTGCGCGCATCGGTCGAGGCGCTGGTGACGTTCTTCAGCGGCGCACTGGGTATTGGAGTGGCGCGGCCAATCGATCGGCCCGGTGCGTGGAAGATCACCGGACGGATCGGGCAGGGTTTCTAGGGCTTAACTGCGACTGAAACTGCGCTGCTGACAGCTCGCCGCTCGCCCTGCTCAGTTTGCGGTTCTTTCGAAGCCTTTATCGTGTGTCGGGATTATCTCCGGGCAATGGCTCGTACTCCGCGCCCCCGCTTCCTGCAGAGCCGAACTTCGGCGCGATGATCGGGCCTGTTTTCGTGAATGGCGGCTCATCGGCGCGCGAAGCGCGGTCCGCTACCACAGTATCGCGCCGATATGTCTCCGGATTCTGATCGAACTCCCGCTTGCATTCGATCGAGCAGAAAAAGTACTCCTGCCCCTCGTAGGTGGTGCGTGCGACGGCTGTCTGCGGATCGATCGCCATTCCACAGACTGGATCAATGACTGACTGCATGGAGCCTCCCTGATGCAGAAGAATATCCGCAAGGCATGCGCCAGCGACGACCGATGTCTGCCGATGCATGAATTGATGCCTGAATTGACGGGCGTTCTCGGTCTCACGTACATTCGACGGACATTCGAGAGGTGTCTCCGCCGTGGAGACTTGGCGGGCGAAGCTGTCGGCAGGTGACGCTGAAGGCGCGTGGGATGATTTCATCGCGCGCTATCGCAGGTTGATCCTGGCGACAATCCGGCGCACCCTCGGCGACGATGACGACGTCGCCGATGTGCTCGCAGAAGTCTGCGCCAGCCTTTCGGCGGACGATCTCGGCCGGCTGCAGCGTCATACCGAATCCGGAACGGCGCGGTTCTCCACCCGGCTGGTGACGGTCGTTCATCACAAGACGATCGACTGGGTGCGACAGCGAGAGGGCCGTCACCGTGTCCGTCCACCTCCTGGGCTGTCACCGCTGCAACAACTGATCTTTCGACACGTGTTCGACGAGCGCCGATCGCACGTCGAGGCGTACGAGCTGATCCGCCAGCAATCGAATTCCGATATCGCTTTCAGGGAGTTCGTGAGAGAGGTGGCGCAGACTTACCGAACTGTCGAGCGAGTACGTGGCAAGGCGGCGACACACTATTTCGCCGGGCCGCCGATTGGCAGCGAACAGACCGAGACAACGGTTGAAGAAGCCTTGATTGCAGCTGAGACCGGCAGCCGTCTTGCGACTGCGCTCGAGATTCTCCCTGCTGATGACCGCCTCGCCGTCCAGCTCTTCGTAATCGATGAGCTATCTGCCGAGCGTGTCGCGCGTGTAGTTGGGTGGCCAAACGCGAAGTCGGTCTACAATCGCGTTTATCGCGCACTTGCAGTGCTGCGAACAGAGCTCGAGCGCCGCGGCGTCGAATCGACGGACCGCTAGCGAGAGGAGATCGCCGCGGTCGTCTCTCAACTTGCTGTTTCCCCTTGCGCTACTCCTGTCGGACCAGTGTCACAGCTTCACGCTCCCAGGGCCGGTTCTCATACTTGATAGCTGAGTTCAGTCCCCACCAAACCGGCACATTGAGCCCGAGATCCAGGTACCGGTGAAACCAGGCACCACGGGGTATTCGAGTCATCAGCCAGCTCTCGGCCGGCTCCGCCCAGGCAATGAACGAAAAATCATATTGAATCGCGTGAACGAGCTCGTGGGCGAGGACGGCCTCTCCATTTACCGGAAATGCAGTCACTTCGTATAGCCCGGCTTTCGACCGCAGGACGCCAGCTGACTGAGAGCCGCGATAACCAACGTTGGCGTTGGGCTTGATTGCAAAAACGATTGCTCCCGCAAGCAGACTCTCCTCGACACTGAAGCTGACGTCATGGTCTGTCGCCGCCTGGATTGTCAGAAGTGTCGCCGCGAGATCCAGTTTAGGCCGTACTTGCCGATGTGGAGGAGCGTCGAGGTAAAGCCGAATCGGCCCCACCGGGAACACGAGCCGGTCGTAAGCTCCGCGGCCGAACGCGACATTTGCTATCGCTGAGCTTCCTACGGCGGCGAGCTCTCGGCCGGCCCACCCAGCCAGCGGCTGATTCGTTGCCACGATGCGCTTCCCGATGTAGACCGTGCCTCCACCGAGCGCGCCTCCGGAAAACCCTTCCCAGAACGATCCGCCCGCGAGCGCGCGTGTCGCGCCCGCTGTCAGCCCTCCGAGGGCGACGTTCACCCCCAACACCAGAAGCTCGTTCGCCGGCTTCAACTCGGGTTGGGTATGATCCTGTCCGCTGGAGGCCGCTGCCAGCAACGGGAAAACAGCGGCCAACTGTGAGAATCTTCTGCGGAGCAGAGAGGTGGGACGCACGAAGCTATCCTGGGGTAGCGTCACTGAGCTTCACGGACAAGGTCGGTCGAATTGCTCAGCATGAGGCGACGAATGGACGGCGCCGCAGCTGAGCTTGGCACCTTCTGACCGGCCAGCGACACATCCCCCGTCTACTGCGATCCTCCCTTCAGATATTTGTCCAGGAACGTGATGACCGCTGTGTAACCCCTGATCTGATTTGCCTTCTTCACGAAACCGTGACCTTCGTCCGGGAACACGATGTACTCCACCGGGACGCCGTTCTTCTGTGCCGCAGCGACGATCTCGTCGGATTCCACCTTGAGAACTCGCGGATCGTTCGCTCCCTGCAGGACCATGAGGGGTGCCTTGATCTTGTCGGCGTTGAAGAGTGGAGATATGCGGTGCAGCCGGATGCTGTCCGTCTTCGGATCACCCATCTCCACGTACAGTGCCGCACGGAACGACTCCCACCAAGGAGGAATACTCGTCAGTGTCCGTATCCAGTTCGAGATGCCGAACATATCAACTCCCACCTTGAACGCATCCGGCTGAAGCGTCAGGGCGGCGAGCGTCATGTATCCGCCATAGCTGCCGCCGAGTATGCCGATCCGCTGCGGATCGACCACACCTGTCGCGACCAGCATGCCTTTGCTGGCGACAACGTCGCCCAGGTCAGCTTCGCCGTGCTTGCGGTCGTCCATCTTGAAAAACGTTTTTCCATACCCGGAGCTGCCGCGATTGTTGATGTCGAAGACGACGTACCCGTGGTTGACGAGCGCCTGCGTGAGGGCGGAGTAGCCGACCTGTGCCTGACCACCCGGTCCTCCGTGTACCAACACAAGAGCCGGCGCCTTGTTCTGTGTGGACGCCTGATGCGGCAGATACAACAGACCCGGCACTTGGATCCCATCGTACGATTTGAATCGCGTTACGCGCGGAACTACCAGGTCCTCCCGATGGATCTTCGGATTGAGAGCGTTCGTAAGACGTCTCGGCGGGCTGCGGATGGCTGCGGCGTAAAGGTCGTTTGGCGTGCTCCCGTCGGTGGCGTAAAAAGCGAATGCCGCATCATTGTCGGAGAGACTGACCCCTTTGACGAGACCTGTCGGCATGCCGGCGAGAATAACGGGCTTGAGTGTTGCGGCGTCCAGCAAGCGGGCAACGGAGCGAGAATCCTCGTTGACATAAACCGTCAGATACCGGCCGCCCTTCGAGTAATCAGCGCCCAGAACATCCCAGCTTTGCGCATATGCGACTGATTTTGCGCCGGACGCAATTTCATACGCGCGAAGCGAGGCGAACTCGCCGCCGTCGTCGGACACGTAGAGCAGCTTCGAGCCGTCCGGCAAGAAATCGGCGGGGAGATTGTTGACCTCGCCCGTGTGCGCGGTGATGATCCGGGTGGTGTTCGCACGCAGATCGTGAAGATGGATGTCCGAGTCCGTGCTGGTCTTCGACTTTGAAAGCGCGAGGTACCGCTTGTCGCGGGAGACCGGTCCCAAGTCGAAGCCATCGGTGTTCTTGTAAAGCAGAGTGCGCCGATAGCCGTCGAGCGTGATCTCGTACAGATCGAAGAAGCGCTCATCGCGCTCGTTCGTGGAAATGAAGAAGGACTTGTCGTCTCCCGCCCATCCCTGGAAGCTCGCCTTGAGCTTCGGACCGGGCGTCAGGTCCTGCGTCGTTCCGTCGGGATTGCGAACGTAAATATGAGTGAGCTCGTTTCCGCCTTCATCGCTCGAGTACAGCACGCGCTCGCCGGCCGGAAAATACGAGATAGCTCGGATCGAGTTTGTCGTCGACTGGGTGAGTGGCGTCGGCATCCCGCCGCCCGCGGGGATGGTGTATGCGTTCCATATCCCGCTGATGTTGGTTGATACCAGAATGTTCCTTGCATCCGGCGACCACGATGCACCGGCAAACGATGCGTTGGCGTAGAAGTCCTCCATCGTGTACTGCGTGGGTGATGAAGACGACTGCGCAGGAACCTCGGAGGTGGACTGGGAAACCGTGGCCGGAGCACATGCAACCAAGACGGTTAGCGTGGCGATCGCAAATGACCGCGAGAGCATGATGGGCATGATGTTTTTCTCGATTGTCTGATCAGGCAATCATACTGCGACCACCAGCGCAGCCGCCAGAAACCGGCAATCCAGTTGCCGTTGGAGCGGAGCGGCATCGGATCGGGTGAGCGAGAGTCAGAGCAAAACGCCCGCAGTTGTCCGTAGGACAGCCTGACCGCGGCGAAGTCGCACCGCATCACAAGTTCAATTGACATGCAGCTGGTGCGGGCTGATCGCTGCGTGTCGCCAGGAGACCAGCCATGCGTACCACCTTCCTGTCCCGCCGAAGACTTTTACAGTTAGCCGTCATTGTCCCGTTCTTCGTAGCTGCCTGCAACGATTCCGTCGCACCGCCTAAGCCGGCGACGATTGAAGTGAACTCCGCAGTGGATACAGAAGTATTCCTGGGAGCATCTCTCTCGAGTTATCCCGTAGTGTTGGTGCGAGACCAGAATGGCGCCCCAATCGCAGGGGTCACGGTGACGTTCACGGTGACAACCGGCGGCGGATCAGTTGCAAACAACACGACAACGTCGGGCCCGGATGGGACAGCGACAGCGGGTTCATGGACCCTCGGCCCGGCTCCCGGCACCAACACTCTCGTAGCGACCGTAGCTGGAGTGGGATCGGTGGTGTTCAAAGTCGAGGCCCTTGTCGTTCCGGTTGGAAGATTCGACCTCGCGACAATCGATGGGCAGCCGCTCCCGACCACGTATGTCTATGGCCCGATCTGGATCTCCGGGAGTTTCACACTCTATTCGAGCGGCACTTTTACCGAATCATGGGAATGGCGCCGGTCCGATCAAGGAGAAGTGCTCCAGTCGGAACGCTCGGGAAAATTCTCCTCGCGTGACAGGGTCCTGTTCTTCTACTCGGGATCGACGCTCTGGGCCGACGGAAAGATTGTGGGAGATACACTGACGGTACGTGTCTACGAATCCGATGACGGATTTGGAGGCGGACCCACCTACGTATTCGTCAAGGCAAACTTGCCCTGACCTGATCACTTGCATGAACCCGGGAGATAGCATGTTGCCAAGGAAAGAGGTGCGCTCGCGATTCTACCGAGTGCAGGCCGCCATTCGTAACGGGTTGGGGCGGCATGGCATCGACTCGCCTAACCGATAGTCAGAGCAAATCGCCCGACGTTGTCCGTAGCACAGCCTGAGCGCGGCGAAGTTGCACCGCATCACAAGTTCAATTGAATCTACGTATCCGTAAGGGCAGACTTGCCGTGACCTGGCGTGCGAGCTCAAGGACATAGAACCGGTGCCAAGGCAATTCACGTTTCGTCTGCAGGCTGATCTCGGACCCGAGGCATTATGAACAGGATCATCAGCACATCCCTGATCATCTCACTCGCTCTCGGCGCTTTAGCATGTTCCGAGGGGGCACCGACTGATCCGGACAAGACAACCATTGTGGCAGAGCCGGCTGGCATGGTGATCTCAAACGTGCAGTCGAGCGCCACAACTGCAGGTGTTGCGGGTGCACGCGGCTCCGCAGCTACATCAAACGAAACCGGCATTGCCTACGTGTCCGCCGCACCACAGACCTTCCCTGATGCCGTCGATGTGCGGATTCGCAACCGGACAACGGGTGGTGCACCGGTGCTGACTAAGGTGATCGACGGTGGGTTTGATCCGGTCCAGATTCAAGCCCGGCCGGGGGACGCGTTGGAGATCACGCTTTGGACGGCCGGCGGTACAACGAAGCTGATGGCCGTATCGGTTCCCGTGCGGCGCGCACCTGCGGTCGTGCGTTCCAATCCGGCAAAACATCGCGTCGATGCCGCGCTGACCGCAAATGTAGGCGTCATTTTCAGCGAGCCGATCGACCCGAAGACACTCAGCTCGATGTCATTGCATCTTCTGCATGATGGTAATCCTGTGAGTGGCACGGTCAGATTGTCGGACAATGCCTGGACGGCGGAGTTCGTCCCGGACAAGCCGCTCGTCCCCATACCAGACGCCAACGACCCTTCACGGTCCGTTTCATTCCAGCGAGGCGCCTCCACTGATGGTAATGGAAGGTACGCGATAAAGGGGTTCCCGAATGGCGTTTTCAGCATAGTCGCCGGCGACGACGGGTACGGTAGGTTTGGCTTGCGGTACGATCAGCCGTGCGCAGTTGAAATCGAGCTGGTGGCACCAACCGCGACGGCCGACGTCGAGCTCTTCTCCGTGGACAGCCCGATGCCGGATGCGATAAGGTCGCCTCCTTTACTTACGGGAATCGTCTTTGAGCAAGCCGAGAACGGCAGACGGCCTCTTGCCGGCGCCAAGATATTTCTCGAGACGTCTTGGGGTGGAGCCGAAGCGCGCACGACAACAGACGAGAACGGGCGCTATGCGCTGTGCCGGGTTCCATACGGCGCGCTTTACGCGCAGAAGCTCGGCTATGAGCCCAACAACGGTGAGCCCTACTTTGTCGGGCTTGTGAACCTTGCGGGGCTCACGGAAAAACAGCTGGACATCGAAATGAAGCGTTCGCAGTAACGGTCGCCGACCGCGAGAGAGCGGCAAAAAACTCGTCGCTCTGACCTCATGATTTTCTGAGCAAACTGATCGGGGTTGTCCGTCTGACAGACTGAACGCAACAGGTGGAATTCTCAACCGAGAGGCGATGGCGTGAGCGATAACGATCCAACGGAGGAGGTTCGCAAGATCATGCACGAGCTTCGCTCAGCCGCTGCAGCACCTGGAGCCGCATCGATTGCTCATTTGGACGACGATGCGATTGCGACTATCGTCAATGGCATCGAGCCGAACACGCATCGCGACGCCATCGCTCATTTGAGTGAGTGCGGTGAATGTCGTGAGCGTCTGACGGCAATCTCGAATCTCCTCGACGATTCCTCGATCACCGCAGAGGTGGAGCGTCTCGATTCGCCGGCGCAACGAATTGCGGCTCGCCGGTGGTCCCCAGCGCGCTGGGGCGCCGTGGCGACACTGGCTGCAGCGGCGGCACTAGCGATCGTTTTCGTCGGACCCGACAAGCTCAACGTGCGCGCCGGCAGATCGGTGGTCTCATCCGAAATGCGGCGCGAAGGAACGGTTACCACAACTGCGCCGCCACGCATTCTGTCGCCGGCCGCGATTGAGGCGAGCGATTCGCTCCGGTGGACGAGTGTGCCGGGCGCCGACCTGTATCGCGTTCAGGTCTGGGACCGCGAAGGCAACGTCGTGCTCGCACAGGACACCCGCGACACCACGCTTGCGTTGCCGCCGCAAATGAACCGCGCCGGCGGGTCGTATCTGTGGGAAGTCAAAGCCAGAACTGGCTGGGACCGCTGGGTCTCGTCGGATTTTTTGGAGCTCACGATTCGCGTCCCTTCGGTTCGCTGATCGAGGAGAATGATCAACATGAACAGGAGGATCACCGCGTCCTCGATCATTACCCTCACCATCAGCGCCGCGGCGTGCTCAGACAGGAATCTGGCCGGTCCCGACACCACACCCACTGCCGTCCCCGCGACCGTTACGGTCTCGATGGACCAGTCCCGGTCTGCGACTCTTCTTGAGGGAGACACGATCACCGCGACCGCATTCGTGAGAGATGCCGCCGGAAACGCCGTGACCAGCGGGTTAATCGTGTGGTATGCCCCGAGCGGAGCGGCAATCACTCCAACAGGTTCGAGAACCGCGCTCATCGCGATTGCCTACACGGGTACTGCCACGTTTGTTGCGACGATAGCCGGCGCGCGTGGAACTTTCGACGTCACGGCGCGCCGGAAGCTCGAGCAAGCATTTATTTGGACCAGCGGATCCGGCATGAGTGCAATACTGGTACCGACCGGGATCGTCTCGATGATTCCAAGCGGGATAAATGATCCCGGGGAGGTAGCAGGAACCATGACTACCAAGGAGAGCGGGCCAAACTGGCCTCACGCCTTTATCTGGTCGGCGTCGAAGGGACTCCGGGACCTCGGAACATTTGCGGGGACGTCAGGCCCATTCTACGCTATCGCGACGGCGATCAATGAACAGGGACAGGTCATCGGCTATAGTGGGACGGCCGGCACTCCTAGTCGTGCATTTCGTTGGACCGAGGAATCGGGAATGATCTACCTCTCGCAGGAGCCGGTCTCGTCTGTGTACGGGATCAACGCGAACGGTTACATCGTGGGCGAGCGCGCTAATGGTCCCTTCCGGTGGACCCCAGCCTCGGGATTCGAGAGTCTCGCATTTGACACGGTCAAGTACCAGGGAGCGATACCCAGGGCCATCAACGACGCGGGACAGATAGTCGGCTGGCTGGTCATCGACTACGAGAACGACGTCACAGCTGGAATCCTTTGGAATCCGGACGGTGAACAGCTGGCGATTCCCGGGCCCGACATTCCAATCGCAATCAACAACCGCGGGCAGGTTGCCGGCGGCGTTTACGGTAGCGCGTTTCGCTGGACTCGCGCTGATGGCAGGACACCGTTCCCCATCAGCGGCGGTGTAAGCAGAGCTGCCGGCATCAATGACGCGGGCGACATAGTCGGCCAAATGTGTCGTTCATTCACCGAGTGCAGATACATGCGGGGATTTCTCTGGGCCCAATCCGGACCTGTCACAGATCTGGGACTCCTGCCAGGCACGTTGGAAACGGTTGCGACAGGGATCAACAACACCGGACAAGTTGTCGGCTACAGTCGTTAGGGGACACAAATTCGCGTCCGTT
>WNFV01013036.1_pt1 | contig 10905 bp, 8 predicted proteins | sample 5400101 | NCBI WGS metagenome assembly WNFV01 (sample SAMN13153361, study PRJNA577476) | soil metagenome | isolation source: 115 cm soil or saprolite under grassland replicate 1 | place: USA:California | collected 2016-06-15
CCCCGACCACGTGACCATCGCTCGGTTCCGCGTGCGGCACCAGCAGGCCCTGGCCGGGTTCCTGGTCGCCTCGCTGCGGCTGTGCGCCGCCGCCGGGATGATCAAGCTCGGCATCGTCGCGTTGGACGGGACCAAGGTGGCCGCCAATGCCGCCACCACCGCCAGCCACACCCTGGACAAGATCGAGCGTGAGGTCGCCGAGATCCTGCGGCAGGCCGCCGAGGCCGACCAGCGCGAGGACCACGAGCACGACCAGGCCCGCGGGGACGAGCTGCCCGCCGAGCTGGCCAGCAAGGCCGGTCGGCTGGCGCGGCTGCGCCAAGCCAAGGCCCTGCTGGAGGCCGAGGCGGCCGAGCGGCAACGCCGCTACCAGCAGCGGGTCGCCGCGCTGGCGGCCGCGGCCCGGGCCAAGGGCAGACAGCCTCGGGCGCACATCAGGCCGCGGCGCCGTGACGAGGCATCCAACCCCAAGGTGACCGCCAACGTCACCGACCCAGACAGCCGCCTCCTGCACACCCGCCGCGGCAGCATCCAGGGCTACAACGCCCAGGCGGTCACTACCTTGGAGCAGGTGATCGTGGCCGCCGAGCTGACCCAGCAGGCCAACGACCTGCAGCAGCTCGACCCGATGCTGGCGGCCACCACCGCGACGCTTGGCGCCGCTGGCATTCCCCAGCGGCCTGGGAGGCTGCTGGCCGACTGCGGCTACTGGTCGATCGCCAACCTGACTCAGATCCCGGACGCGCCGGAGCTGCTGATCCCACCGGCCAGGCACGGCCGGCAGGGCAAGCCCCGCAAGGACGGCAAGCCGACAGAGTCCCGAAGCGATGGGCTGCGCGCCGCCATGAACGCGAAGCTGGCCAGCGACGACGGGAAGGCCTGCTACGCCAAGCGCAAGCAGACCATCGAGCCGGTGTTCGGCCAGCTCAAGGAGCAGCAGGGCGGGCGGCGGTTCCTGCGCCGAGGGCTGGCCGCCTGCGAGGCCGAGTGGAAGCTGCTGTGCGGCACCCACAACCTGCTCAAGCTGTGGCGGCACCAGGCCACCCGAGGATCGGCCAGCCCGGCGACCACCTGATCCGCGACCCAGGGCGAGATGCAGCAAGCGCGGCGAGCATCGTCCACCCGGCGGGCGCGGCCCCGCGGCGCTCCCCAGGCCCGAAGGCTGCTGACGACCTGCTCACGCCGCCTTTGGGCAACAGGCTCTAAGCGGTCAACGGCAGCTTGCGGGTGGCACGCGTATGGACCCCGCTGGGCGGCGATCCGTAACAACGGGCTGGCATCCGCCGTTCTTGTGAGGGTGGTGCAACCGAGGTGCCTCCCCCGAACCTCGTGTTGCTCCCTCGCCGCAGTGGCCATCGACACTTGCCGGCGATGCCTCGGGCGCTGGCCCAAGCCATGGGGATGGGCGGCCAGCCCCGAGGCGCCCAATCGCAACGCGTCGCACGACAGCCACGCAGGGATCGCGTGGTGTTCTCCAGGGCTAGTAGGCGGGCGGCCCCCGCCGGGGGGGCCAAGCGGGAGACCGCCCGCGCCTCGCACGCCCTCAGATATGGCGTTTGGAGCAAGAACGCCGCAAGTTGCTCATAGGTTACACTCCCGCATAGACCACTGGCGGCCCGTGGGAGGGTTGCCGCTAAGCTTGTGATTTAACCCGGCGAGGGTGTTTGCGCTGGTCAGGTTGCCTGTGGCCGTCGGGTGGGTCAGGCTGCGCGGCCATGCCGATGCCAACTTCCCCCCTTGCGCGGCTCGGCGCGTTCCGGACCGAGCTGCACGCCTGCTTCACCCGCCGCGCTGATGCGCTGTTCGAGTTGGGCGACGCGCTGCTGTGCGCCCAGGCGTTCTCGGCGCTGCCGCACCTGAGTCTGGAACCGGTCTGTCGGCGCGGCTGGGGCAGCGTCTACGACGCGCTGGCCAGTGGTCGCGTCGAGGTCGAGCGGCTGCGTGACCTGCTGGTCAGCAGCCTGCCCGACGCCGACCCGCTGGTGTTTGCGGTGGATGTGACCACCTGGCCGCGCTGCGATGCCGAATGCTCGCCTGCGCGCGGCTACTACTACCACCCCTCGCGCCACTCGGCCGGCCAGCCGATCATCGCCGGCTGGGCCTACCAGTGGTCTGCCAGCTCAGCTTCGACCGGGACTCCTGGACCGCCCCGGTGGACGCGACGCGGCTGCACCCGTTGGACGACACCGACCGGACCGCTGCAGCGCAGATCCGTGCGCTGCTTGAGCGTCTACCGGCCGGGGTGGTGCCGCTGTTTGTGTTCGATGCCGGCTACGACTCCGCCCAGCTCACCCCAGCTCACCCTCGACCTCGCCGACCTGCCCGTGGCGGTGCTGGTGCGGCTACGCGCCGACCGCTGCTTCTACGCCGACCCGCCACCCCCGCCACCAGGCAAGACGGGCCGGCCGCGCCGCCACGGCGCCAAGTTCAACTGCGCCGACCCGACCACGTGGCCGGCCCCGACCGCCACCCTGGTCTGCGAGGACGACCAGTACGGCACCGTGACCGTGGCGGCCTGGAGCGGGCTGCACCCCAAGCAGCAGCGCCACCCCGGCCACAGCACCGGCGGGCCACGGCCGATCGTGCGCGGCACCATCCTCCGCGTCCAAGTCGAACGCGTCCCCGCCTAGACGCGCCCGCCGAAGGTGCTGTGGCTGTGGTGGGCCGCCCCCGGCAGCGTGGATCTCGACCTTGCGTGGCGCGCGTATATTCGCAGGTTCGACCTGGAGCACACCGTCCGGTTCTGTAAGCAGACCCTGGGCTGGACGACGCCGCGGCCGCGCCATCCCGAACAGGCCGACCGGTGAACCTGGCTGGTGCTGGCCGCCCATGCGCAGCTGCGCCTGGCCCGCGCGGTCGTGGAAGATACGCGGCTGCCATGGGAGCGGCCCCGGCCGCCGGGGCGGCTGTCACCAGTGCGGGTCTGCCGCGGGTTACCACGACTTCTGGTACGGCTGGGCTCGCCGGCGGCCACGCCGAAACCCGCAGGGCGCTCTCCAGGCCGGCCCAAGGGCAGCCGCTGTGGGCCCGCCCATGCGGTATCCGGCCATCAAGAAGCCCTCCAAGAAGGCCAGCAAGAAGGCGCCCACACCCACGAAGGCCGCCTGACTGGCAGCGATCAGCCCGCCCGGCCGTCGACACGATCAGCGGCCAACCCGGCATGCCCAAAGGGTTAAATCACAAGCTAAGTGCCTGTTTCTGAACCTTGTTCATGCTGCTTGTATGAGTGCTGGTGCTGGGGTGCGGGCCGGACGGTGCTGGCGTGCGAGCCGGCGGGTCATGACGATGATCATCGCCCAGGTGACCATGGCCTGGTGGTGGTCGGGCAGGCGTTCGTAGTCGCGGACGGTGCGACGGTGCCTGCTGATCCAGGCGAAGGTGCGCTCCACCACCCATCTGCGGGGCAGTACCTGGAAGGCGTGGGCCAGGCGCCTGCGGACGATGTCGACCGCAGGCCCAAGGCGCTCGCCGCCCAGCCGACCAGCCTGCCCGCGTAGGCGGCGTCAGCCCAGACCAGGCGGATGCGACGGTGGGTGGCGCGCAGCCGCCACAACAGCGGCCGGGCGCCATCGCGGTCTTGCACGCTGGCGGCGGTGACCAGCACGACCAGCAGCAGCCCGATGGTGTCGACGGCGAGGTGGCGTTTGCGGCCGGTGACCGGCCTGGCCGGGGAGGTCGACCCGGACCGCCCAGCGGTGCTCCAGCAGCGCGCGCTCCTCGTCGGTCATCGGGTCGGGCATCACGCCTCCTCGCAGCAGACACGACAGGTGACTCTCCACCGTTTGGGCCGATCGGCGGATTGACCGTCCGCTGCTTCCGGAACCACCGCCGTCCGGACGGCAGGTGTCCGGCACACGCGGACAGGCTGGACTCGGTGGCCATGCTGGTATCTGCGGCGGTCGGATCCCTTGGGACGGGTGTCCAGCCGCCGACCGTCCGCGGGTCACCAGCACGGACACTTACACGTCGTTTCGCTCCCTTTAAGGGACTAGAGCCGGTTGAAGCAAACGAGCGCGCAGGCTAGCAGCACGAATGCGAAGAACCGCTCCGAGCCCCGATCCCACCGTATGGCCAGCCGCCGGTAGCAGGCCAACCAGGACAGCGCCCGCTCTACCCGCCAGCGATGCCGCCCCAGCCGAGTGGACGACTCGATGCCACGTCGGGCGATCCGCGCGGTGATCCCGCGACGCCGCAGGTAGGCGCGGTTGGTCGCGCTGTCGTAGCCTTTGTCGGCGTCGAGCTTGTCCGGCCGGGTACGCCGCCGGCCCGAGGGGGTACGGACCGCGGGCACATCGTCCACGACCGCCGGGAGCATGGTCACGTCTGGGATGTTGGCGGCGGTGACCGCCGCGGTCAGCGGCAGCCCGCCGCCGTCGCAGAGCAGGTGGATCTTGCTCCCTGGCTTGCCGCGATCGACGGGATTTGCGCCGACGTGATCCCCCGCGTTTGGCGCGCACGCTGGCCGAGTCCACGCTCGCCCGTGACCAGTCAAGCCGGCCGCGCTCGCCGAGCCGGTCGAGGATGTCGAGGTGGAGTGCCTCGAACACCCCCGCTGTGGCCCACTGGTTCAGCCGCCGCCAGACGGTCGCTGGCGAGCCGCAGTCGAGTTCCTTGGCTGGCAAGAGCCGCCACGGGGTGGAGGTGCGGGCCATGTAGATGATCGCGGCGAAGCAGTTGCGGTCGGGGATGGTCCGCGTCCGGCCGCCCCACCAGGGGCGGGGTGGGGGCGGTAGCAACGGCTGGACGATCGCCCAGAGCTCGTCCGGGACGAGCTGGTCTATGAGAGTTGTCATGGCGTGGGATCATGCCGTACCGCGCCCAAGGGGCAACGACGTCTCCGGGCCTCGTTCGGGATGGCGCCGGTTCCAGGGCAACGGGGAGGCAGGTGGCTTGCGGCATTGCCGGATCGGCTGGTGGTCTCCCTCGTCGTGTTCCTGAGGCGATGGGACACTGGTCCCTTGACGCCGGGACATGGGGCCGCCGATCGTCTCCTCAGGGGCAGCTGAGGCCCCGGGAATGGCGATGCAGCGCACCGAACGCCGGCACGGGCACGGGTCCTGGGCTGCGGGCAGTGCCGCGGTCGTTATCAGCGAGGAGGCCCTGAGCCGGACCTAACGTGGCAGCCGCGGGAGGGTCAGAGGTCGATCTGATGAAGCGCCGCACGGCAGCTCGCTTGGCTTGGGGGATGTGGGGGCTGTCGCTGGTGCTGGCCGCCATGACCTGGCTGCTGCTGTGGTGGAACCGGTCGCAGACCCCGTTGAGTGGTCGGCTGTTCGAGGTGGCGCTGCCGGTGCTGTTTTCGACGCCGGGCGCGGTGATCGTCGCTCGGCGCCCGGCCAACCCCATCGGCTGGATCTTCTGCGCCATCGGCTTGACCCAGGGCGTCACGGGGTTCGCCAACGAGTATGGCCACTATGCGCTGCTGACCAGGCCGGGTTCCCTGCCGGGCGGGGTGCCCGCGCTGATGACCACGGTGGTGTGGGTGGTGCTGTTCGGGCTGGTTCCGCTGCTGGTGTTGCTGTTTCCCGACGGGTCGCTGCCGTCGCGGCGGTGGCGCCCGGTGGTCTGGGTGGTGGCGGCCGCGATCGCCGTGCTGCTGGGCAGCCAGCTGGTGGCTCCCGGGCCGATCGGGAACGAACGCGGCCACCCCGACAACCCGCTCGGCATCCCCGGCGCCCTTCCCCTGCTGGAGTTGTTCTTCCTCAGTGGGCTGCTGGCGCTGCTGGCGGCGACGCTTGCCGGCCTGGTGGGCCTGATCGGTCGGTTCCGCCGGGCCAGGGGCCAGGAGCGCCAGCAGCTCAAGTGGTTCGCCTATGCCGCCGTCGTGCTGGCTGGGTCGCTGGCGTTGTCGTTCACACCCTGGAACAGCTACTGGATCGGGCTTGCCGGCCTGGGGCTGTTCACCACCGGGGTCGCGGTGGCGATCCTGCGGCATCACCTGTACGACATCGACCTGCTCATCAGCCGCACCCTGGTCTACGGGCTGCTGACCGCCCTGGTGGTCGGCCTCTACGTCGCCACGGTCAGCCTGCTCGGGATGGTGTTGCAGCAGCGTGGCGGGCTGCTGGCGTCGCTGGTAGCCACCGGGGTGGTGGCGGTGGTGTTCCAGCCGCTCCGCGAGCGCCTGCAGCGGTGGGTGAACCGTCTGCTGTACGGGGACCGCCAGGATCCCTACAAGGTGCTGGCGGGGCTTGGGCAGCGGCTGGAGGCCACCGCGGCACCCCAGGCCGTCCTCCCAGGGGTGGTGGAGACGATCGCCCAGGCCTTGCGGCTGCCGTATGTGGCGATCGAGCTGGGCCACCGCGACGACCTGGAGCGGGTGGCGGTCTTCGGCCGGGTGGTGGGTGAGCCGCTGGCGGTGCCGTTGGTGTACCGGGCCGAGCCGATCGGCCGGCTGCTGCTGGGACCGCGCGCGCCCGGGGAGCCGTTCTCGCCGGCCGACCGCCGCCTGCTCGCCGACCTGGCGGGGCCGGTCGCCATGGCCGCCTCGGCCGTGCGGCTGACCGGCGACCTGCAGCGTTCCCGCCAGCGGCTGGTCACCGCGCTGGAGGAGGAGCGGCGCCGGCTGCGCCGCGACCTGCACGACGGCCTCGGCCCGGCGCTGGCCGGGGTCACCCTGGAGATCGGCGCGGCTCGCAACCTGCTAGGTCGCGACCCTGCCGCGGCGGATGGGTTGCTGGCCAGGCTGCAGGCCGACACCAAGGCCGCCACCGCCGAGATCCGCCGGGTCGTCTACGGCCTGCGCCCGCCGGCGCTGGACGAGCTCGGCCTGGTCGGGGCGATCCGCGAGGAAGCCGCCGCTTCGCCGCGGCCGAGCACGCCGAGGGCGCGGCGGGGCCGGGGCTGCTGGTCTCGGTGGAGGCGCCCGAGGGCCTGGATGGGCTGCCCGCTGCCGTGGAGGTGGCCGCCTACCGTATCACCCTGGAGGCACTGACCAACGTGGCCAGGCACGCCGACGCCAGCCGCTGCACCATCCAACTCGCCCTCCATGACGGGCTGGAGTTGCAGGTGACCGACGACGGCACCGGCCTGCCGGCCGATTACCGCGCCGGTGTCGGGCTGGCCTCGCTGCGGGAGCGGGCCGCCGAGCTCGGCGGCGTCTGCACGGTCGAGTCCTTGGCCGCCGGCGGCACGGCGGTGCGTGCCCACCTGCCGATCTGGAGGCCGTGAGCATGGACCCGGTCAGCGTGCTCATCGCCGATGACCATCCGGTGTTCCGCCGCGGCCTGCGGACCCTGCTCACCTCGGTCGCCGACCTCGAGGTCGTCGGGGAGGCCGCCACCGGCGCCGAGGTCGTGACCGCCGCCGCGGCCGCCCAGCCCGACGTGATCGTGATGGACCTGCACATGCCCGGGCTGAACGGCATCGAGGCCACCCGGCGGGTGCTGCAGACCAGCCCCCACATCAGCGTGCTGGTGCTCACCATGCTGGACGACGACGCGTCGGTGTTTGCGGCCATGCGGGCCGGCGCACGCGGCTATCTGCTCAAGGACGCCGACCAGGACGAGATCATCCGCGCGATCCGCGCCGTCGGCAGCGGCGAGGCGATCTTCGGCCCTGCCATCGCCATGCGGGTGATCGAGTACTTCGCCGCGTCCCGGCCCAGCCTGCCACCCCAGGCGTTCCCGGAGCTGACCGCAAGGGAGCGGGAGTTGCTGGAGTTGATCGCTCAGGGGCACAGCAACCTGGTGATCGCCGAGCGGCTGGGGTTGCGCCACAAGACGGTGCGCAACCACGTCTCCAACATCTTCAGCAAGCTGCAGGTGGCCGACCGCGCCCAGGCGATCGTGCGGGCCCGGGAAGCCGGCCTCGGCGCGACGGGCTCGCGTCCCGAATAGTTCCCGGCCGATTTCCCGGTCGGGCGGGACACCGCTTCCCATGACCGCGGCAGCACGGCGATGGACCATCCCTGGTAGACGACGTCGTCCCATCTCGGTTTGTTGGTTCGGACCCTCCAGGAGGCGCCAGCCAGCTGCCCGATCGTCCAAGTCAACCCAAACTCAGAGAGAGGACAGTCGATGAAGCGCATCACGGTGCTTGCCTGCGGGGCGCTCCTCGCCATCGCAGCGCTGGTCACCGCACCCGGCGCGGCCCTAGCTGCCGGTGCCACCCACGAGGTGTTCAGCATCGCGGGGGACGTCTCTGTCTGTCCCGACGCGACCTACACCGTCCAGTCCGGCACCATCAAGTCCGTGCTCCAGGAGGTCCAGTCACAGTCCGGCAACCGGATGTTCACCGTGACCGAGACGCCACAGCACGTCGTCATCGTCGACGAACAGGGCGCGACCTACACGATGCGTGGCGCGATCTGGTTCGGCGGCGTCACCATCGACAACACCGGCGCGGAGCTGATCACCGCCACCCACAACCTGGAGGTCATCGCCCGAGGAGGCGGCGTGGCTGACAGTGTCCGTCTGGTCGAGCGCTTCCGTAACGGCGAGCTGATCAGCCACGAGTTCGGCACCTGCCTGCCGTAGCCGCAAGACCCGCAGCCCACCTGCGCCGGAACAGCCACAAGCAACAGCAGCGCACAAGCTCGCTCCTGCTACCGTCACAACTCGGCAAGCGCCGCGGCCCGCGGGGCGACAACCCCGAGGGCCGCGGCACGAGACACTTCAACCGGCTCTAGTCCCCAAAGGGAGCGAAACGGCGTCTTAGGGGCTCCCGCACGAAAGCTACTACAGCAATGCGGTCGCCAATCCCGCCGCCTACAGGCCCGACCGTTCAGCACGCTGTAGTAGCTTTCGTGCGGGAGCCCCTAATAGGACTCTGTCAGGTCGGCGGTTGATGGATATGGTGTGAGGAACCCTCCTCCCGGTCCCAGCACAAGGGAGCAGGCTGTGGGTGGCCTCACACCAGCCGAGCTGGCCACGATCCGTCGACGCCTGGAAGCCTTCGCCGACGACGTCTTCGCGTCGCTGCCACGTGCCGATCAGCGCGCTCGCGGCGAGTGCTACCTGCGCGGGTTGCTGCTGGACGGCCGCCGCAAGTCGATCGAACCGATGGCCCAGCGCCTGGGCGAGGTGCACTACCAGGCGCTGCACCACTTCGTCGCGACCAGCCCATGGGACTGGCGGGCGGTCCGCCGACGGCTGGCCGAGGTGATGACCGCGGCGCTGGAGCCGACCGCGTGGGTGGTGGACGACACCGGCTTTCCCAAGGACGGCACGTGTTCGGTGGGGGTGCAGCGCCAGTACTCGGGCACGCTGGGCAAGACGGCCAACTGCCAGCTGGGCGTGTCGGTCAGCGGTCACCGAGCACGCCTCCTGTCCACTGGACTGGCGGCTGTTCCTCCCAGAGCGCTGGGACGAGGCGGCGATGGCCACTCGGCGCGCCGCCTGTCACCTGCCCGAGGGTGTGCACCATCGGCCCAAGTGGCAGCTGGTGCTGGACATGCTGGATGAGCTCGCCGGCTGGCAGCTTCGCCCGCCGGTGCTGCTGGCCGACTCGGGCTACGGGGAGGTCGGCGAGCTCCGCGGCGGGCTGGACGCCCGGCAGACTCCCTACGTGGTGGAGGTCCGGGCCGACACCTCGGCCTACTCGGAGCAGGTGCGCCCGACCATGCCGCCGTATGCGGGGCGTGGCCGACGTCCCCGGCCGCGCTACCGCGACCAGCCATGCTCGCTGGCCCACCTCGCCCTGGCTGCGGGGCAGCAGGCTTGCGTGGACCTGATCTGGCGGCGTGGCAGCAAGGGGCTGCAACGCGGCCGGTTCCTGGCGCTGCGGGTGCGGCCGGCCGGGGTCACCCCACGCCGGCTGGCACGCCAGCACGGCGGCGAGCTGCCGGTGCGCTGGCTGCTGGTCGAATGGCCGCGCGGGAAGCCCGAGCCGACCAAGTACTGGCTGTCCAACCTGCCTGAGGCCACCCCGCTGGTGGACCTGGTCGGTCTGGCCAGGTTGCGGTGGCGAGTGGAGCAGGACTATCGCGAACTCAAAGGCGCGCTCGGGCTGGACCATTTCGAAGGGCGCGGCTTCCCGGGCTGGCACCACCACGTCACGCTGGTCTCGGTCGCGCACGGCTTCCTCACCCTTGAGCGGCTGCGACACCCAAAACCGGCGGCGTCGGCCTGACCCTGTGGCAGCTGCTGGGTGAGCTGCAGGTCCTGCTTGCCTGTTGGGCCGGCGCCTGTCCGGTGTGCAAGCGTCCCGCACCACGGTGGCTGCGCCGAACGGGACGACCACGAGCCCCGACCTGACAGAGTCCTACTAAGTGGTCCCTGCGGTAGCCACCGCGGACATGGCAACTCATGCGGCGCTCAGCCGGACACGCCCCCGAACCACTGCTACCGCAGGCCACGGCCGCGGCCAAGCGAGGTGGAACTAGTCGGTGTCCGGTCGGCATGACCACCTGGCGGCCTCGTGGGGAACAGGAGCGGTCGTGCCGCAGACACTGCCGGACACTTCCGCTGCGGCCGTCCGGCATGCCGTCCAGCTCCGGACACCCTGGACGGACTGCCGCATCCGGCGTCCGCCCGGCGGGTGCGGTAGCTACGGAAACTGGTCGTCGGGCTGGCGGCCGCTGGTGGGATGCAGCCAGCGCCGGTGAGCGCGAGCCAGCCGCGCGGTTAGGCGACCGCGGAGCTGGCCGCGGACGTAGGTCATGGCCGGCCGGGTGAGCGAGCGGGCCTCCTCGAAGCCGAGGTCGTCGAGCTGCAGCCCGGTTGCCTCGCCGTCCTGCCAGCAGCCGACGACCGCTCGGGCGACCTGCTCGGGGTCGACGCCGACCGCTATCCAGGTGTCTTGGGGCCAGGCGCGCAGCTCCACCATGAGATCGGCCACAAACACCAGCTCACCGGGCTCCCGCTCTGGGTGGCCGGTGAGCAGCTCGTACACCAGGCTCCCGTCCGGCTGGGGAACCCGAGGGTGCAGCAGCGCGGCCAGGGCGACGACCAGGACGGTGCCGGC
>WNFV01037441.1_pt1 | contig 10905 bp, 9 predicted proteins | sample 5400101 | NCBI WGS metagenome assembly WNFV01 (sample SAMN13153361, study PRJNA577476) | soil metagenome | isolation source: 115 cm soil or saprolite under grassland replicate 1 | place: USA:California | collected 2016-06-15
TCCGGGTCGGATGCCTTGTAGGTCTGCACGGCCTGGAGCATGCCGGGAAGCGGAGGAACGTCGCGATCTCGCGCCGTCTCGACCTTCGCCGGCAGCAGGCTGGCACAGCCGGCCGAGATGGCCAGGAGGAGCGTCCAGGACATCGCTTGCAGAAGGGACGCTGTACTCATGGCGTGATCACCTCGTCTGGCTCGGTCCTCGCCTTCTGCCGAGCATAGTGACCGGCCCCCGCCGAGACAAGGGCGATGAAGCTACTCGATGTTCTTGTGCCCACGGGATCCGGCGGGCACAAGCCCGACTACCGCCGATCGAGGCCACTCCCCCGTGCCGTCCTCGGCGTGTTAGGGTGGGCCCTGATCGAGTCCCAAGAACGCCCGCCAGAGAGGCACGTGGCATGAACGAATCGCTCGTCACTCGCCGTCGCGCGCTCCAGACCGGCCTCGTCGGCCTCGGCGCCTCGGTCCTCCTCGGCCCGTCGGCCGGCCCGGCGTTGGCCCAGGGCAAGGAGCCGTTCCGCTTCGGTGTGGCGCTACCGCTGACGGGCAGCGCGGCGCCCTTCGGGCAGGACCAGGTGCAGGGCCTCGAATGGGCGGTTGCCGACATCAACGCCCAGGGCGGCGCGGGTGGGCGCAAGCTCCAGCCGGTGATCATCGACACGCAGGCCAATCCCCAGATTGCCGTCAACGTGGTGACCCGGCTGCTGAGCGTCGAGCGCACCGAGCTGCTGATCACGGCCTGGAGCGCGGTCACGGCCGCCGTCTCGCCGATCGTCAACCGCAACGAGGTGCTGGCGCTCATCATCGGCGCCAACTCTCCGCGCATCGCCAGCATGGGCGATTACGTCTACACGACCTATCCGCTGGCCGACGTGGACGTGGCGCTGCTCGCCAAGTTCGCCCTCCACGAGATCAAGCGCAAGACCGCCGCCGTCATCCACATCAACGACGAGAGTGGCGTCTACGGCGCGCGCGTCTTCCGCGACCACTTCGAGAAGATGGGCGGCAAGATCGTCGCCTTCGAGTCCTACGAGCCGAACGCCACCGACTACACCGGGGCGATCCTGAAGCTCCGCGCGGCGAACCCCGAGGTCGTGCACCTGCAGGGCAACGCGGGCGATTCCCCGCAGGCCGTGGCCCAGCTTCGCCAGCTCGGCCTCAAGGTCCCCATCACCTCCTACACGGCCGCCTACAACCCGCAGCTGGTGGCGAAGATCGGCAGCCAGGCCGACGGCCTGATCGTCGCCTCGCTCGCGCCGGGCAAGGGCGACAGCCCCGCGGTCGCGAAGTACGTCGAGCGCTGGGTCAAGGAAAAGGGGCGCGAGCCCAACAACATCCCCGTCACCCAGTACGTCCACGACGGGACCTACATCGTCAAGGCGCTGGTCGAGCACCTGGACCGGCAGGGCAAGCCGCTGACCGGCAAGAACCTGCGTGCGGCGATGCTGGAGGTGCGGACCTTCGACCTCCCGCTCACGGGCAAGGTGACGATCAACGACAACCACACGGTGGTCAAGCCCGTGTACCTGCTCGAGGTCAAGGGCGGGAAGTTCACCCCGCTCAAGCTCTACGAGTAAACCGGCGGGGCAAGGACGAGTCGATGTACGACTCGACGATCCTCGCGCAGATCCTCTGGACCAGCACCGCATCCGCGGGCTTCCAGATCCTGTTCACGATCGCGTTCGCGCTCGTGCTCAAGGTGAACAAGATCTGGAACTTCACCCAGCCCGCGCTGATGGGGATCGCGTTCTACGCGATGTACGTGGTCGTCAATCCGCTCGACGGCCCGGTGCTCGCCGGGGTGGCGCTCGCGCTCGTGTCGACGGGGGCGGCCGCGTACGGGATCGAGCGGCTCGCCTTCGCCACGCTCCGGGAGCGCAGCTCGGGCCCGATCGCGTTCTTCATCTTCACGCTCGTCTTCGCCCAGTTCGCGATCTACGTGCTCACGCTGGTCTTCACCACCGAGCCGCGCTTCATGCTGAAGAGCATGATCTGGCCGATGCGGCTGGTCGCCGGCGTCGTGGTGAGTGACTGGGACCTCCTGGCGATCGCGATCCCCGCCGTGCTGGCCGCCGCCCTCTACCTGTTCCTCCGCTTCGCCCGGCCCGGGCAATTCATGATCGCGGTGGCCGACAACGCCGATCTGGCCGAGATCTACGGCATCGACAAGCAGGCCGCCTTCCGCCTGGCGATGGTGATCGCCGCGATCCTCATCACCGCCGCGATGTACCTCTTCGGTGCCCGCCTCGCGCTCTTTCCGGAGCTGACGCTGCACGTCATGATCTTCGCCGTGGCCGCCACCATCCTGGGCGGCATCGGCAACATCTTCGGGGCCGGTGTGGCCGCCCTGTCGATCAGCATCCTGCAGCAGTTCAGCGTGCTGGTGGTGGACTCGCGCTGGCAGCCGCTCCTGGTCTCCGCGCTCCTGTTCGTCGCCATCGTCTTCTTCCCCCAGGGGGTGAAGTTCAAGCGCCGGCCCGATGCCGACGGGCGCGCCGGCCTGCCGGCGATGGCCGGGCCACCGCGACCGGCCGAGTAGGCGAGGCGCTGAGTGACCATCGAGGACATTGCCCGGGCCTTTGCCGTGCAGCGACAAGGGCGCTGGTCCGCGTCCGACGTCCGGCGGCTACGAAATCGCCTGGCGCGGCGCCGGGTCGACGTCACCGCGCTCGAGATCGCCCTCGAACGGAGTCGACACTGGTTCTTCCAGAATCCGGCGCATCTGTTCGTCTGTGGCGGCGAGCCCTGTCGTGCGCGTGCTCATGACTCCGAGGGAGTCTTCGCGCGGCTGGAGTCGTACGCTGGTCTCACCGTCAGCGTCACGGCGTGCCAGGGCCCGTGCAGGCAGGCGCCGGTGGGCACGCTCCGCGTCGGAGAGCGCTGTGCGATGTTCGCTCAGGTTCACCGGCTCGATGACTGGGAGGCGGTGATCGGGTACGCCACGCGCGCCGCGATGGCGCGCACGCTCCTGGTCGATCCTGGCCAGGCCCAGGCCTTCGTCTTCGATCCCGTCCACGACCAAGCGCGCGCGTCCAGCGCGCTTCAGCCCCTGGCCTTCCTCGTGGGCCAGTTCAGCGGCACGGGCGGGTACACCGAGCGTGACGGCAGCTTCCACAAGGAAGTCGTCGGGTCATGGGAGGCGAGCGGGCGCTTCATCGGGCTCCGGATGGCGGTGACCTATCCGCTCGACGACGGACGAAACGATGTTCACCAGGCGCTCGTGCTCGTCGGCTACAACGCCGCCGGCGGCGAGTTCGAGGCGCGCGCCTACACGGACAGCGGAACGACACACGACTACCGCCTCACGCTGGACGGCGACCGTGTCCTCTTCGATGACCGCGTACCGCCCCACACCGTGGGCGCGGTACGCGCCCGCAAAGTGCTCGCGCCTCGGTCCGGTGGCTACGATGAAAGCCTCGAGATCCAGCTCGAAGGAAAGCCGTTCCACACATTCTCCACGGTCCCGTTGCGCGCCACCGCCCCTCCCCCTGGATCCGCGGCATCCGCGTGATACCCTCCGCCCAGGCGGCTGGTCACGCGCGCCTGATGAGTCCCAGCCATAGAGCGGGCCGGTCCTCGGCGTCCCGGACGAGCCACTGGGGGGAGCACGGATGAAGTGGGGCGTCTTCAGTCTCAGCCAGATCCCGGACCAGGCGACGCGCGTCGCGTCGTTCGACGCGGACATGCGGCTCTTCGAGCTGGCCGAGCAGCTCGGCTACGACAAGGTGTGGATCGCCGAGCACCTGTTCTCCACCTACGGCGTCGTCACGTCCACGCAGGTCTACGCGGCCGCCATCGCGCAGCGCACGCGCCGCGTCCGGATCGGCACCGCGGTCGTCGTCATCCCGTTCAACCATCCCCTGCGCACGGCGTCGGACTTCGCGCTGATCGACATCCTCTCCCACGGGCGCCTCGACTTCGGCGTGGGCCGGGCCTATCAGCCGCACGAGTTTCTCGGGCTCGGCGTGCCGATGGACCAGAGCCGCGCCATGTTCGCCGAGGGGCTCGAGATCGTGCTGAAGGCCTGGACCGAGGAGCGGGTCGCGTACCACGGCAAGTACTGGACGATCCCCCAGCCGGTCGAGGTGCTGCCGAAACCCATCCAGACGCCGCATCCGCCCGTGTACCAGGCCGCGATCTCGCCCGAGAGCTTCGAGACCGCGGCCCGCGACGGCTGGCATCTGCAGCTCGCGTCGCCGTTCACCTACCGGACGTACCGCGAGAAGTGNNNNGCGAGCTGCCACCGCTACGAGACGCTCTGCCGAGACCATGGACACGACTCGAAAGCGGCCGAGCGGATGATCCTGCTGCCGTTCTTCGTGGACGAGGACGGCCGGCGAGCGCGCGAGATCTACGGCCCGCGGGTCGAGTGGTTCTACGCCAAGGTCACGCAGAATCAGCTCGCCGGGGCGCCGAGCGTCGTGCCGGGCTACGACCTCACGATGACGGAGGGCCGGCGCACGCGCGAGCTCGGCTACCTCTCGTTCGACAAGCTCCACGAGCACGGCGCCGCGATCGCCGACGACCCGGCCACGTGCGTCGAGAAGCTGCGGGAGATGAAGCGCCGGTTCGGGATCACCGAGTTCGTGCTGTGGTTCAACGTCGGCGGCATCGATCCCGTGCACTGCGAGCGCGCGATGCGGCTCGCGATGGAGCAGGTGATCCCGCACGTCTGAGCCGTCGTGAAGGGACGCCGCGAATAGGAGGACGTCGATGCGCCTCGCCGGAAAGATCGGGATCGTGACCGCCGCCGCCTCGGGCATGGGACGTGCCGGAGCCCTGCGCTTTGCCAGAGAAGGTGCCCAGGTGGCCGTCGTGGACGTGGACGCCGCGGGGGTGCAGCGCGTGGTCGGCGAGATCACCGCGGCGGGCGGCACCTCGCACGGGATCGTCGCGGACCTGACGAAGGACGAGGAGTCGCGCCGGATCGTCTGGGACACGGTGAGTCGCTTCAAGGGCCTGGACTTCGTCTGGAACCACGTCGGCCACCCGGGACCGGCCGCGATCGAGGGCATCGACATGGGCGCCTTCGATCTGGCGGTCGATCTGAATCTCCGCACGGTGCTGATCACGACCGAGGCGGCGATCCCGGAGATGCGCGCCCGGGGCGGCGGCAGCTTCCTCTTCACCGGCTCCACCTCGGGACTCGTGGGCTCCGGGTACAGCCCGGTCTACTCGATGGTCAAGTTCGGCGTGGTGGGCTTCGTCAAGAGCCTGGCGCTGCGGCTCGCCCCCGACAAGATCCGGGTGAACGCGGTCTGTCCGGGGCCCACCGACACGCCGATGCTGCGCGTGTTCGTCGCGCGGCCCGATCAGAAATCCACCGCGGGGATGGACCCCGAGGAGCTGGTGCGCAAGCGCGCCCATGGCTCGGTGCCGCTGGGCCGCACCGGCCGGCCCGAGGAGATCGCCAATGCGGCGCTGTTCCTCCTGTCCGACGAGGCGTCGTACATCACCGGCGTGGCGCTGCCGGTCGACGGCGGGGTGACGGCGGCGTGACCGCCGGCCCGCGATGGAGTATGCCGCTTCGTCCCTGATCCTGATCGGCGTCTTCGTCATCCTCGCCACCAGCTTCAACCTGATCATCGGCTTCGGCGGGCTGATGAGCATCGCGCACCCGATCTTCTTCGCGCTCGGTGCCTACACCTCGGGGCTGGCGACCATCCATCTCGGGCTGCCCATCGGGCTGGCCATGCCGCTGGGAGCGCTGGTCGCGCTGGCTGCCTCGATCCTGCTCTCGCTTCCGGCGCTCCGGGTCTCGGGCGACTACCTGGTGATCGCCTCGATCGGGGTTCAGCTCGGGGTGCTGCAGATCATCAAGAACCTCGACTGGACCGGCGGCCCGGGCGGGCTGGTCAACATCCCGCCCCTGTTCGCCGGGGTCGGCCGGGTGCCGGCGTTCGCGTACGCCGCCATCGTGCTCGCCTCGGCACTCGCCGCGATTCTCCTGGTCCGCTTGATCGTCGGTGGCGACTACGGGCGCGCCATCACCGCCATGCGCGACGACGAGGAGGCGTTCAAGGCGCTGGGGCGCAATGCGGTCTCGATGAAGATCGTGCTGTTCGCGATCGGATCGGGGCTCGCCGGCTATGCGGGCGGGCTCTATGCGCACTACTTCCTCTACGTCACCCCCGAGCAGTTCGAGATCCTCTATTCCTCGGCGATGCTGACCATGGTCGTGGTGGGCGGTCTCGGCACGATCTGGGGGCCAGCGCTGGGCGCGGTGCTGCTGGAGGCGCTGCCGCAGGCGGTCAAGTTCCTCGACTTTCCGTCCTCGGTGATGGCCCCGCTGCAGGGCATCCTGTTCACCGGTCTCGTGCTGTTCTTCCTGTTCGCGCGGCCCGAGGGGCTGGTGGGGGTGCGCCGTGAGCTCCACCGCCCGCAGGCAGACGAGGAAGGCGACGAGGTCGGCGCGGCCGACGGTGCGGGAGCAACGGCGCGATGACCCACGCGGCGGTCCGGCTCGATGGGCTCTGCAAGAGCTTCGGCGGCATCGTGGTGGCGCAGGACATCCACCTCGACCTCGAGGGTGGCAGCGTCGTCGGCCTCATCGGCCCCAACGGCGCCGGGAAGACCTCGCTCTTCAACCTCATCTCGGGCGCGGTCGGCGCGGATTCGGGGGCGATCTACCTGAACGGGCGGCTCGTGAACCACCTGCCCATGCATGCGCGCGCGCGGCTCGGCCTCAGCCGCACCTGGCAGCACATCCGGCTGTTTCCCTCGCTCACCGTCCTCGACAACCTCGTCGTCGCGCCCCGCCTCTATGCCGGGGAGTCGATCGTCAAGTGCCTGTTCGGTGCCGGAGCGCTGCGCCGCGGGCGCGCGGCTCTCGTCGAGCGGGCCATGACGCAACTCGCCAAGGTGCGGATGACCCACGCGGCGAAGCGCTATCCGACCGAGTTCTCGTACGGAAAGCAGAAGCTCATCAGCCTCGCGCGCGCCCTGATGAACGACGGCAACGCCCTGCTGCTGGACGAGCCGATCGCCGGCGTCGAGGGGCCGGCCTACGACTCCCTCATGGGGGTAATTCGAGGCGAAGCCGCGTCCGGGCGCGCCGTGTGCGTCGTCGAGCACAACATCTCGTTCGTCAAGGACCTGTGCGACCGGGCCGTGTTCATGTTCCAGGGGCGCATCGTGCGCACCGGCACGGTCGCCGACCTGATGGCGAGCGAGGAACTGACCGAGCTCTACTTCGGAACCTGAGCGGTGGCCGCCACTGCACCGCCCCTGCTCGAATGCCGCGATCTCCGCGCGAGCTACGGCGCCTTCCAGGCGCTCAAGGACGTCTCGCTCGCCTTCGGCGAGGGCGAGCGGGTGGGCATCTTCGGCCACAACGGCTGCGGCAAATCGACGCTGCTCAACTGCTGCGTGGGTGCACACCGGGAGCTCTCGGGGGCGGTCCGCTTCGCGGGACAGGGGGTGGTGCCGGGCGAGGTCCACCGCAACGTCAAGCTCGGCATCGGCTACGTTCCCCAGGGTCGCAACGTGTTCAAGGACCTCTCGGTCGAGCGAAACTTGCGAATCGCCGGTCTGATGCACCAGAACGAGGACCTCGGGTCGGTCTACCGCCTCTTCCCGGTGCTGCAGGCGCGCCGCACGCAGCCCGCCGGGATCATGAGCGGAGGCGAGCAGCAGATGGTCGCCTTCGGCATGGCGCTGATGACCCGGCCCAGGATCCTGCTGCTCGACGAGCCGACCACCGGCCTGTCGCCCGTCCTGGCCAACACCGTTCTGGAGACGGTGACGGCCATCAGCCGCGAGCTCGGCATCGGTATCGTGCTCGTCGAGCAGAACGTCTCGCGCACGCTCAAGGCGATCGACCGGGCGGTGATCATGAAGATGGGCCGGGTCATCTCCGACGGCCCGGCGGCGGAGCTCGCCGACCAGAAGCACCTGTGGGAGTGGTTCTGAGGCGGTGTCATTGACCGCGCTCGCCGGGTTCTGCTAGCGTTGCCGCGCTTTCGACCTTTCGACCTCGGCGCGGCATGCGTCACGAGGAGCGGACGGTGACAGAGCGGGCCTTCAGGATCGCGGTCGACATCGGGGGCACGTTCACCGATTGCGTGGTGCTGAGCGACCGCGGCCGCAGGCTCACGACGAAGGCCCTGACCACTCCGGACGATCCGGCCGAGGGCGTGGTGACCTGTGTGCGGCTGACCGCCGAGGCGCTGCCACGAGCAGACGATCACCATCGGGCGCGTCCGGCAGAAGGTCATGGGCCTCTCGGAGCGAGAGAAGATCCACCTCACGCACCTCGCCAAGGCCGATCCGCCGCTCGTGCCGCCCGAGGACATCCGAGGGGTGACGGAGCGGCGGGACGTGAACGGCCGCGTCATCGTGGCGCTCGACCAGGCGGAGACGGCCCGGGCGATCGCCGACCTGGTCGCCTCCGGCGTGGAGGCGCTCGCGGTCTGCCTGCTGTGGTCGTTCGTGGATGGCGCGCACGAGCGGTGGATCGGTGATCACGTCCGGACGCGCCACCCGGGAGTGTACGTGTCGCTGTCGTCGGAAGTGGCGCCGCTGCTCGGGGAATACGAGCGCTGCGTCTCCACGGTGCTCAACTCCTACATCGGGCCCATGGTCGGCGGGTACCTGACCCGGCTGGCGCGGCGTCTCGCATCACTTGGCCTGACGTGCTCGCTGCTCGTGATGCAGTCCAACGGCGGCGTCAGCCCGGTGGAGGCCGTCCGCAGCCGGCCCATTCTCACGCTCGACTCGGGACCGGCGGGCGGGGTGCTCGGCGGACGGTACCTCGCAGGCATGCTCGGCGTCCGGAACGTCGTCTGTGCCGACGTCGGCGGCACCACGTTCGACGTCGGTCTCGTGTTCGCCGATCGCGTCCAGATGGATCCCCGCCCGGTCATCGACCAGTACGCCTACCTCATGCCGAAGATCTACGTGAAGTCGATCGGCGCCGGCGGCGGCAGCATCGCGTGGATCGACGACGGCGGCAGCCTCCGGGTCGGCCCGCGCAGCGCAGGCTCCCACCCGGGCCCCGTGGCGTACGAGCGTGGCGGGACCGAGCCGACGGTGACCGACGCGCACCTCGCTCTCGGCTATCTCGACGCCGACTTCCCGCTCGGCGGCCAGGTCCGGATCAACCGAGGAGCGGCGACGGCCGCGCTGGACGCACTCGGAGGGCGGCTCGGCATGTCCGCCGTCGAGGTCGCGGCTGCGGTCGTCGAGATCTCGAGCGCGCAGATGGCGGACCTGATGCGCAAGGTCACCGTGGAGCGAGGCCTGGACCCGCGCGAGTTCGCCGTCTTCGCCTACGGGGGCGCCGGCCCCGTGTACGCCGCGTTTCTCGCGCGCGAGATCGGCGCCCGGACGGCGTACGTGCCGGACGATTCCGGGGTCTTCTCGGCGCTCGGCATGCTGACGACAGACCTCGTGTTCCACGAGGAGCGGTCGATGCTGCGGAGGCCGCCCCTCGACGCCGACGGCATCGGGGCCATCAACGTCCTCTGCGCGGACCTCGAGGCGCGCGTCCTGGCCTCGTTCTCGCGCGAGGGATTCGAGGCCGGGCGCGTGCGGCTGGAGCGGGCCGTCGACATGCGGTTCAGCATGCAGGTGCACGAGCTCGACGTCGAGATGCCCCGAAGGACGATCGACGCCAGGGACGTCGACGTGGCGATCGGCGCCTTCGTGGAGAAGTACGAGCAGACGTACGGCAAGAACTCGGCGTTCACGGCGGCCGGCGTGGAGATGGTGACGTTCCGTGCCGTGGGGACGGTGGGACTGGAGCGGCCGCCCCTGGAGACCGCTGGTGTCGAAGGCCAGGGTGAGAGCTCGCGACTGGGCTCGCGCCCGGCGTACTTCGCCTCGGTAGGCGACTTCGTCGCCGCGGACGTCCATGCCGGCGACCGCGTGATGCCCGGGGCGTCGTTCCACGGGCCCGTGATCATCCAGCGGATGGGCGATACCGTGGTGATCCCGCCCGGTGCGGAAGCCCGCATGGATCGCCGGCGCAACCTGATCATCGAGTGGCGAGACGCCATCGAGGGGGGCCTCGACGGCCCCCCTCGAGACTCCCCCAGGATTCGGTTGCGCCGGCGAAGCCGGCGCTCGAGCGGAGGCGAATCACACCGTGAAGCGAGCTCGGCTAAGCAGGAATCTCCGAGAGGCTCCTGGCGCGCGGGCCGGCCCCGTAGTCGACGTCGTGACCTTCGAGGTGCTTCGCCACCGCCTGTGGGAGATCAACGACGAGATGGGGCTCATGATGGGCCGCATCTCCGGCTCGCCCGCCGTCTACGAGTCGGGCGACTTCAACACGGCGATCCTGACCGCCGACGGTCGGGGGCTCTTCGCGGGTGTGTACGTGATCCGTCAGGCGTCGGCCCTCGATCTCGTGGTCCAGGCCGTCCTCGAGTGCTTCGGCGAGGACGTGCACGAGGGAGACGTCTTCCTGACCAGCGACCCCTGGTACGGCGCGCTGCACGCCATGGACTCCGCGGTGGTGGCCCCGCTGTTCTGGGGCGGCGAGTGCGTGGCGTGGACGGGCGTGGTGGTCCACGAGGTGGACATGGGCGGCGCGCGGCCGGGAAGCTGGTGCGTCGGGGCCCGGGACGCCTACCAGGAGGTGCCCCTCATGCCTCCGGTGAAGGTCGTGGATGCGGGGCGCGTGCGGAGGGACGTGGAGCGCGCGTTTCTCAGGAACTCGAGGACGCCCGAGATCAACGCGCTGAGCCTGCGAGCCAAGATCGCCACCCAGACGGCGACCCACCAGCAGCTCCGCGAGGTAATCGGTCAGTACGGCGTGGAGACGTTCCTCGCGCTCCAGGGGCAGATCATCGATTACGTGCGGGAGGCGGTGCGCCGCCGGATCGCGCCGCTGCCGGACGGCGTCTGGTACGCGACCGCGCTCCTCGATCACGATGGTGTCCAGAACAACCTGTACCGGCTCGAGCTC
>WNFV01009293.1_pt1 | contig 10902 bp, 7 predicted proteins | sample 5400101 | NCBI WGS metagenome assembly WNFV01 (sample SAMN13153361, study PRJNA577476) | soil metagenome | isolation source: 115 cm soil or saprolite under grassland replicate 1 | place: USA:California | collected 2016-06-15
GCGGCGGCACGGGGGGTGTCGCTCCTTCGGTAAATCTTCGCCATATTTGAATCATGCCTTTGTCAGGGTTTCATCCGGCCATCGGGCGTTGGTTCGGGTCCCGGTTCCGTGAGCCCACGGAGCCGCAGCGACACGCTTGGCCCCTGATCCAGGCGGGCCGGAACGCGTTGATCGCCGCGCCGACCGGCTCCGGGAAGACGTTCGCCGCATTCCTCGCCGCGATCGACTCGCTGCTGCGCCAGGGCCTCGACGGGACCCTCTCCGACGAGACGCAGGTGGTGTACGTCTCCCCCCTCAAGGCGCTCTCGAACGACGTCCAGAAGAACCTGGCGGAGCCGCTGGCCGAGATCCGCCGCACGCTCGAGACGCTCTGCCTTCCGGACGTCGAGATCCGCACGCTGGTCCGCACGGGCGACACGCCGGCGCCCGAGCGGCAGGGGATGGTGCGGCGGCCGCCGCACATCCTCGTCACGACCCCGGAATCGCTGTATCTCATCCTCACCTCCGAGCGCGCGCGCGACATGCTGCGCACGGTGCGCACCGTGATCGTGGACGAGATCCACGCGGTGGCGCGCGACAAGCGCGGCAGCCACCTCGCCCTGTCGCTCGAGCGGCTCGAGCACCTCGCCGGCCGGCGCCTTCAGCGGATCGGGCTCTCGGCCACGCAGAAGCCGATCGAGGAGATCGCGCAGTTTCTGGTGGGCACCACCCGAGCCCCGAGCCCCGAGTCCCGAGCCCCTGCCGTCATCGACTCGGGCCACGCCCGCTCGCTCGACCTCGCGATCGAGATCCCCTCCTCGCCGCTCGAGGCCGTGATGGCAGCGGAGGTGTGGGACGAGATCTACGAGCGGCTGGTGCAGCTCGTCGGCGAGCACCGTACCACGCTCGTGTTCGTGAACACCCGGCGGCTCGCGGAGCGGCTCACGCTGCACCTCTCCGAGCGGCTCGGCGCGGACCAGGTGACCTCGCACCACGGTAGCCTGTCGAAGGAGAAGCGGCTCGACGCGGAGACCCGCCTCAAAGAGGGCAAACTCAAAGTCCTCGTCGCGACCGCGTCGCTCGAGTTGGGCATCGACATCGGCGCCGTGGACCTCGTCTGCCAGATCGGCTCGACGCGCTCGATCGCGACGTTCCTGCAGCGCGTGGGGCGGTCGGGGCACCACCTCGCCGCCGTCCCGAAGGGGCGGCTGTTCCCGCTGTCGCGGGACGAGCTGATCGAGTGCGCGGCCCTGGTGCGCGCCACGGGCGAGCGGAAGCTCGATCGACTGATCATCCCCGAGCACCCGCTCGACATTCTGGCCCAGCAGATCGTCGCGGCGGTGGCGTGCGAAGAGTGGGACGAGGAGGCGCTGTACGAGGTGGTGCGCGGCGCGTACCCCTACCGCGACCTGTCCCGCAAGGACTTCGACGCCGTGGTGCAGATGCTCGCCGAGGGGTTCACGACCCGGCGCGGGCGGCGCGGCGCGTACATCCATTACGACGGCGTGAACCGCCGGCTGCGCTCGCGGCGCGGCGCACGGCTCGCGGCGATCACCTCGGGCGGAGCGATCCCCGACATCGGCGACTACCGCGTTATCCTCGAGCCCACCGAGACGTTCGTCGGCACGCTCAACGAGGACTTCGCGATCGAGAGCATGCCGGGCGACATCTTCCAGCTCGGCAACAGCTCCTACTTGATCCAGAAGATCGAGTCGGGTCAGGTCCGCGTGGTGGACGCGCAGGGCCAGCCGCCCTCCATCCCGTTCTGGCTGGGTGAAGCGCCGGGGCGTACGCCCGAGCTGTCCGAAGAGGTGTCGCGCCTGCGCCAGGACGTGGCGGACCGGCTGGGCGACGCGCCGGAGGCGGTCGCCTGGCTGGCGCGGGAGATCCCGGGCTTCCCCGAGCCGGCGGCCCGGCAGGTGGTCGAATATCTCGCCGCCTCGCACAAGATCCTCGGTGTCATCCCCACGCAGCGCACCCTCGTGCTCGAGCGCTTCTTCGACGAAGCGGGCGGGATGCAGCTGGTGCTGCACGCGCCGTTCGGGAGCCGCGTCAACCGGGCGTGGGGGCTCGCACTCCGCAAGCGGTTCTGCCGCAGCTTCAACTTCGAGCTGCAGGCGGCGGCCACCGAGGACGCCATTGTCCTGTCGCTCGGACCGCAGCACAGCTTCCCGCTCGAGGACGTGTTCCAGTACCTGAAGCCCGAGACCGCGGAGCACCTGCTGGTGCAGGCGATGCTCGATGCGCCGATGTTCGGCTCGCGGTGGCGCTGGAACGCCAGCCGCGCGCTGGCGGTGCTCCGGGCGCGCGGCGGCAAGAAGGTGCCCACGCCGCTGCAGCGCATGGAGGCGGAGGATCTGGTCGGCGCCGTCTTCCCCGACCAGCTCGCCTGCCCGGAGAATCTGGTCGGCGACCGCGAGATCCCCGAGCACCCGCTCGTGAAGCAGACGATTGCCGACTGCCTGCTCGAGGCGATGGACTTCCCCGGCCTGAAGCGGGTGCTCGAGGAGATGGCGGCCGGGCGCTTCCAGCTGATCGCGCGCGATACGACCGAGCCGTCGCCGCTCTCCCACGAAGTGATCAACGCGAAGCCCTACGCGTTCCTCGACGACGCGCCGCTCGAGGAGCGGCGTACCCAGGCGGTGATCACGCGCCGCGGGCTCGACGTGAAGACGGCCGAGGAATTCGGCAAGCTCGATCAGGCGGCGATCGACCGCGTGAAAGAAGAAGCCTGGCCTTACGTCGGGTCCGCCGACGAACTGCACGACGCGCTCCTGGTCATGGGTGCCCTGACGAGTGCGGAATGCGGAGTGCGGAATGCGGAATGGAAGGGGTATTTCGAGGAGCTGGTGCGGGCCGGGCGCGCGGGAGCCCTCCTTCACGAGCCGCGCCTCTGGATCGCTGCTGAGCGGCTGCCGATGGTGCAGGCGGTATTCCCAGGGGTCGCGTGCGAACCGGCGCTCGCCCCGCCCGAGCGGGACCGCGCGAAGACGTGGACCCGCGAGGACGCGCTGCGGGAGCTGGTGCGCGGGCGGCTCGAGGTGGTGGGCCCCACCACGGCGCCCGAGCTGGCGCGCGCGCTCGGCGCGCCGGACCCGGACGTCGAGTTCGCCCTCGGCGCGCTCGAGCACGAGGGCTTCGTGCTGCGCGGCCGGTTCACGCCGGGCGTCACCGCGCTCGAGTGGTGCGAGCGGCGGCTGCTCGCGCGCATTCATCGCTACACGCTCGACCGCCTGCGCCAGGAGATCGAGCCCGTCCCCGCAGCCGACTTCATGCGGTTCCTGCTTCGCTGGCAACGCGTCACGGCGGATACGCGGGCCGAGGGACCGGAAGGACTCGCCGCGGTGCTCGAGCTGCTCGACGGCTACGAGGTACCGGCGGGTGCGTGGGAGACGGACGTCCTCCCCGCGCGGGTGGCCGAGTACGATCCCCTGTGGCTCGACGGGCTGTGTCTCTCGGGTGAGATCGCCTGGGGCCGGTTGACGACAATGCGGAATGCGGAAGTCGGAATGCGGAACAAAAAGGCCGGCCCCATTCGCACGACGCCCGTCGCTCTGTTCCGCAGGGAGCGGGGAGCGGTTTGGCGAGCGCTGGTGGCGGAGTGCGAGCTGGCGGATCTCCCGCTCTCACACTCGGCGCGAGCGGCGCTCGAAGTGCTCGACCAGCGGGGCGCGTCGTTCTTCGGCGACCTGGTGAACGCGACGGGACTGTTGCGCACCGCGGTCGAACGGGCGCTCGGCGAGCTGGTCGCGTGGGGGCTCGTGACGTCGGACAGCTTCGCGGGGCTGCGGGCGCTGCTCGTGCCGTCCGACCGCCGGCGGCCCATCGGGGGATTCCGTCGCCGCGGCAGGATGGCGCCGTTCGGCGTGGAGACGGCGGGGCGCTGGTCTCGCGTGCGCCCGGCGTCGCTGCTCGGCGAGGAGCAGGTCGCCGAGGCGGTCGCGTGGCAACTGTTGCGCCGCTACGGCGTCGTGTTCCGCCGGATCGTGACGCGCGAGACGCTCCTCGTCCCCTGGCGCGACATCCTGCGCGTGTACCGCCGGCTCGAGGCGCGCGGCGAGATCCGCGGCGGGCGCTTCGTGGGCGGGTTCTCGGGGGAGCAGTACGCGCTCCCCGAGGCGATCGGCCTGCTGCGTGCGGTGCGGCGCGACCACCAAACGGGCGAGCTCGTGGCGGTGAGCGGGGCCGACCCGCTCAACCTCGCGGGGATCATCACCCCCGGGGACGTCGTACCGGGACTCGCGACGAACCGGATCCTGTATCGCGATGGGATTCCTGTCGGCGTCAGAGAGGGAGAGGGGAGAGGGGAGCGGTTGTTGACCGACGCGACGCCGGAAGAAGCGCAGGCCCTCCGGACCGCGCTGGTGCGCGGACGCGTGGCTCCGCTCGTGCGGACCTATCTGGGGAAGACCCGCTGATCTGGTACGTCGGAGCCGTTACGGCCGCGTCAGATCCACGCTGACCACCGGCACGTCCCAGTGCCCGGCGAGGATTTCGAAACGCCGCTGCTCTTCACGCCGAAACGTCTCCTGGTCGGGAAACAGGCGTTTCAGCTCCGCCTCGGGGAACGGCTCGTGCGGCGCCGCGGCGTTCTTCCACACGATCGTGACGCGATAGTCCCAGCGGCCGTCCTCGGTCCCGTGAAACCGCGGCGCCTCCGCGGTGACCTGTTGCGCGCGCCCCAGCTCGATCTGGCGCTTCAGGACTGGGTAATGGTTCTTCTTGAACAGCCGGATGAACTCGTCGGCGTAGCCCCACCGGACTTTGTAGTAGTACTCCACCACGAACGGCTCACTCGACCCGGCGGGCGGCGCCTGGGCAGCGCCCGAAACCGGCGCCGTCAGGAGCACCGCGAGTATCGACCAACGCTTCATGCCTCCCTCCGTTTCCACCATCGCTCCCATGCGTCACTCGCCAGGCGGCGGACCATGCCGGTGCGCTCGGACTCGGCGAACGACTTGAGGTGCACGTCCGGGAGCACCCGGTCGAAGCCCGCCGCGCGGTCGGCGGCGTTCCGGTGCCAGGCGAGCCACCCGAAGAGACGCGCGGCCCAGTAGAGCGTGCGTTTCACCAGCGCGCTCACCCCCAGCACGCCCATCGCCTCGAGCAAGATCGCGTCGGCCGCGCGGCGGGGGCGTTCCTGCTTCCAGTACAACCAGTCGTGGATCACCGTCGCGTTGCCGTAGCGGCCCCACTTCGGCAGCAACATCCAGAACGGCCGGGGGATCGTGGCGAAATCGGTCTGAAACCCGATCGCCACGTCGATCACGTCGCCGCTCCCCTCCGTTCCCACCTCGTAGCCGAAGTCCCGCATGATCACCCACGTCTTGCCGTCGGCGAGAGGAGACACGAGCAGCAGATCGGTGAACCGGCTCACCCGGTCGTCCTCAGGCGACCGGCTGCTTCAGTTTGTCGAGGTACAGCTTGCGCACCTTTGCGACCTTCGGGGCGATCACGGCGCTGCAGTAGCCCTGATTCGGGTTGCGGCGGTAGTAGTCCCGGTGGTACTCCTCCGCGGGATAGAACCGCTCGAGCGGCTTCAGCTCGGTCACGATCGGGTCGTCCCAGACCTTCGCCAGCTCGGCGATGACCTCTTCCGCCGCGGCCTTTTGCTCCGCCGTGTGGTAGAAGATCGCGGAGCGGTACTGGGTTCCCACGTCCGCCCCCTGGCGGTTGAGCGTGGTCGGATCGTGGATCGTGAAGAAGACGTGCAGCAGGTCGCGATAGGAGACGACGGCCGCGTCGAAGGTGATTTGGACGACCTCGGCGTGGCCGGTGGTCCCGGTGCAGACGGCCTCGTAGGACGGGTTGGGCACGTGGCCGCCCGCGTACCCGGACTCGACCTTGTCGACGCCCTTCAGGTCCTGGAACGCGGCTTCGAGGCACCAGAAGCAGCCGCCCGCGAGCGTCGCGACTTCGTGTGTGTCCATTTTCGATAGCTCCCTTTCCAAACGAGCCCCTTGTTAATGCTGGAGCGTGCGTCCCGGTTCCGCGAGTCCTCGCCCACGGCCGGAGGCCCTTTGATGCGCCCCGCGTAGGTTCGATGCCGCCCTCGCCGGCCGCGTCGCTACCGTGCTCGGGTGCGCCCTTGTCTCTCGCGGAGACTGCCGAGCAAGTTATGGGTATGCCGAAGCTCGAGGAACCGGTCACGACGGTGGAGCAGCTGCTGGCGCTGCCCGACGACGGCTTGCGCCATGAGCTGCTGGACGGCGAGCACGTCGTGACTCCCGCGCCGGAGCTGCTGCACCAGCGCGCGGTGGGGAGACTGTTCCGCGACCTCGCGACATACCTCGATGGATGGCGGGATCTCGAGCTCTTTGCGAGCCCTGCTGATGTGATCTTGGGACCTCGCATCCTCGTCCAGCCCGACCTGTTCGTCGCGCGGGTGCCACCAGGCGGCCGTCTACGGAAATGGCAAGACGTGGGCGTGCCGGTCTTAGCGATTGAGGGCTTGTCGCCGGGCACTGCGTCGCGCGACCGCGGCAAGAAGCGGCTGATTTACCAGCGCGAGGGCGTGGCGGAGTACTGGATCGTGGACCTCGACGCCCGGCTGGTGGAGCGGTGGCGGCCGGCGGACGAGCGGCCGGAGATCGCGCGCGATCGGCTCGTCTGGAAGTCCGGACCGAGCGCGCCGCCGCTCGAGATCGAGCTGCAGCCGTTCTTCGGTCGGGTTCACGAAGACACGGAGCGCTAGCGGCGTCACCCCCAATCCTTCGACTCCGGCGCGACGCGGCGCATCGATTTCAAGAAAGAGAATGGGGACGAGGGAGGGGGGACGGGGGACGGGTGGTCCTCTTGCATACCCGTCCCCCGTCCCTCGTCCCCTTTCCCCCGCACGCTCAGCCCCTTCGCCTCCTCCGCGAGCACGTTCACCGTCCCGTCGTCCTTCGCGAGCTTGCCACGCACCCACAGGAGTGGCTCGCCGCGGATCGCGGCGCGGTGTGTCTCATACACGTCGGGCCGCACGATCACGTTCACCATCCCCGCTTCGTCCTCGAGCAGCACGAAGATGAACCCCTTCGCCGTTTCGGGGCGCTGGCGCGCGACGACGAGCCCGGCGATCTCCACCCACGCCCCGTGCTCGAGCCGGGGCAGGGCGTCGCTCTGGACCACGGTGGGGGAGAGCGCATCGCGCAGCAGCGAGAGGGGATGGCCGTTCGCGAAGCCGAGCACCGCGTACTCGGCGAGCAGCCGCTCGGCCGCCGCGAGGCCGCCGAAGCGCAGGCCTTCGTAGGGGTGGTCGATCGGTAGCTCGAGCTGGCGCCGCCGCCGCGCGTCGCTGCCGCGCGCGCCGTCGGGCGGGAGCCACAACCCCACCTGCCACAGGAGTTCGCGGCGCGTCAACCCGAAGCCGTCGCATCCGCCCACCCAGACCAGGTGCTCGATCGCCATCCGCTTGAGCGCGGGCGGCGCGCGCCGCACGAAATCCCCGAGGCTCCGGAACGGGCCGTGCCGCTCACGCTCGACGACGGCGGCCGTGGCCGTCTCCTCGCTCCAGTCGCGCACGAAGCCGAGTCCCACCCGCACCGCGTTCCCCTCGACCGCGCACCACACGTCGCTCGCGTTCACCTCGGGGAGCCGGATCTCGACCCCGGTGCGCCGGGCGTCCCGCCCCAGCGCGTCGAGCGAGTAGAACCCCATCGGTTGGTTGTTGAAGAGCGCGCAATAGTACTCGGCCGGGTGGTAGTGCCTGAGCCACGCCGACTGGTAGGCGAGCAGGCCGAACGCGGCGGCGTGCGACTTGGGGAAGCCGAATTCGGAGAACGCGATCACCTGCGTGAACACGCGCTCGGCGGTCCGCTCCGGGACGCCACGCGCCGCCGCGCCGTCGCGGAACTCCTCCCAGAATCCCGCCATCAGCTCGCGGCTGCGACGCCGGCTCATCGCGCGTCGCAGCGCTTCCGCCTGCCCCGCGGTGAATCCCGCGAGCGCCTGGCACACCTGCAGCACCTGGTCCTGATAGAGGATCACGCCCAGCGTCTCCGCGAGCGCTTCCTTGAGCAGGGGATGCTCGAGCGGCGGCTCGTACGGACGGCCGGCGGCGCGGGCGCGGCGCTGCTCCTCGCGGCGCCGCACGTAGGGGTTTACCGCGCCGCCCACGATGGGGCCGGGGCGCACGATCGCCACCTCCACCGCCAGGTCCTCGAGGTTCTGCGGCCGGGTGCGGCGGAGCATCTGGATCTGCGCGCGGCTCTCGATCTGGAACAGCCCCACCGTGTCGCCACGGCAGATGCGGTCGTACACCGCCCGGTCGTCGAAATCGATACGTGAGAGATCGGGCGGCTGCCCCCCCTCCGAGCGCGCGGCGACCAGCTCGACGCACTCCTCCACGAGCGACAGCATGCCGAGCGCCAGGAAGTCGATCTTGATGAAGCGCGCGTCGTCGCAGGAGTCCTTGTCCCACTGGCACACGACGCGGTCCTCCATCGCCGCGCGCTCGAGCGGCACCAGCTCCACGAGCGGCCGGCTCGAGATGATCATCCCGCCCACGTGCTGCGACACGTGGCGGGGGAGCCCCGCGATCTCCTCCGCCAGCTCGCACAGCTCCTTCCAGAGCGGGGCGTTCCTGCGCCCCGCAAACCCCGGCAGCCGCTCGATCTCGTCCGCCAGTTCGTCCGACCGACTGTCCGCCAGTTTCGCCACCTGCTCGATCTCTCCCGGCGGCAGATCCAGCGCCTTGCCGATCTCGCGCACCGCGGATCGCAGCCGGTAGGTGGGAAACGAGCACACGAGCCCGACGTGCTCGTCGCCGTAGCGCTTGTAGACCCGCCGGATCAGCTCCTCGCGGATCTCGCGCGGGAAGTCGAGGTCGATGTCCGGCACCGAGGCGAGCGGCTCGTTCAGGAACCGCCCGATGAAGAGCCGCGTGGCGACCGGATCGATGTGCGACAGGCCGAGCAGGAAGCACACGACGGACGACACGGACGAGCCGCGGCCGCGCCCGGGGAGGAGGTTGCCGCTGGCGCGCCGCGAGCCGCGCCGCACGTCGGCGGCGACTTCCCGGGCAAGTTCGAACAGGTCGTGATAGACGAGGAAGAACCCGCTGAGCCCGTGGCGCTCGATCAGCTGCAGCTCCTCGTCGAGCCGCCGCTCCGCCTCCCGGCGGTGCTCGGAGTCGGGCGGATAGCGCTGCTCGAGCCGCGCGCGGCACAGCTCGGCGAGGGCCCGCGGAGCGGGAGTGCGGTCGGCGCCGTGAAAGTCGGGGAACCGGTATCCCAGGTCCCGCGTGAGGTCGAACCCCCGGCAGCGCTCTGCGAGCGCGAGCGTATTCGCGACAGCATCGGGACAGTCTCGGAACAGCTCCTCGACATCCTCCGGCCGCCGCAGGAAGAACTCGCTGTTGGGGCGCCGCACGTGGTGCGAGCCGTCGAGCGTGGCGCGGTGCCGGATCGCCACCAGCACGTCGTGCAGCCGGTGCCGGGGGCGTGCGTGATAATGGACGTTGCCCGACGCCACGACGCACAGGTGCACGTCGTCCGCGAGGGCACCCAGCGCCCTGGTCAGGGCGAGATCGCCCCGGACGTAGTTGCGCTGCAGCTCGACGAAGAAATTCCCCCTCCCGAATACTGCACGGCATCGCTCGGCAAGACGCCGGGCGGCGGCGGGGCCGTCGCGCCGCAGCACGGCAGGCAGCAGTCCGTTCCTGCATCCCGAAAGCACGATGAGCCCCGCGTGCCGCGCTTCGAGCGCCGCGAAGTCGAGCCGCGGGTCGCGCCGGTTCGGCCGGCCCAGGTGCGCTTCGGTGATCAAGCGGCACAGGTTCGCATAGCCCTCCGCCGTCTCGACGAGCAGCGTCACGTGAGAACCGTCGAGCAGCGTCAACTCCGCTCCGGTGATCGCCTGGAGGCCGAGCGACTTCGCTTCCTGCGCGAATGCCATCGAGCCGTACACGCCGTTGTGATCGGTGAGCGCGAGCGCCGGCAACCCGAGCTGCGACGCCGTGAGCGCGAGCTGCTCGGGGAGGGAGGCGCCGTCGAGAAAAGAAAACGCCGAGTGGCAGTGAAGTTCGATGTACATGGAATGCGGAATGCGGAATTCGGAATGCGGAATAGAAGGGTGGGCTTCGATGCCGTGTTCCGACCACCGCGCTCGCTATGGTTTTTGCACGAACCACTCCCGAGTCACGAGATCCATGAATACCACCATCCTTGACCCGCCTTTCAGCAGCACTTCGTAGTACGTCCGCGTAATGGGTTTTCTCCACCACTCGTCATCGATTCGCCACGTCTCCCGGACGGACTCGATCGTCATCATCTCCCGCATATCACCATTCAGCATTTTGATCTTGGTTGGTGTGCCGTGGGTATCGAACTCTACCACCGCCTGTTGGGGAACGTTTAGGGCTCGAAGTCTGTCAGGCCGATTCCGCATTCCGCATTCCGAATTCCGCATTTGATCACGGTTCATAATCGATCAACGCATAGCGCCGCTCCGGCAGGCGGGACCACGGCTGGACCTCGATGACGTGATACAACAGCGAGCGCTTGAGCCGGAGCTTGATCTCCTGCGCGGCGCTCTTGAGGGCGTGCCGCCGCCCGGCCCGCGCGGCGGCGCTCGCGTCGTGGGCGAAGAGCTGCAGCTCCGCGGTGCCCGGCGCGAACGCGGTGAACTCGACGACGAGCCGCTCCACCGCGCCGGCGGGCGGCGCCTGCTCGAGCCGCGTCTTGAGCGGCGCGGCGATGCGGTCCCGGTCGGCGGTCGGATCCCTGAGGGTCGCCGTGACCATCCAGGACGCGCCGTGCTCGAGCTCGGCACGGCCGCGCACCGCCTGCACCCGCCAGCCGCTGCGGCGCGGATCCTTGAGCGCCCGCCCGATCAAGTGATCGAGCGCCAGCTCGAGCAGCTCTCGCCTGGCGACGGGAGAGAAGAAGGTGAGCTCGGCGACAATCGGCTCGGGAACGATCCGCCCGACCACCGGCTCCA
>WNFV01015925.1_pt1 | contig 10901 bp, 16 predicted proteins | sample 5400101 | NCBI WGS metagenome assembly WNFV01 (sample SAMN13153361, study PRJNA577476) | soil metagenome | isolation source: 115 cm soil or saprolite under grassland replicate 1 | place: USA:California | collected 2016-06-15
GCCCGTCGAGCCGACCGCTCACAGCACAAACCACGAGCGGCCGGCTTTGGATCGCGCTCCAGCGCCAACGCCGGTGCCGCCGTTCACCATCCGATGACCGACCGCTGAACAGCGCCACGCCCCGTTGACAGGAGCGACGGGGCGCGCTATGATGCCCACAGCAGCGATCCATCAACCCCCGTACCATGGAGGGAACCGATGGACTCAGCATCGTTCGCGGTGTGGCGCCGCCTCCAATCAATCCAGCAGGAATATCGACTCATCCTTCAGGAACTCCGACACACGCCGCCCGCCGACTATCAGCGGCGCGCGCAACTAACCGCCTGGGCGTGCATATGCGCAGCTGAGTACCTAACTGTGCTTCGGCAATGGCCCGCCCGCCCGCCGCATGTGTAACGTCCTGCGACGCGGGCTAGGGCACAGCTTCGATGCGCTCCAGCTCGCCCGCCCGCATCAGTCTGGGCAAGACGTATCCGTCAAACTGGACCTCATAGAGATTGTCCTCGAAGTAGTACGCGAGCTGAATCGTGCCGACCGTACCTGCGCGCACAACCACGATGGCGGCGCGAACTCGGACGCGCTCGCCAACCGTAAATTGTGCGGCTGCCATCGTGTCATCCCCTCGCGGCCACGCATCGATAAACGCTCCTCTTCCTGTCTTCTCTTCTAGTATACACGCTGGAATGAATCGATATGACCTCAATATTGTAGCGTCCTTGCTCTTAATAGCACAGGTATGCTGATAGGCTGTCGTAGCGCGGTCGCCGATCGCTTAGGGCTGGGGGGTGTCGTAGACCGGGCGGTCGGCTCGCTCCAACTCATCTTCCCACATCAATAGGGGGCTGGGCCGGCCATCAAAGTATACCTCGTAGACATCGCGCATGGTCAGGTACACCGTCATCACGATCCCCAGCGTCCCGGCCGGCACCAATAGGGCCGAGAAGCGCGCCCGCACGCGGTCCCCTGGCTGAAAGCGCATCGCTGCCATCTGCTGCTCCTGCACATAGGGTGTACATAGACAGAGGCAGGAACACGGGCAAAAATACACCGGCTGATCGCGCGCCGAATCGAGCAGTGCGAGGACCACTTTTGCGAACAACACGCAGAATCAAACAGCCCGCCCATGTTGCATGAGCGGACTGCCTGTCCACCCGTCGCGGAAGACGCGCCTATCCAAACAGTAGGCGCAAGATCCGCTCGATCTCCGTCGCCATCAGATGACCTGATAGCGCCGCCATCGTGATGACCGTCGCAACCGCTGCTTTCGCAAGGGCTACGCAGGCCACCTTGTCCAGCCGGAGCCGGACCAGGATGTCGAGCTTCATCGCAGCTCCTGGCGCGACACACGTTGGGTGGCCCATGCGCCTCGCCGTAGGTTGATGGACAGACAAACGCGGCGCCACCAAAAACGCGCCTGTCGATAGCCCAGAGCGTGCTTCCGCTGGTCTTGGTAGGTAGGAAAACACGCCCCTCCAGCCACGCACATTACACTCCGTTTTGTCGTTTCTGTCAAGGAGACTGGTTAAAATAACATTCATAAATTGACTTTACAGAACCGACCGTCTTGTGCTATGATGACATCGAACGGACAAACGCGGTGACTCACGAAACTGCGCTTGTCGATAGCTCAGAGCGCGATCCTGCTGTGGTAGGTAAGGGTCGCGCTCTTTATATGCCCAACCTTGGGATTGTCGAGCTTCACCCGGATGGCGTAGCGCGCGCGGGTGTAAACCGTGTCACAGGTCGTCAGCGATATTAGAAACCTGCATTTGCAGGAAACTAATATTCCTCTCGACGGCTTGCAGCCTTACAACCTATGGTCACTTCAGCGGCCCGACCCGCACTCCCGCCAGCCGGTAGAGGCGCCTTTTTGCGGGTATAATAGCGCCGAGGCTGTTCGTTTTTCGCGGGAAGGTGCGAGATGATAACTGTCGTGTGCCCAACGCCGAAAGTTGCGCAGGAGGTGCGCGATCTGTTCGATCGTTTTTGGGTGGACCTCACGCGGGTTCATGAACTCGGCCCCCGACGAAAAGACCCCACCATCTACCTGGTGATTAACTACACACACGACAAGGAAGCCCAGATCCGCGACGAGGCGCGCAAGATAGCAGGCGCAGAAGTACTCCCGTAACCGGCGCGCAGCTCATCCCAGCACGCGCTCAGCGCCGCGCTGCGGACAGCCGCGCGCCGCGGCGGCCGTGCCCCCGCCGGTGCTGCCCGGCTCCCCCTGGTCCCGCCTGACGCGCGCTAGTGGGCCGAATCGAACGGCCCGCCACCGTCGTGCGGCACCATCACGCGGTCGTTGATCGCCTGGTGGTCCAGCGTCGTCGTCGGCCGCACCGGCTGCACCAGTCGATGCGCCCGGCGCTGCATAGCCGTGTACTCCGGCGTGCCCAACTCAGGCAGCGCCGGCTCCGGCTCCTCCTGCCGGGTAGGCTGGAGCAGGCCCGGATAGGCGAAGTTGAGCGCCTGGGCGTCCAGCACGTCCAGCGCACGCTCCTCGCCGGCTTCCTACCGCTCGTCCGGCGTGATGTACTGGTTCCAGCACACTCGATAGGTGTTCATGTCAGTCGGCCTCGACCTGGAGCGGCCGCCCGGCGATGCACCGGACGGCGACTGGGAACTGCGCGGCGTCTCTCTCCGCGTCGTCGGAGACCTGGAACAATAATCCAGCATAATGATGATTGACGGAGCGCAGCCCGGTGACGCTGAGCGCGACGTGCTGCCCGGCGGACAGCGCGACGCCGTTGATCGTCGCAGGCCGCTCGACGCGCCCGATCACGAGCGGCTGTGCGACGGCCACGCCCCGCAGGTCCTGGCGACCTTGCGCAACCTGGCTCTCACCCTCATCCATCGCACCGGCTCCTGGGCGATCGCCGCCACCCGGCGCACCTTCGCCGCTCACCCCGAACGCGCCTTCGCCCTACTCCTCCCCCACCTCAAATGTCAGATGGCAGCACCCAAGCAACTGACAGTGACGTCAAGCAATGAATCTGTGAGAACGTTGCTGTAGGTTAGTACGTCGGCATAGACTGGGCTTGCGTATCCTGCCTCCAGTATGCTGGGGTGGTCAAGTAGACGGTGTGAGGCGGCTGCCGAACGGTCAGCTGGGCGCCATTGTCAGCGCGCCCCAGCATCCACAAGCAATCGTGCAGACCGATCATAGCCACCGTCGGGTATGCGCTGTGTATGCTTGCCACGCGGTACCAAACTTCTCCGCCAGCATTTGTTCTTCGACCACGATAAACACCCGATCGATCACGACCGCAAACACAACGACGACCACATAGGGCGTGACGGTGCCAAGCAAGAGGGCCACGCCAATGAGCATGAGCACAAAACCAAGATACATCGGATTTCGACTGAGGCGATACACACCGCGCGTGACCAAGACCGTTGATTCTTCAAAAGGTCGAACGGTCGTTTTTGCACGATGAAAGACATTGTCGGCTATGACGTTCATGAGTATTCCCACGGCCAAGGGTACCACCCCAATGAGGTTCCATGGGACGGCGATGACCGTCGCCACGGGCCAGACGAAGTGGAGTAGGACCATGGCAATGATGGCGAGCAAGAGGTACGTCGGCGGTAATATCTTTATGCTTGTCATGGTACGCATGGGTGTCGCGCCCCTTCCCACACCGCGATTGCGGCGCTGATGGAGTACGCCAACTGGCTGCGGGCGGAAGGAAATCAGCTGCCGGCGACCAGTTCGACGCGGCGCGCAGGACGTTGGTACTGCTGCTGGCGCCGTTTGCGCCGCACATCGCCGAGGAGCTGTGGACGCGGCTGGGCGGCGCCGGCTCGGTTCACGATCAGCCCTGGCCCGCGGCGCAGGCCGAGGCAACTGTCGAGACGATCGAGCTGCCGGTGCAGGTGGACGGCCGGCTGCGCGACCACATCTCCCTGGCCTCCGGCGCGAGCGAGGAGGCGGCGCTGGCCCGCCCGAAGGTGCGCGAGGCGATCGGCGGACGTGCGGTTCGGCGCGTCGTCGTCGTGCCGGGGCGGGTGGTGAACGTGGTGACAGGGTAGGAACGCGGAAAGGCGAGGAGCCGGACCGGCGTGGACGGCTTCCGCCTACCGTTGGCGCTGTTCGGGAACGAGTGTTATCATGCGTATCACGCCTGAGATGAAACGACGAGCAATCGCTATCGCCGGAAGTACTCGGTCGGACGTCTCCGACCTGAGTACGCACCAAGATTAGTACCTGGCAGAGGTTTATATGACTATGACTATAGCAACATCCGCGCATCCCGACTATCAGGCGGTATTCGAAGGCGCCACGCTTTATGACGAATCCGCCGCCGGGCGCATCTTTATGCGCGGGCGCGACCGCGCCGAGCTGCTGCATCGCCTCTCAAGCAACGACATCACGCGGCTGCAACCGGGCCAGGGCGCGCGCACCGTCCTGACGACGCCGATCGGCCGGATCATCGACCTGCTCACCGTCCACGCGCTCGAGGACGCGCTGTTGGTCGTCACCAGCCCAGGCCAGGGCGCGGAGGTATTCGGGCATCTGCGCAAAAATATCTTCTTCAATGACCAGGTCACATTGGAGCCGGCCGGCCGTTCGCACGGCCAGCTCGCGCTCTACGGACCGGCCGCCCAGGCACTGCTGGCGCAAATGTCCGGCGTCGCCCTGGATGATCTACCGCTTCACCATATCACGTCGATTGAATTGGCCGGCGCTTCCGCGCTGGTCGCGCGGCGGCCGCCGTTCGGCGGGCAAGGCTTTACAGTCTACATCCCAATAGAGCATCTAGACGCGGTGCGTGCGGCGATGTTGGAAAGGGGAATCGTCCCGCTCGGCGCGGAGGCGTTCGACATCCTGCGGGTCGAGCAGGGCTACGGCGCGTTCGGGCGCGAACTGGGCCAGGAGTACATCCCGCTGGAGACTGGCCTGCTTGACGCGGTCAGTTTCACCAAGGGCTGCTATGTCGGCCAGGAGATCATTGCGCGGATGGAGAGCCGCAACCGGCTGGCGAAGCAGTTGCGCGGCCTGCGCCTCAGCGCGCCCGCCGTCGCTCCCAGCAAGATCGAGGTTGGCGGCAAGGATGCCGGCGACTTGACCACAGCCGTCATCTCGCCGCGCTTCGGCCCAATCGCGCTGGCCTATGTTCGCACCGCCCACGCCGCGGCGGGAAGCATCGTCGGCATCGTCGGGACGGATGTGACCGGCGAGGTGGTTGAGCTGCCCTTCGATGGCGCGTCGTAGCTATTCAGGCGTATTATAGAAGGATGCAATGATGAGCGAGATCCAGGCCCAGTTCGAGACCGCCGCGCAGGAAGTCCAAACATTGCCGGCCCGGCCGGACAATGACACGCTCCTGAAGCTCTATGCGCTCTACAAACAGGCCACGGTCGGGAATGTCTCCGGAAGCCGGCCGGGCTTCACCGATTTCGCTGGCCGGGCCAAGTATGACGCATGGGCGAAGCTCGAAGGCACCGCGAAAGATGCGGCGATGCGTTCATATATCGATCTCGTCGCGAGTCTCAAGCGCTCGGCGGGCTGACGACCTGAGACAAGATGACAAGGGACAGAGAGCATAACCCTATAACCTGTAACCTGTAACCTGCGCCCTTTCCTTTGTCCTCCGCAACACAGGCCGATGTATGCTATACTGAGGGCTGCTAGCAGCCACGAGACGAGGATTGGAGGAGGCCAGGTATGGTTGAGCGCATCTGCCCGACATGCCAGCACGGCAACCCGCTCGACGACCGTTTCTGCGGCAAGTGCGGCGCGCCGCTAGAGCGCCAGCTTCCGATGCGGCGCTCTGAGTCGCGCCTGAGCATCGCCGGGCGCGACCTGCCGGTGACATGGAAACAGTTCAGCCGGACGGTCGCGCTCAGCGTCGCGGCGCTGGCGGCCGAGGCCGGGCTGGCGTGGCTACGCAGGCGCATCGAGGCTGGTCCATCAGCCGCGCCGGCCGGGGCCGCTCCGGCGTCAAAACCAGCCACATCCGAGACGACGGCGCTCGCGCGCCCGCTTGGCAGCGCCGTTACGATCGTCAGCCAGCGGATCGTCGAGATCTGGGACGACGCCGACGGAGCGCGCCGTGTGGTCGAGCGCACCTTCTGGCAGCGAATCCAGGAGTAGGGGCGTTCGTGACAACTTTATCAGCATCGCGCCATTGATACGCCCAGCCGCGCGTGCTACACTGATCGCCATGATCCGGGAACTTTCCTGATCGACGCGGCGTCTCATAATTATGGACTGATCCCGAATCACCTGCTTGCGTCAACGCAGCAGGATATGGTAGAAATATATGGCTTACGCGCTCACAACCGGCGACTACCTGCGGCGGCGGCTGCGCCCGCTGGCGATGCGGCTGCGGCTGCGCGATACACTGCTCCTGGCGAGCCGGACGCTCTGGATCGGCGCGGCGGGCTTCGCCCTGGTGCAGATCGCCGGGCGGCTGCTGCCCATCCCGGACCTGCTACTCTGGTCGCTCGTCCCGCCGCTGTTCTGGATACTGGTGATCCTCGGCTACTTGATCGTGCGGCCGCTCCCGCTGCCCCGCGTGGCCCAACGAGTGGACAGTGCGCTGGATCTGCGCGAGCGGCTGGCGACGGCGCTGGAGCTGAGCCGGCGCGCGGAGCAGGAGCCGCTCGACGAACAGCAGCAGGCTGACGCGCGCGCCCACGCCGACACACTGCGCCCGCGCATGCTGCCGTTGCGCATCGACCGGCGCCCATTGCTGCTGGCGATCGTCCCGCTCGCCATCGGCCTCGCCTCGGCGCTGCTGCCGAATCCGCAGGATCGTGTCCTACAGGAGCGCGCCGCCGTCCAGCAGAGCGTGAATCAGACCGCCGGCCAGATTCATCAGATCCAGCAACAGATCGCGCAGGATCAAACCCTGACGCCCGAGCAGCGCGCTCAGCTCGAAAAAGAGCTGGCCGACCTGGAGCGCAAGCTGCGCGAGAACCCGGGCAACCGCGAGCAGGCGCTGGCGGATCTCTCGACGGCCGAAGCGCGGCTGCAACAGCGACTCGACCCGAGCGCCGACGCGCGGCGCGCGGCGCTCGAACAGCTGGCACGCAACTTGCAGGGTCTTTCCGGGCAACAGCCGAACCAACGCCCGAGCATCGGCGACGCGGCCGATCAGTTGAATCAGCTCGCGCAGCAGATCGATAAGCTGACGCCGGAGCAGCGCCAACAGTTGGCGCAGAACCTGGGGCAGCAGGCAGCCCAGATGGCGCAGAGCGACCCACAGACGGCGCAGAGCCTCTCGAACGCGGCGCAGGCGCTCCAGCAGGGCAACATCCAGCAGGCTCAACAGTCGTTGAACCAGGCGGCGCAGAGTGCCCAGCAGGCTCAGCAGCAGCAGGCTCAGCAGCAGGCGCTTCAGCAATCGCTCTCGCAGGTGCAGCAGGGGCGCCAGAACATCGCGCAGGCCGGCCAGCAAGGGCAGCAAGCGCAGTCGGGTCAACAAGGGCAGCAGGGCCAGCAAGGCCAGCAGGGTCAACAAGGACAGCAGGGCCAGCAAGGCCAGCAAGGCCAGCAGGGTCAACAAGGACAGCAGGGACAGCAGGGCCAGCAAGGGCAACAGGGCCAGAGCCAGCAGGGGCAGGGCGGCGGCAATGGGCAGGGCGGCAACCCGCAGGCCCGGCGGCGGGCAGGGTCGCGGCAACAGCGGCCTGGTCTACCAGCCCTACAACCCCAGCAACCAGACTGGACGTCCCGACCAGGTGCAGGGCCAGCTCGGAGCGAACGGCGAGACGCAGGTTCAGCAGGGCCAGAGTAATCTGCCGGGCGCGAACAACCCATCGCTCGTTCCCTATGAGCAGGTGCTGCCTCAGTACCGGCGAGCGGCCGGCGAGGCGGTCGATCAGAGCGCGATCCCCTCGCACCTGAAAGATTATGTGCGCGATTATTTCTCGCGCTTGGAACCGAATCGCTAAGTGAGTCACCTCCGGCGCCAAAGGAGCCGCGCGGAGTATAGCAATGGCGCTCGCTGTTCGACCGTTCGTCGAGCCGCTCACTGGCATGGCGCCTCAGCCCCAAGCCGCGCTGAGGTGATGAGTGGAAGGAACTATGCTTATCACGATCGAAGTCGTACTCGCCATCCTCGTCTTGATCGGCGCCGTAACGATTATCTGGGGGGCGCGACGTTTTCACCTCTCGACAAAGATGCTTGCGGTGGCCTTCGCCTTGACCGCCGCCTCGTGGATCGCCTTCCTGATCGCGATGATCGGCATGACGTTGATGGCGCTGGTGCCGCGCCTAAGCGGCTAGATTTTGGATTTTTAGATTTCGGTTTCGATCAAACCCGATCTATAAGCCAAAATCTAAAACCTAAGATGGAGATACTTATGACAACCCCTCCCACTCCGCAACGTCTCAGCCCCGAGGAGTTCCGCCAGCGTGCCCTGACGATCGAGGCCGAGATCGGCCAGGTGATCGTCGGCCAGCGCGACCTGATCCGCCAGACGCTGATCACCCTGCTGGCCGGCGGCAACGCCTTGATCGAAGGTGTGCCGGGGCTGGCGAAGACAACGCTCGTCCGCACGCTCGCCGATGTGATCGACTGCTCATTCAGCCGCATCCAGTTCACGCCCGACCTCATGCCGGCTGATATCGTCGGCACGACGATGATCAGCGAGGATGACAACGGGCGCAAGGCGTTCCGCTTTGAGCCAGGGCCGATATTCGCCAACCTGGTGCTGGCCGACGAGATCAATCGCGCGACGCCCAAGACCCAGAGCGCGCTGCTGGAGGCGATGCAGGAACATACCGTCTCGGTCGCCAAGACGATCCACAAGCTGGTGAAACCGTTCTTCGTGATGGCGACACAGAATCCGCTGGAGATGGAAGGCACCTACCCGCTACCGGAGGCGCAGCTCGATCGATTCTTCTTCAAGGTGCATGTGCCGTTCCCCAGCGCCGGCGATCTGGTCGAGATCGCCAACCGCACCACCGGCGCCCGAGCGCCCCAGACGCGCAAAGTCGCTAACGGCGCGATGGTCGTCGAGATGCAGAACCTGGCCCGCACAGTGCCGATCGCCAGCCATGTGCTGGCCTATGCCGCGCGCATGATCACCGCGACGCACCCGGAGGACAAGGACGGGCCGCCGAGCGCCAGGCAGTATGTGCGCTACGGCGCCAGCCCGCGCGGAATGCAGGCGCTGATCATGGCGGGCAAGATCATGGCGCTGCTCGATGGGCGCTTCAATGTTGCCTTCAATGACCTCAAGCTGGCCGCGCTGCCGGCGCTGCGTCACCGCATCATCCTAAACTTCGAGGCCCAGGCCGAGGGCATCGCCCCCGACGACATCATCCGCCAGATCGTCGAGACGCTGAAAACCGAGTAACCAGCAGACAAGAGACAAGTGACAAGAGACAACAATTAGGAGCAGATCGCGAATCTGTCGTCTCCTGTCTCCTGTCTCCTGTCTCCTGTCTCCTGTCTCCTGTCTATGACAACCACCACCCAACAACCGCTCTTCGACTCGGCCTTCCTGCGCAAGCTCGACCGGCTGGCGCTGCTGACGCGTCGCGCGATGGCCGGCGATATGCAGGGCGAGCGGCGCAGCCCGCGGCGCGGCAGCTCGGTCGAGTTTGCCGACTTCCGGCCCTACGCCGCCGGCGACGATATCCGCCAGATCGACTGGAACCTGTACGCCCGCATGGATCGCTTCTTCCTCAAGCTGTTCGTCGCCGAGGAGGAACTGACTATCCACCTGCTCGTCGACAACACCGCCTCGATGGATTGGGGCGATCCAAACAAACTGCTTTACGCTCGCCGGGCCGCCGGTGCTTTCGGCTATATCGCGCTCTCTAGTCTCGACCGGGTGACCGTGACCGCCTTCGGTGAGGGCGCGGCGCGGCAGTTGCCGGGCGTGCGTGGCAAGCGCGGTGCGCTGCCGCTGTTCAGCTTCCTACAAAAGCTGCCGGCCGGCAAGGGCGGCAGCCTGACGACCACCTGCCACCATTATATCCAGACCGCCCGCAACGCCGGTCCGTTATTGCTTTGCTCCGACTTGATGGATGCCGGCTGGCAGGATGCGCTCCGCGCGCTCTCGGCGCGCCCATTCGAGATCACCATCCTGCATATCCTCGCGCCGCAGGAGGTTCGCCCGACGCTCGACGGCGACTTCCGGCTGCTCGACGCCGAGGGCGGCGAGCCGATCGAGATCACCGCCGACATCGACACGCTGCGCCGCTACGACGAGAGCCTGCGCGCCTGGCGCAACGAGATCGAGACCTTCTGCAATGGACGCGCGATCAACTATATCTTCGTGAACACCGCCGTCCCGATCGAGGAGTTCGTGCTGTCGAACTTGCGGAAGCGCGGCGTTCTAAAGTAGGTTTTCTGATGGCTTTTCTTGCGCCCCTGGCGCTTATCTCAGCCCTGATCATCGGCCCAATCATCGTGGCGATGTACCTGCTCAAACTGCGCCGCGAGGAGCGCTCGGTCTCGTCCACATTCCTGTGGCGGCGCATGGTGCGCGATGTCGAGGCAAATGCGCCGTGGCAGAAGCTGCGCCGCAACCTGCTGCTGCTGCTCCAGTTGCTGCTGCTGCTGCTGCTGGCGCTCGCGCTCGCACGGCCGTTCTTCGCGACGACTGGCATCGCCGGGCGCAACCTGATCGTGATTCTCGATCGCTCGGCCAGCATGGGCGCGACCGACACACCGCCGACGCGCCTCGACGAGGCCAAACGCCAGGCGATCACGCTGATCGACCAGCTCCCCGATGGCGGGCGCGCGACGATCATCGCCGCGGGCGGGCAGATGGAGGTGCCGGCCGCCGCAACGACCGACCGTCGCCAACTCCGCGACGCGATCAACGGCATCACATTGCGCAGCGGCGGCAGCGATCTCGCGCAGGCGCTCACGCTCGCGGCGGCGCTCTCCTCGCGCGAGGCCGACAGCGAGGTGGCGATCATCTCCGACGGTAAT
>WNFV01021957.1_pt1 | contig 10901 bp, 8 predicted proteins | sample 5400101 | NCBI WGS metagenome assembly WNFV01 (sample SAMN13153361, study PRJNA577476) | soil metagenome | isolation source: 115 cm soil or saprolite under grassland replicate 1 | place: USA:California | collected 2016-06-15
CCCAGTCTTCAAGTGGGGGTGGAGCACGGCGATCCGGCCGATCCGACGCAGGGCGCGCTGCCGACGATCGGGTTGTCGTTGCCGCTGCCGTTGTTCAACTGGAACGGCGGCGCGGTCGGACAGGCGCGGGCGGCGCGCGACCGCGCGCAGGCCAACCTGGACCTCGCGCGCCGCGAGGCGGCGGCGGACCTGACGCGCGCGCAGCGCGGACTCGCGGCCGCGCTGGCGCGGCTGGCGCGCGACCGGCGCCTGCTGGCGAGCGCCGACCGCGTCGCGGCGATGTCGCTCCAGGCCTACGCCGAAGGCGCGGTTCCTCTCGCCACCGTGCTCGAGGCGCAGCGCAACGCGCGCGAGGCGCTGGGCCGTTACGTCGACGACGTCGCCCGCGCGAACGACGCGGCGGGCCTCGTTGGCCTCGTCACCGCCTCCGCGGGCGAGCGGTGAGACGCCTCCTCCTCCTCCTCCTCGTGCTGGCGGCCCGCTGCCGCGCGCGCGCCGCCGATGACGCGGAGTCGCCCGCAGTCCGGACCGCCGTCGCGGCGCAGACGGCGCCGGCGACCGCGCAGCCGTTCGCCCACGTGGTGCGCGCCATCGGCACCGTGACCCCGCGCCCGGGGCGCTTCGCCGAGCTCGCAGCCCCGGGGCCGACCCGGGTGGCGCGCATCTTCGTCGCCTCGGGCGAGCGCGTGGCCGAGGGCGACACGCTGATCGAGTTCGAGCGGGCGCCGTTCGATGCCGCGGCGCAGAGCGCCGCCACGGCGCTCGAGAACGCGCAACATGCCTACGACCGGGCGGTGCGCCTGGTGCAGGCGGGAATCTTGCCGCAGAAGGAGAGGGACCAGGCGGCCGCCGACCTCGCCCAGGCGCGGCTCGCCGCCGTGACGGCGCGCCGCGCCCAGCAGCTCGCGACCCTGCGCGCGCCGCTCGGCGGGGTCGTCACGCGCATGACCGCCGTGCTCGGCGCCTCGGTGGACGCGACCCAGCCGCTCGTCCAGGTCGCCGACCCCGAGGCCCTCGACGTCGTGTTCAACGTTTCGCCCGCGGAGGCCGCCGAGATCCGCGACAGAGACTCCGTGTCGCTCTCGGCCGGCGAGACCCTGCGCGGCGACCCGCTCGGCGCGGGCGTCGTCACCGGCGTCGCGGCCGCGGTCGATTCCCTGTCCCGGGCGGTCGCCGTCCGCGTGCGCCTGCGACGCTCCGAGCGCCCGTTGCGGATCGGGGAGTCGGTGTTCGGGCGGCTCATCACCGCCGTCGAGCCGCACGCCATCACCGTCCCCGTCGCCGCGCTCGTGCCCGCGCCGGGTGGAGAGGGCTTTCAGGTGTTCGTCGTCGACTCGGGCGGCGTGGCCCACAGCCGGGCCGTCACGGTCGGCGGCCGCACCGCAGCCGTGGCGGAGATCACGAGCGGGCTCGCGGCCGGTGAGGTGGTCGTGACGAGCGGCGCCTACGGCGTCGCCGACGGCGCGAGGATCGTGCGGGCTCCCGCTCCTCCCCGATGACGCTGTTCGACGTCCTCAGCCGCCAGCGCCGCGTCGTCTATCTCGCCACGGCGCTGCTCTCCATCGCCGGCGTGTGGACCGCGTTCCAGCTCCCGTCGGCCATCTACCCCGAGCTCCTCTTCTCGCGGATCAAGATCGTCGCCGAGGGCTCCACGCTGGGCGCGCGGCAGGTGGTGTTCAGCATCACGCGGCCCCTCGAGGAAGCCGTGAGCGTCGTGCCCGGGGTGACGCGGGTGCAGTCCCACTCGATTCGCGGCGCGAGCGAGGTCGCCATCACCTTCGCGCCGCGCACCGACATGGCCTACGCGCTGCAGCTCGTGCGGGCGCGGGTGAGTCAGATCCAGACGACGCTGCCGCCCGACCTGGACATTCAGATCGAGCGGCTCACGCCGTCCCTGTTCCCTATCATCTCCTACAACCTCGAGGGCGGCGATCCCGCCACCCTGTACGACATCGCGCGTTACGAGATCAAGCCGCTCATCTCGCGCGTGCCCGGAGTGGGCCGCGTGGACGTGCAGGGCAGCGACGTGCGCGAGATCGAGGTCGTGGCCGACCCCACGCGGCTCGGAGCCCTGGGGCTCAGCTACACCGACCTGGCCGACGCGATCCGGCGGGCGGTCACGGTGCAGGCGGTGGGGCGGGTCGCGCAGGACTACCGTCAATACCTGATCGTGACCGACCAGGAGGCTCACGGGCCCGACGACGTCGGCAACGTCGTGATCGCCCACGGCCTGCGGGTGCGGGACGTGGCGAGCGTGCAGGTGGGGACGGAGGATCACGTTCGCAGCGTCGCGGGCGACGGCAAGCCCGCCGCGCTCATCAACGTCGCGCGGCAGGTCGAGGGCAACACCCTCGACGTCGCCGACAGCGTGGCCGGCATCGTCGCCGCGCTCGCGCCCAGCCTTCCGCCGGGCGTGCACCTCAAGCGGGTGTACGACCAGGCCGCCCTGGTGCGCGACGCGGTCCACTCGGTGCGGGATGCCATGCTGATCGGCGCCGTGCTCGCCGTGCTGGTGCTGCTCCTGTTCCTGCGCCACGGCCGCATCACCGCGATCAGCGCGGCCGCGATCCCGGTGACGCTCGCCGTGACGGTGTTCTTGATGTGGGTGATCGGCCAGACGTTCAACCTGATGACCCTGGGCGCGATGGCGATCGCGATCGGCCTGGTGATCGACGACGCGGTCGTGGTCACCGAGAACATCGCGCGCCACCTGCTGCTCCGCGCCGGGGGCGGCCGGCTCGCCGCCATCCGCGCCGCCGTGCAGGAGCTGATCTGGCCCGTCACCACGTCCACCATCACCACGGTGGTCGTGTTCCTCCCGCTCGGCCTGCTCCAGGGGGTGGTGGGGCAGTTCTTCGCGGCCCTGGCCGCGACGCTCACGGTGGCGGTGCTCGTCTCGCTCGCGCTGGCGCTCACGCTCATTCCGCTCCTCGCCGCGCAGTTCGTCACCGCGCGCGAAGTGGAGGCGACGGCTCCCCGCTGGCGTCCCCTGGCCCGGCTCGAACGGGCGCTCGACGCGCTCGCGCCGCGCTACGAGCGCGCCCTCGTCGCCGCGCTGCACCATCCCCGCCGGATCGCGGTCGCCGCCGTCGCGCTCGTCGCGCTGGGGGCCGGGCTGTGGCGCGTCGTGGGAACGGGCTTCCTCCCGGAGATCGACGAGGGGGCGTTCATCCTCGACTACTGGACGCCGGGCGGCACTGCGCTCGCCGAAACCGACCGCCAGCTCGGCGTCGCCGAGAGCCTGCTCGCGGCCACGCCCGAAGTCACGGGGACGGCGCGCCGCACCGGCGCCGAGCTGGGCATGTTCGCCACGGCCCAGAACCGCGGAGACATCGTCGTGCGGCTCGCGTCACGCGGTCGACGCTCGCGCGACGTGTTCCAGGTGATCGACGACGTGCGTGACCGGATCCAGGGCGCGGTGCCGCGGCTGCACATCGAGTTCATGCAGATCCTCGCCGACGTGATCAACGATCTCGCGGGCGCCGCCCGCCCGGTCGAGATCAAGCTGTACGGCGAGCCGCTGGACACGCTGGAGGCGTATGCGCGGCGGCTCGCGCCCGACATCGAGAAGATCACCGGCCTCGAGGACCTCTACAACGGGGTGAGCGAGCCCACGGCGGAGCTGCTGATGCGCGTGAACCAGGCGGAGGCCGACCGCATCGGCATGGCGCCGGTCGACGTGGGCAACACGGTCGCCGCAGCGCTGCTGGGCACGCCGGCCGGCGAGATCCGGGTCGAAGACCGGCCCGTGGCGGTGCGCGTGCGGGCGCCGGATTCGATCCGCTTCGACCCGCTGCGCCTGCGCGCTTTGCCCATCGTCGCGGCGCGTGGCGGCCGGGCGACCCCGCTCGGGAGCCTCGCCGCGTTCGAGCCCGCGGAGTCGCGGCTCGCCCTCGATCGCGAAAACCAGCAGCAGATGATCGCGCTGACCGCCGACGTGAGCGGACGCTCGCTTGGCGGGGTGATGGGCGACGTGCGCCGGGTGCTCGCCGCGCACCCGGCCCCGCGGGGCGTGCGCGTCGCGCTGGGCGGGCAGTACGCGGGTCAGCAGGAGGCGTTTCGGGCGCTCCTCCTGGTGCTCGCGCTCGCCGCGGTGAGCGTGTGCGCGGTGATGGTGGTGCAGTTCGAGTCCTTCACCGAGCCGCTCGTCGTGCTACTCGTGGCACCCGTCTCGTTCGTCGGCGCCCTGATGCTGCTGCTCGCCACCGGCACCGTGCTCAACGTCTCCTCGCTCATGGGGCTGATCCTGCTGGTGGGGCTCATCGTGAAGAACGGCATCATCCTGCTCGACTTCACGCGGCTGCGGATGCGGGCCGCCGGCGTAGCGCTGGAAGAGGCGATCCATGAGGCCGCGCGGGTCCGGCTGCGCCCGATCCTCATGACGACGCTGTGCACGCTCTTCGGGTTGCTGCCCCTCGCCCTCGGGCTCGGCGCGGGGAGCGAGCTGCAGCGACCCCTCGCCCTCGCCGTGATCGGCGGGCTCGCCCTCTCCACGCCGATCACGCTGTTCGCCGTGCCCACGCTGCTCGTGGCGATCCGGGGACCGGCCTACACCCTGCCGCCGCCGGACCGCGAGCCGGCCTAGGGCTCGAGGCCGGGGATCTCCACCTCGACCTTCCCTCTCGGCGGATCGACGACTATCACGCGATGCTGCCGCGCGATGAAGAAACGTCGGCCCGCCGTATCGAGGGCCACGTGATCGTGACGCGGGTGCCGGCGCCCGGCGTGGAGGCGATGTCGATGCGCGCGCCGTGCGCGTCGGCGATCCAGCGGGCGATCGCCAGACCGAGGCCGGCGCCCTCTCCCTCCCGGCGGGCCGCGTCGCCGCGATAGAATCGCTCGAACACTCGGGGGAGCTGGTCGGCCGGGATGCCGACTCCCGTGTCCGCGACCACGACCGCCGCCCGGCCGTCCTGGGTCGCCACGTCCAGGCGCACGTGGCCGCCCCCCGGCGTGAACTTGACGGCATTGTCGAGCACGATCACGAGCAGTTGGCGCACCAGCGCGGGAGCCCCCGTGATCCGGGCCTCTTCGAAGGCGCCGACCTCGAGGCGAACCTGCTTGCGCTCGGCCAGGGCCCGCACCGCCGCGACCGCGTCGGCCGCCACGTCGTCCAGATACAGCGGCTCCTGCGCCACCCCGCGCTCGCCGGCATCGGCGCGCGCCAGGGTGAGGAGGTCGCCGACGATCCCGCCCAGCCGGGTCGCCTCCCGCTCGATCGCCTGGAAGGCGGACGCGTCGCGCGCCGCCTCCCGGGGCCGACCGACCGCGACATCCGCCTGCGCCCGCAGGATCGCGATCGGCGTGCGCAGCTCGTGCGCCGCGTCGGCCATGAAGCGCCGCATCTGCTCCATCGAGCGCTCTACCGGCGCGGTCGACTTGCGCACCAGCACGTAGCCGCCGCCCGTGAGGAGCAGCATCGCCGCCAGCGCGGCGGCGCCGAAGGCCGCGATCAACGAAGCGTAATCGTCCTCCAGCTCCCCGCGGTCGGCCAGGACCGCGGCGACGTACGGCATCCCCGCGGTGCTCGTGAAGCGCTCGGCGTAGGCCCGGAGCTCGCGACCGTCCGGGGCGTCCACGTTGCCGAACCCGTGCCGCGACTCCGCGGCCTTGCGGATCGCGTCGCGCATCCAGTCGGACAGCTCCGCCGGCTTGATGGGGCGAAACTCGGCGTCGAGGAGATAGAGCGACCGGTCGGGGATGTGCAGCTCGTCCACTGCGTCGACGACGGCGCCGCGCGCAGCGGCGCGCTCCGTCTCGCGGATCCGCACCGCTTCCTCGAGCGCCGCCGCGGCGGACCCCAACGACTTGTCGACGTGACGGGACATCTGGTGGCGGATCGTCAGGAACAGGCCCCCGCCGAGCAACAGGAGGACGAGCGTGAGCACGCCGGCGTACCAGGCCGTCAACTGGAGCCGCAGGCGTGCGAGCGCCGGCATCACGGGAACCTCACGCGCCGAACCGGTATCCCGCGCCGCGCAGCGTGGTGATGAGTTTCGGCTCGAAGTCGTCGTCGATCTTGCGGCGCAGGCGGCGGATCAGCACCTCGAGCACGTTGACGAAGGGATCGTGGTTGTCGTCCCACACGTGCGCGGTGACGCGGTGATGGTGGTGCGGTCGAGCACGCGTCCCGGGTGCAGGACGAACAGCTCGAGCAGCGCGAATTCCTTGGCGGTGAGCGTGATCGGCCGGCCGCCGCGACGCACCTCGCGCGCCGCGAGATCGACCTCCAGGTCCGCGACGCGAACCCGCGCAGGCGCGAGCGCCGGCCGGCGCCGCGCCAGCGCCTTGAGCCGCGCCACGAGCTCCCGAAAGGCGAACGGCTTCGTCACGTAGTCGTCCGCGCCGACCTCCAGCCCGCGCACCCGGTCGTCCACCGCGTCGAGCGCCGTCAGCATCAGCACGGGCGTGGTGCCGCCCCCGCGCCGCAGCTCGGCGCACAGCTCGACGCCGCTGCCTCCGGGCAGACGGACATCGAGGATGATGACGTCGTAGCTGCCGGAGCTGGCCTGCTTCAGGCCGTCCGCGAACGTCGTCGCCAGCGTAGGATCGATGCGCTCCGCGCGCAGGCCGTCGCGCAGTAGGCCCGCCAGCTCGGGATCGTCCTCGATGATCAGCACTCGCACTCGCGAGGTCCTTCCCCTCCTCCGAGAACAATCGCAACCGTGACCGGGCGGGCGCCAGAGGGCGAGCGCCCGTGGCATCGGCCTCGCCCGCCTTTCACCGCCCTCCACCGCCCTTCACCGCCCAACTCATTCCATACGCCGCGCCCAGCACGCCCGAGGCGACGAGCACCAGCACCGGCCGAGTCAGCGCGGTTCCGATGAACAGAGCGAGATAGACACCGACAAACAGGATCGGCGCTCCTGGATACACCGGCACGCGGAAGGGGGCCCGGGGCTCCCTTGCCCGCAGCCTGAACAGCGCCACCACGGTGAACCCGTCAATCACGAGGATCAGCACGATCGCCAGGCCCAGCAGCTTCTCGAACGTGCCCGTGGCCGCGAGCGCGACGGCCACGGCCCCGACCAGGAGCATCGCCACCCACGGCGTCCCGCCCGGGTTCACGCGCGCGAGCGCGCCGGGCGCGAGACCCTCACGCGCCAGGCCGAACAGGACGCGCGGCGTCACGAAGATGTTGCCGTTCAGCGACGCGAGCACCACGAGCAGCGCGAGCGCCGCCACCACGGCGCCGCCCCGCGCCCCGATGATCGCGTTCGCCGCGTCCGCGGCGACGAGGTTCGAGCTCGCGATCCGCTCGAGCGGGAGCACGTGCAGGAACGCGGCGTTCAGGAGCAGGTACAGCGTGGCGGCGACGGCGATCCCGCCGAGGAACACCCGGGGCAGCGTGCGCCCGGGATCCACTACCTCTTCGGCGATCTTCGCGGCGTCGGGGTAGCCGTAGTACGTCCAGATCACGGGCTGCGAGGCGGCAGCCAGGGCCGCCCACACCGCCGCCCCGCGCGGCGCCGCGGCGAGCTCGCCGTGCCAGCCGGCTCCGCTGCCGCGTGCCAACGCGATGACCACGACCCCGCCGAGCGCGAGCACTTTCGCGGCGGTGACGGCGTTCTGGACCCGTCTCCCGGACGCGACGCCCACGATGTTCACGGCGGTGAACGCGGCGACCAAGCCAGCGCCGAGCCAGGGCGTCAGCGCAGCGCTCGCGCCGGCGAGCCGTACCAGGAACTCCCCGGCGGCGACGGCGATCGCGGCGATCGCCGCCGTATAGATGGCCAGCGCCTCGACCGCTCCCACTACGAGCCCGGCGCGCGGGCCGAATGCCTCGCGCACGTACACGTACTTGCCGCCGGCTCGGGGATGACGGGTCGCCAGCTCGGCGAAGCAGAGCGCGCCGAGCAGGGCCAGCGCGCCACCCAGCACCCACGCGACGAACGTGAGCCAGGGGCGGCCGAGCTGCGCCGCCACGAGCCCGGGCGTGCGAAAGATCCCGGACCCGACCATGATGCCCACGACCATGGCCAGGCCGTCGGTGAGGCGCAGAGAACGTTTGAGGTCGGTCACGGACGGGGCGAATGTAGCGCGTGCGGGGGAAACGCGCGGAGGTCGGTCAGGACGGGGGAAAAGGGAAATGGCTCCAGGCGTGAGCCATAGCCCCGGGCGTGAGCCCGGGGCTCTCTTTTTGGGGGAGTGTTCGGATGCCCCTGCGAGGCTCGAAAGGCCCCGGGCGTCGAGGCTCGAAAGGCCCCGGGCGTCGAGGCTCGAAAGGCCCCGGGCGTCAATGAAAGGCCCGGGCTTACGCCCGGGCCTATGGAGCCTACGTGGTGGGGGAGCTTCAACAAAAGGCCCCGGGCTCACGCCCGGGGCCATGGAGTCCGCTGTCGCGGTTACGACCGGCGCCGCCCGCCCCCGTTGGAAGGAGCCGACCGGCCGGACCCTGACGAGCCCGACGCGCGGCCCGCCGACGAGCCTCCCCCTCCCCCTCCCCCTCCGTCGCCCGCCTCCACCACTCCCTCCCCCACTGCCCCCGCCGCCCGACTCCCGACCGCGCGATGCGGGAGGATGATCGGCGCTGCGCCCGCCCTCGCGCCGCTCGGGAGCCGGCCGCTCCCAACGCCCGTTGTCCTGGCGATCCGACGGCCGCGCCTCCGGCTCGCGTCGGCCGGGCGACAACGCCTCGCGGTCGCCTGGGGCCCGATCCCGCACCCGGACCGGAGTCGGCGCGGACGCTGGTACGCGCCGCCCCTCGGCGGCCAGGAGCAGCGTGCCCTGCGGGAAGCGGAGCCGTGGGGCGACGCCCATCACCGTGGGCGGCGTGGCCGTGCGGTCCCTGAACGCCAGCCGACCTCCGGAACCCTCCCACGCCCGGTCGATGAACAGCCCGCCGCCGGAGCGCGGGCGGTACGGCCGATAGATGTACGGCCGATACACGACGATCCGCGGCCCGTAGAAGAACGGATCGTAATAGTACCGGCTGCGCCCGTAGCCGTAGAAGAAGGGATCGTAGAACGACCCACAGAAGAATGGATCGGACCAGAACGGATCGAAGCAGGCATTGCTGTAGAAGCCGGAACGGTAAGAGGGCCAGCCGTACCCGTAGCTCATCCGCAGCCACGAGTAGCGGGGGTAGTAGTAGTCCCGCGACGACGCGACGGTGTAGCTCACCACGTCGTAGTCGAAGTGGCTGCCGGTCGCCATGCGCTGCACGACGTCGAGCAGCGCCTGCTCCTTATCGCGATCCGCCTCGCCCGAGCTCAGCGCGCCGTAGTCCCAGTGATCACCGCGCACGAACTCGTCGAATTTGAACGGGCTCGCCGACCGTGCGGCGAGCACGAGCCCGGAGCCCTCGCGGTCGTCGATCGAGAATGCCGCGCGATCGCCGCGGCCCCGCAGCTCGATCTTCCTGCCGCCGCGCACGAAGGCGTCGTCCCCCGGATCGAGCGGGAACAGCACCCGCACCCGACCGTCCGCGTCGGCGCGGAGCACGACGAGATAGCCGTCCTCGGACGGCTTCACGTTGACTCGCGCCCTGTCGCCGCGCAGAAAGTAGTTGTCCTGATTGAGCCAGACTTTGATCGGTGGGTCGTCGCTTTGCACTGCGGCCGTCGTCGCGCCGGGCGGCGCGGCAACGAGCAGGGACACCATCAGCGCGTGTATCATTTGGCCTGTCCTGTATATACGCCTGGACCAGCCTTAAGTATCAAGAAGCATGCCGGTTCGGGCTGTTGGTTTGACCGCGCCGCCCTTGGGAGTTAAACCCCAGGGTGCCCCCCCCGGGGGACAGCACATGTCCGTCCAAGGGACATTTATGAGCCAACTCCTCGACGCCGTCGCCGACCTCCCGAACGCCTGCGAGCCGATCCCCGGCATCGTCACCGGCGGCCAGCCCACCGTGGAACAGCTCCTGGCCTTGGAGCGCGCCGGGTGCGAGGTGGTGCTCGACATCCGCGAGCCGATGGAGCCCCGGCCGTTCCCCGCGGCCGACGCAGCGCGCCAGGCGGGTCTCGAGTACATCAACATTCCCGTGAGCCACGGACCGCTGAGCGACGAGACGTTCGACAAGGTGCGGGCGACGCTGCGGGGGCTCGCCGGCAAGAAGCGGGTCCTCTTCCACTGCAGCAGCGGGAACAGGGTAGGCGTGACGCTGCTGCCCTATTTCATCCTCGACCAGGGGCTGGACGAGGATCAGGCCGTGACCCGGGCCATGCAGGTCGGGATGCGCGACGCCGGGCTGATGCAAGAAGCGCTCGAGTACGTGGGACGGCACACGTCCTAGGGGTGTCGATGCCAGTACATCCTCATTTCCGTGATCTTGCCGTCCTTCGTCTCGCAAAACATCGCGCCGCGCGCGTCCACCCATTCTCCGGTGCGCCGCCGCCGGTAGGTGCAGCGGAACTCGGTCGCGAACCACGGGCCCGCGACGTAGACCTCCCCCGCCTTGAACGTGACCTCCGCCTGATTGACCGGCACGTCCTGCCAGTAGGCTCGGATGGCGGCGGCGCCGGCGCTCCGCTGGCTGAAGGGGCTCTCTAGGAAGACGGCGTCGGCCGCGAACACGGAGACGATCGCGTCCACATCGCCCCGCTCCCAGCCGTGGCCAAACGTCTCCAGGAGCTCACGATACGCCTGCATCGGGGCCAATATACCCCAATCTGGAACCTCCGCCGGGAGCGTATGGTAGACGGGGCGCGACCACGCGTCGCCTCCGAGCCATGTTCTTTCCTCAGGTACTCGAACGGGAGGTGCGACGATGTTGAAGCGGATTCTGGCCGCCACCGCCGTGCTGGCCTGCTCTGCGCTGCCGCTCGCGGCGCAGGGCCACGGCGCCGCCGCCGGCGACGAGATGACGATCACGGGCCAGGTAATCGACCTCAACTGCTACACCACCAACGGCGCGTCGGGCGCGGGCCACAAGGCGTGCGCGCAGGCGTGCGCCAAGGCGG
>WNFV01014391.1_pt1 | contig 10899 bp, 10 predicted proteins | sample 5400101 | NCBI WGS metagenome assembly WNFV01 (sample SAMN13153361, study PRJNA577476) | soil metagenome | isolation source: 115 cm soil or saprolite under grassland replicate 1 | place: USA:California | collected 2016-06-15
CCGCGATCGGCGGGAGCTCGTCGTCGTCGGTCTCGAAGAAGTCGTAGAGGGAGGTTCCCACCACCTGGTCCTGCACGAAGCCCATCTGTTCGAGCCCGCTGCCGCTCGAGGACGTGAACGCGAGCTCGGTGTCCGTCGTCCAGACGACGGCCGGGACCTGGGCGAGGATCGCCTGGAGGCGGCGCTCGGTCTTCTCGGCCTCGATTCTCGACGTCACGTCTTCATCGATCAGGAGGACCGCCTGCACTTCTCCGTCCTCGCCGACGAGCGGATGGACTGAGCCCCGCGTCCAACGCGGCCGACCCGGCAGATTGCTCTCGCCGGGGTCGTAGTAGAGCTCCGGGATGTCGACGCGCTCGCCGCGGAAGGCTCGCTCGAGCTCGGGCATCAGCCCTCGCGCGCGCAGCTGCTCGTCTTCGAGGACGTTGTACTCACCGAGATCCTCGATCGATGCACCCCAGTCGCGCACCCAGGCGGGGTTGACGTCGAGCGGGCGGCCGTCGCGCGCGGCGACCATCATGGCGTACGGAGCACGCTCGAACAGCAGCCGGAACAGTGGGTCGTCCAGCCTTTGCCGCTGTAGATGATCGTGCGTGGCCAAGTGACGGCGTCGACGGGAGCCTGGGGGGGTGGGCGTCCCGACCGGTGGATGATAACGCCGAGGATCGAATATCAGGGAAGCGCCATCGCCGCGCGCACGAGGTCGGCGGCCTTCTCGGCGATCATGACAACGGGCCAGTTCGTGTGTCCGCGGGGGAGGCGAGGCATCACCGACGCGTCGACGACGCGCAGCCCTTCGACGCCGTGCACACGGAGCTCGGGATCGACGACCGCCTCATCGTCGGTTCCCATCCGGCACGTCCCGACGGGGTGGTAGAGCGTCTCTGGCTCGAGCTCTTCGTCGAGGTGCGGCGCGAACGCAGGCGCGGCGAGGATCTTGCGGGCAAGACGGACGCCGTCCACGAGCACGCGCAGATCCTCTCCCTCGGGATCGGCGAGGTAGCACGGCTCGATCAGCGGCGAGTCGAACGGGTCGGAAGAGCGGAGCCCGACCCAGCCGACACTCTTTGGCTGCAGCACGACGGCTCCGACGGTGACTCCATGGCGAGGTGGTGGTGCGAGGCCTTCGTCGACGAACAGGACGGGGGCGAGCAGGAGCTCGAGGTCGGGCGCGCGAAGCTCCGGGCGTGTGCGCACGAGGGCGGCGGCCTCGACGACGTTCGACGTGAGCAAGCCGCGCCGGAAGAGGAGGTAGCGCGCGATGCTCCTCGGCGACTCGGCCGCGTAGAGGGTCCCACCGGTCGTCGTCGTCGCGAGCACGCCGGCCGCGAGGTGATCCTGAAGGTTGCGGCCGACGCCGGGGAGCTCGTGAGCGAGCTCGATCCCGTGCTCGGCCAGATGCTCGCGAGGCCCGATTCCCGAGAGGAGGAGCAGCTGCGGCGTGTTGAACGCGCCGCCGCACAGGATCACCTCGCGGCGTGCACGGGCTTCCTCCTCGCCGCCGGGGCTCCGGTAGCAGACGCCCGTCGCTCGGCGGCCTTCGAGCAGGACGCCGGTGGCGTGCGCTCCCGTCAGCACGGTCAGGTTCGGCCGCTCGCGCGCCGGGTGGAGGTAGCCGTCCGCGACGCTCCAGCGCCGCCCCGCCCGCTGCGAGACGCGGACGTAGCCGACCCCCTCGGGCTCGGGCGCGTTGAGATCGTCGCAGTGCGGGACTCCCGTCTCTCGGGCGGCGTCGACGAGCGCTTCCGTCAGGCGGTTGCGGTCACGATGCTCGGCAATCTCGAACGGCCCGCCGCCGTCGGCCGTGCTTCTCTCGAAGTAGGGAAGAACGTCCTGCCAGCTCCAGCCGTCGACTCCGTTTGCGGCCCAGCCGTCGTAGTCGGCGCGGTGGCCGCGGATCACCATCTGGGCGTTGATCGACGACGAGCCGCCGAGCACCTTGCCACGCGGGACGTAGATCTGGCGCCCCGCGAGTCGCTCCTGCGGGACCGTCGCGTAGCTCCAGTCGACGTCCGTGCGGTAGAGCTTCGAGAACGCGGCCGGGATCCGGATCTCACGCTTCCGGTCTTCCCCGCCCGCCTCGAGGAGGAGCACGCTGACCGACGGGTCCTCGCTGAGCCGGGCGGCGAGGACGCACCCCGCCGACCCCGCACCGACGATCACGTAGTCAGGCACGGCTCTTCGGGCGCCGCTCTTTGCGACCTTTCGCCGGGGCACCCCATCCCACCACCCACTGCTGATCCTAGTCGCGAAAAGCGCACGACACTGTGCCAACTTCGTGCCAAGAGAGGAACGTCTTGCGAGGCGCGAATCGGCTGCGTCCGACGTCGGAGGCCGGGCCGACGCCGCTACATTTCTTGAAGTGACGGGCGTTCGTATCGCCGATCCGTACCGCGACCTGCAGGTGATCGACTCGCGCGCCCCGCGGTTCAACCAGATCGTCGTCGGCTCGCTCGCGCTGCTCGCGGTTCTGACCGGCTGGTGGGGGATCCTCGCAGCGCTCGCGGCCCAGCTGCTCGTCGGCCTGACGCTCGGCCGACGCTTCTGCATCCAGTGCGTCTTCTACTTCGAGCTCGTGCAAAGGCTCGTCGGCGAAGGGCCGCTCGAGGACTCACGGCCGCCTCGGTTCGCAAATGGCATCGGGGCGGCGTTCCTTTCGGCCGCCGCACTCGCCTATGCCGCGGGCTGGGACGCCGTCGGGTTCGGGCTCGGCGCACTCGTCGCGGCGCTCGGACTGCTCGCGGCCGTCACCGGCTTCTGCGCCGGGTGCAACGCTTACAAGCTCTTGGCCCGGCTGCGCGGCAAGCGCTTCGTCTCCTGCCCGATCCCCGGTCAAAACTGACCAAGGGCTGACCCCGCCGGCGCGGCTGGTTTTGTTGCACTTCCGACACGAAGTTGGCACAGACACGCGCGGATTTCCTCGCTACCGTCGCCCCCATGGCCGCGAGTCAAGCCGTTTCCGGACGAAAACAGGCTCCTGCGAAGGCCGCGACGCCTTGGGGACGCGCGGTTCTCGTCGACCAGCTGTTCCTCCCGCAGCAGGCGGGCCGCCGGCGGTTCTCGTCCGTGGTCAGCTGCTCGAAGGTCCGAAGGGCGAGCGTCTCGTCCGCTTCGCCTACAGCACCGACGGGATCGTGCGGCGCGGACCGGTCACTCTCCGCGCCCGCGATCTCGAGCGGCTGCGAGCAGCGCTCGCCGACCACCCGGCGCTGTCGGACGCCCTCGGACTGGGAGCTGCCTAGACGGTCGCAGCGACTGACAACCGATTCCGCGCCGCGTCGAGCAGCGAGCCGAGCAGGAGCCCGCCGTCGGTCGAGCCGAGCAGCTCGTCGACCGCGTGCTCGGGGTGCGGCATGAGCCCGAAGACGTTGCCCGCGGAGTTCCGGACGCAGGCTACGTCGGCCAACGAGCCGTTCGGGTTGTCGCCGTCGTAGCGGAGAACGATCTGCCCCGCCAGCTCGAGGCGGGCGAGCAGGTCATCGTCGGCGAACCAGCGTCCCTCGCCGTGCTTGACGGGAATCAGAAGCCGTTGCCCCCGCTCACAGCGCGACGTCAACGCCGTGCTGGCGTCCTCGACTCGAAGCGTCACGTCTCGGCAGACGTACGAGAGCGATGCGTTCGCCAGCAACGTGCCCGGCAGCAGCCGCGCCTCGCAGAGGATCTGGAAGCCGTTGCAGATCCCCAGCACGAGACCCCCCTCGGCCGCGAACCGGGCGACAGCCCGCATGACGGGCGAGAAGCGAGCGATCGCGCCACAGCGCAGGTAGTCACCGTACGAGAAGCCCCCGGGCAGGAGGACTGCTTCGACGTCGGGAAGCGCGGCCTCCCCGTGCCAGACGCGCGCGGGCTCTCCGCCGAGTGACTCGAGCGCAAGCTGGGCGTCCCAGTCGTCTTGCGATCCGGGGAAGACGACGACGGCGACGCGCGGGCTGGTGGTCACGCGTTCTCACCGTGCCCGTCCTCGTCCAAGGCGATCTCGTAGCTTTCGATCAGGGGGTTCGCGAGCAGCTTCTTGCACATCTGCTCCAGGGCCACGCGTGCCTCGGCCGGGTCGCTCGATTCGACCTCGAGATCGACGAGGCGGCCCACGCGCGCCCCGCTGACGGAGAAGCCGAGATGCTGAAGAGACGTCTCGACTGCCTCGCCCTGCGGATCGAGGATGCCGGGCTTCGGCCGGATTAGCACAGTCGCCTTCATCGAAGGACGACCTCCGGATCGGCCAGATAGGCATCGAACGAGATGCCGGTCAGGCGCTCGAACGCCTCGACGTAGCGCGCTCGTGTCCCCGCGACGACGTCGTCCGGCAGTTCCGGCCCGGGGTACGTCTTGTCCCAGCCAAGCGACTCGCAGTAGTCGCGCGCGAACTGCTTGTCGAACGAGCGCTGCGGTCCGCCCGGCGCGTACTCGTCGGCGGGCCAGAAGCGGGAGGAATCCGGCGTGAACGCCTCGTCTCCGAGGACGAGCCGGTCCTCGTCGTCGAGCCCGAGCTCGAATTTCGTGTCGGCGATGATGATGCCCCGCCCGAGCGCGTGCGCGGAGGCGAATTGATAGAGCTCCAGCGAGATGCGCTCGACCTCGGCAAATCGTTCGGCCCCGACGAGCTCCGCGGCGCGCTCCCGGTCGACGTTCTCGTCGTGACCGGTTTCCGCCTTGGTCGCCGGCGTGAAGATTGGTTCCGGGAGCCGGGCCGACTCGACGAGGCCTTCCGCCAGCTCGTGGCCGCACACGGATCCGGTCGCGCGGTAGTCCTTCCAGCCCGAGCCCGAGAGATAGCCGCGGACCACGCACTCGATCGGCAGCATCGTCAGGCGCCGGCACTCCGTGGAGCGGCCGTCCGGGCGGAGCGCCAAGAGGTGGTTCGGGGCGATCTCCCGGGTACGCGCGAACCAGAATGCCGAGAGCCCGGTGAGAACGCGCCCCTTGTCGGGGATCTCGGTCGGGAGCACGACGTCGAAGGTCGAGATTCGGTCGCTCGCGACGAGCAATAGGCGCTCCTCGTCGAGCGCAAACAACTCGCGGACCTTGCCGCTCGCGACATGCGTCGCAGCTTCAGGCATGAACGGGTTCCTCCTCCCCCACGAGCGCGCGCAGGCGCTCGAAGACGGTGTCGACATGTCTCACGGTGGCATCGAGGTCGAAGACCGAGACGAGCGCGTCCTCGTCGAGCTTCCCGGCGATCTCCGCGTCCTCGCGCACAAGGATCCTGAAGTCGCGCTCCTCTTCCCACGCGCGCATTGCATTTCTCTGCACGAGTCCATAGGCCTCGTCGCGTGGCAAACCCGCGTCGACGAGCGCGAGCAGCAGACGGTGGCTGAAGAAGAGGAAGTGGCTCGCCTCGAGGTTCCGTCTCATCCGTTCGGGATACACGACGAGTCCGTCGACGATCCAGACGAAGCGGTCGAGCATGTAGTCGAGGGCCAGGAACGCGTCCGGGATCACGACGCGCTCGGCGGACGAGTGCGAGATGTCGCGCTCGTGCCAGAGCGGCATGTTCTCGAGCCCCACCTGCGAGGCGGCGCGCACGACACGCGCCAGCCCTGAGATCCGTTCGGCGACCTTCGGGTTGCGCTTGTGGGGCATCGCGGAGGAGCCCTTCATCCCGGTCGCGAATGGCTCCTCGACCTCGCGCACCTCGGTGCGCGCGAGATGCCTGATCTCGACGGCGAAGCGGTCGAGCGAGGAGGCGCAGACGGCAAGCGCGCTCAGAAGCTCGGCGTGCCGATCGCGCGAGACGATCTGCGTCGAACACGGGTCCGGCTCGAGCCCGAGCCGCTCGCAGGCGATTCGCTCGATCTCCGGCTCGACGGCCGCATAGGTCCCGACCGTCCCCGATAGCTGTCCCACGCGGTTCGTCTCGAGCGCGCGCGTGAGTCGCGTCCGCGCCCGATCGAGCTCGAAGGCCCAGCCGGCGAGCTTCCACCCAAACGTCGTCGGTTCCGCGTGGATCCCGTGTGAGCGACCGATGCAGATCGTCGCGCGGTGTTCCTCGGCGCGGAGGGCGACCGCTTCGATCGCCTTTTCAAGCCCGTCGAGGATCAGTTTCCCGGCGCGCTGGAGCTGGAGAGCGAGCCCGGTGTCCACGACGTCCGACGACGTCAGGCCGTAATGAACGTGGCGTCCCTCGGGCCCGAGCTGCTCGGCGATCGCGTCGACGAACGCGGCCGTGTCGTGGTCAGTCACGTTCTCGATCTCGGCGACGCGCTCGGGAGTCGGCACCTTCGCCTGCTCGCGGATGGCGGCTGCAACCTCGCCCGGGATCGATCCAACCTCGGCCCACGCATCGAGCGCCGCGAGCTCGACGTCGAACCAGGATGCGAGCTTGCCCTCGTCCGACCAGATCGCGTCCATGGCCGGGCGGGAGTAACGCGGGATCACTGGTCGACAGTGTAGAGATGCGGTCAGGCGGACAGGATTCGAGCCGCCAGCACGCCGGCGTTGCGGGCATTGTCGACGCCGACGCACGCGACCGGCACACCCGGCGGCATCTGCACGATCGAGAGCAGTGCGTCGAGGCCGTCGAGCACGCTCTTCGACGAGCGCAGCGGCACGCCGATCACTGGCAGGTCCGTATGCGCGGCGACGACGCCGGGCAGCGCCGCAGCAAGTCCGGCGCCGCAGATCAGCACACGAAGTCCGCGGTCCTTCGCCGAGCGGGCGTAGTCGGCGACTGCGTCCGGCGTCCGATGGGCCGAGCGAACCTCGAACTCCCAGCCGAGGCCGTGCTCGTCGAGCGCGTCGAGCGCGCCTTGCATCCGCTCGCGATCGCTCTCCGAGCCGACGAGGATCCCGACGACCGGCGTGTCAACCGGTGACATGTGCCTCCTGCGCGGCTGCGTCCGCCGCGATGTCCGTCCGGTGACGGGCGCCGTCGAACGAGATCAGCGCTACGCCGTCGTAGGCGCGAGCCCGGGCCGCTCCGAGCGTTGCGGCGACGCCCGTGACGTTGAGGATCCGGCCGCCACTCGTCACGATCCGTGACCCGTGCTTCGCGGTGCCCGCGTGAAAGACGAGCGCGCCGGCGGCCTCGGCCTCCGCGATCCCCGCGATCGGCGAGCCGGTGTCGTTACCGGCGGGGTATGCGCCCGCGGTAACGGCGACTGTGACGGCGGCGCCCTGCGAGGCCAGGTCGACTTCCTGGAGGCGCCCGCTCGCCGCGTTGGAGAGGGTTGGAAGGAAATCGCCCTGGAGGAGCGGCAGGATCGCCTGCGTCTCGGGATCGCCGAACCGGCAGTTGAACTCGAGCACCCGCGGCCCGGAGTCCGTCATGATCAGGCCGGCGTACAGGACGCCCACGTACGGTGCGCCGCGGCGGGCGAGCTCGGCGATCACTGGCCGGTGGATCGAGTCGACGAGACTCTCGAGCTCGCCCGGCCCGATGTCAGGCACCGGCGAGTAGGCGCCCATGCCACCGGTGTTCGGCCCGGCGTCCCCATCAAAGGCGCGCTTGAAGTCCTGTGCCGCCGCGAGCGGGAGGACGCTGCTGCCGTCCGACACTGCGAACACCGACACCTCGGGCCCCTCGAGCAGCTCCTCGATCACGAGCGGTCCGCCGAAGCCTGCGGCCTCGCGAAGTCCGGCGTCGAGCGCCTCCCGGGTGTGGCAGACGAAGACCCCTTTGCCCCCAGCGAGCCCGTCGGTCTTGACGACGCAGGGCGGTCGGGCGACGGCGAGTGTCCTAGCCGTCGGCACCTCCGCGGCCTGCATGACCTCTTTTGCGAAGAGCTTCGAGCCCTCGATGCGTGCGGCCTCCGCGCCGGGGCCGAAGACCGCGACACCGGCGTGACGAAGCACGTCGGCGATGCCCGCGACGAGCGGCGTCTCGGGCCCGACGACCACGAGGTCGATTGCGAGCTCGCGGCAGAGCCCGAGCAGCCCTTCGCCGTCGTCGGCGCGAACCGGATGGCACGATCCGAGCTCTGCGATGCCTGGATTCCCCGGCGCGGCATGGAGCTCGCTAAGGCTCGGACTGCGCGAGATGGCCCAAGCGAGCGCGTGCTCGCGGCCGCCCGATCCGACGATGAGGACTTTCACGCGGCCGAGTCTATCGGCGGTTCCCTCGCCCCTCGGCGCAGCCAGCTTGTTGTTGCAACCACCATCGCCCCCGGCCTGGGGGGAACCCCCAACATTCACGCTAGCGGTGAAATTCGCGCAGCTGTGTGACGAGAGTGCGCCAAATCAGTGACGATCCATCCAGAGTGAGCTCGACCGAAGAGCGAGACGCACGCCCCCCGCCCTACTCGACCGTGGGCGTCGACGTGGTTCGCCTCCCCGGCGGGGCAGAACGCGATGTCGTGGCGGTGGAGGAGCCGCTCGAGATCCGTATCGATGGTGAGCCCATCGCTGTGACGATGCGCACGCCGGGACACGACGAGGAGCTCGCGCTCGGCTTTTGCCTGACCGAAGGGATTCCGGCGACCGACGCGCGGCTGCCCGCGGATCTCGCGGCCAACACGGTCGAGGTCGCAGCATCCGGCTTCGATCCGTCCCGCTCGCGGCGAAGCTTCTACACGACCTCGTCGTGCGGCGTCTGCGGGAAGGGAGCGCTCGAGGCGGTCGCGGTCGAGGCTCCGCGCGTCGAGAGCGACGTCGCGATCGCCCAGGCGCTCGCCTCGTCACTTCCGGATCGGCTCCGTCAGGCCCAGGCGGCGTTCGCCCTCACCGGCGGGCTGCATGCGACGGGGCTGTTCGAGTTGGACGGCGAGCTCCTCTGCCTGCGTGAGGACGTCGGCCGGCACAACGCGATGGACAAAGTGATCGGCTGGGCATTCCGCGCCGGATGGCTTCCGCTCGCTCGCGCCGTCCTCTGCGTCAGCGGCCGCCTCTCGTTCGAGCTCGTCCAGAAGGCGGCGGTCGCGGGCTGCCCGATCATGGTCGCGGTCGGTGCGCCGTCGAGCCTTGCCATCGAGCTCGCGCGAGACCGCGGGGTCACCCTCTGCGGCTTCGTCCGCGAAGGCCGGATCAACGTCTACACCGAGCCGTGGCGGATCCCGGGCTGACAGGCGTGCTCCTCGTCGCGGCGATTCGGCTCGCCGAAGGCACTCGCCCGGCTCGGCGGCGAGACGCTTGCAGAGCGAGCATGGCGAGCTCTCGGCGAAGCATGTGATGAACGCATCGCCGTTGGCAAGGTCAGCGACGGACTCGAGCTGCCGTTCCCATTGCTCGACGACGGCACGGACGTGCGCGCGCCGATCGCGGGCGTTGTCGCGGGGCTTCGAGCCGCCCGTCATGAGGTCTGCGTCTTCCTGCCAGTCGACAGCCCGCTGATCACGGCGTCCTCGCTGCGGCGGCTGGGAGAAGTGGTCGGTGTTGCGGCTACCGGTCCCCTGCCCGGGGCCTACGCGCGATCGGCATTGCCTCAGCTCGAGCGGCGACTTGCCGCCGGTGAGCTAGCGCTCTGGAGGGTCGTAGCCGAGCTCGGACTGCCCAAGGTGGAGATCGAGCCGGATGAGTTGCTCAATGTGAACAGCAAGGCCGATCTCGAGCTCGTTGCGTCGAGATTGGTCGATTAGGCAAGGCGTCGAGTCACCCACGTCGGCACGTCTACTTCCTTCGGTCCCGAGGCTCCGGGGGCGCGCGATTGGCGCACGCCAGATCGGTTGTCCGATTTAGCTCGGGCCTGGTCGACCGTCGGGTCCCACGGCCTTCGATGATGCGAGCCTCCCCGTCGCCTCGCCGCGGGGGGATCGTTGCTCCGACCGCTGCCAAAGGCTCATAGCCATACGATCGAAACTGGAAGCGCGTGCCAACGGGAATCGTGACGCATACGCCCGTGTCGACCTGCACAACCTCTTCGTGGCCTCCGAGCTCTCGCCACATCTCGCCGCGGCCCCGCACGAAGTACCAGACCTCCTCAACCGTGCGGTGGACAACCCCCACCGATGTCTGGCCCGGCCCAAGCTCGAAATAAGCGAGCTCTCCACCACGGACGCCGAGAAGGACCCGTACATCCGATCCGTCCGGCGCAACTGCGTCAGGTGAGCAGGGAGGCGCTCGGTCTCGAAGATGAGGTCATCTTAGGACGTGCAAGCAGCAGCGCCGCTTTGGGCAAACGTCGTCGCTCTAGACAGGCTCGACTGCCGCTCCGCGCGTGAGGACCTGCTCGCGCCCGGCACCCGTGCCGACGAGCGTGACCTCGACGCCGAGCTCGCGCTCTGCGAACGCGACGTACTCGCGGGCTGCCGGAGGAAGGTCCTCGAAACGCTCGACCTCGTCGAGCGGCTCGTTCCAGCCGGGCAGCGTCTCGAACACGGCGCGGCAGTGGTGGAAGTCGCTCTGGTGTGCCGGGAAGTCCTCCGTCTCCGTCCCGTCGGGAAGCGCGTAGCGGACGCAGACCGGGATCTCGTCGAAGTGTGAGAGCACGTCGAGCTTCGTCAGCGCGAGCTGCGTGAATCCGTTCAGGCGCGCGGCGTACCGCAGGCCGACGAGATCGAGCCATCCGCAACGGCGCTGCCGCCCGGTCACGGTCCCGTACTCGCCGCCGAGCTCGACCACCCGCTCCTGTAGCGGCGACGGAATCTCGCTCGGGAACGGCCCCTCGCCGACGCGCGTGACGTATGCCTTCGCGACGCCGAGGATCGCGTCGAGCCGGTTCGGGCCGATTCCGGTGCCGGTCGCGGCGGTCGAGGCGACTGGATTCGACGAAGTCACGAACGGGTACGTGCCGTGGTCGAGGTCGAGCAGCGTCGCCTGCGCGCCTTCGAAGAGGACATGCTTGCCGTCGTCGAGCGCCCGGTGGACGAGCAGCGACGTGTCGGCGATGAACGGCCGTAGCCGCTGGGCGTACCCCTCGTAGCGCTCGGCGATCTCTTCGAGCTCGAACGGCTCGACCTCGTAGATGCGCTCCAGCCACAGGTTCTTCTCGGCGAGCGCGAGCTCGATCTTCAGGCGGAGCACCTTCGG
>WNFV01009298.1_pt1 | contig 10898 bp, 5 predicted proteins | sample 5400101 | NCBI WGS metagenome assembly WNFV01 (sample SAMN13153361, study PRJNA577476) | soil metagenome | isolation source: 115 cm soil or saprolite under grassland replicate 1 | place: USA:California | collected 2016-06-15
ATAATCGTGGTCGTCGATATTAACGCGAAACTTGAGCTCTTTCAGCTTCGCGCCTGCTGGTCTCTTGTCCCTCTCATGCTTGGAAATATCGTATCGGAATTTTCCGAGCGCGACGATTTTGCAAACCGGCGGATTCGCCGTGGGCGCAATCTCGACCAGATCAAGGCCAATGCCCTGGGCTCTGCGCAAGGCGTCCGACAATTTCATGACGCCGAGCTGTTCGCCTGTGGATCCTAAAATAACCCGGACTTCGCGGGCGCGAATCCGACCGTTTACACGAAATTGTTGTTGCAGATTAAATCAAGCTCCTAACCGGCGGAACGGGAGTGCACCGCAACGCCGTGTTTTCATTTTATCGCAGTTCCCCGGCGATCCGCCATAACGGATCACCAGTGCACCCGGCTTCGTCGCGGCTGCGATCGACCGCAACGAAGAGCTCGTATTAATAATCGCGAGCCGAAGGGAAGTTGTAGGCAACATTTTTGCGCTGGCAAGGCGAATCTGGTGACAATTACATGTCGATCTCTCGGCAATCAAGCGGCGCGCGTGCGCTTTCAGGTGACGAATCCCTCGCACAGATCAGGCAAAACTTCGAGCGACGCCGTTCATTCCATTTCGTTTCTCAATCATGTCCCGGCGGTGGTTCACCGAAATGTGCTTTGTATGCGGTGTAGGCTTCCGCGTCATCGAGCATCGAGTCCATGATCGCGACAAACGGTTCCAGCCTGACGATTCCAGAAAAGACCGCGCGGTCTCCAATCTCGCTGTCAAAGACGAACGTCGGTCGCTGCGTCACTTGCAACAAATGAAAATCGGCGGTGTCCGCGCGGACCCGCGTTTCGACAACGATCGAACGCGCGCGTTCGAGCAACTCATTTGCATCAAGATTGGCCACCTTCGCCGCAATCTCCGCGGCGATCTTCCAGTCCTCAAAATGTTTGCCTTCGCGCAGCCCGGCATAGGCGAGCGCGAGGCGTACGCGATCGTCCGTAATCCCAAAATCTTTGGCCGCTTCCGCCACGCAATTTGGCGCAAGATATTCCGATTGCTTGTGATCGCACCAATCGCTTCTCAACATGAACGGCGAGCGCATGATTGTTCCGCTGCGCCGATAGAACCATTCATGTTGCTCCCGCGATGTGGGAAGACCAGACTTGTCCATCAGGGCGATCTTCCACAGAAACTCCGCTTTGCCCTCGTAACGTTTTTTTAATTCCGCCCAGGCCGGCTCCGCCCAAAAGCACCAAGAAGAGATGACATCGAGATAGTAGGTAACGGTGACGCGCATGGCGATTCGTAAGTTGAACGTGCTTCGGGGAAGTTCAACCCGGAACGGCGTGGTCTAAAATGTTAAGAATGTTACAAGCGTTACATGAGTTACAAAGGGAGGAAGACCGATCGGGCCAACCCGAGTCCAGTAGCCATTTAACGATTTAACTTTTTTACGTTGTAACTTTTGTAACGTCCTAACGTCGTCTTCGTCCTGTGGATCTGAATCACGTTTTCCTTTTTCTCGCAGTTGTCTCGCCGCTGCTTGTCCTGGCGCGAGCATGGCGACCCGGTGGAACTCGTGGCTGGTGTATTGCCGCGCTCGTCGTTCTGGCGATCACTGGCCTCGCGTGGATGTTCTGGCGCGCGGCGGCCGGATACATCGGAGGCGGGGCATGGTTCGCTCTTCTCTTCCTCCCTGCTATTGGATTCCGCAAAATGACGGAGCTCGCCACCAGGGGAGACTACAAATCGGCAAGAAAACTCGGAGCGGCACTTCAAATTTTGCACCCGAGCGCTGAGTTGCGCGAACAGGTTCGATTATTTCATCATTTGGAAACTAGTCAGAGCCACCGAGCCACTTTCGGCTCAGTTCCGATTGAGGACGACATCACCCAGCAGACTCGCCGTCCTCATTTCCGGCATGCGCCTGCCGTTCTCACCTTGATTCTCCTTAACGTCGCCGCGTTCCTTTTCGAAATTTCGTTCGGTGATTGGAACGACCCGGAAGTGCTGCATCAGATCGGCGCGCTGGAACCTTATGCGGTTGTAGTGCAGGGCCAGTACTGGCGTCTTTTTACGGCACTTTTCTTGCACGGAGGTTTCGCCCATCTGCTTTTCAATGTTTTCGCGCTTTATGTTCTTGGGCCGCCGCTGGAGCGATCGATCGGCGCGGTGCGCTTCACCCTTTGTTATTTGATTTCAGGCCTTGCCTCGAGCGCAGGCGTAGTGCTCTTAACGGTAATCGGTCTTGTTCAAGTGAGTCAACTTGTCGGCGCGTCAGGATGCATAATGGGAATCGTCGGCGCTTGGGCGGGATTTTTACTGCGCCATCGTCACGCGCCGCACGCGAAACAGCGCCTGGCAAATATCTTCATGATTATCGTGATACAAACCGCCTTCGATCTCTCGACGCCGGAGGTCAGCATGGCGGCGCATCTTTGCGGACTAATCGCAGGGTTCTTTCTCGGGCTCATCCTTGCGCCGCGAGCTGTAGCTGTAGCCGGGGGCGGTGACCCCGGCAGGACCTAAAGGCGTTGTTGCTCATCAACACCACCAGCCGAGGAAAACTTGCCCCATGAAGTTTTCTTGATTAACTCCCCTCTCTGTTCGCTGGGGGTATTCGCACGAGAACGCTTTGAACTTATAATGTGCCTGTCTTGCCTCGCACAGCGAGGCGGCCACAGGAATCCGTATGCCGACTTTTCAAACTTACAACGTGACTCCGACCTTGCCGGCGACGCTCGAGCCGCTGCGCGAGTTGAGTTTCAATCTTTGGTGGACGTGGGAGCCCTCTGCGCGCCGCCTTTTTCGACAGCTCGATCCCGAGCTTTGGAACCGGACCAATCACAACCCAGTCCGCATGCTCCAACTGTCCCGCCAATCGCGGCTGGAAGAACTTTCACAGGACAAAACTTTTCTCCGCGAGCTAAAGGAGGTTTTTGAGGCGTTCGAGAAATATTTGGGTCGCAAAGACACTTACGGAAAAACCGGAGCCGGCGGTGCAATCAAGAACCCGATCGCCTATTTTTCCGCCGAATTTGGCTTTCACGAATCGATCCCGAATTATTCCGGCGGTCTCGGCATCCTGGCGAGCGATCATTGCAAATCGGCGAGCGATCTTGATCTAAACTTCATCGGGATCGGGCTACTCTACCGGCATGGTTATTTCAGACAGCAGATCGATAAGGAGGGCGTTCAGGAAGCGATCAGTCTGAATCAAAGCTTTTATCATCTGCCCATCCGCGAAGTCCGTCGTGGTGACGCGAATCTGCTCATTTCGGTGCCAATTCTGGAGCGCGAAGTTTTCGCGAAGCTTTGGGAGCTCTGTGTGGGCCGGGTCAGCGTTTATCTTCTCGATACAGACACGCCGGAAAACAGCGCCGAGGACCGATTGCTGACCGCTGAGCTTTATGGCGGCGACCTGGAGATGCGGATGCGCCAGGAAATCATGTTGGGGATCGGCGGGGTGAAGGCGCTTAATGCGCTCGGCATCGAACCAGATGTCTTTCACATGAATGAAGGGCACTCAGCGTTCCTCGCGCTCGAACGCATTCGCCTCAATATCATGCAGAAGAAGCTCGATTTTTATTCAGCCCTCCAGGTGGTGGCAGCGGCCAATGTCTTCACTACTCATACTCCGGTCCCTGCGGGCAACGATTCTTTCTCGCGCGAGATGATGAAAAAATATTTCGGCACATTTGCCAAGGAACTCAACATTCCGTTCGACGAGCTGTTCTCATTCGGCCAGACGCGCGTCGATCCAAACGACCCGTTCAGCATGACCATCCTTGCGTTGCGCCTGAGCCGGCACGCCAACGGTGTGAGCAAATTGCACGGCGAAGTCACTCGATCGCTTTGGAAAGATGTCTGGGCAGGTGTGCCGGTGCACGAGGTCCCGATCACCAGCATTACCAACGGCGTCCACACCAAAACATGGATGGCGCCCGAGTTTTCGGCGCTTTACCAGAAGCACCTCGGTGCATGGGAAGAACATCTGGCCGAGCCCGATTTCTGGCGCGGAGTTATCGATATTCCGGATGCACAACTTTGGGAGACGCATCAAAAACTCAAGCTGCGTCTCATTGAGTTTCTCCACGAACGCGAGCGACGGCGCCGCGAGCGCCTGGGGGAATCACCGGAAGCCATTCGCAAGGCGAATCGGGTTCTTGACCCGGAAATTTTGACCGTCGGTTTTGCGCGCCGTTTCGCGACTTACAAACGGGCCACGCTCTTGTTTAGCGACAAGGAACGGCTGAGGCGATTGCTCAATGACACAACGCGACCCGTGCAATTCATTTTTGCGGGCAAAGCGCATCCGCGTGACGAAGCGGGCAAGGCGTTGATTCAGGAAGTTTACAAATTTAGCCGCGAAGCCGGGATCGAGAATCGGATCGTTTTCCTGGAAGACTACGATAGCTACATCGCGCGCCGCCTTGTTCAGGGAGTCGATCTTTGGTTGAACCATCCACTCCGGCCACTCGAAGCGAGCGGGACGAGCGGAATGAAAGCGGCACCCAATGGCGGGATCAACTTGAGTGTGCTCGACGGTTGGTGGCGCGAAAGTTACAACGGCAACAACGGCTGGGCGATCGCTGCTGAAATCGATAATGGCACAACCGAATTTCAGAACGAAGTGGACGCGAGCAGTCTTTATCAATTGCTCGAGAACCAGATCATTCCGCTCTATTACGCGAAGCCGGATGGCAAACTTCCCCTCGCCTGGTTGCAACTGATGCGTGAATCGATTCGAAGCGTCACACCTGTGTTCAATACACAACGGATGGTGAAGGAATATACCGAGCGTCTGTATATTCCCGCCGCGCGATCGTATGAAGATTTTTCTCGCGACGGTTGTGGCGCTGCCACGCAACTGAGCCAGTGGAAAGCGCAGGTGCGGAAAGATTGGCCGCAAGTGCAGATTTTCGATGTCCAGATAGGCAACAAAGATCGGAAAAATATTTTGGTCGGCGAGTCCCTGCAGATCAGCGCGCGAGTTCACCTCGGCGCAGTCGATCCAAAACACGTGCGGGTGGAGGCGTATCACGGCGAAGCGGATAATGGCGATATCCGCAATCCTACAGCGACGGTGCTGACTCAAAGCAGTCAGGCAGATGGGGACGGCAATTACATTTACCAGGGATCAGTCCCCTCTGCCGAAAGCGGCACCTACGGTTTCAGCGTGCGTGTAGTCCCCACTCACTCACATCTGATGCAAGCGCACGAACTGCGGTTGATCACCTGGTCGTAGCTCTGTAGCCACGCGCCTGTGGCGCGTTGGTCAGGGCTCCACGCTTGAGAATCTAGCTTGCTGCCTCGTTAAAACTAGACTGCATTTCGGGACTTTCTCCGGCATTGTCATCCAATTCTACAATCGGTAGGATTGCCGCGTGGAAGCTGCAGATGAACGGGCACGCGCCGCCGCTAGCTTTAATACGACACATTGGACGATTGTTCTGGCCTGTCGCGACCAGGATGATTCGCCTGCAGCCGAGCAAGCGCTGGCAAACCTGTACCAAACATATTGGTACCCCCTTTACGCCTACATCCGGCGATGCGGTTATAGCGAACACGACGCGGAGGATCTCGTTCAAGGGTTCTACGCCCATATTCACGAAAAACGCGCGCTCGCCAAAGCCGACCCGCAGCGCGGAAAGTTTCGGACTTTCCTGCTCTCCGCACTTCAGAATTTTTTGGCGAACGAAAATGAACGTAGCCGCGCCCAAAAACGCGGCGGAGGCCGTGAACTGATTCGACTCGATGCGGAAGACGCAAAAGCGCGTTACCAACTCGAACCGGTTCATTCTGTAACTCCAGAAAGCATCTTCGAAATGCGTTGGGCTCACGCTCTCCTCGACCAAACCCTTGCCGATTTGCGCGCCGACTTTGCCGCGCGTGGCAAGCAGCGGCTCTTCGAGGGCTTGCAAACCTTCCTCACTGCAGACTCAGGCGAAACGTCGTACCAACAAGCGGCCGATAATCTCGGTCTACCACTGAGTGCGGTGAAAACTTCGGTCCACCGTATGCGTCTCGATTATCGGACGCGTTTGCGCGAGGAGATTGGCCGCACGGTCTCCTGCCCGGAGGAGATCGACGAGGAACTCCTATACCTGCGCAAAGTGCTCGCCGCGTGAAAGAGCCGATGCGCTGCTCTCGATGCAACGCAGAGCTGGCTAGCAATGGAATACAAGGCTTCTGCGCCGTTTGTTTGCTCGATGCTGCGCTGTCAGATGAACCAAACGAAGCAGAGGCTGCATTTGGTTATGATTTAATCGAAGAGATTGGACGCGGGGGGATGGGCGTAGTCTATCGCGCAGTGCAGCACGGCTCGCAACGTCAGGTAGCTGTGAAAATGATTTTGGCGGAGCAGGCCGCGACACCGGGAATGCTGGAAAGATTTCGTGCCGAAGGGGAGGCGATCGCCAGCCTGGATCATCCGCATATTCTTCCCATCTACGAAACCGGCGAGATCGACGCGACGCCTTTTTACAGTATGCGCCTCGCGAGCGGAGGCACTTTGCGAGAATGCGTCGCCGATTTTTGCACACAGCCACGCCGGGCTGCGAAGTTGATCGCAACGGTCGCACGCGCGGTTCATCACGCTCACGAACGCGGCATTCTCCATCGCGATCTTAAGCCCGGAAATATTCTGCTCGATGGCGCCGAACGTACGCCTTTCGTCTCCGACTTCGGGCTCGCAAAGTGGCTGGGTCGCAACAACCGTTTGACGATTGCGACGAGTGCGCTCGGCACGCCCCATTACATCGCTCCGGAGCAGGCCGCCGGAGCGTCGAAAGAACTGACTCCAGCCGCCGACGTTTACAGCCTCGGCGCGATTCTATACGAATTGCTCGCAGGACGTCCGCCGTTTGTCGCGGATACGCCCTTGGAAACGTTGCGCCTCGCCGCGGACACGCCGCCTCCCGCTCCCCGAAATTTTGAAGCGGCGATCCCGCGCGATCTCGAAGTGATCTGTTTGAAATGCCTCGCCAAAGAACCGTCCGCACGTTACCGCTCGGCAGCAGCATTAGCCGAAGATCTCGAGCGCTGGCTGGAAGGACGCACCATCCTGGCACGACCGTCCACGCCAGTCGAACGCGCCTGGCGCTGGACGAAACGAAATCCAGTTGTTGCCGCACTTTCCGGAGCGCTCGTTATTGTGCTGCTCTCCTTTCTGATCGCCTTGTTTGCCTACCGGCACCCAGGGCTAGCTTCAGCAGTAAATGCGGGTCCACCGGCAAAAAGCATCGCTGTTCTTCCTTTTGAAAGTCTCGGTCCCGATCCGGAGAACGTTTATTTTGCCCAAGGCGTTCAGGATGAGATCGTGACGCGTCTGGCCAAAATTGCAGAACTCAAAGTTATTTCACGAGGCTCAACGCAGCGTTTCAAGAGTGCGCCGGACAATTTGCCCGAGATAGCGAAGCAGCTTGGCGTCGCCACCGTTTTGGAGGGCAGTGTACAGAAAGCCGGAGACGGCGTGCGCGTCAATGTTCAATTGATCGACGCGGCGACGGACGCGCATCTTTGGGCGGAGATTTATGATCGCAAGCTCACCGATATTTTCCAGGTCGAGACAGATATTGCTAGAGCCATTGCGAGAACACTGGGGGCGAAGCTGACCAGTTCTGAAGCATCTGTTATCGCAACCCGGCCCACAGAGAATTCAACCGCTCACCGGCTCTATCTGAAGGGACGCTATTTCTGGAATAAGACCACTGACGCTGGTATCAGGAAAGCGATCGATTATTTCAATCAGGCGATTACGGCAGACCCGAACTATGCGCCCGCTTATGCTGGGCTGGCGGATGCGTACTTATTGCTCCCGTTTATGCTAGGAGGCTCCCCGCTGGATTATTATCCCAAAGCCGAAGAGGCAGCAAAGAAAGCGGTCGAAATCGATGATACGCTCGCGGAGGCGCACATCGCCTATGCGCAGGCGTTGCAGTTCTACGATTTCGACTACGCACAGGCGAGCAAGGAATTTGAAAGAGGATTACAGCTAGATCCAAATTACGCCAACGGGCATTGGCGCCATAGCTGGCTGCTGGCCGCGCTGGGTCGATTCGACGAAGCATTTGCGGAGATGAACCGGGCGATCGAGCTCGATCCTCTTTCGCTCATTATTAATACCGATTTGGGTTACCTCTACACGGTGAACGGCCAGTATGACCAAGCGATCGAGCAACTTCATCGGACCTTGGAGATCGACCCCAATTTTTATTATGCGCACGGCAATCTCGGAGAGGCCCTGGCCTGCAAGGGAGAATTTGACGCAGCGATTGCTCAATATCGAAAGGTCCAAGAGTTAACCGCCGATCCATTCATATTCGTCCTGTTTACCCATGCTTACGCCGGTGCCGGGAACGAGCTCGAAGCAAGAAAATCTCTGAATGAACTGTACGACATTGCGAAGCACAAATATGTGGATGCCTACGGGTTCGCTTGCGCCCATCTCGCTCTTGGCGAGAAGGACGAGGCAGTTCGCTGGTTGGAAAAGAGTTATGAAGATCACGCCGGAGCCGACATTGCCTTTATTCGGTTCGATCCTCTCCTCGCGTCGTTGCGGGGTGACCCGCGCTTCGAACAACTCGCCGACAAAATTGTACCGAAGTCAATCTCAGCAGCCCCTCCCGCTCCGGATAAAGGCATCGCGGTGCTGCCCTTTCTCGATCTGAGTCAGGCAAAGGATCAGGAATATTTTTGCGATGGAATCAGCGAGGAGATTCTGAACACGCTGGCGGGCGTTGAAGGCCTGCAGGTAGCCGCGCGCACCTCCTCCTTTTCTTTCAAAGGTACTAATCTGGGGGTGAAAGAAATCGCAGGAAAACTAGGCGTGCGGCACATTCTGGAGGGAAGCCTGCGTCGCGACGGAAATCGCATTCGCATCACCGCTCAGCTTGTTAACGCTAGTGACGGTTTTCACCTTTGGTCGGAAACCTATGAACGAGAGGTGCAAGGCGTATTCGCCGTGCAGGACGAAATCACGCGCGCGATTACAGGTGCGCTGAAAGTGAAATTGGCCGGCGCGCGTCCCGCGCAAAAGCAAAATACCGAGGCGCACGATCTTTATCTGCAAGGCGTCTTTTTCTCGAATAAAAGCACGGAAGAAGGTTTGCGAAAGGGTCTGGAATTCTTTCAGCGTTCCCTCGAGAAAGATCCGAATTCTGCCCGGGCCTGGGCTGGGATCGCCAAAACGTGGAATTGGCTGGGAGATGCTTACGTCAGACCATTAGAGGCATTTCCACAGATGAAGGCGGCCGCGGAAAAGGCCATCGCATTGGATCCAGACGACGCCGAGGCCCACATTTGGATGGGCGAATCGAAGCGCATTCTGGATTGGGACATGGACGGTCTCAAGGCTGAGTTAAATCGTGCGTTGCAGCTCGATCCCAACTCCGCCACGGCGCACATTTTCCTGGGCCTGTACGAAGCAACCCACGGAGACAGAAATGCCTCTGCCATGCACGTCCGGGAATCGCTCCGATTGGATCCGCTTTCCCCGATCGTCAGCAACTTTGCTGCCGTTGCATATCTTTGCCTTGGACGTCTCGACGAGGCAATCGCCGAGGGCAAGCGAACGTTGCAGCTTGATCCGAACTACATCTATGAAACCCCGATCCTGGCCGATGCTTATCGCGAGAAGGGAATGTTCTCCGAAGCGATTGCCCTGTTCTTAAAAGCGCAGCAAATAACCGGCGCGCCACAGCCAGGCCTGGCGGTTACCTACGCGAGAATGGATCGGACCGCGGAGGCTCGGCAAATTCTCGCGGATCTCAAGGAAGTAGCGGCAAAAAAATATATCGCGGCTGAGGAAGTAGCCGCTGTTTACGCAGCGCTTGGAGAAAAGGACGAGGCGTTCAAATGGCTTGACCAGGCATTCGACGATCACGGCGGATCCGTCCAGGCCGTACCCATCCGCCCGGTATTTCGATCGCTCCATTCGGATCCGCGTTTCTCGGCAATCGTGCGGCGAATTGGACTCGATCCGGCGGTCGTGCTCGATCGCGAAAAAACTCCGTAAAGCATCGTCGAGCCGTTCGTAGTCGGTCACGCTCACCAGGGCTTCAACCCGCCTGAGGCGGGTAATTTTCCAACCCCATCCGTGTTATCAGCGTAATCCGCGGTTGAAATTTCCGGGCTACAACTGCTGCAAGATCTGTGTCCCATCTGTGTTCATACGTGGCGAAAAGATTTATCCTACGAAGTTTTTTTGAAACTTTTTCGCGGCTTTCCTGTAGCACCAGATATGAAACAAAACTCTGGATCGCCAATTAAGTTCAAAACGACAACTCCATCATTTTTCATCGCCATCGCGCTGGTACTGGCCTGTTTTGGGCTTTTGCCAAGTTCGCAAGCTACAGATACGGACGGTGCGCTGCCCAATGGCAACACAGCTGATGGCGTTGGGGTTCTCATTAACCTGACCACCGGCGCGTGGAATTCCGGCTATGGTTATCAAGCGCTCAATAAGGAGACCACCGGCAGCCTCAACACGGCAACGGGTCTTCGTGCCCTCTTCAACGACGATGGGGGCACTGCCAACACGGCTAACGGCATGATGGCGCTCTTTAGCAACACCACCGGCTTCAACAACGTCGCCATCGGCGCTCAAGCGCTCGTTTCCAACACCGACGGCTCCAGCAATACAGCCGTCGGAACGCAAGCGCTCTTTAGCAACACCCAAGGCTCGGCCAACAATGCCTTTGGCCAGTGGGCACTAGCATTTAACACCGTTGGCTCTAACAATAGCGCATTCGGTCATGCCGCGCTTTTCAACAACACCGAAGGCAACCACAACACGGCAAACGGGTGGGAAGCACTCCGTAACAACATCGAAGGCAGCGCCAACACGGCAAACGGTTCTACCGCACTCCGCAGCAACACCAACGGCGACAACAATACGGCCACCG
>WNFV01009299.1_pt1 | contig 10898 bp, 4 predicted proteins | sample 5400101 | NCBI WGS metagenome assembly WNFV01 (sample SAMN13153361, study PRJNA577476) | soil metagenome | isolation source: 115 cm soil or saprolite under grassland replicate 1 | place: USA:California | collected 2016-06-15
GGCCAGGATGAAAACACCGAGATCGCCCAGGCTGCGATCACGGCGCTGACCGACCTCGGCGATGGAAGCGTCGCGCCCATGCTGGTACGAATCGCCCACCATGTTAGTGCCGACCACACGCTGCGGCTCCAGGCAGCCGGCGCGCTGGTGCGCATCGGCGGCGATGGCTACCGCTCGCTGCTGCGGAACCACCTGGAACAGGGGCCGCTGCCGCTACGGCTGCTGGCGCTGGAGCACCTGATTGCGTCCGGCACGGCGACGGACGACCTGCTGGCAATGCTCGCCAGCCCCGATCGGCCCGCCACGCTGCGACTACGACTGATCGATTACTTCGCAGGCGATCTGGCGGCGGCGCCAGTCTTGGAAAGTGTGCTTGCTGCCAAGAGCGACCAAGTCCAGCTGCGTGCGCTGGCGGCCGAGGCGCTTGGCCATATGCAATGGCCGGCCGCGCTACCCGCGCTGGCCGCGCTGGCCGAGACGGCTGGCACACCTACGTCACTGCGGCTGCGCTGCATCGACGCGCTTCAGCAGCTCGGAGGAAATGGCGCATGGATCGTGCTGAGCCGCATCGCTGAGGACAGCGATGCCGCGCCGGCATTGCACGATCGAGCGCTTCGAGCGCTCAGGCATGCCGGCGAGCTACAGAGCACATAAACGGCGATCTGCCCTGCATGCTGATCTCCCAACCTTTGTTTGCTCCGCCACATCCATAACGCCCGCGTACTCGCTTGATGGCGACCAGAGAGACAATGAGGGATGAGATATGGCAACAAGAATCATGGTCGTGGACGACGAGCCCGCGATCGGCAAGCTGCTACTCTACCAGCTGAGTGGGTTTGGCTACCAGGTCAGCTATATTCAGGATGGGCTATCGGCCTTGCAGCACCTGACGGCCGAGCGACCAGATCTGGTGTTACTGGACGTAATGATGCCGCACATCAGCGGATGGGAGATCTGCCGCCAGATTCGGGCTTACTCGACGGTGCCGGTGATTATGTTGACGGCGAAAAGCGCCGACCCCGACATCGTCACCGGCCTCCAAGCCGGCGCCGACGATTATGTCACCAAGCCATTCAGCATGGCCCAGCTCCACGCGCGGATCGAAGCGGTGCTACGCCGCGCGGCGCCGGTTTCGCAAAGCCGCCTTGCGGCGCGGCAGGCTTTGCGCGCCGACATAGCGCCGGCCATCCCGATGCCAGTGCGCCAAGCCCGTACGCCGGACATCGATCGCTCCGACCCACAGGCGGGGATACCGCCGGCGCGACCATTCCGGCTCGGCCAGCACATCCACGAGGCGCGGCTGCGCCAGGGACTCGCGCTGCACCAGGTCGAGCGCGTGTGCAAGATTCGCTGGGAGTTCTTGCAGGCGATCGAGCAGGAGAACTGGGACTATGTGCCGCGCGAAGAGCTGCGCCGCGCGCTGCGGATCTATAGCAATTACCTGGGAATCGATCTGGCCCGCCTGATCGGCCGACCGCAGAAAAAGCGCGCCCAGGTGCTGTTCCCATTCCCGGTTGCGGCCGCGCTGACGCTGATGGCGGTGCTGCTGGTGGTGGGGATTTATCTGCTCTAACGTGAAAGAGAACCAAGAACCGAGAACCGATTTGCGGCACCTGGTTCTTGGTTCTTGGTTCTTATATGCGTGAACACGGATAAGCTCTAAGGTATGATCCCCTCAGGCTGTGCCAGCAGTGGGATGCTGAGAGTGAATGTGCTGCCAACGCCCACCTCGCTGCTGACATCAACAGTTCCACCGTGCAGCGCCACGATCTCCTTGACAACATACAGGCCGACGCCCAGGCCGCTGATCTGCTGCGGATCGACGTTGGGCGCCCGGTAGAAGCGCTGGAACAGCTGCGATAGCGCTTCGGGCGGAATGCCAATCCCCGAGTCGATCACTGCCACAGATGCGCGAGTAGCATCGCATACAACGCGTACCATAATCGCGCCACCATCAGGGCTATATTTGACGGCATTCTGAATCAAATTTTGGAGCGCCTGCTCCAGGCGCAGCTCATCACCACTGATCAGCGCAGGGGCGCGTGTGCCGATATATTCAATGCTATGCTGCAACAACAACGGCCGCGCCTCCTCCACCAATCGCGCCGCCAGCGCGCCCAGGTCGAGCGGCATCGGCTCAATGCTCAGCTGGCCAAGCTGGAGCCGCGAGATGTCGAGCAGCGACGCGACCATTTTGCTGAGCCGGGTGGCCTGGTCGGCGACAACCCGCAGCGCCTGGCGATCACGTTCACCGATCGTGCTGCCGCGCCCGGCGCGTCGCTCGACGAGCTGCGTGTAGCCAAGCAACGAGGTCAGGGGCGTGCGCAGTTCGTGCGCTGCCACGGAGAGAAAAATATCGCGCATACGGATGGAATCCTGCGCCGCGCGATACAGCTGCGCGTTGTCGATCGCCGCGGCAATCCGGTGGGCCAGATCCTCAGCCAGCGGCAGGTCGGCCGGTTCATAGCGGCGATCCAATTCTGACATAGCGATCGTGAGCGCACCGAGAATGCGCCCGCGCGCCTCAAGCGGCACACTGATAAACGACGTCAGGCCAATGGCGCGTAACAGCTCCAGATGTTGTGGATCGCACGCTGAGGCAATCAGCATCTCATTGGTAACTTCAGCGCAAAGCTCCGGCCGGCGCATCCGCAGCACATTCGGCGCACCATGCGGCGCGTCGGGGTCGAATGGATAGCGCCGCTGGAGCTCGTTCGCGAGAACCTCCTTCGCCTGATCCACGGCTGCGACCGCCACACGCCGCAGATGCCCGCTCTCTTCCAGTACGTCAATCACGCACCAATCGGCGATCAGCGGCACCGCGAGCTGCACAACATGCGACAGACGCTCTTCATATTCGATCGACTCGGCCAGCAGACTACTGGCTTCGGCTAAAAAGCGCAATGCTCGCTCAGCGCGCTCGCGCTCGGCAATCTCGGCCCGCAGCGCCTGGTTGGCCTGCGCGAGCCCGGCGGTGCGCTCGCGCACGCGCTGCTCCAACTGATCGCGCGCGCGCCGTAGCGCCGTCTCAGTGCGCATCCGCTCGTCGATCTGCTGCTCCAGGGCGTGAATGGTCGCCTCTAACTCATCGGCCTGGCGCTCGATCTTATCGGCCTTCTGGCCGAGATCGACAAACACCGCAACTTTCGAGATCAAAATGTCGGGGACAATCGGCTTGAGCAAGAAATCGACCGCGCCCACCTGATAGCCGCGCGACACATGGACATCACTGGTGTTGATCGCGGTCAGAAAAATGATCGGCGTGTGCTTCGAGCGATCGCGTCCACGGATCAGCTCGGCCGTTTCGAAGCCATCCATACCCGGCATCTGGACATCGAGCAGGATCACGGCGAAATCCTGGCGCAGCAGGTACTTCAGCGCATCTTCGCCGGATTGCGCCTTGACGAGGTTCTGGCCAAGCGGCTCTAGCATCGCCTCCAGCGCGAGCAGATTTTCCGCGCGATCATCGACCAGCAGAATGTTGACCGGGGTGGTGGTCGGCATCGTCGTTACCTAGTGCGCTTTCAGCGCAGGTATTGGGTATTGGGTGTTGGGGAAGTGGCCTCGCAGAGCCCAACGCCTAGCACCCAATACCTAAAACCTTTCTTGGAACTGCACTAGCTATCCAGCGCCGCGCGCAGCTGCCGTGCGAGAAGCGACGGCGCGAACGGCTTGGTCAGAACCAGCTGCCCGGCCTGAATCCGGCTATGCGTGAGCTTCGCGCTGTCGGTGTAGCCAGATATAAACAAGACCTTCAGCGCCGGATCGCTGGCAGTGAGCCGCTCAGCCAGCTGCTCGCCGCCCAGGCGCGGCATCACCACATCGGTTAGTAGCAGATCGAAGCGCTCGCGCGGATGCGACTGGACGTACTGTAATGCCTGCTCACCATTCGACAGCTCGACGATCGTGTAGCCTAGCTCGCGCAGCTCCCGAGCGATCAGCACCCGCACTGTCACCTCGTCCTCGACCAGCAGCAAACGTTCGTCGCCGCGCGGCAGATCTGGCGTCTCGGCGCGCGCGGTTCGATTGTCGGGGGATTCATCGACGCACGGCAAGTAGATATCGAAGGTGGTCCCCTTGCCAATCTCACTCCGGCATGTGATATGGCCGGCGTGCTGCTTGACAACGCCATAGCAGGTTGCCAGGCCCAATCCAGTGCCACGCCCGGTCTCCTTGGTGGTGAAAAACGGCTCGAACAGGTGTGCCTGTGTCCGCGCATCCATGCCCGTTCCCGTATCGCTGACCGTCATTCGCAGATAGGCGCCCGGCGCGAGATCTGCGTCCGCCACGCTCGCATCCCGTTCATCTAGCAGCACATTTTCAACCTGAATGGTCAGCCTGCCGCCGTTTGGCATCGCGTCGCGCGCATTCACGGCCAGGTTGATCAGCAGCTGCTCAATCTGTCCAATATCGACCTTGACGTACCGCAGGTCAGATGCGGGCAAGACAATGATCTCGATATCTTCGCCGATCAAGCGACCGAGCAGCTTTTCCACATCGCGCACCATGGCGGAAAGATCCAGGACGCGCGGATCCATAATCTGCTCGCGTGCGAACGTTAGCAGCTGCTGTGTGAGACCGCCCGCCCGGCCAGCCGCCTTACGAATCTCGCGCAGATCATCATGGGCAGTGTGACCGGCTGGTAGGCTATCGGCGGCCAGCTCGGCATAGCCGGAGATCGCCATGAACAAGTTATTGAAATCGTGCGCGATGCCGCCGGCCAGCCGTCCGACGCTCTCCATCTTCTGGGAGCGGATGAGCTGCGCCTCTAGCTGCTTCCGCTCGACGATCTCGGCCTGCAGGGCCTGGTTGGCCTGCGCGAGCCCGGCGGTGCGCTCGCGCACACGCTGCTCCAGCAGATCGCGAGCCTGGCGCAGATCGGCCTCGACGCGTTCGCGCTCGGCGATCTCCTGCTCCAGCATGCTGACCGTCGCCTGGAGCTGCTTGGCCTGCTGCCGCACCTCGGCAGTTTTGGCATACAGATCGACGAAGATCGCCACTTTCGAAAGCAGAATTTCCGGCAAGAACGGCTTGAGCAGGTAATCGACCGCTCCAGCGAGATAGCCCCTGGCAATATGTAGTTCGCTGGTGCTCACGGCGGTCAAGAAGATAATCGGCGTACCGCGCGACCGCTCGCGCCCACGAATGAGCTCCGCGGTCTCGAACCCATCGATGTTGGGCATCTGTACGTCGAGCAGGATCACTGCGAAATCGTACCGCAACACGCAACGTAGCGCCTCTTGGCCGGAGCGGGCTTTGATCAGACGATAGCCAAGGGGTTGCAGCAGCGCCTCAAGTGCCAGCAGATTCTCGGGGCGATCGTCCACGAGTAGGATGTTGATCGGTTGTTCGGATAGCATCGCTTTCCCCCAGTACCAAGGACTGAGGACTGAGGACTGAGATCTTGATCGTCCTCAGTCCTCAGTCCTCAGTCCTTCACTTATACAGCCATACCCGCAGCAGCGACAGCAGCTGCTCGGTTTCGACCGGCTTGGTAATATAGTCCGACGCGCCCGCTTCGATACACTTTTCGCGGTCGCCTTTCATAGCCTTGGCGGTCAAAGAGATGATCGGCAGCGATTTGAATTTGCGCATCTTGCGGATCGCGCGCATGGTCTCGTAGCCATCCATCTCAGGCATCATCACATCCATCAGGATGACATTGACATCTGGGTTGTGCTGAAGCACCTCAATGCCATCTTTGCCGTTTTCGGCGTACAGAATCTGCATCTCGTAGCGCTCCAGCACACTGGTCAGGGCGAAGATATTGCGCACATCGTCGTCGATGATCAGCACCTTTTTGCCATCCAACAGCGGGTCGGTTCGGTGCAACTGCTCCAGCATGTGGCGGGCCGATGCCGGCAACTGAGTCTCGGCGCGGTGGAGGAACAGTGCGGTCTGGTCGAGCAGGCGATCAATCGATTTGACATCCTTGACGACAATAGTATCAGATAGCCGCTTCAGCTCGAGCGCCTCCGTTCTGGTCAGATCTTTGCCGGTGAACATAATAATCGGCATCGCAATCGGCCCAACCTCGCGCCTGAACCGCTCGATCAGCTCGAAGCCAGTCATATCGGGCAGTCCCAGATCGAGCACCATGCAGTCGAAGTGGCCTGACTGAAGCGCCTGAAATGCATCGCCGCCGCTGCCGACCGCGACAGTCGCGATATCGCCATTGCCGATCAGGTCAACAATACTCTGGCGTTGGTGCTCGTCATCTTCAACCACCAGCAGGGTACGAATCTGGCGCTCGACAAAGGCATGCAGGTTCGTGAATACATCGCGCAGCGCTGCCGGGCTGGATGGCTTCTGCAAGTAGGCGATCGCTCCCATCTCCAGGCCGCGCTGGCGCTCGTCGGCTACCGAGATGATCTGGATCGGAATATGGCGCGTTTTGGGATCGTGCTTCAGCCGATCAAAAATCGTCCAGCCACCAATCACCGGCAGATCAATATCGAGCGTGATTGCGTCGGGCTTGTAGACCCGCGCCAGCCCCAGGCCAGTGTCGCCGCGCAGCGCGACCACACCCTTGAAGCCCGTCTCACGCGCCATTTCCAGCAAGATGCGCGCAAAACCCAGATCATCCTCAACGATCAAGAACACTCGATCGCCCGGCTGAATCGCGTCGCGATCATCCTCAATCTCGCTCGCGCCAAGCAGATCCAGCTCGGCGCGCGCAACATCCTCTGGCGGCGCGGGTAGCCGCTTGAGCAAGCTTCTGCCGGAGCCATTGCGCACGCGCGCTGGCTCGGCCACCAGCTCGGCGCCATTATCATCGGGCCACTCCGGCTGCGGGCGATAGCGCAGCGGCAGGTAGAGCGTGAAGGTGCTGCCGGCCTCTGGCGCGCTGACGAGCCGAATCTCACCGCCCAGCAGGCGCGCAATCTCGCGGCTGATCGAGAGCCCCAGGCCAGTGCCGCCATACTTACGGCTGGTGGTGCCATCGGCCTGCTGGAAGGCTTCGAAGATAATTCGCTGCTTATCGGCGGGGATGCCGATGCCGGTATCGCTCACCGCGAAGGCGATCACGGCTTCGGCGTGGCGCAGGCCCTCGTGCTCGCTGTTCCAGCCGGCGGTGGCGCGCGCGATTCGCAGGGTCACGTTGCCCTGGCCGGTAAATTTGAACGCATTTGAAAGCAGGTTCTTTAGCACCTGCTGCAAGCGCTTCGAGTCGGTCGATATCGTCTGCGGCAGCTCGGCGTCGAGGTCGATCGCGAAATCCAGATCCTTGTCGCGCGCGATCTGTGCAAACATCTGCTCCACGCTGGTTCGCAGATCGGCGAACGGCACATCGTCGGCGGCGACCGTCATGGTGCCGGATTCGATCTTGGCCAGGTCGAGGATATCATTGATCAGCATCAGCAGATCGGCCCCCGAGGCGTGGATCGTGGTGGCAAACTCGATCTGCTTGGGCGTCAGATTGCCATCGGCATTTTCAGACAACAGCCGCGACAGGATCAGCAGGCTGTTGAGCGGCGTGCGCAGCTCGTGCGACATATTCGCCACAAACTCCGACTTGTACTTCGATGTGAGCGCCAGCTGCTCGGCATTCTCCTCGATCGACCGGCGCGCCAGCTCGATCTGGACGTTCTTGCGCTCGACCTCCATGTTCTGGCGCGAGAGCAGCTCGGCTTTTTCCTCCAACTCTTCGTTGGTTTGCTGAAGCTGCTCGCGCTGATGCTTGAGCAGCTCTTCGGAGGCTTGCAGCGAGCGGGCCTGCTGCTCCAGCCGCTTGTTGGTCTCAGTCAGCTCCTGCTGCTGGCCTTGCAGCTCCTCGGCCAGCGATTGCGATTGTTTCAGCAGCTCCTCGGTGCGCATACTCGCCGCGATCGTGTTGAGCACGATCGCGATGCTCTCGGTCAGCTGATCCAGGAAGGTCAGGTGGATCTCACTGAACCGATGGAACGACGCCAGCTCGATCGCCGCCTTGACCTCACCTTCGAACACCACCGGCAGCACAACGATATTGAGCGGCGTAGCCTCGCCCAGGCCGGAGCCGATTTTGATATAGTCAGGCGGCACCTCGGTCAACAGAATGCGTTCTTTCTCCAGCGCGCACTGGCCCACCAACCCTTCGCCCAGCCCGAAACGGCTGGCCAGGTGCTTGCGCTCGCGGTATGCGTAGCTGCTGAGCAGCTTCAGCATCGGCTGCTCGCCATCGCCATCCATCACATAGAACAGGCCTTGCTGCGCAAACACCAGCGGGGCCAGCTCGGACAGAATCAGCTTCGAGACGGTCTCCAGCTCGCGCTGGCCTTGCAAAATGCGTGTAAAGCGCGCGACATTGGTCTTCAGCCAGTCCTGCTCCTGGTTCTTCTGGGTCGTATCGCGCAGGTTGGCGATCATCTGGTTGATATTATCCTTCAGCTCGGCCACCTCGCCCTGCGCCTCGACTGCGATCGATCGCGTCAGGTCGCCTTTGGTCACGGCAGTGGCGATCTCGGCGATCGTGCGGATCTGCGTGGTCAGGTTGGCGGCCAGCTGGTTGACATTGTCGGTTAGGTCGCGCCAGGTGCCGGCCGCGCCGGGCACCTTGGCCTGGCCGCCCAGCTTGCCTTCAATGCCGACCTCACGTGCCACGGTGGTCACCTGATCGGCGAACGTGGCCAGCGTGTCGGTCAGCTCGTTGATCGTATCGGCCAGCGCCGCGATCTCGCCTTTGGCATCGAGCGTCAGCTTGCGCTTCAGATCGCCATTCGCCACCGCCGTCACGATCCGCGCGATGCCGCGCACCTGGTCGGTCAAGTTATTGGCCATCGAGTTGACATTGTCGGTCAGGTCTTTCCAGACGCCGGCGACGCCCCTGACCTGCGCCTGGCCGCCCAGCTTGCCCTCGGTACCGACATCGCGCGCCACCCGTGTCACCTCACTGGCGAATGAGTTCAGCTGATCGACCATGATATTGATGGTGTTCTTCAGCTCTAAAATCTCACCCTGGACATCAACAGTGATCGTCTTGGAGAGGTCGCCATTCGCGACCGCCGTGGTGACTTCGGCGATATTGCGCACCTGCGTGGTCAGGTTGCCGGCCATTGAGTTGACATTGTCGGTCAGGTCCTTCCAGACCCCGCCGACGCCGCGCACATACGCCTGGCCACCCAGCTTACCCTCGGTGCCGACCTCGCGCGCCACCCGCGTCACCTCACTGGCGAAGCCGTTCAGCTGATCGACCATGGTGTTGATCGTGACTTTCAGCTCCAGAATTTCGCCGCGCGCGTCGGCGGTGATTTTGCGCGACAGGTCGCCATTCGCCACGGCGGTGGTGACATCGGCGATGTTGCGCACCTGGGTGGTCAGGTTGCCAGCCATCAGGTTCACGTTGTCGGTCAGGTCCTTCCAGGTGCCGGCCACGCCCTCGACCTCGGCCTGGCCGCCCAGCTTGCCGTCGGTGCCGACCTCGCGCGCCACCCGCGTCACCTCACTGGCGAAACCGTTCAGCTGATCGACCATCGTATTGATCGTGTTCTTCAGTTCCAGAATCTCGCCGCGCGCATCGGCAGTAATCTTCTTGGAGAGGTCGCCATTCGCCACGGCGGTGGTGACATCGGCGATGTTGCGCACCTGGCCGGTCAGGTTATTGGCCATCGAGTTGACATTGTCGGTCAGGTCCTTCCAGGTGCCGGCCACGCCCTTGACCTCGGCCTGGCCGCCCAGCTTGCCGTCGGTGCCGACCTCACGCGCCACCCGCGTCACCTCACTCGCGAAACCGTTCAGCTGATCGACCATGGTGTTCACGATCGCACCGGTGCGCAGAAACTCGCCTTGCAGTGGCCGGCCATCAATCTCAAGCGCGATCGTCTGCGAGAGATCACCGCGCGCGACCGCGCCGATCACCCTTGTCATCTCGGTGGTAGGATGTGCCAAATCGGTGATCAACATATTGACCGAGTCGACGCAGGCACTCCAAGAGCCGCCAGGCACGCCAAGCGACGCGCGCTGTGCGATGCGGCCCTCTTTGCCCACGACAGTGCTAATCCGCGCGAATTCGTCGGTCATATGCTGATTCAGATCGATAATATCGTTGAGCGTGTCGGCGATCTTCCCAGCCACACCAGTATGCTCCACTGGCATGCGCATCGAGAAATCGCCTTTTTTTACCGCCATAAGAACTTTGAGGAGCTGACGAGTGTCAAGTGTATCGGAGGCATCCGCAGCAGGCTGACCAGTGGGCATAGCGTCATTCTCCTTTATGATCAGGCGATCGATACAGCTATCTCATTTCAGCGATTTGGGGAAGCAGGCTGCGGTTGAGCACAAACGCGCAGACTGATCGAGGAATGGCTTCATATGCTGTGCTGAAATGTATCTTAATCTGCCATTAGGTTAAGTCTACACTACACTGCAAGTTCTGTGCCACAAATGCGAGCTCACGAGGCGAAAAGTGGGGGTATCCACGGACTACCGGCGCCGCAGGCGCGGCCACAGCGCCGCCGCCACGGCGCCGACAATCGCCGCCGCAAGCGCCAGCAGCAAGCTGCCGCTGGGCAGGTAGGCCAACAGCGCCAGAATCAGCGCAGCCAGCAAGATCTGGATCGGCGCCGCATCGGGTAGGGGCAGCTGAATTGGGCCGCTTGGCGACTTCTCGCCGGACACCTCGCCATAGCTCGACTGCGCGACGTGATCTTGCCGGCGGCCCTCGAAGATCGCCGGCGGCAGTGGCGCGCCCGGGATCGGCCGCTCGCGCGCTTCGGCCAGGTAGGCTGCACGCCAATCAAGGCTGGGGTCGAGCTTGCTTCGATACAGATGGTACGCGGCGCGCTGCACATAGGCCGGGTGCGCGGCGCTCAGCTCGATCAGCTGGCGCAGCTCGGCCGGCGTGAATGCGATCTGATCGTCATCCAGATAGGTCTCCACCAGCAGCCGCACTTCTGTCTGCGCCAGCGCCCCCAGGCGGATGA
>WNFV01039618.1_pt1 | contig 10897 bp, 11 predicted proteins | sample 5400101 | NCBI WGS metagenome assembly WNFV01 (sample SAMN13153361, study PRJNA577476) | soil metagenome | isolation source: 115 cm soil or saprolite under grassland replicate 1 | place: USA:California | collected 2016-06-15
GCATGACGCCGCAACCACGTCCCGGGAACATAGTGGTCGGCCCGCCTGGCGAGTTCTATCAGGCCATCGCCGGCACGTCGATGTCGAGTCCACATTCGGCAGGTGTCGCGGCGCTGGTCAAGGCCGCCCACCCGAATTGGACGCCGGGACAGATCAAGTCGGCGTTGATGACCTCGTCGGTCCAGGACACCCTCAAGGAGGACGGTGTCACGCCGGCGGATCCCTACGACCGCGGCGCCGGGGCGATCCGGGCGAACCGCGCGGTCAGCCCGACGGTGACTTTCGATGTCGATCCGCTCGCGTACCACGCATCGACGACCGATCCCCTCGGCCGGATCGACCTCAATCTGCCGAGCATCAATGTGCCGACGCTGCCAGGCCAGATCACGACCTTCCGAACGATGCGGAACGTCACTAACGTCGACCACAGTCTGCAGGTCTCGGTGCAGGCGCCTCCAGGCGTGCAAATCATCGTCGCCGCGACGCCGAAGGGCAGCAAGCCCGCCAGCGTCAGCGACAAGAGCATGGCTGTCCTGGCAGGCCAGGAGGCAACTTTCCAGGTCACGATCAAGGCCCCGACGCTTCCCAACGGGCAATATTTCGGGCAGATTACGCTGGACCCGAAGAAGAAAGGCTACTACCCGGTCGTCATCCCGGTCGCCTTCTTCAAACAGCAGGGCAATGTATCGCTAGCGCAGGACTGCAGCCCTTCGACGTTCCCGACAAGCAGCAACACAACCTGCATCGTCCATGCCGAGAACTTTATCGGCACGGACGCCAACGTGAATATCGAGGTTGATGCGAGCGCTGGGCTCGAGTATTCGAACGTTTCGGCGCCGGCGATCCTTGTGAAGAAGGACACCATCACGTGGAGTGGCACACTGGCTGCCACGACCCCGCCCGGCATTTCGATCGCTATTGCTCCCGGCAGCACTCCAGCCGGCTACCTGCCGCTTTCCCTCTTCGGGGTTCCGCCGATTGCCGGCGTTGGCGACGAGACGATCAGCAACTTCAACGTTCCCGCGTTCCGCTATGGCAGCGAGGTCTATACGCGCGTCGGTATCGTGAGCAACGGGTATGTCGTGATCGGAGGCGGCACCAGCGCCGACGTCAAGTTCCTCAACCAGAGTCTCCCGGACACGACGCGACCGAACAATGTAGTCGCGCCATTCTGGACGGACCTGAACCCGGGCGCAGGGGGAGCCATCCGTATCGCCACCCTGACCGACGGTGTCAGCACTTGGCTGGTGGTCGACTACGCTGCCGTGAAGGAGTTCAGCACGGCGAATACGGATTCGTTCGAGATCTGGATCGGCCTTGCCGGCAATCCGGTTCCCGAGGACGTCACGATCGCGTATGGGACAATCCTAGGCAACGGTGACGGCGCGTTGCTCACGGTAGGCGCTGAGAACAGACTCGGGAACCGTGGCGGGATGATTTATTACAACGGCACGGGAACGCTACCCGCCGCTGGGACGGAGCTGAGGGTCAGTTCAACGCCGCCAGCTGCCGGCGGCAGCGTGACGTTCAGCTACAACGCCTCGGCCAAGAAAGCCGGGACCTATACGACGACGGCGAACCTGACGTCTAACCTCACACCGGGAACGACGCAGGATGTCGACCTTCTGACCGTGACGCCGTAATCTTTGCGGCAGGCCTCCAAAGTGAAGGGCCGCCTCCGGGCGGCCCTTTTTTGCGGTGGATTTGCCGGCAGGACGCCGACATAAAATCGGAGTGGGAGAGCAGGGCAACCGGTCCCCCGCTCGGGTCGGCGGCCCGCTATTCCGACTTCGGACGCACCTTGGGCAGCAGTCCTTTTTCCTTGACGATCGCGGCGGCCATCTGGCGACGCTCCTGCTTCGACAGCCGGCGCGCCGTCGTGCTGAGCCTGTGGTCGGTCTCCTGAAACACACGCACCGCCTGCCTGGCTTGCGCTTCCGCCGACGACGTTTCCATTCTCGCGGGGAGGCCGAGGGCTTTACGAATCCGCCGATGGCGTGCCTTGGTCCGGATCGTCGCCACAGCAATGACGACTGCGAAGGTAAGAGCTAGGAGGATCAACCAGGTGTAGCTTGGGCTCATCGCTCACGTAAAACGCGCACGCACGACCGAGGCGCGGTATTGTCCCACAATCCGCCTTTGGGGGAGGAGGTCGTGCTGATCGATTTCCTGCTCGTCGTGTTCATCTGGGTTGATTTGCGCGGACTGCGGGTGACCGTTGACGACACGCTTGAGAAGCTGGAACGCAGCAATCCGAAAGAGATCGCCTTCCGGGCCGGCTTCTTTTGGCTATCCCTGGCTCTGGTCTGCGCCTGGTCGTTCTACTTTGCGCGCGAGTGGCCGGTCGTGCCGATCCTGTTGCTTGCCGTCCTCGGCTATGAAACCTGGGCCTGCGTTCGACTTGTATTTTTTCGCGAGCGACACCTCGGCTACCTGCAGCGCATTCGGCATGCGCCACTGCTGCTTCTGAAAGTCCCCGCCTATATCCGGCTTGGCCTTTGCGGCTTTCTGCTATACAAGCATCTGTTCGGGTAAGTCGCGCGTCGAGCACATATCGCGGCGGGCCTCTGCGGAAGGCGAGTGCCGGCCGTTTCCTATATGATGCAGATCGTATGACGATGCGAAAGTGCGCCATTGTCGACGGAGGTTGCAGCATGATCGTCGATCACCGTTCTTTCGGAACTGCCGTTTTTGTCATCGCCAGCGTGCTGGTGTGTGTACTGCCGTCGCCAAGCTCCGCAGCGGAGATAAAGGCAAGCACGAAATCAGCAGCACTATCCGCGGCGCCCGGCACGCTCGTGCGCTGGTCGGTGCCGGCAACCGTGCGCTGCCGGATGAGCGCCCGGTCCTGGGCGCCGCTCGGCGACACGTGTTATTTCCCGATCGATCTCGAGCAGAAACCCGGCGTGATCACCGTCGCGCGGCAGGGTCAAGGCAAGAGCGAAACCGCGCGCATCGCGATCGAACCGCGTAGCTATGGGACGCAGGAGATCGAGCTGCCCGATATCGCGCAAGCCAATCCATCGCCCGCCGATCTGCAGCGGAATGCGCGCGAGCGCGTTCTGCTGGCGAAAGTATTCAACCGCAAAGAGGGACCGGCGAGGTTCGCGCTGCCGTTGGGCAAGCCTGCGAACCCGCTACCCGTAGGCAAGTCCTTCGGCGTCGACCGCATCTTCAACGGCAAGCCGGCAGCGCAACCGCATATGGGCGGCGATTATCCGGTGCCCGCCAGCGCGCCGGTACTGGCGGTTGCCGACGGAACGGTGGTGTTGGCGCAGGACCTTTTCTATCCGGGCAACGCGGTGTTCGTCGATCACGGCGATGGCCTCGTCAGCATGTACTTCCATCTGTCCGATATCCACGTGCAGACCGGGCAGGAGGTCAGGAAAGGCGATCGCGTGGGGCAGGTGGGTACGACCGGACGCTCGACCGGCCCGCATTTATTTTTCGGCGTACGCTGGCACAACGCGAGGATCGATCCGCGGTTCGTGCTCGAAGATCCGGCGAAGATCCCGGCGCTATAGAGCAGCGCCAGCGCGTCGGTATCCAATCGGGCGCGGCCAATTCTTCTCGGACCTACTTGTCGCTCCGGGACCGCTTTTCCTTCGGCGGGATCGCTGCCTTTTCGGCCGGCTCCGAAGTCGTCTTTTCCTTCGACGGGAATATCTTCATGATCGGGCTTTCCTTGATCCTGCCCGTGACTTCGCCGACATCGGTGACGACTTTCTTGGTCTGCTCCTCGATGGCGGAGAATTTCTCGATGACCTTCGGCAGTTGGTCCATCACTGTGGTGAGCGTGCTCTTTTCAGCGGCGATTTCCGGGATCTGACCTTCGGGCGTTGCGGCCAGCAGGGTCTGGGCGTTAGGGGCGCCGCCGTTGAGCTCGACAAAGACGACACCCGTGATGCCTTTGAGCTTCGGGGTCGAGCGTCATGGTTTTGACCGACCCGATATCGACTCCGTGAAACTTCACCGGATCGCCGATTGCCAGGCCGCTGACGGATTCGGTGAAATGGATGCGGTAGAGCACGTCGTCGCGATGGCCGGAGCTCACCAGCCAGACCGAAAAAAATGCCGCGGCGACTGCAATGCCGATGATGAACAGACCTTCGACGAAATAATGCTTATCCGTTTCCATGGCTCTGCTTCCTTGCGGTCAGCGCGCCTTCCGCGCGCGGCCCGTGGAGGAACTCGCGTATCCACGGCTGGTGAGACTGCATCAGCTTGTCCAGCGTACCGACGGTGATTTTCTTGTCGGCCAGCATGGCGACACGCTGGCAGATGGTGAACAGTGTCGTGAGGTCATGGGTGACGATGACGACGGTAATCCCCAGGCTCTCGTTCAGCCGCCGGATCAGCGCGTCGATGCCGCTGGCGGTGAGCGGATCGAGATCGGAGGTCGGCTCGTCGAGAAATAGAATCCGTGGATCGAGCGCGAGCGCGCGCGCAAATGCGGCACGCTTGACCATGCCGCCGGACAGCTCGGAGGGAAACTTGATGGCGCTATCGGCCGGCAAGCCGGTAAGCTCGAGCTTCATTGCCGCTATCTTCTTCTGGTCTTCTTCGGCGAGAGCCGTATGTTCGCGCATCGGCAGCATGACGTTCTGCGCGACCGAAAGCGAGGAGAACAATGCGCCTTGCTGGAACAGCACGCCGATGAGCGAAGCCTTTTCTGCTGGACCGATCTTGTCGATGGGCTTGCCGTTTACGAGAACCTCGCCGCCATTTGGCCGATGCAAGCCGGTGAGCGTCTTGAGCAGGACCGATTTGCCCGACCCCGAGCCGCCAGCGATGCCGAGGATTTCCCCACGCCGGATATCGAGACTGATCTTGTCGTGTACCTCTTGCTTGCCAAAGCGGTTGACGATGTCGCGCGCAGACAGAATCGACTCGGGATGCGGTTGGGCCTTGGCGCTCATAGGTCGAGCTTCTCGAAAAGAATAGAGAACAACGCATCGAGCACGATCACCACGAAGATCGCCTTGACCACGGCTCGGGTGGTTTCCTTGCCGACACTTTCCGCCGACCCTCTCACCCTGAGCCCGTGCATGCAGCCGATGATGGCGATCAGGAAACCGAAGATCGGCGCCTTGAAAAGGCCGACGAAGAGGTCGCTGCCATCGACCGCGTGGCGCACGCGATCGATGTATTGCAGCGGAGATACATGAAGCAGCGAGCTCGAGATCATCGCTCCGCCGAGCAAACCCATTATGTCGGCGAAGAACGTCAGCAGCGGCAGCGTGATGACGAGTCCGATCAATCGCGGCACCACCAGCAATTCCATGGGCTCCATGCCCATCACGTTGAGCGCGTCGATTTCCTCCCGCGCCTTCATGACGCCGATCTCGGCCGTAAATGCGGAGCCCGAGCGTCCGGCTACCATGATCGCGGTGATCAGCACGCCCATTTCGCGCAGCACCGACACCGCCACCAGATTTATCGTGAAGTCCTCGCCGCCGTAGGGCCGCAGCTGGGCAACGCCCTGGTAGCCGATGACCACGCTGATCATGATGGCCATCAGACCGACGATCGGCAGTGCATCGATGCCGGTTTCCCTGATCTGGCGGGATATCGACGGCAGTCGCAGGGCACGCAGATGCGTCAGTGCGTAGCCAGTGAAGCTCGCTGCCCGCCCCATGAAAGTGATGATATCGATCGTGTCGCGCCAGGCCTCGTCGGCGCCTTTGCCAAGCTCGATGATGCTTTGGCGCCATCCGGAGACCGACTTCGGTTTCGCAAGCGGCTTGAGCTCCAGGCCGCCGATAAGATCGAGCAGCGCCTTGTGCTCGGCTCGGATGCCGGTCAATGCCACGCCCTTGTCGCGAAGGCCGCACAGGAACAGCGCACCCGGCGTATCAAGCTCGCTCAAGTTGCTGAGATCGAGCGCGCGGGACTTCTGCTTCTTCGGCCAGTGCTTCAGCGCTCTTTCCGCTTCGGCCATGGTGCGGATGTCGAGCGTGCCGGTAAGCGCCAATCCATGGCCATCGTCTTCGATAGCGATGGTCGGTGAGGGCGGCTCTGAGCTGGCGAGCGGCATGCGTATGGTGACGTATTTTCGAATGGCCCGAGGCTTTTGGTTATTGGCCGGGTATGTGATTCCCAGCAGCAATTGATGTGCCATTCAGCATCTATTGTAAAAACAGAGAGTTATAAGACTAGCTCCCGGTCGATTTATACAAGAAGGCAAGCGCGACCCGGCTATGAGACGCCTTTACTGATCGTCGCAATTCGTCGATGCCCGAAATGCTTTGCGCGGCCGTTGCCAACTTCCTCGAGCGCCGCGCTGATCGACGCCGTTGACTTGTCGGGCCATTGCGGACGGAAGTGAGGGGGATGCAAAAACGCCGCGGTTCCCCGCGGCGTTTTCATCGAGGCAAGAGCGTGCCGGACGGCACGCCCGACAGTTCACGGCTCAATCAGCCGCTTCGATCCTGCCGTAGAGGCCGTGAGTCTCGTCGTCCGGGCCGGCAGCGAAGAACAGCGTGTCGGTAGGTTGCTGCTGAAAGCCGTTGCCAAACGCGATGCCCCATAGGCCGTCGATCTTCAGCACCTGGCCACTGGTCGTGCGCAGTTGCCCGGCGAAGGTGCTGTTCTTCAGATCGTACGCGTTGATCGTGCCGTCGCCGAAATTGCCGACCAGGAGATGGTTGCTGAACCTGCCGAAGCCGGAAGGCGCAAGCGCCATGCCCCACGGCGCATTCAGCTTCCCGCGCGACGCCACGCGCCTGAGCAGGAAGCCCTCGGCATCGAAGACGTCAACGAACCCCAGTCCGGGACCCGCCACCTCGTCGTCTTCGTCCTCTTCCTTTAGCGCGTACGCGACATAGAGATCGCCCTGGATATTCGCGATGTTGAACGGCTTGAACCCTTCAGGAATCGTGGGATCGGCAAATCCGCCCGGTACGCTCGTCTTCGCGAAATTGAAATCGATGACGTCGATCTTCCCGTTGTGGAAATCCGCGGCGTATAGACGAAAATGGCTGACGCCATCGCCGGCCATCGCCAGACCCTTGTAGGACGCGCCGTCCGTGGCGACGAACTTGATCGTCGCGCTGGCTCCTCCAGCCCAGGCCGCGATGCCGCCGTCCTCGGTCGCCCAGAGAAAGGCTGCTGCCGTTCCCGCGCCCGCCACGGCGAAGTCGTTCGGTTTGGAGGCTGACCCAAGGTTGAACGTGATGCCCGTCGGCACGCCTGGGCCCGTGCCGCTCACCGACGGAACGGTGACTGTGAGCTTGAGTGCGCCGGTGCCGTCGTAGACCGTCGACGTGCCGGTGCCGTTATTGGAGACCCACATCGGGCTCGTTGGGCTGAGGGCGATGCCCCAGGCGTTGACGAGATTAGTATCGGTGTTGTCCGCCTCGCCGGCGACGTCGGAAACGAGATTGTGAACCTGGTAGCTGTTGGGTGATGCCGCGATGATCGCCGTGCTTAGCGCGAGACCGAAGGCCAGCGCAGCGAACCGCAAAACGTGACGTGCGATGGGAGACGATGCAGTCATGAGAGGTCCTCGTTTGAAATTTTTACAAACGCGTCCGACATCTGCCGGACTCCGGCACGCTAACCCCTCTCTTCCGCCGGCGCCCATGGCGGATCGGCGAAAACATCAGCGTGTGTCGGGAGAAACAGCCAATCCGCGACTATTATTCCGCGGCCGCGATTATCACTGCGAATTACAGGACGGCGAAATGACAAACCGCGACCACGACCTGTGGTCGTGCGCTCATCGCGTGGCCGTAACCGCTATTTTCCCCACCGCAACGCCAGCGGATTGATCTCGCCGGCGAGCTCGAGCAATCCTGCCCGCGTCGCCGGGTGCAGGGGCTCGAGCGGATGGCGTACCGCGTCGCTCTTGATGACGCCACCCGCGGCCATCACCGTCTTGGTCGCGCGCAAGCCGCACTGGCGGCATCGTGCCGGTGGCGCCGGCATCGAGGTCCGCCATCAGCGTGATCGACTCCTCGCCGTCGAAGGGTCCGGCGATCAAGTCGCCTCCGGCTTCGATGAGGCTGCGCAGCTTGGCGGCGGCGCCGGGCACCTCGATCTTGATGTATCGGACCGCCGGTACCTCGCGAGCCAGCCGGACCAGAAAAGGCACCGACAGCGTGACACCGCTCAGCGGCGCATCCTGGATCATGAGCGGCAGCCCCGCGGCTTCAGCCACGCGCGCAAAATGCTCGAGCATTCCTCTTTCTTCCGCGCGCAGACCGGCGCCGTGATAGGGCGGCATCAGCATGAGCATCGCCGCCCCCGCGGAAGCTGCCTTGCGTGCGCGCTCGGCCGCGATCCGCGTACTGAAATGGCTGCAGGTGACGATGACCGGCACGCGGCCTGCAACGTGCGAAAGGCAGACATCGACTAGCGAGTCGCGTTCCGCGTCGGTGAGCAGGAACTGTTCGGAATAGTTGGCGAGAATGCAGATACCGTCGACACCCTGGTCGACCATGCAGTCGAGCACGCGACGCTGCCCGTCGAGGTCGACCTCGCCGGCTGCGGTGAAAGGTGTCGGCGCGATCGGAAAGACTCCCGCGAACGGTTTGGATGGTGAGGGGTTCACGCGAGAAGCGTCCGGTAGCTTGATGCTGTCGTGTCCTCGGATCATTACCGTCCCAGGTTTCGCCATTCTAAACGACGCCGGTCTGAGCGTTGACTTCCAGCCGGCAAGACCGCTCTATTCGCCGGCCTATCGGTGCATAATTCGTACTGGGCGACGACGGCGCCGCAAGGATGACGGCGTCGCCGCATTGCGCGACAATCAACAGTCGTCTCAGGCCGACATCGCTACAACCGCTGTGCCCAGCGCCGGACGCCGGAACGTAAGCGTATGAAGTTTCTGCACCCGCAAATCCTGTGGTTCCTCCTCGTCGCACCGGCGCTCGTCGCGGCGTACATTGCGCTGCTCCGGCGCAAGAAGAAGCACGTCATCAGGTATGCGAGCGTCGGCCTGGTCAAGGACGCGATCGGACCGGCGCAGCGCTTCCGGCGCCACATTCCGCCGCTGCTGTTTCTGCTGGCCCAGATTGCCCTGATCATCGCCTGCGCCGATCCGACGGCGGTGGTCACGCTGCCCGCGGAACGCAAGACCATCGTCCTTGCCATGGATGTGTCGCTCAGCATGGGCGCCCGTGACGTAGAGCCCAATCGGATCACCGCGGCGCAGATCGCGGCCAAGGCATTCGTCCAGGATCGCCCGCCGGACGTCAATATCGGCATCGTTGCCTTCGGTGGCACCGCAGCGCTGGTGCAGCCGCCGACGCGCAACCGCGACGATCTGTTCGCCGCCATCGACCGCTTCCAGTTGCAGCGCGCCACCGCGACGGGCAGCGCGCTCTATGTCGCGCTGCAAACGCTGTTTCCCGATGCGGAGATCGATCTCGAGTCGCTGATATTCAAGGGCGGATTGTCGCGGAGCGGCGAGCGCGGGAAAGCGCTTGAGAAAGCGCCCAAGACGGAAAAGAAAGCTTTCAAGCCGGTTACGCCCGGGTCGTACACATCGGGCGTGATCATCCTCTTGAGCGATGGCCGCAGGACAACAGGTCCTGATCCGCTCGACGCCGCCAGGATGGCCGCCGATCGCGGCGTTCGCGTTTATACCGTCGGCTTCGGCACCGAGCAGGGCGGTGCCATCGGATACGAAGGCTGGTCGGTTTATGTCCGTCTCGACGAGGAGACGCTCAAGCAGGTGGCCGAAGTGACGCGAGGCGAGTACTTCTATGCCGGCACTTCGGAGGATCTGAAAAAGGTCTATCACCGGCTGACCACACAGTTCGTCCTGGAGAAGAAGGACACCGAGATCGCGTTCCTGTTTGCGGGTGTCGCGACGTTGCTGTTGGCGGCTGCCCTGATCCTGTCGCTCATGTGGTTCAGCCGGCTCTAGATCGGACCGACTACATCCGCTCGACCAGCGCCTGCAGCCGCCGACGCATTTCGTCGGCCGGCAGACGCACGCTGCCCCCGTGACCCGGGAGCACCCACTCGAAGCGATAGTCGACGAGCTTCGCGAGCGAGCGTCGCTGCTCGCTCCAGGAGTACCAGTTCACTTCGCGGAACGCGACGAGATCGCCGCGCTTTTCGCTCCAGGCGAGCGAATCGCCGGTAAAGAGAAAGGCATCGTCGAGCAGATAAACGACGCTGCCGCGCGTATGGCCCGGGACCGGGATCGCGAGCAGCCGATCGCGAATTTCGACCGATTCGAAGCCTCGAATCAAATCGGTTGCGTACGGTGCCGCCGACCGGTCGTCCTCCTGAATCCACACGTGGGCTTTGAAATGCGCGGCATAGCGGTCCGCATCCGCGACATCGTCGCGATGGCTGAGGAGGATGTCGGCCAGACCGCCCAGCTCCTCGATTTTGCGCACGAGCTTGTTGATGTAACGCGGCGCGTCGATGAGCAGGTTCCCGTCGCTGCGTCGGACGAGATAAGAGTGCGCGCCATAGGAGGAGGCCGCGTTGTAGCCGCAGCGGTATATGCCCGGCGCGAGCTCCTGCGGGAACAGGTCCGGCGGCTGAGGGCGATGACTTTCGCTGCCTACCGACGCAGTGGGACATACCAGCACCGCGCGCCAGGCTGCGATTTCTTCGTCTTGGCCGGCAGGCTGGCGGGCGAACACCGATTTGCCCTGGCGGCGGACGATCAAACCGGGCGCGACGTCGCGCGAAGCTCCGCAATCGATGCAGCGGCGATCGATGTACCAGTCGCCGGCAGCCGAGGCTGGATTGCGGTCAGCGAGCTTTGCCATACGCGATCGGTGATCTAATCCAATGAAGTCCGGGGCATAATCGGCATCGTGCACGTCAGTATATATTCACCGCGCAGGCTAACGATTCCGATCGAAAGTCCCTCATGAAGCGAAGCAGCGAACGATTTCTCACGACGCACACCGGCAGCTTGCCCCGGCCC
>WNFV01009309.1_pt1 | contig 10887 bp, 13 predicted proteins | sample 5400101 | NCBI WGS metagenome assembly WNFV01 (sample SAMN13153361, study PRJNA577476) | soil metagenome | isolation source: 115 cm soil or saprolite under grassland replicate 1 | place: USA:California | collected 2016-06-15
GCTGCCGCCGAGCAGCGCATTGACCGAAGTGACTCCGGAGGCAATGTAGACGAGATTGCCCTCCAGTCCGTACTTCTCGAATAGTCCTAAATCTTTGGCGATCCAGAGCGGCGCTCGTGTCGCCGATACTGACGCGTATGAAATGGTCAACGAGTCGAGTTTTTTCTCTTGCGTCTCTGCCGTTTGAAAGCTCAGCAGCAAGATTACAATTGTAACAATCGATTTGACCATCCTTAGTCCCTGTCTCGACTCTCTATCTCTATATATTCTTAATAGTGCTCGCCCTCTTCAGCGTGCGAATGCCTTTGCGTATCAGCGCCTTCGATTCCGGTCGCCCCTACATTGAACCCTTGAACCTTGAACGTTGAACAAATTCGTAGAATCGCTAACTAACACGCAGCTAAGACTCCGTCAACGAATCCCTTCATTGACAGCAATTGCCGGTTGCTATACGAGACACCACATGTCCAAAAGAATTTGGTTGCGTGTAAAACTTCCCGAAAAGGACCTCCGCGCGGTTCGGAACAATTTTCCTGGCTGTGAAATTATAACGGAAACAGATGACGCTATCAGTACCGCGCAGCTACAACGAATCGACGGGGTTTTTACGGAGGAAGCTTTGCCGGATTCATTGGTGCAACAAATGCCGAATTTGCGGTGGCTCCACGTCACGCGCGGCGGCGTGAATACTTATCTCACGCCAGCCGTCAAAGTTCGCTCCATTCAAGTGACCGGTTCCAAGGGCATACACGGGGCAGTCTTCTCCGAGTTCGCCCTGGCGTGCATCCTAGCGCTCGTGAAGAAACTGCCGGAGTGTGTCGAAGCACAAAAACAAAAGAAATGGCAGAAACTAGTGCCGGTTGAGATTGAGAGCATGACGCTCGGCATCATTGGGCTTGGCACCGCCGGATCCGAATTAGCTCGCAAAGCCAAAGCTCTCGGCATGCGGATTGTCGCGACGAAACGAATGCCGTCGCCAAAACCGGATTACGTCGACGAGCTCGGCACCCCGGATTTCTTGCCGCGGCTTCTTGCCGAGTCTGACTTCGTCGTCCTGCTATTGGCGTCGGTGCCATCGACATTCAACATTATCGGCGAGAATGAACTGCGAATGATGAAGCGGAGCGCTTATCTGATCAATCTCACCGGTGGGCGGGCGATAGAAGAAGCATTGCTCGTGCGAGCGCTGAAAGAAGGCTGGATCGCCGGCGCGGCGTTGGACGCCTTTGCACGACAACCGCTGCCGGAAAACTCCGAACTCTGGAATCTGCCCAACGTCATCATCACCCCGCGCATCGCCGGCATTACGTCGAAAAAGTGGCCAGCGCTGTTGCCAATTTTCACTGAGAACCTACGGCGCTTTATCGCCGGCGAGCCGCTGCAAAATCTGGTAGACAAAGAGCTCGGTTATTAATTCATTCGGGATGTTAGTCGATTAAAAGGTATCAAATAAATGCCATGGTTAGGCCCTAACCTTTTGTTGCAGCAAAGGCCTTTTTCTTGCGGGCGGCTTTTGCCGATATTATTGAGTTTTGCATAATATAGTTACATCAAAACAGTTCAGCCTGTTTCCAGAAAGCAGTAACCAGAGTCGGGCGCCGACGCATGCGACGCAACGCCTTTCGAGCATGATGACTGAGTTCGAGGAAAGTTTTTGGGCAGAAGTTGGGTATCTCGTGCTGTTTCCAGTAACCCCACAAATACTCCACCGGATTAAGCTCGGGGGCGTAGGCCGGAAGAAACTCAAGTTCCAAGCGGCCCCGTTGCTCAAAGACAAAGTCTTTAACCAATCGGCTCCGATGACTTCTAAGCCCATCCCAGATAACCAAAAGCTTCCCCCTGACGTGGCGCCACAAGTGTTTCAAAAATTGCACCACCTCGCGGCTGCGAATCGAGCCGGGAAACAAGCGAAAATAGAAATTTCTCCACGTTACGCCGGCCATGGCCGAAAGATGCTTCCAGTTAAAATGGTACTGAAGGATTGGCGTTTGTCCCTTGGGAGACCACGTCCGACAGCAATGGGGCTTCTCGCTCAGTCCACTCTCGTCCACAAAAACTATCGTGCGCCCCTCTCGTTGGGCTTTTTTTTAAGCTTCGGCCAGCGCTTCTTTTTCCACCGCTCAATTTTCTCCTCATCGCGTTCCAACGCTCTTTTTGCCGGCCGTTGGCAACTCCAACCCAACTCTTGCAAGATCCGCCAGACGTGGGCCGGGTGGTATCGCACTCCATATTCTTCCTCAATAAGGTCCGCCACCCGCGAGGTTGTCCAAAGTTCTGTCTCATATCCTCTAGCCGTTGGCCCCTGCTTGAGTTTGGCCTCCAGCCTCCGGAGATCGGCTGCGCTCAACAACGGTTTTCTCCCAGCCCGCCCGGCCTTTTTGAGCCCCTTGATTCCTGATGCCTGGAGTTCTTTATCCCAACGGCTCACCGATTGGCGGTGCACTCCCACTCGCCGCGCCACTTCTGACTGGCTAACCCCCGCGCGCAACAGTCCCGCCGCTTTAAGCCGTCGATTCTCCAGTGCATCAAAGTCCCGTCGTACTCCGATTGGATTTCCCATGCATCAAGCACTAACATACAATCCCAGAAAATGTCACTATATTTTACAAATATCAATAATATCGAAAACGGCCGGTCTGTATATTACTAGTTAGCCGTCTGAAGTCTAAACGATTACCGATATTGTGGAAGACGAAATTCAAGATGCGATACAGAGACTTGGGCTGAGCGAGTCAGACATCAAGCTTCTGCCTGACGAAGAAGGTCTCTCCGTATTCAATGCTGCTCTCTCGCATTTCGTAGCCTCTGGCGATAGGCGCTGGTGGTGGGAAGACTTTCGCTTTCCCTCAACGACTGTTCGATTTCCCGACCAGAGGGCCTTCGAACGCATCGAAAAGATTGTTCCAAATAAGAGAGAAAAAGTCTGGTTCATTGTGGAAGACGACCAACTTCCCTTCTATCCCGTCTATGAAGCAACGCCTGAAGCGATCCAGGCCGTTATTGGCGAGTGTTATGGCTTCGAGTATTATCTTGTAGCCAAAGACCTGAGTTGGTTGCTGTGCGAGACGCATCACGATGATCTGATTGCGATAGGGACAGAGGTGGAAGAACACCTGCGTCAGCTCGACGGCTAACAAACGGTTGGACCGGAGCGCGCGAAGGGAGTTTCTCATGCTTCGGCAGGTGCCGTTCGCGCGCCAGTGGGCAAGTGTGAACGTTAACACTGACCCGGATCTGAAGCGCGAAGTGCTCGACGGCAGTATCGCCCGCTTCTGGGCAACATGGTTGGCGCAAGCGTATGAATTTTAATGAGCTCGGTCGGACGCTCCCGAACGGATTTCATGACGCCGAGCTTCGGCGCTTTGAAATGGATTACGTTCATCGCACTTTGAAGTTCGACCTAGTCGTCTGGGTAGGAAAGATGGAGTATCCACAAGCGCGGGAACTCTACCGGCCGGCGCGAGTGAGTGTCGCACGTGTTGCCTTCTTGGTTCTGGAGCCGCCTGATACAAACTATTCTTGGCAATTAACTGGGACAATCCGGATCGACACAGGCGAAGGAGTCCCGAAGCAGAATGCAAGTAGGGTGCCCCCAGGCCCCCCATGAAACTTCGACTACGTGGATGTACCTCGAAGAAATGAATCGGTTTCTTCTATTTGCAGGCGGTGAAGCATCATTGGAATGGACCGGCCCTGAGGAGAACTAGAAGTCATGATGTCGGCGCTGCGCGAGATCACGAATCCCATGAGCTGACGTGCGCTCGAAGGAGTTCCAATGGCGCGCACGGCTCAGCGGCGCGTTAGAAAGGGGCGCAAAACTTTTCGCGTGCCGGGCAACAAGTTCGGATTCCGCATTAATCGTTTGAACCGCTTGAACGCTTTGAACGTCTTGAACAACAGCGATTCGCTCGGCTTGTCGCCTCCTAAGTTGTGTAGTAGATATTGATCCATCAAAGAAAGGGAGGAAAACGCTATGGCATCGATTCTTTATGTCGCAACTGATGAAGGCGTGGTCACGTTAAAAAGCGAAGATGGCCGCACTTGGAAAAAGGAGCATCACGGTCTCAAGGATTGGCAGATTCCCGAAGTGGCCGTGTCGCCAGCGGCGCCGAATAAAGTCTTTGCCGGTACCCGCGGCGACGGCGTTTGGTTGAGCGAAGATTTTGGCGCGACATGGAAAAAACCATGCTATGGCAAGCGCGGCCCGGGAAAAGTCCGCTGTTTGACCTTCGACCCTCATGATCCCAATACACTATATGCGGGCACCGAGCCCATCGATGTTTTCATCAGCCGCGACAGCGCAAAGAGTTGGGAACGGTTGGATTCCGTTTGGAACATTCCCTGGGTATCGACGATCACGTATCCGGTCGCCGTGGTCGAGCCTCATGTCCGCGACATCACCATCGATCCGAAAGATACCAAGACGATGTATGTCGCGCTCCAAGTGGGCTACATGCTCAAGACCACCGACGGCGGCAAGAACTGGGAACTCCTGAATAGGAATCTCGACTGTGACGTGCACACCATCGTGCTCCATCCGGAGGACAGCAACAAAATCTTTATCGCCACCGGCGGCCATGACTGCCGAGCGGGGACGGCGCCTGGGCGCGCGCTTTATTCCAGCGCCGATGGCGGCAAGAACTGGGCGCCAATGGCCGCGGAGTTTAAAGAGGAATACTCCGTGCCCCTGGCAATTCACCCTAAGAAAGCCAATGTCCTTTACTCGGCCATTGCAAACGGCCAACCCGGCCAGTGGAGAAAGCGGGAGACCGGCGCCGAAGCATTCCTGATCCAATCGACGGACAGCGGCAAAAGCTGGCACAAGCTCGAAGGAGAGGTCTCGAAGGCCAACAAGAGTTTTGTCGAAAGCTTCGCTTTCGATCCGGCAAGTACTGATCGCATGTACGCGGCACAGCGAAACGGCGATCTTTTCAGCAGCGATGACAGCGGCTCGAGCTGGTTTAAGGTGGATGTCAAATTGCCCGAGCTTTCTGACATGAAAGCCGCCCATGCGTAGGAAGGAAATGGGGGATTGGAGTGTTGGAATAATGGAGTATTGGGTTTAAACCCATCACTCCAACACTCCATTACTCCAAAATTGTTTGAGGCAATTAAGCTTATGAGTTTTATTCAGTGGTCTGTTAGGAAACTGCTATGGCAAATCTCGTCGGTTGCATGGCCATGTCCCATGCGCCACAGTTAATGCTCAATCCGGACTACTGGCATTTACTCAATACTCGCGCGGGAGAGCAGCTGCCGGAGAAGCCGGGGTATGGAGAAAGAGACCCACGAGGTCAAATGGGCTAAGTGGAACCGCTGCATGGACGCCATCGCCAAGTTGCGCGCGAAGATCGACGCGCTGCGCCCCGATGTTCTGATCGTCGTCGGCGACGATCAGCATGAAAATTTGGTCGACGACAACATGCCGCCGTTTACGATCTTCGTCGGCGCCGAAGTGGAAGCGAGCGTAAGCCTGCGCTATTTGAATCAGCTCAAGTCGGAAAATCGCAGCAAATATCGCATCGACGCCAAGATGGCCGAAGCTCTCGTCCACGGCCTGATGGACGAGGGTTTCGATCCGTCCTATTCCAAAAAAACCCGTTACGAGGGCGGCCTAGGTCACGCCTTCGCACGCGTGCTCAAGTTTTTAAGTCCCCAAGCCCATCACGCCGTCGTGCCCGTCATGGTCAATACCTACTATCCGCCGGCGCCGTCGGCACAGAGGTGCGTTAACTTCGGCCGGGCGTTGGCGCATGTGTTACGCCGGTTTCCCGGCGATCAGCGCGTCGTCATCATCGGCTCCGGCGGTCTCAGCCACACGAAGATCGATGAGAACCTGGATCGCGACTTTGTCGGCGCGCTGAAACAAAGTGATTTGAATTACATGAGCGCCATGCCAGCCGAGATTTTAGTCGAAGGCACCTCGGAGATTCGCAACTGGATCGTCACCGCGGCGGCGGCTGATCGACCGGGAACCATGATCGAATATTCGCCGCTCTATCGCACCACCACCGGCGTCGGTTGCGCCATGGGTTTCGCTAATTGGGATTTGAACTAAACAAATCATCGGCGAGAAGACGATATCGGAGATTCGAGGCTGTCGGCGTTTAACTTCCTCTTCCGCATTAGAAAATTCACAACGAAAATGATCGTAGGGGGCGACCGGCCGGTCACCCCCTAAATTTTGTCTATGACCGACGACCCCACCGCAGCGAACCCGCAGTCTGTGGGGCGGCTCGCCGCCTTTCGCTATCGCGACTTTCGACTGTTTTGGTTCAGCCTGTTTATCTCCAACATCGGCACCTGGATGCAGATGACGGCGACCAACTGGCTGCTTTACCAATTGACCAATTCGCCGCTACAGCTCGGGCTCAACGGCGTGTTTCGCGCCATACCCGCCATCGCCCTCGGATTGATTAGCGGGACTTTCGCCGACCGCTACGATCGGAAACGGCTTTTGCTCTGGACGCAGGTGATTCTCGGCGTGCTCACTCTCGGGCTGGGCATCCTCGATCAGGCCGGCCACATCCAAGCATGGCACATTTATCTATTCACCTTCATCAGCTCATCGGTGGGATCCTTCGACGGCCCGGCGCGCCAGGCGCTGTTTCCCTCGCTTGTGCCGCGCGCGGTGTTGCCCAACGCGGTGGCGCTCAATTCGCTTCTTTGGAAAGGGGCGGCGCTGCTCGGCCCAACGTTCGGTGGTATCGCCATCGCCGCCATGGGCACCGCGGGCGCTTTTTATGCCAACGCGGTCAGTTTTTTGGCAGTGGTCGTCGCGTTGCTGTTCATGCGCGCACCGTCGCCGGCGCGAGAGAGACAACGCGATTTCCTGGCGGAAACCAAGGCGGGATTTTCTTACATCGTCTCGCAACCGGTGATCCTTGGCCTGACTGTCATGGAAGCCTTTGCTTCCGTTTTTGGTTTGGATCACGCGATGTTAACCATCCTGGCGAGTGACGTATTTCGCGTCGGAGCGCACGGATTTGGCTTCCTGCAGTCGTCCCGGGGTGTCGGCGCTGTGATCGGCTCGAGCTTATTTATTGCGATGGGAAACCGCTCAAGCCAGGGAAAGATTCTCTTAGTTTCTGCGATTCTTTATGGAGCCGGTTTCGCGGCCTTCGGTCTATCGCCGTCATTTCCGGTGGCGCTGGTGCTGCTCGCCTTCGTCGGCGCTACCGATACCATTTGGGGCGCTGCCCGCGGCACGATCATGCAAATGCTCGCTCCGGAAAAATTTCGTGGGCGTGTTATGGGTGTGTTTCAACTGAGCAATCGCGGGCTCCACCCGTTGGGGCAAACCGAAACCGGCCTGGTGGTGCCCTTGTTGGGCGCGCGCGAAGCGACTGTCATGGGCGGCGTGATCATCACGATCATGACCCTGCTCACCGCCTGGCGCATACCGGGAATAGCAAAATTTACCTGGGCTCAACTTGATAGCAACGTACCGCCGGTCCGCGGCACGCAGAAAGAACGAGCGGCGAGTTAAGCGATCTACGCCATTGTTCAAACCGTACAATTTTTTTCGGCATCTACACGGTTTAACCGCTTGAACGGCGCGGTAGCGCCGCTCACGGCAGCGGCTTGCCGGAATCAGCCAACGGCTTAAAGCGCTGCGAATAGCGCCGGCGCATTCCCTGCGTTCCCATTCGTCCGGTCAGAAATGCTTCTCTGCTCTCAGTGGCGAGATCGAGGCGAACGTTTTTCACCGGATCGCGAAATGTGTTCATTGGATCCTTGCCTGCGGCGATGAGCTTGATTTGATTGTCGAGCAAGTGGCGATAAAGCACGACGCCATGATCGGATTCGCCCAAGAGCTCTTTTGTGCGATCGACGACCGCTCCCTGCGAGGCGAAAATCGCGTTGTCCTGCGGATCAACGTCGTTATTTAAATATTGAAACTGCGGCTGTCCGTGCCGGTCGAGCTCCGGCGACGGCATGTGATAAAGCGGCATCTCTTCCGCCGTCTGCCGTTCGCCTTCGCCAAACGGATGGATCGAGTAGTACCACTGCGCGGTGTGCGTCCCGTCCACCGGCACGCGAAAGCGCAACATGTCGGGCCCTTTTTGAATCGTCGGAAAAATCAACCAATGGCCGATCTTCCAGTCGTCGGATTCCTCGGTCTCGCCTTCCAAAATGCGCCGCTTGATGATGCCGTACTCGGCCAGATCGAAACCGATCCTTTGATGGCGAACGCGTTTGCGCTTCAGGTCGTCATTACCGGTCCGTTCCGCCGCGTAGTTGCGAAACACGCCGTGCAGCCACTCGACGTGCACCGGATCCATGATATTCTCGACGGTCTGCAGCCAGTTGCAGGCCGTCATGGTATAGCCGATCTCACGCCAGTAATTGTCTTCAACCAGCAAGTCCCAGCGCGGCACCAGCGGCGCAGGTTGGGGTCCGAGGTAGGCAAAGATCAAGCCGCCCAACTCTTCGGCGGTATAGTGGGTCAACTGTATTTTGTCTTTGAAGCCGCCCGGCTTGACGGTCTCTTCAAAAGGTTGTTCGAGACAACGGCCTGCGTGGTCGAACTTCCAACCGTGATAAGAACACCGCAAACCATCCTCTTCGGCCATGCCGTAAACCAAATTCGCCTGGCGGTGCGGGCAGTGGGCATCGATCAGACCGAGTTTCCCCCGCGCATCTTTGAACAGGACTAATTCTTCGCCAAGAATCTTGACGAACTTGGTCGGATGGCGCGCTAGTTCAGAAACCGCCGCAATGGGATACCAATAGCGGCGCAAAAGATCGCCTATGGGCGTGCCCGCTTTGACTTGCGTAAGTCGTTCGTTATCTTCCATGCTGATCATGATGTACTCCCGCTTTCGTGATGGGTACGCTCTGTTATGATAACTAAGTCCGTTGCGGGCTGCCACTCAGCAACCGGGGACCGAGGATGGAGGCCTGTCCTCAGCCCTTTGGCTATGCCCAGGATAAACTCCGCCGAAGAGATAGAAAATCGCGATCTTCTATCCTCGATCTTCAATCCTCAACCTGCTATGGCTTGCTCCCGCTCTTCGCCAACGCCTGATTCACCACTTTTTGCATCGGCTCAGGGTCCATCCACTCCGCCTTCCAGGTCACCATATATTTCGCGCCCTCTTTACGACGGGCCAGCGGACGTAAATCGGTTTTTGGAATATCGACCCGCAGCGAGTCGTTCACCCCGCCGTCTCGCTGCACCGCCATTTGCCCTTCGCGCGATAGCAACCAGTTGATGAAAACCTTGGAAGCGTTTGGGTGGGGCGACCGGTCCAGCCACGACAGCGTAAAGGCGCCCGGCTCCAGTGCGCCGCCTTCTTTCCATCCGCTCGTGTCGAAAACGTTGATCGGCAGACCTTGGGCTTTGGCTTGCAGTATATCGTCGCCGTTGCCGAACAACAGGATCGAAAACCGCTTTTGAGCTACCCAATCGATGGCTTGGCGGTAATCGCGCGAAACCATCACCACTTGTTCGGTAAAGAGCCGGCGCAAAAATTCCGGTCCCAATTGCGGATGATAATAGACCGTGCGCGCGCCGCTGCGCCCGTAGCCGCCGGAGCGCGGATCAGTGACGACGATCTTGGCGCGCCATTTTTCGTTTAGGAGATCCCAGAAAGAGCGTAGTTCCGTCGGCGAAACCAGCTCGGTATTGTGCGCCACCATGTTCACCGAGACGCTGCCCACCGGCACGAAAATATACTTGCCCTCCGCGTCGATATATTGATGCTTGCCCGACCACCATTTCGATTCGTCTTTGACTTCGGGGAGAACAAACGCACTAGCGATCGGCTGCAGCGCTTTGGCTTGATACAGCGAATAAGGCGACGTATTGCCGATGCGCGCCACGTCGGCGAGAAACTTTCCCGCGCGCCGCTCGGACATGATGCGCACGAGCAATTCGTTGCCTTTGCCCTGCACGACTTTGACTTTGACTCGAGGGAATCTTTTTTCGAACTCGCTCAAAAATCTGAACTCGCCCAGCGTGTAATACGAAAATTCGCCTTCCTGCTCGGCGGCTTTGATCGTTCGCTCCCACTCCCCTGTCCATGCTTCAGCGCCATAAACGATTTGGTTGAGAGCGAGGAAGACAATAATTATCACGCAGCAAAAAACCTGCATGTTATTTCTTCTTACTATCTTCGTTCCGTTGTAGGGGCGGGTTTGAAACCCGCCCCTACAAAATTCACGGATAATCAGAAATGGCAGCACCAAGATATCTCAGCGTTCCGACTTACTTCCTAATAATTTCCTTGAGCAGCTTGTTCACCGGCTCTTGGTTGCTCCGCTCCGGCGTATCCATGATGATGTATTTTGTCCCCGCCACACGCCGCTGCGCCGCCGGCACCGGGTCTTTTGCAATATCGACACGCATCGATTCGACCAATAGATCGGCGGAATTCATGATCTTTTGAAACGAGGCTTGACCTTCCCGCGATAACAACCAGTTGATAAACACCCGCGCGGCATTGGGATGCGGCGCCTGATTCATCAGCGCAATTGAACCGTTGCTGCCGGAGGAGATCGCCGGGGTTTCTCTCCAGCGATAAACTTCAAACTCGGCGACCGGTAAACCTTGCGCCGTCGCCGCTTCGATATTGCCGCAGAATAAACACAGCGCATATTTTCCGACCGCGAGCCAATCCAGCGCCTGGCGATCCTCGCGGCTCAGGACAACATCCGTCTCCGTGAACAGGCGTGTTAGAAATTTGTCGCCGAGGTCCGGGACATTGTACAGTATGCGCGCGCCGACGCGCGGTCGGCCGGGCTGGCGCGGGTCGACGGCGACGATTTTACCGCGCCACTTGGTTTTGATCATGTCCCAGTAGGACTTGAATTCATTGGGATCGACCAGGTTCTTGTTGTAGAAGAGATTCGGCATATCGACGCTGCCGACGAAAACGAATA
>WNFV01021843.1_pt1 | contig 10887 bp, 8 predicted proteins | sample 5400101 | NCBI WGS metagenome assembly WNFV01 (sample SAMN13153361, study PRJNA577476) | soil metagenome | isolation source: 115 cm soil or saprolite under grassland replicate 1 | place: USA:California | collected 2016-06-15
GTATCACCAAATCGTAGGCTCTGGCATCGTCGTCGACGATTTCGCTCGCTAATTGACAAGCCAATGGTGAACCCGATTCATCGCCCGGCGTCGGTTGATCCGAGCCTTGGATCGCAATGCTTGCGCGCACCGCCTGCTCGTTTGAGAACTCGGAAAAATCTCCGGCCTCAGCCGCCGGAACAAGTTTCTCGCGCAACTCCAGCGCTCGTTCGCCGGTTAGAACTGTCCAGACCGAAAGCACTCCGTCAGTATCGAAATGATTGTTGGTCACCAACTCAATGCCGCGCGTCAGTTCATCTTTGTTCGAAGCAGCGACGAGATTCAACGCGATCTCCGTTGACGTGTCAGCTTTGAGTTGCGCCGGCGTTTCATTTCCTTGCCAGTGTGAGAAATGGACACTTTTCGAAACCGTGCCATCGACAGAGAGTTTGGGCACGTCATCGAGACCGGGGTGATAAAACTCAAAGCGCATAGTTTACAAGAGCCTTAGCATTTTGGATTGCATTCACTGGAAGTGTAGCGCATGTATCTTGATTGAAGAAACTAGTGAGGTAAAAACTTTATGCACCGTAGCCGCACGATCGTCGGCCGTAAATGAGATTGGTTGTCGTTGCCTGAGGCGCACAGATAGAATACAGGCCGACTAATCAATTGAAGGGAATAATCTTGCTTTCCACGGAGGAATCATGAACGGAACTAGTCAACCTATGCCAGAAATTTCGGCGACTGAATTAAAACAGCGTTTGGATAATGGCGAGGACATTCAAATAGTTGATGTCCGTGAAGCGAACGAAGTCGCGGTGGCGAAGATCCCAAACTCAATTCACATTCCGTTAGCGCAGGTTTTGAACCGCGTGTCGGAGATTGATCCCACGCGCGAGACTGTCGTGCACTGCAAAATGGGCGGCCGTAGTGCGCGAGCCATTGAAGCGCTGAAGCGTTCGGGGTTTGCCGGCAAGCTTCTGAACCTCACAGGGGGGATCACAGCCTGGTCGAATGAAGTGGATCCGAGTGTGCCGAAGTATTGAAGGTTAGAGTTAGAGCTTAGCTGTGTGTTTGCGAGACTAAAGGTCAGAACCCGTCCTTTAAAAAACTCGTCTTCCGCCAATTCTCTCGCGTCTAAGTTTCAGCAAGGGGTTTCCGAAGCAGCAACTAAGATTTCTGCCGGTGAGCAATCATTACGCTTCCAGGTTGAAGTGTGTCTCTCCTCTGAGCTTCGGCTGACTCGTTAACTCCAGCCATTAAGGCCGGGGCAGAAACTTTAGCTTATGGAGGAATATGAGATGAGGAGAACACTTTTGCAAAGCGGTCTAATGTTGGCGCTGTTGTTCATGATTTGTATCGGCGTGACCGCTCAATCAACTGTACGTGGAATCGATCCGGGAGAGCGGCGGGAGCTACGTGCCGACCGTAGGGAGATCAGGGCGGACACGAGAGATATCCGCGCTGATCGTCTTGATATTCGAGGAGATCTTAGAGACCGTCGCGGCGACGTACGCGAATATCGGGAGGACAAACGCGAGGGCGCCTCGCGGCAGGAGTTACGGGCTGATCGCCGCGAGATTCGGGCCGACACGCATGAGATTAGAGTCAACCGCCGCGACCTGCGGGTAGATCGCCGTGACCGCCGAGGCGATCTGCGCGACTATCACCGAGACCTCAGACGCGCTCGCAGAGATTTATAGAAGCAGAGGCTAAAGGGGAAAAGGGAAACTGGCGAAGAGGGTAAAAGGGGAAAGGGGCAACGGGGAAGAGGTCAAGCGGTTTACCCCGTTTCGCTTTTACCCCGTTAACCTTTTTCCCGAGTCTTATTTCGTAATTCCGTCGAGCTTGATAAATTGGCTCAGTGAAGTAATCGTCATTCCTTCGATCACTTCCATGCGGCAGGCGAGGCCGGGTTTATCGTTGGTGTTGGATTGTCCGCCGGTGTGGAACCAGATCTGGCAATTTGTACACTCCCCGTTCCAACAAAAATCCCCGTACGAAATTGTGTTTAGCGAGAGATACTGAAAACAGCGGAGCAGACGATTGTTCTCCGGCACCTCTACCCGCTTACCCAACACTTCGATGCTGACCAATCTCTCATAAGGGTCGAGCAAATCGTCATCGATTGTGGATGGCTGGAGGGGTACGCAGGTCTGCTCGCTCATGGGGCAAAAGTATAGCTGTTCCTTTTCCAAAATGACATTGCGATCTTTTTCGCACCTTCAATCAGAACATGCGAGCGGTAGCGACCGGGTATGCCGGGCAAAACTCTTGCTGACGAGACATATCGACCGGTCGCTGCCGCTCCCGGTTCTGATTCGACGTATCTCTATTCGTCTTCTCTGCGGGGACAGTTTGGCGTGTCCGGCTCTCTTTTCACGCTCGCTTCTCATCTGCGCCGATACGTTGCTAAAATGTCTTTGCACGGGGGTGAAGTCATTTGGCGCTAGTTATTTACACAAAACCAGGGTGTCCCTATTGCCAGGAAGCCAGGGATTATTACAACTCACAGGGCATTCCATTTACCGACTACGACGCGCAAACTGATCGCGCACGCCGCACCGAAATGCTTTCCATCTCAGGCGGTGATCCTACCGTGCCGTGCATCGTTGAAAACGGCAAGTACAAAGGATCAGGTTGGGGCAATCCGCCGCGCGGTTGAACGGTCCACGATGACTAATGGCCGTGAGCCGTTAAAACATGGAATCCAGTCGCCTCCCCAAAAAGACTAGTCATCTTCTGAGCTAAAGGTCTCATATGAAAAAATTGGAAACGGCGAAGGCACGCCTCCTGATTGTTCTCGCGATTTGCCTGGTGCTTAGCGGCGCCGGTTCTGCACAATCTAATTCCGGCGCGAAGACGCCTGTACCACCCATGACTGAAAAGAAAACCAAAACCACAAAAATTCATGACGATACGATGCTCGACGACTATTTCTGGCTGCGGGACAAAAGCAATCCCGAGGTTATCGCGCATCTGGAAGCGGAGAATACTTATGCCGAGGCGATGATGAAGCCCACTGCCGCCTTGCAGGACAAGCTTTACAAAGAAATGGTCGGCCATATCAAGGAAACCGACGTCAGCGTGCCTTATCGCTGGGGAAATTATTTTTATTACACGCGCACCGAGCAGGGCAAGCAGTATCCAATCAACTGCCGGAAAAAGGGCAACCTCGACGCCAAAGAAGAGGTCGTGTTGGACCAGAATGAGCTGGCGAAGGGCTTGAAATTTTTCAACGTGGGCGCCTTTGTTCCCAGCGACGATGGAACTCTTCTCGCCTATTCAACCGACACTACCGGCTATCGCCAATACAAACTCCAGATTGCTGACTTGCGTACCGGACAGCTTTTGCCCGAGACCTTCGAACGAGTGGGAAACGTGGCTTGGGCCACAGACAACAAGACGATCTTCTTTACTACTGAAGATGCCGTCACTAAGCGATCCGACAAGTTCTTCCGTCACGTTCTGGGAACCGACAAGACCGACTTGGTCTTTGAGGAGAAGGATGAACTCTTCGACATTGGCGCCGGACGTTCGCGAGACAGAGCCGTGATTTTGCTGGGCTCGGAAAGCAAGACCTCGAAAGAGTGGCGCTATCTTCCTGCCGATGTGCCAATGGCTGAACTAAAAATCATCAGCCCACGGGAATTGGATCACGAGTATGACGTCGATCATCGTGGCGACCTTTTCTATATCCGGACAAACAAGGGAGCGAAGAACTTTCGCGTGGTAACGGCGCCTGTCTCAAATCCCTCTCAGGCGAATTGGAAGGAACTGATTGCCCACCGGCCGGAAGTAAAGATTGAAGATATCGATCTTTTCGCTAAACAGCTGGTCCTGTCGGAATGGGAACAAGGTTTACAGAAACTCGAGATTTTCGACTTCCAGACAAATAAGCGACATCGCGTGGAATTTCCCGAGCCGGTTTATTCAGCTTCGTTGGCGCAGAATCGCGAATTTACGACAGCGGTCGTGCGGTACAACTATCAGTCGTTAGTAACGCCGAGTTCCGTGTTTGATTACGACATGAACACGCACAAGGCCACGCTGCTTAAAGAAACGGAGGTGCCGGGCGGTTTCGACAAGAACAATTACAGGTCGGAGCGGGTATTCGCTATCGCGTTTGATGGAACAAAGATTCCGTTATCGGTGGTGTACCGCAAAGAAACTAAGCTCGACGGCTCGGCACCGCTGCTGCTTTACGGCTATGGATCGTATGGCATCCCCATCGCGCCAAACTTCAGTTCGAATAGACTGAGCTTGCTGGATCGTGGTGTCGTTTACGTCATAGCTCACATCAGGGGCGGTGGCGAGTTGGGCGAAGAGTGGCGCCAGGCAGGGCGCATGATGAAGAAGATGAATACCTTCACCGACTTCATCACGAGCGCCGATTATCTGGAGAAGAATAAGTACACCTCGAGTGACCGTTTGGTCATTCAGGGCGGCAGCGCCGGGGGATTGTTAATGGGCGCCGTTGCCAATATGCGTCCGGATCTTTTCAAGGCAGTGGTGGCGCAGGTGCCATTCGTCGACGTGCTCAACACCATGCTCGATGCTACGCTGCCGCTGACCACCAGCGAATACATCGAGTGGGGCAACCCAAACGAGAAGCCGGCGTACGAATACATTAAGCAATATTCGCCTTATGACAATGTCGGTCGCAAGAATTATCCGTCGATACTGGTTAAAGTTTCACTCAACGACAGCCAGGTGCCTTATTGGGAAGGCGCGAAGTTGGTGGCCCGGCTGCGCGCAATGAAGACTGATAATAATCCACTGTTGTTGAAGACGAACATGGGCGCCGGCCACGGTGGCTCCTCCGGTCGTTACGACTTTCTGCATGAAGTGGCCTTCGATTACGCATACATGCTTTGGCAGATGGGAATTGCGGAGTAACCGGGAAAACCTCGACTGTCAGAAAGGGCTGAGTAATTTTATTAAAGAAAAGGCCGCTTACTACGAAGCGGCGGCCTTTAAATTTTTCATTATTGAGCTTTCTGACGTCGGGCTTCGCCTGGAGTGATAGTCACAACTTTACGCGGTTATTCAAATCTCGAAGAGCGGCGACGTTTTCCGATCTCAGTTCAAATTCGCTGTTACCCACCCTCATTTCAACGACCCGCGCTCGCGCGATCTTCACGAACACAGGATATGGCATGGTAACTTCCAGCACTTCCGTCATCAGCGTATTAACGCTCTCGCTGATCAACTTCATCTGACCAATTCGTAAAGTCTCACCGTCCGCCACCACCGACAATTGCCGATGGTTTAACGGATGCCGCTGATCCCAAGCCTTGGTTTGGAAAATTAGTTGCAGGCTAGCGACGCGGACATAGTCAAGTTGGATGCCCGGACAGTGGAGCGCGGCGACAAAGCTGACGCAGGCGTCTTTAAAATTCTCCTCCACGCTTCCGCAGGTTATTCGCATCTTGCTAAGCGTTACTACGGTTTCGTGACTGAACCCATCATATCGGCTCTCAATCTTCCCTCCGTGATCGGAAGCTTGCAATTTATCGATTGATCGGGCAAATGAATTCGAACTCCCTCGAGCCAATCCTTGCGTTTCGGTTTGCCACCCAGTCAAAGTTGCTGACAAAAGAAGACAGCACAGAATTTTAGTGATGAGCTTCATAGATCAATCTCCCAGAAAGCAGGCCGAGTTGTTAAGAGTGAGAATAAATCGGGAATGCAAGAAGGAGGCTAAAGATGTATAGCCATCCTACGGAAAAAATAGCCAGCCCGCAGGTAGATGTCAATGAATATTTCTTTACAGTGATATTGCAGATGAAACTGAGGCAAAAGCCCGCCCCTTTGGCATGACGTTCTCAAGTAGGTTACCTTACCCTTTATTTTTTCCACAGTTGGCTAGGACGAGGCAGGGAGTTTCTTAAGAGACTTAGTGATCAGTTTTTGCAGCGACTTCGGATCCTTAAGAACTTTACTGGCAGCAACGGGTTTGGTAAAAGCGAGCACCTCGCCACTACGGGCGTCGACGATGCCGATGGTGAATAAGGCGAACGGGAAATCAAGGCTAAAGGGATTCAATAACGAGAAGGCGGTCTTCCCCTTGGTAAACACCCTCCCTTGCCCGCGAATGAAGATTAGAACATCCGCGCTCTTATCGATATTTAGAAGTGTTCGGATTCAGCCACCATCATTTCCGAACCCTTAGCGCTTTCTTTTGTGATCTCGACCTTCGCGGGAAGAATGACCGCGCTATGGACCGTCACCGTCTTCTGAGTGATCTTAGGGTGTAGGTATTGGGCCTTGGCTTGTTGGCAGACAAGCATGCCGGCAAGAAACAGCAGAGCCAGACGAGGGAAAATTTTCATTCAAGTAATTCTCCAGCTGTATTGGCGGAGACCATGGCCATTTGATCAAATCCCTTTGATAGCGACAATGCGGCGCCTGAACCTTTCGCTATCCATCGCGTTTGGCGCGAGTTCGAGATACTTGCCGTATTCCATGGCCGCCTCATCCTTTTTCCCTACCTTTTCGTAGAGCATACCTAGTCCTCGATGGGCCACGGAATTGAAACGACTTAAATCCAAAGCTCTCAAGTAAAGCTGCTCGGCCTTTTCTTGATTAGTTTTCCACGCCTGCTGGCCCGCGGGCGTTTTCATCAATTCAGCTTCCTCCTCTTCCAACGTTCGTTTCCGTCGATTCTTCGCAGCTTTCTTCTTGGCGCCTCCGGTAAGCTCTTTGGAAGTTAACTCTGCGGCACGAGGACCAAGCCCTCGGTAGGCTTCCGCCAGGTAGTAAGTGTTTTCAGATGAGTCGGGATGAAAATCCACAAGCTTTTGACTAACAAAGACCGCCGTGCGAAACCGGCCATTGTTAATTGCGAGTTCGATGTCATGGCGGTCAATTTTTTCCATTTGCGTCAGGTATTCAGCCCTGGCGTCTCGCAACTGTTCGGCGGACATCTTGCTGGCAGTGCTGCTGATACTGTTGCCGACATAGTTAACGCGGTCCTGGAGTTTTGGATGATCGCTATAGAACGAGTTCAGTTGCTCTCCTTCGATGTCTTTCTGCAGAAGCTTTAGCGAATTGACCATCTCTTCCGGGGCATAGCCCGCTGCAGTTAGACTCTTTACTCCCTCGAGGTCCGCCTCCTTCTCCATATCCCGGCTGTAACCAAATATGCTGAGCGCCAGTATGAAAGGTGAGATATTAGCGATTAGATCGATCGCCGCACCGGCGGCTCCGCTGATTGGGTTCCAGGCGCCTATGGTGTTCAGGATATTGATAGCTAAAACTTTTTTTCTAATGCTGCGATTCTGTAAATAAGTATGGCGCTTGGCAACGTGCGTCATCTCATGAGCCAGCACCCCAGCGAGCTGTCCTTCGTCATCCAGCAAAGCCAACAATCCGGTATTAACATATATGGATCCGTTGGGTAGTGCGAAGGCGTTCAGCGTCGGATCTCTTAAGACATGGAACCTCCAATCAACGTTTTCCAATTGCTTTTCAGCCATCACGGTCTTGCCCACCCGGTCCAGGTAAGCATCAAGATCGGCATCATGATAAACGAGACCTTCCTTGTCAAAACGCTTATCCAGCAGGTTGACTTGTTCCAGCAGGTCCAGATCGACTTTGCCAAACTTGAATGTCTCGTTTGCCTGTACGCCGGCTTGGATTGGCGAAGGTATGGCGCGCGGCGTGAACCCGCTTACCGGCAGACAAGTCAGTAGGATACTGAGGGCCAGTAGACAGGCTTGATATCTCTTCTTGACTAACAAGGCGGTATTTTAGAACTCAATGAATTGGGATTCCTTGGAACTGTTTCGATCCGTGTCCCAGAGGGTTTTCTGTCCGCCGAGTATAAGCATTTCTTCTCCTGAACGCTACACTCGATTGTCGCGGTGTTCCTATCCGGGCACGTTTCCACAAAAGTTACTAGTCAACTAAAGGTGCATATCCAGGATCAGGCCCAGACCAATATATTCACAATCAATCCGCCTGCTGTTTGGGATGGACTTGTCCGCCAACGCTCGGGGCACAAGTGCCTTCTCTAAACATTAAGTGTGCGCTCAGCGTTTTTAGTCGATCTGAATCAGGTTGCGATGTAGCGAGGGTTGGGAGTTAAATAAGGCGAAAGCAATTAGCCTCATGGTTGGAACAACGTTAGGGAATTACAAGATTCTCGAGAAGCTCGGTGCGGGCGGGCAGGGAACTGTCTACAAGGCTATTGATTCCAAACTCGGACGCACGGTCGTAATCAAGGTCCTGCCGGAAGAACTCTTAACCAAGGAAGCAAACGTTAAACGCTTTGAGCGCGAAGCGCGGCTGGCGTCTGCCCTGGATCATGCCAACATCTGCACTATTTTTGATTTGAACGAAATCAATGGCGTCCACTTTATAGCGATGCAGTACATTGCAGGACGCAACGTGCGCCAGCTCGTAAACGGCAAACCGTTGCAGCTCGAGAGCGCCCTGTCCATTGCCATTCAAGTCGCTGACGCGCTTGCCGCCGCGCATGCGCAGGGAATAATCCACCGCGATATCAAAGCAGGCAACGTCATGGTAACCAGCAAAGGCGAGGTGAAGGTTCTCGACTTTGGTCTGGCAAAACTACTCGACGACGATGCAGCGCGCACGTCCGGTATTCATCACACTGAACTAACTGAGGTAGGAGTGCCGTATGGGACGGCAACTTACGCAGCGCCTGAACAAGCCCGCGGCGATCGCGTCGATTCCCGTGCTGACATCTTTTCCACCGGCGTCTTGCTCTACGAAATGCTTACGGGCACCTGGCCCTTTCGTGGCAGAACGGCTGTCGATGTGCGTCATGCTGTCTTACACGAGGAGCCAGCGGCTGTTAGCGATGCCAGACGGGAGCCGGTTCCGCCCCGCTTGCAACAAATACTCAATCGCGCGCTGCAAAAAAATCCGCGCGATCGTTACCAACAGATCGGACAGTTTCGCGATGACCTGCGCGCTGTTGTGCGGGATCTGGCGACGACCAGCGGCGCATTTATCGACGAAAGCGGCTTGCCGGTGGCGCCGCGGCACCTGAATGCTGAAGGACCAATGTCGCGGGCTGTCCGTTGGTTCAAGAATCTGACGGGAAGCGAAGGTTCCGCCGGTTCCTCGTCGCGCGGGCGCAGCGCTTCGCAACCTCGCGAGATCCGAGACGCCGACGAAACGCCAACCACCTTTGGCGATCGCGACCGCAAGAGTCTGGCGATAATGCCCTTCAAGAATCTGGGCAATGACCCCGAGACTGCCTTCTACGAATTCTCGCTTGCCGATGCGGTGATTACGGAGTTGGCCCGTGTCCGTGCGCTGGTGGTACGCCCATCGTCAGTTATCGTGAGATATCAGGGAAAGCAATTTGACCCGGGCGATGTCGGCCGCGAGTTGGACGTTGATGCGATCCTGACCGCGAGCTTCCTGCGCGTTAAGGATCATTTGCGAGTAACCGTGCAATTGCTCGACGTGAGAACGAGCGAGATTCTCTGGAGCGATCGTATCGATGCCGACGCCAGCGACATCATCGCCGTCCAGGACACGATAGTACAGCACATCGTCGACGGCCTGCGCGTGGAGTTGAGTCCTGATGAAAAGGTCGAACTGGCAAAAGGATCGACAGCCGACGCCGCCGCCTCCGAAGAGTATTTGCGCGGACGCGACTGCATGGGAAAGTTTATCTATCACACCATCAGTCGCGCCGACCTGGATGCTGCAATCAGTCACTTCGAGAGAGCTACCGTGCTGGATCCGAACTTTGCGCTGGCCCACTCCGCTTTGGGTGGTTGTTACGTCAATCGAGTTTTGAAGGGGCTGGGCGAGGCGAACGATCACGACAAAGCACTGGCTGCATTCGATAAAGCGCTTGCTCTTGATCCCAAATTGCTGGAAGCGCGGATGCAGATGATTTTTATCTATCTAAGCCGTGGTGAAAAACCAAAGGCGCGCGCGGAGGTCGAGCTGTTGCGCGAAGAATACCCAAATGACGTCGGGGTCCACTTCGCGCGCGGGGTGTTAGCGCGGCTGGACAGCGAGTATGACCGTGCCTTACGTAGTTTTGACCGCATGGTTCGGCTCAATCCGAACGAGCGCGTGGTGACCAGCTACAATCGCGCACGCATATTTATGTATCAGGGACGCTACGAAGAAGCACTGCACGAACTCGATCAGGGCGCAGCAATGGAACCTGACCATCCCTTGATCAAAACTATCCGAGCTCGTGTACTCTATTATCGCGGCGAGATTGAAGCAGCGAGGCAGATTCTCGAACAGGTGCTGGAACGTAATCCCAGGATGGACGGAATTCGCCCGATTCTGGCAACCTGTCTGAGCGCCCAGGGCAAGCATGAGCTGGCCGACAAGCAGCTGACCGATAGGGTGAAGATAGCCGCAGCCGCCGATCATGACATTGCTTACTGGCTCGCGTCGGCTTATCTACTACAGGGTCGACAAGTGCTGGCGCTCACGTGGTTGCAGAAGGCCATTGCACTGGGTAACGAAAACTACCTCTGGTTTGAGTCAGATCCAATTTGGACGGATCTACACGAGGACCCGCGTTTTAAGGAAATGATGCAAAGGGTCAGGACGTCACTTCAGGAACGCGAGGGAACCCCTGCATGAAAACTTTTGTCGTCGGGGATGTTCACGGCCGTTGCGCCCAGCTTCATCGGCTTTTGGAAATGCTTCCGCGCGACCAGAGTTCAGACATGCTCGTCTTTCTGGGCGATCTCATCGATCGCGGCCCCGATGCTCCCGGTTGCGTCGAACTGGTAATGAATCTCCAGCGGGACAATCCCGAACGGGTGCTTTGCCTGCGCGGCAATCATGAACAAATGTTGCTGGATTTTATTGATGGCAGCGCGAATCTTTGGATCACTCCGGTCACCGGCGGTGAGCGCACTTTTGAGCAGTATGTGGGAAGGGCCCTGA
>WNFV01009318.1_pt1 | contig 10884 bp, 8 predicted proteins | sample 5400101 | NCBI WGS metagenome assembly WNFV01 (sample SAMN13153361, study PRJNA577476) | soil metagenome | isolation source: 115 cm soil or saprolite under grassland replicate 1 | place: USA:California | collected 2016-06-15
GCCATCGGTTGGGTGAGAGGCGCGGAAATCGAGGAAATCAGAAGAGCAAAATGAATTGGCTGCGTGCCGGGCTATTTTATTCCGCTCGTTGACAAATTAGCCCTGTACCGGATATTGGCAAAAAGAGCGAGCGATAGGGACACCGCCCAGCAGCCGGGCGCGAGTGGCCCGGCTGCGGGCCTCCAAAGCGAATTCCGATCTTTTTATAGAGGAGGGTTCTAACGTGGTAATGCTAGGAACCGACATGAAAGTTGCCGAGACCCCGAAGGAGGGCCTCAAAGATTACAGTAAGACCGACCCCTACGGCGATTGGTTGAAGAAAGAGGGGGTGAAAGTCTACCAGGACCACTACTTTCCGAGCTTGGCCAAGATCGAGCTCGGGCCGTGGGAACGTAAAGGCGGCAGCGGCGCGGTCATTCACATCGACAACCGCCATATGCCCAACGACTGTCACGTCGTCGAGATCAAGCCGGGGGGGAAGTCGGAGCCGGAACACCACATGTACGAGCTGACGATCTATGTGGTCTCGGGCCGCGGCGCAACGACGCTCTGGCCAGACGGGCAAAATGGCAAAGACGAGAAACGCAAGAATAGTTTTGAGTGGCAGGCCGGCAGTCTGTTTTCGATTCCGCTCAATGCACGCTACCAGAACTTCAACGGTAGCGGCAACGAGCCGGCCCGCTACATCGCCGTGACCAACGCGCCGCCGATGATGCGTCTGTTTCGCGACCACAATTTCATCTTCAACTGCAATCACACGTTCAGCGGCCGCTATGCCGGCGAGGAAGATTACTTCAGCGGCAAGGGCAAGCTTTTCAACCGCCGGATCTGGGAGTCCAACTTCATCGCCAATGCGCCGGACATGCTGTTGTACGGATGGAAAGAGCGCGGCGCCGGCGGCATCAACGCCATGCTCGAGATGGCCGACAATAACACCAAGAGCCACATCTCCGAGTTTCCCATCGGCACCTACAAGAAAGCTCACCGCCATGGCCCTGGCGCGCACCTGGTGATGCTCAGCGGCACCGGCGGTTATTCGCTGATCTGGACCAAGGACGACCGCTCCGACATGATCAAATGCGACTGGGCGCTCGGCTCCATGGTCACTGTTCCGAGCGACAACTGTTACCACCAGCACTTCAATTCCGGTACGACTCGAGCCCGCTATCTCGCCCTACGCCCGGGCGACATGGGTCTTTACAAAGGTCGGGGCGGCGGCGGCGAATTCGCCGACCGCAGCATGAAAGAGGGCGGGTGGCAGATCGAATACGAAGACGAAGACCGCGACATCCATCAGATTTTTGAGAAGGAACTGAAGTCTCACGGCGCCACCTGCAAGATGAAGGCATTCGTGCCGTGGTGCACCGGCGAGGTGGGACCGACGAGCGAGCGAGATACGTAAATAATAGGTTGGGGTACTGGAGTGATGGAGTAATGGAGTGATGAATTCAAAACCCAATACTCCATTGCTCCCCCCGGTCCAGCACTCTATTGTTTTGAACCGCCGCGACTTGCTCTTTTATCCTCTGCTCTGCTCGGCGAGGTCTCGTCAACGAAACAGCGAGCTCTTGACTTGGTGACACTGTTCATTTTACTCGGCATCGATTCAGCTCTTTTTTCACCTTCGTAAATTTGCCCTCGACATTGTTTTGGATTAATTGCCGCAGAGGCGGATGACTGACCGCGCTCTTCATTTCTAGTCCGCGCCCCGGGGAGGAATCCATGTGGTTTTTGATTTCATTTGTCGCCTGGCTGACTCTCGTGCCTGCCAGTTTGGCCCAGGAAAGAACAACGGTCATCGAAGTGGGTCTGTTGATCGACGGCAGCGGCGGCGAGCCGATGAAAGACGCCGTCATCGTGATCGAGGGAAAAAGAGTTAGAGCGATCGGAAAAAAGGGCGCCGTCAACATCCCTCGAGGAGCCAGAATAATACAGGCGGGCGACAAAACCGCATTTCCGGGACTCATCGACTCCCACGTCCACTACAAGGAGTGGCAGGGCGAGATCTATCTCAATCACGGGGTGACGACCGCGCTCGCTATCGGCAGCGAGCCGATTGAATGGATCGTCGCGCAAAAAGAAGGAATCGCCCAGGGCAAAATCGTCGGCCCGAGAATCTTTGCCGCCGGGCCTCATCTCAACTCGCCGAGAGAAGGCGAGAGATCGGCGCGTAGCGCCAGAGAATCGATTTCGCGGCTGCGCTTCGAAGTGCTGGCCAAGAACGCCGAAGAGGCCAGAAAGGCCGTCGGCGAGCTTCACGGCCAGGGCGCTGAGATCATCAAGATTTTTGAAGACTCGACTCCCGAAGTCATCAAGGCCGCCAGCGAAGAGGCGAAAAAGTTAGGCCTGCCCGTGGGAGGCCACTCGATCGACGTTTATATGTCGGGAGAAAACGGCTTTACATTCATCGAGCATTCGCACGCGATCGTCGCGACGTCGATCAAAGACCCCAAAAAGCGCCAGGACCTTCACAACCGACGAACCTCGCGGCGCGATCCGCTTCCCACGCCTGAGTTTCATTATTTCGCCGAACCGGAAAATTTCGACGAGATCATTGGTTTCATGGTGCAAAGAAACATTCACTGGGGCCCGACGATCGCCACGACCTGGAGAGCGCTCACGCCCAAGCGCGACCAGCACAAGGAACGCGAGCTCAAATTCCTCAAACAGCCGAGCCTGGCCTATATCCCGTCTTATTTTCGCGCCAACGTGGAAAGTCATTTCACTGCGGTTGAAAAAATCACCGAGCAGGAATTTCTCAAGCGCTGCCAGGTCGGTTACGAGAAGCTTAGCGAATTCATCCGGCGATTCGTCAAAGCGGGAGGAAGGATCCATACGGGCTCCGATCCCAATTCGGTGCTTCCCGCCTCAGGCGTCCACACCGAGATGGAGATGCTCGTCGACTTGGGCCTGCGCCCGATGGAGGCGTTGCTGGCTGCGACCCGCAATCCAGCGGAAATGATCGGCAAGGAAAGCGAGCTGGGCGTGATCAAGCCGGGCAGCTTTGCCGATCTCGTCATCGTCGACGGCAACCCGCTTCAAGACATCACGAAAACGCGCAGCATCAAGATGGTTTTCAAAGAAGGAACGATGCTCAAGCTCGGATACAATAAGGATTTCAGAAATCCGATTCCCCGACCTTTTCCCGACCGTCCGGAACCGGAGATCGATGACATCTCCCCCAAAGTTATCGCGCAACCGGATGCGCCGGTAACTGTGAAAGTGACGGGAGATAACTTCATGAGCACCGCGGTGGTGACTCTGGACGGAAAGCCCGTGCGGACGAAAACCGAGATGAAGTCCAGCGGCTATCCGGAAAACTTCGAGCGCACTCGGGAGCTCATCGCCACGCTCGATCCGAAATCGATCCCGCGGCCGGGAACCTACCGGGTAAACGTCATGCACGACGGCATGGGAGGCTCGGTGTCGAACAGCATGTATCTGGTCGTGAAGTTTAAATAAAGGCATTAGGCAATAGGCATTAGGATGCAATTTCGGGTGAAGAACAAAAACCGGATATTCTTTTTTGCGGCGCCATTCATCCTCTTCATCGCATTTTCAGTTTCGCACTCGGCTGAAACATTCATGCTCGGCTACACAAATCTCAGAGGCGCAAAAGTGCCTGTGCCGCTGGGCGTCGACGAGGGGATTTTTGCCCGCCACGGCATCGAGCTTAAATTGGCTCCGGTCAATCCGGGGACGCTCGGCGTGCAAAGGCTTCTCGCCGGCGAAATCGATCTTTTCTTGGGAAACTCCGAGCCGGTGGTGCGAGCGATCGCTTTGGAGAAAAGAAACCTCGCCGTCATCGCTCATCTCGGCTCTGAGGGGTTCACCCTTTTCAGCCGGCCCGGTATCACCCGAATCGAGGACTTGAGAGGAAAAAAAATCGCCACCAGCCTCGATGGCGCGAGCGTGGACAGAAACACCAAGAAAGCTCTCCGCAAGGCAGGACTCGATCCGGAGAAAGACGTTACGATGGTCTACACAGGCTTTCAGAACTCTTTCGATCGCCTCAAGCTTCTGGCAAAAGGCGAGGTCGACGCCACGGTCGCGGGCTCCGACGCTCTGCCGGAATTGGCTAACGACATCGACAAGGTTCACCCGCTCCTGGACCTCCTGGAAATCGGCCTCGCGGTGAGCGGCGCCGACATCAGCGCGGAAAAAAATTTCATTGACAAAAAACGCCAAGGTCTGCAAAGATTTATCAGCGCACTGGAAGAGTCATTTCGTCTGGCGCGAAGCCGGCCCGATCTCGTGCGGCGGACCTATGAAAGGCACTTGAAGCTGTCCAACGTGACACTCGATTGGATGGTCAAAGATTATATGACCGCCAAGCTTCCGGCCAGGCCCGCACCGAATTCAAAGGTCATCGAAGCGTACATTGAAGAACTCATGCTCAAGAAAGCGGACGTGCAAAAGGATGTAAATCTCTACCTCGACGCAAGCCTCTTCTGACTTGCAGCGGCCTGGCGCATGGTTTGAGATCAGCGGAAATTTTTTGCAAAGAGATTATATAACCAGCCGAAAAGAAAGCCGGCAATGGCTCCGGCGAGAAGCGAGTATAAAGTCCCCACAAGGATCCCTAGCGGCACGCTTACCGGGTCGTAGCCGGGGTACAGCGAGCTCAGCAACGCGAGATAGGCGCCGCCATAGGGCCGCAGCACCAAATTCAGCAGCGAAATAAAAACAAAGCAGACGGCTTTGAATAGAGCGCCGGCGAAAACCATCGATTTGAGCGACAACTTCATATCGATTACAACTCCTGGGCCCGTCTAAAGCATCGGTTCCTGTCCGGTAACTTTTAGTCTACAGGTTGAAGCTAGCTCGTGAGTTGGATCAAGTTTGGGAGCTTTCGATTAGATATCCCAGCTTGTCTAAAACGTCATTGACCAAATAGGGCTTGTTAATGCAATCCTTCACGCCGGCGTGGAAGATTTCGGATTTCAATTCGGGTTCCAGGTAGCCGGTGGCGACAATAATTTTTACTGCCGGGTTGTGCTCTTTCAGCTTATGAATCACGTCCAGGCCGGCAACTTTGGGCAAGCCGAGATCCAGCAGCACGACATCGATCTCTTCCTTATGCTCGAAGTATAGATCGATCGCTGCGGCACCGTCGGTGGCCGCGAACATTTGGTAGCCGGCTTGGGGCAAGAGTTTTTTCAACAGATAGACCATCGCCTCATCGTCTTCCACTACGAGAACGGTTCCCCGCGGTTTTGCCTGTTCTCGACCTGATGCCTCTCCTGTCGCGATGTCATCGACTGCGAGTCTTTCTTTTGACTGGAAAATTGGCAAATAAAGCCGGAACGTGGTGCCTTTTCCAGGTGCGCTTTCGACGTCGATGAAACCGTTGTGCTCCTTGACGATGCCGTAAACGATGGCGAGTCCGAGCCCGGTTCCTTCACCGATTCCCTTCGTCGTGTAAAAGGGCTCAAATATCCGGGCGCGTACACCTTCTTCCATACCGAGTCCGCTGTCGCTGATCACGATGCACACGCACGCGCTGGTCTCGGCCTTAAGGCGCGCGCGGATTTTCTCCTCGTCGATCAATTCCGTTCTGATCGTCAATTTACCACCCCGCGGCATGGCGTCACGAGCATTGACGCAGATATTGAGAAGCGATTGGCTCATTTGATTGGCATCGGCCAGCACGGCCGGCAACTTGGGCTCAAGGTCGATTACGACGGTGATGGTTTTAGGAAACGCTTGCTTGATGAGCTCGCTGAATGTCAAAACCAGGTCGTTGGCATCTGTCGGGGCTAAATGCGTCTCCGTCTTGCGCGCCACCGTCAGGAGCTGGCGCACCACGGTAGCGCCGCGTTTAATTTGTTCGTCGATGACTTTTACGCTTTCGCCGATCTGCGGGTCGGCGGCGGATTGCTGGTTGATCAGCGTCGCGTAGCCCCAGATAATGTTGAGGATGTTGTTGAAGTCGTGGGCAATGCCGCCGGCCAAGGTGCCGATGATTTCCATTTTTTGTGCCTGGCGAAGCTGCTCTTCGAGGCTTTTTTGCTCATCGATGGTTTTTATCAAAGCGGCGTTGGCTTGTTCGAGATCGGCCGTGCGCTCCTGAACCCGCCTTTCGAGTTCTTCGTTAGCTGTTCGCAAACGCTCCTCATTACGAACTAACAGATCTTCGGTCCGACTTCGCTCGACAAAATCCGCTGCCTGGCGCGCCAGCAAATCGATCCCAGTGAGCTGGCGCTCACTGGGGCGATGCGGCTTGCGATAGTGCGTCGAGAGCATTCCAATCAGCTGGCCGGAGCGGGTGACAAGCGGGGTAGACTGAACGGCCCGCGCGCCGGCTGCAAGCGTGATCTCGCAATAAGGAGTACCGGAAAAAATCGGACTCATGCCGATGTCTTCGACAATCACCCTCGCGCCCAGATTGATCGCCGTTCCGCAGGCAGCTGATCCAGTATGGACACTGTCGAAAAATTCTAGAAAAGGACCCTCGAAACCCCGTTGCGCGACAATCGTCAGTGCGCCTGATCCCGGCGCGATTAGTTGAACATTGCCCATGTCGGCGTTGGTTATGTCGATGGCTACGTCGAGAATAGCGTTCATCAGCGAGCCCGCGTCGTGAGTCTGCACCAGCTGCGTGCTCAACTGCTGCAAGCGCGTCATGGCCGCCAAATCGGCGGCCAATTGTTGGTTGAGTGCGGCTATTTCAGTCTCGGCTCGCTTGCGCTCGGTGATGTCGCTGATCGATGCGATCCAGCCGCGGACTTGGCCTTGGGCGTCCTTGTCCGGCAGGTAAGCCACCCGGACAAAGCGGGGCCGTATTCCCTGGTACGGAATTTCCAATTCGAATTCGACGGGCTTTCCCTGCAGAACGGTTTCCACGTGCGGTCGTATCGCTGCAAAAGCTTCGGCTCCCATGATTTGCGGGAGTGGTCGACCGATAATTTGATCGGGCGTGAGGTTGAGCATGGCCGCATAAGCCTGATTGACGAACGTATATGTAAGATCGCGACTGCATTGCGTAAGCAGCACCGGAGTGATGTCAGTGACCGCGCGGAGTTGAGAGCGCTGGGCGCGGAGATCATCTTCAGCGCGCTTGCGCTCCATAAATTGGCCGATCTGCCCGCCGATATCGCTGACCAGCTGCAGAAAATGATCGTCCGGCTCGCGAACCTCGCGACTGATACATTCGATGACACCCAGGGTCTCGTCTCCCAATTTGATCGGAAAACCAAAGGCCCCATGCAGCCCCTCTTTGGCGGCTACCGGTGCGCGTGGGAAATTGCTGTCGGTCGTCACATCGGAAATCCAGGCTGGTTTGCCAGTGCTCCAAACTCGGCCAGGCAATCCAGTTCCGGGAGGAAAGCGGCGTTGTATCGTTTCGGCTTCAAATTGTGGCACCTGTGTGAAGGGCATGTGCCACACCTCAACGCAGCGCAATTCATTAGTTTCTCGATCTACGTTCCAGATGGCGCCCCAATCCCAGCCGGCGCGTTCGCACAGCACCTGAATGATGAGAGCGGCCGCCTCTTTAAGCGCTGGAGATTCAGCCAGGATTCGGCTTATCGCATCTTGAACCTGAAGACGTTGCTCGGCTCGCTTACCCTCAGAGATGACCGAGGCGAGCACCAGGGCAGCAATCGCGATGGTGCCCATAAAAGACTGCAGGTGCAGCAGAGATTCATTAGGATTTGCATGCGCAAAAGGACCAACCCCATGGAGGGTGCCCGCTAATGCAATTCCAGACATGATCAATGCCGAAGTCACCGCGCCGCGTTGACCGAATCGAAATGCCGCCCACAAGAGCGGCAGAACCGTTATGTACTCCGGGCTCGAAGGAACGCCTATGAGAAACATCAAGTAGGCAATTAAAATTATCGATAGGAGCAAACCGGCAGCCTCTAGGACCCGGTTAACTTTCAATCGGGGAAACGGCTGTGTCATCCAAATCAGCAGGAAAGGAGCCACGATTAAATCGCCGACCGCGTCGCCCAGCCACCAAGTCAGCCAAATGGCTGTGTACTGATTCCACTCAGCGAATCCCGCTAGGGTCAAGCTGGTGACTCCGAACGTCGCACTCACGACTGTGCTTAGAATCGCGGCGATTAAGATAAACTTGAAAGTATTCCTGGGCCGTTCGAAGGCTTTGGCGCCATTGGCAAAACGGTTGATTCCCCAGGCTGCTAAAAGCGCCTCGAGCGTATTGCCGGCGGCAATGCCGAGGGTGGTAAGTAGTGATCCGTCAGTGGTGATGTTTACCAGAAATGCGCCGAGGAAAATTCCCGGCCAGAGCCTGTATCCCCAGAGGAGCAGAGCCGCCAAGGCAATACCTGTAGGGGGCCAAACCGCAGAGGCGCTCGCATGCACATAGGCCCAGGAAAGTCCGAGCTTGCCGGCGCAAAAATAAATCCCGGCGAGGGCGCAAATTCCGGTCAACGTGCGCAAACTCGGTTTCATCTCTAGGTCTTCAGCCATTGGCGAAAGGGACGGTGCGTAAGGGGATTTCTTTTCCTCAATTGCGATTTTGGATCGAAAGAGAGACACCGAGTTGAATACTGAACCATCATGCTCAGCCTCGGTCCGGTAAGCTGTTTGAGCCACCGGCTAGGTCTTTGCAAACTGGCGAGCAAACCGACGATATCCCACCGCATCATTTTGTCAACATCATGTACGCTCGCCAAAAGCAGTGAACAATCGACCGGTCGAGGAGATCTTGGTAAATCGAAACGCTATCGGATTTATCGATCAGCCATGATTCTTCGTGATATTACAGTATTTGAGTCGATGCTTCCTTGATCAGGTCGGAGGTTGGTTGCAAATGAAGAAAACGCGCATCGTCATCGCCGGCGGCGGTCCGGTAGGTGTGGTCTCAGCCCTCGCCTACGCCCAACATGGCTATGCGGTAACACTGCTTGAGGCCGAAGCCAAGGTCGATGACAGCCCGCGGGCGGCAACCACCCATCCCTCGACCCTCGAAATGATCGCGCGAGTGGGCCTCATCGATCAATTCATCCAGGAGGGATTGGTCGCGCGCTACTTCCAGTTTTGGGACAAGCCGGCGCGCGCCAAAATCGTCGAGTTCGATCATGACGTGCTGCGCGACGAGACGCCGTATCCATTTGTCGTCCAGACTGAACAGCACAAACTTGCCAGGATGGGAATTGAGCGGCTGAAAAGTTTTCCCGACGTCGAAGTACGCTTCGGCACACGAGTGATAACCGTAAGTCAGGACGCGGACGGTGCGACGGTCAGCGCGGAAGGGCCGGACGGCAGAGAAACTTTTCGCGGCGATTACGTCATCGGTGCCGACGGCGGGCGCAGCACGATTCGCAAAGCCATAGATATCGACTTCGAAGGGTTTACCTGGCCGGAGCGCTTTCTCGTGCTGACCACCGATGATAATTTTCAGGAGCTTTACCCGGCTGCTGCTACCGAAACTATCTGGCCGATCCCGATGAATGGACCAATCTTTTCAAAGTCGCGGGGGACGACGGCAAGGGACGCTGGCGCGCGGTGTTTCCGACCCGGATCGAAGAGAGCGACGAACAGGCGCTGGGCGATGAGTCGACCTATTCCCGCCTGCAACAGGTGTTCCCCCTCGGTCGACGCTACAATGTGATCCACCGTAATCTTTACAAAGTGCACCAGCGCGTCGCGGCCACGTTTCGCAAGGAGCGCGTGTTTCTTGCCGGCGATTCAGCCCATGTAAACAACTCGGTCGGAGGCTTGGGGCTCAACGGCGGTATTCACGATGCCATGGAGCTGGTCGACACTCTGCATCAAGTGATTGCCAAACAAGCGGGCGACGCGCTGTTCGACCGCTACACCCGCAGAAGGCGCACCCTCAATATCGAATTCGTGCAAGAGCAAACCATCGTCAATAAAAAACGCCTCGAAGAGCGCGAGCCCGAGGCGCGTCGGCTCCACTTCGATGAGCTGCGCGCCACGGCGGAAGATCCCAACAAGCACAAAGAGTTCTTGCTGCGCACGTCGCTGATCGCCAGCGTGCGCAAGGCACAGAGCATGGAATAGCGCCTGGGAGACAAACGCCGAGAGCCGCGAGGCAGGGCTTTCTCGCGGTGTGATCCTCTGAACGACGATGATTCAGTCATGTTGGATGTTTAAAAAAACGGGGAGGAGAGCAATCTCCTCCCCGTTTTTTCTCTGCTTCTATCTCGACGGCCTTACGCGATGTCTAGATTTTGTTCCACTCCATCCCCGGCGCACATAACGTAGAGGTCAAGGACCTCACCCGTGGTCGGATCAACAGTGCTGCCCTTGTAACAGAAGTCGACTGCCACCAACTCGAAAGGCTCAGTGGAGTTCCTTTGTTGAGTCGACTCGCCCGTCGCGGAGTCTTGTGTCTGTTCCGGCATCGAATAGTTCTCAGGATTTATCGTCGCTGAAATATCGTCGCCGGCAAGACCCATCGCTGGACTGGCTAACAATATTCCTGCCAGAGATAGATTTACAAAATATGTATGTAGCTTCATAAACGTCATCCTCCTAAATAGAAGAGGGCGCAATTGCAGTGCCAAACACTCCAGTGATTTTAGGTCGTTTTCTCGCCGGGAAAATCGATTGCGCAAGATTCTGTAAGGAAAACTCGGACTGTTTGAGCGGATTTAGCGACCCGTTGTCAGGGCTTAACTTACGCCTTTTCGAGAGGCGCTACGCAGTATTACCGGCTGCTGAATTCAGAGCAGGAACCATATCTTGCAGAAAAATATTAAACTGGCCCTTTAGGTCGTGACCGACCGGCCGAATGGTGACGTGGTCGACTCCGGCGTTGATAAATCCGCGCACGCAATCGATGCAATGTTCTACCGGGCCGCAGGCGGTCCAAATTTCCACGCCCGGCCGGGTAAAGTCCTTTTGATAATAGCCGTCGAGAAAAGTTTTTGCCTCGCGAAATGCCTG
>WNFV01020960.1_pt1 | contig 10883 bp, 10 predicted proteins | sample 5400101 | NCBI WGS metagenome assembly WNFV01 (sample SAMN13153361, study PRJNA577476) | soil metagenome | isolation source: 115 cm soil or saprolite under grassland replicate 1 | place: USA:California | collected 2016-06-15
TGGAGCCGACCTTCCAGTCGGAAACATTTTTGTGACGGCCCCAATACTGCTTAATCATCTCGTTGTCGATGAGCGCATCCCAGACTTTCTCCGGCGTAGTGTTGATGTAGGCAACGTAAACAAATTCAGCGCTACTCATCCTTAATTGCCTTCTCACCTGCGACGGCCGAATGCATTTCCCGCAAAACGGCTCATAGTGGCCTCAGTTCCCATCTTAATATTCCGTTCAAAGAAAGTAGTCTTGGACCATTCGGTAGTACTCGCATGAAATCGGAACATGAGAGTGTATTTCCGTACCAGTAGCACACACGAAGATCGACGACTTGGTTACGCCAGCCGCTCAAAGTTCGACGGGCAGCAACCACCTCGACTATCACCCTATATTATTTGCCCTAATTAAGGCTGCTTCATAGGTGACAATAAGCAAGATGCATACCGATTATCATCTCTTGGTGCGTTGAGTATCCGCGGCTGGGTCACTGTATAAGATCTTCTGCCCGGATCTATGCTTAGTTGGCATCTCACTTGCGATATAAGGCCACATCCGAGTGTGTTCAAAAATGGTTTGACACCTACTTCGGTCGAAAACATAAGACGGAGAGGCCTTGGCACCTTCGACCCGCGGGAAGCGGCAGAAGAACACGAACGCGCGATACAATATTTCAAACGTAAAGGATGATTGCGCCGGGGAAATTAACATTAGTTTCCTTTAGTGGTTTTTTTTTGCGATGTCAGTATCAGAGTTAAAGAAGAATGTCATGATGGCCCATCTGCTGGACTCGCTTTCACAGGGCCAGGATATTGGCCATTACGGCAGGCTGGTATTCGTGATGGTAGCGCGGCATTTCCTTTCGGAAGAGCAGTTGTTCAAGCAGCTTGAGCTAGACCCCGGTTTGGACGAAGAGAAAGCGCGCGCTCTGATAGAACAAGTAGTAACCAAAGGCTATAGTCCTCCAAGCCGCGAGAAAGTGCTTGAGTTTCAGACACAACAACAGTTTCCCATCTGCCTGAATCCAAAAGATCCAGATGAGTGCAACGTATACAAAGATCTGAAATTCCCGCCGGAAGTTTACGAAAGCATCACTGAATATCACGAAGAGAAGGCCGAGGCTGAGCGCTAAGCGAACTCGGTTTCAACCCACTTCCAGTTTGCTATCTCCGGCATGTCTTCTCCGTGCGTTCTGATGTAATCGTGATGCTCCGCCAGTTTCCCTTCATAACGCAACGCGATGCCGTCCGCTTGTGCGGCGACCTTCGTGTTGAATGGCGCAACGGCGCGCACAGCCTGCATCACCAAATGGTAGCGACTGGCGAGATTCTGGACGAACAGATCGAAGGGCGTTGTGGTTGTCCCTTCTTCGATGTAGCCGTTGATTTGGAAACGCGGGAACGCAGGGCGATCAAAGAGCAGTTGTTTTACCGCGACAGGGTAGCCGTGAAAGTTAAAGACCACGGGTTTGTTCGCTGTGAACAGATCGTCGAAAGCCTCGGAAGTCAGCCCATGTGGATGGAAACTATTGGGTTGTAAGATCAGAAGATCTGTAACGTTGACAACACGCACGCGCAGATTGGGCAGTTCCTTCCGCAGCAATTGAGCAGCTGCCATGATTTCGTTCGTTGGGTTAGACCCCTGCGCCTGCAAGAACTACATCAGGGTCCTGGCCATCGAAAGTGCTCGCCCAGCGCCAGATGGTTGCCCCCTTGCGGCAATGCTCATCCGCATCAGCTACGGACAACCACTGCGGCATCTGTTGTTTCGCCACCCTAAGCGCTCGGATCGACGTCCCCGATGGTCCGGGACAAGTCCATCAATAGCCACGGAGATACGCCGCGGTCTATTGTTTTTCGCCGCGGCTGACGCGCGTTGGTCCAATGTAGAAGACATCTTTCAACCTAACACACGAGCTGGTGCGACTCATCTGCAACGATTCACGTCACTCTATGAGACATCTGGCTTCCTATTCGCTTGACAGGGTCCGCAATACCCAATGCTCAAGAGTCTGGTTGCCGAACGGCTAGTGACGAAGACTATAAAAAAGCGGGCCGGCAAGCCCGACCGCCATGTTTATGCGCTGACCACGCGCGGCAGCAAAGCGTTGCACACTTGGCTCGCCGGGCAAGTGATGCCCACATTCGAACGTAACGAGCTATTGTTGAAGCTTTTCTTTGGCGAGGAGGGTTCCATTGCCGTCAATATAAGGCACATTGAGGAATACCGGAAACTGCAGACCGAACGACACGAAAGAATCAAGGCCATTGAACGGAATATCAGATCTCAACCGCGTAATCTGCTCAGAGACCGCTTTCCAACCCTTTCCCGTTTTTACCCTTCGATTCATCTTTCCGCGTCCTCGGCATGCGTTCGATTTCCTCCGCCCGGGCACATTTCATTTTCAGTAGTTTACAGGCACACCATCAATCAACTTTAATCCACAAAGGGACCCTGTTCATTGGTTCTCTTTGAAGCCTGAATGTGCAAACTCTTTAAGAGATTGTACGCTTGCACTCAGGATTCGATTGACTTACTGGCATTTGCTCCCCTTAACCGAGTAAAGAGGATTGTTCTTCAGGACAAAGGTGTTTCACAGAGTGACTTCTGCAGGTCAGCCGGAACAGATTAATTCAGCAGAAGCGCGCAACCAACGTCAGAGTTTCGCGTCGGCGTGGGGACCTTTGCGCGAGCCACTTTTCCGAGCGCTCTGGATCGCTGCCGTAGCCTCGAACATAGGTACGTGGATGGAGGACGTCGGGGAAGCCTGGTTGATGACTTCCCTTTCCGCATCGACGCTCATGGTCGCGCTCGTCGAGACCGCTGGAAGTTTACCCATTGTGTTGCTGGCAGTTCCGTCAGGCACCTTCGCAGATCTTTTTGATCGGCGCCGGCTATTACTCGTCACTCAGGCATGGATGTTAATTGTCGCTGCGACTTTGGGGCTCTTGACGATCGCAGGGCTGACCACACCCTGGATCCTGCTGATTTTGGCTTTCGCGCTGGGTCTGGGTGCTGCGGTGAACGCACCAGCATGGGAAGCGATTACGCCTGAACTGGTCGCCAGGGCAGACCTACCAGCAGCTGTCACACTTGGCGCCGTTGCATTCAACGTGGCGCGTGCGGTCGGCCCCGCTTTTGGCGGTCTTCTGGTTGCGGCACTGGGATCTGGACCAGTCTTCCTGTTGAACGCGGCCTCCTTTCTCGGGGTGATCGTCGTACTCTACCGTTGGCGGCGGCCTGTCGAGAAAAGCAATCTACCGCCTGAACACGTGCTGGGGGCCATGCGCGCGGGCGTTCGCTACGTGCGGCACACGCCAACGCTGCAAGCAGTGTTTGTACGCGCGGCAGCTTTTATTTTCTGCGCGAGCGCCTTGTGGGCCCTTCTTCCTCTGGTTGCACGACGCGGACTAGGGCTGAGCGCCGCCGGCTATGGCGTCCTTCTCGGCTGCCTCGGATTGGGAGGTGTGACCGGAGCCTCGTTCCTGCCAAAAGTGAGGCGGAAGATTTCCACCAACTCCCTGGTTGTTGGCGCAACGTTAATCTTTGCCGCGGTCACGATTGTACTTGGCTACGTGCATATCGCGGCGGTAGTCGGTGGATCACTTTTCCTTGGCGGCATCGCGTGGATTGCACTCCTCTCGACCTTTAACGTGGCGGCGCAAACAGCAACCGCTGCCTGGGTGCGGGCGCGCGTGCTCGGAGTCTACATGCTTGCCTTCTTCGGTGGTTTCGCTTGCGGGAGCGCAATTTGGGGCTGGATTGCTGGTCGCGTTGGCATATCCGTGACGCTGTTAATTGCTGCGTTAGGATTGGTGGCAGGGCTTATAACTGGAATCCGCTTTAAACTGAGGTGTAGTGAGAATTTGGACCTGACACCGTCTGCTCATTGGCCTGAGCCGAAGGTACAAGCTCAGCCTGACGCCCAAACAGGACCAGTGCTGGTCACCGTTGAGTACCGGATCGATCCGAAGTATGCCCAGGCATTTACACAAGCCGCACGAGCATTGGGTGAGATCAAACGACGTGACGGTGCTTTCTACTGGAACCTGTTTCGCGACACGGCTGACTCGGGCCGCTTCGTCGAGACCTTCATTGTGGACTCGTGGGCCGAGCACCTGCGCCAGCATGGACGACTCACAAAAGCTGATCGAGAAGTTGAGGACAGGGTCCGGGCTTTTCACCTGGGTGCCTCGCCTCCTAAGATCTCGCACCTCATTGCCGAATCATGAAGGAGCCGCCCAGGGTGCAGACGGTTTTCAACTTATCTTGCCCGTTACGACCCCTGACGTATTGAACTGCTCTCGCATGAACTTGACCTATTCCGCTTCCGAGGTTTCTCTTCTCGCCACGACCAAAGGCTTGATATCCTCAGTCGGGATATAACGAAACTGATCCGTTCCATCGGTTTGCCGCTTCGAAGATGACACTAGCAACCTCTTCTGCGTCGATTATACGGTCACTGGCTGCACGCCATTGGAGTCGATCTTTCAGTACATTCGTACCAAGCGGGACCACCAGCCACAACCAGAATCATAGGCTGGCCGCGTTGTTAACACACTTAAGCAGGAGCGATAAGCATTGAAGATACAACTTGGCGCGCTCGCGGCACTCCTTCTAATGTTCGTGACAACCGGTCAGGCCCAGCAGCCGGCCCCGTTAATTACGAACGTCGAAGGACGGCACACGATAGACCTCAATGGATGGTGGCAAACGATCATTGATCCTTACGAAACGGGTTATTACGATTACCGCTATCTGCCCAGTACCGACGGCTACTTCAAGAATGCGAAGCCGAAAAGCCCAAGCGATTTAGTCGAATATGATTTCGACACTTCTGCCCACCCGCATTTTTGTCTACTTCGGCGCCGCGAACTACCTGGCTGATGTGTACTTGAATGGTCAAAAGCTGGGTCGACATGAAGGAGGCTTCACTCCGTTCAACTTTGAGATCACTCCACTCGTCAGGGAAAAGGACAATTTCTTAATCGTTAAAGTGGATAACAAGCGCCGGCGCGATGCCGTTCCGACGCTCATTACCGATTGGTGGAATTACGGTGGTTTGACGCGCGACGTCAGTCTCGTCGAAGTGCCGAGCACTTTCATTCAGGACTATTTTCTGCAATTGAAGAAAGGCTCGATGGATGAGATCGCCGGCTGGGTCAAGCTAAGCGGCGCAAGCGCCAGTAAAGGGATCAGCATCGAGATACCGGAAGTCAACGTCAAGCGGGTCGTCACGACCGATGCTAACGGTTACGCGCCCGTCAGTTTCAAAGCGAGGTTGAAACTCTGGTCGCCGGAGAATCCCAAACTCTATCAAGTCAAACTGGCGACCGGCAGCGAGGCGGTCAACGACCGGATCGGCTTCCGCAGTATCGAGACTCGTGGGACGGAAATACTTCTAAACCAGAAGCCGATCTTTTTACGCGGCATCTGTATCCATGAAGAGTCGCCTCTGCGCGGTGGCCGTGCCTTCAGTGAAGACGATGCACGCCAGCTTCTGACCTGGGCCAAAGAACTAGGCTGCAACTTCGTGCGCCTCGCCCACTACCCACATAACGAGCACATGACCCGGCTGGCAGACGAAATGGGCATCATGGTCTGGTCTGAGATTCCTGTCTACTGGACGATTCTCTGGGAGAACGCCGAAACGTTTGCGAATGCCAGGAACCAAATCGACGAGAGCATCACAAGAGATAAGAACAAGGCTTCGATCATCCTCTGGTCGGTCGCTAACGAAACACCGCTCGGTGAAGCGCGCCTCAAGTTCGTCAAAGGCTTGATTGACCACGCGCGCACGATGGACTCGACCCGTTTGCTGACTGCCGCCAATGAGCGTCACTACGCAGACGCCAATACTCAAATGGTGGATGATCCCCTGGGAGAATATCTCGATGTGCTCGGCTGCAACGAATACGTAGGTTGGTATGATGGATTACCTGAGAAGGCCGACCACCTGACGTGGAAGATAGCCGAAAACAAACCGCTCATCATTAGCGAGTTCGGTGGCGACGCTCTGTTCGGATACCACGGTGACAAGGCGGTGCGGTTCACAGAAGAGTATCAGAAGGATTTGTATGACCATCAGATCGCGATGTTGAGAAAGATTCCATCGCTGCGGGGCATGTCACCATGGATTCTGACTGACTTTCGTTCCCCGCGACGCCCACTACCGCGGATCCAGGATTTCTATAACCGCAAAGGCCTGATTTCAAGTCGGGGAGAAAGGAAGCAGGCTTTTTACGTCCTCCAAAACTTTTACCGGCAGTTAATGAAAGAAGGACGATAACCGAAGCTGAGCATCACAGCAATAATGACGGCGTGACGGGTTTGGATAGACCCGTCGGCATTAAACGCAATTCGGGAAAAACCCCACCGCAATTTAACGTAGATTTGCGCTACTCGCGATTCATTGATTTGACCGAGCGTTACAAGCTCGAAGTCTTCGGTGAATTCGTCAATCTTTTCAATATCAACAGCATCGTCCAATTCAACAATGTTGCAGTAACGACAAATCCGATAACCGGCGAATTAGTCGGTAGTCTGCCCGATTTCAAAGCCCGAAATCAATCGACCTCTCAAGAGAGCCGTCAATTTCAATTCGGCTTCAAGTTTATTTTCTAGCACTGCCCGAGGGGAAACGTCAGGGTCAACCTGCGTCGACGCAGTTGGCGTTGAGGTTGAACTTTTAAATCTGGGGTTGCTTGAGTGCGTGCGCAAGCTCTGGCAAGGGGTCTTGGTCTTCCCGCCCTTGCGCACCAGTAGCAGCGAACGCGTGCGTTTCCTGGTCCATCTTTTGGATGCTTGCGGAAGTTAAGGCTCTTCACCTGCAGGCTTGGCGGCCCGCGTGCTCAGGTATTCTGCCAGCGTTTTGTCAGCGGTCTGAATGTGGACGACCAGCCAACTACGCAGAGCCTCAATCAAACTATGCTTCTCCATCGCCGTTCCCGTTGCGAGGCTATGCTTCAGGTTTTGCACCTCAACCAGCAACCGTTCGTGCTCTAGAAGATGAGACTCATAGGCTTCATAGGCATGCAGCCTCATAGCGAGCTGTTCGGAGAGAAAATGGAGATTTGTGTGATCCACCAGCTCATTGAGTAGCGCATAGACCAAGCTGTCGTCAGCCCCGTTCCGAACCGCAGCTTTGAGATCATTGAGCAGGCTAAGTTGGCCCAAATGCTCCCGGTCCATCGAAGCAATGCCGAAGCTCAGTTCCTTTGATTCTTCAATTGAACTCATAGTGCTGCGTATTCTCGCACGTCCCTTTCCCCAAGGTCTATCCTCAAGAGGCAAGGTGAATGATGAAGGTTTCGGGGCTGGAGCCCTGAGAGGACTCATTACTTGAAGGTGTATGTAATTGTTCCTGAGACTTTGGAGCCGTGGTCAGCCAGCTTTTCCGGCGAGAATTTCGCTTTCCTTGCAGCCATTACGGCAGCACCTTTCAGTAGTGGGTGACCGTTCAAAGCCCACGCCGATATGACAAGACCTTGTTTGTTCACAAGAACTGCAACTGTAACCTTTCCCGATACGCCTTCGCTTTTAGCCCTTGCTGGATAAGCCGGTTTCACGAGAGTCATTTCCTTGCCCTGGAGCGGTCCTTCAACTACCGGTTGATCTTGCTCCGCATTCGAAGGCTGCTCTGATTCTGCCTTAATTGGTGTGTCGGCACTTGGCTCACTGGTAATGTATCGGTTCAGCAAGTAGCCGAGCACACCGGTTACCAGCAGTGTAATCATGACCAATATCCACAACAGCAAGGGCCACGTTGCGCCCTCTGATTTTTCAGCGTCACCAAATGAATTATCGCTCTCATTAATTAACTGAGAAGAGTCGTAGCGGCAATAGACCCTAAAGTCACTATAGACACGGTTGCACTTCGGGCAACGTCTAATTCCCGCCTCCTTTCGTATCCCAACTGGTGAAGGCTCCAGCGTTATTGGCGGACTAGATGGCTGGCCAGGCTTTTCCTCTTCAGCGATGCGGTGGACCCTCTGGAAGCTCGTGCCCTTCCCAACTTTTGTGTGCGCCTCTTCTGTCGCCTGATTACAAAGTTGATCTGCTCGTCGTTGCATTTCTTCTGCGATTTGCTTCTTGCCGGCTTTTCGACTTCTGGCCACCCTCCTTCTTGTTTCTCGCGCACCTGCTCTGTTCTTACTGTTTCTCTCTGCTGGCTGTTTGTGAGCACCGGCTGGGGGCGCGCTGCCTTCCGGGCAAAGCGGCCCTTCAGTGAGCGCAGCTTGCGGAATAATTGCAACGGATAGCCTGGCGTCTTCGCTTTCAGTCGTTTTATTTTCGACTGGCTCCACCTCGCTCGTCTCAATACCAAAGCGATCTTTAAGCAGGACTCGTTCGTTGATAGCGATAAAACTTGAGGCTGGCGGCTGGATTGACGAATCGAATTTTAGAGTAGCCTCTCCCATTGAAATCGCAAGATTGACAGCTGGAAAGCCTGAAAACGGGCCCATGTGAGCAGCTACCAATTTACCCTTGCTGAAGAAGAAGGCTCCGCGCGATCCGGCAACGGTGATCTGAAGCCGTCCACTTTCACCTCTGGAGCTAAGGTTCGCGATCACATTCAGTAGCCCACTTTTATTCTGAACTCCGTCCATTTCAGCCAAAACTATCTCGATATTGCCTAAGTCTCAAGCCGAATCCGCCTGCGTGCGGTGCTAATCCGACGAACAAGTCGGAATATTTAGCGCTACGCAGCGGTTGAAGCTATTCAGCCTCATCATTATGGACTAGTTTTGAAGACGAATACGAAACCCTGCGAAGTCCGGGGGCTGGATGAGAAGAATTTGGCGATCTTCGCTGCCGAAAACGTGGTCCAAAGATTCAAAGTTTCCCGCTGTTTCTCCGCCACTTTCCGATCCCCGTTACCAAGGTAAGACAAGGCAACTACCGTAGTAGGCTTGCGCCAGCTTCGGATTCAGCTTGATGACCTGTTTCAATTCTTCAATCGCGACGTCACCAGGGTTTAGTGGAAGTATTCTATGCGGTCGCCAGGCTGAAGTTTTGGGTCTTGAATCTTGCCGGACTTGATTTCTTTCAGGTTGAACTTTGAGGTGACTAAACGGAGGCCAGAGCCTTCGCGGGAAAGTTCGATTAAACCATGTCGTATATCAAGCACATCTCCTACACCAACTTTGTAGACATCTGTCAGTGTTGAATCGTCAGCGGCCAGATCGAGGCTCGCGGTTCGAGTAATGGGTCCAGTCGCGGGATCAGTGGAGATAGTGTTGTTTGATTCACGAAGTGCGGCACTTGGCCTTTCGTTAGGCGAAGGACCTGAGGGTTTCGCTTTGTGAGAGGATGTTGACGAGCTATTCGCTACAGTGGCCGTAGCTCGTGTCGTTTCATTCCGCGATGGAACAGTAATAGACGCTGATACTGGAACTAGCTCATCATGATTCGTAAGTGAAATTGCGGGCTCAGCTTTGACATTCTCGGCGACCTTCGTCGGATTGGCGTCATTGTTTATTCTGTCGAGCTTGTCGGCCAGCGGTGACTTGAGTTCCAGCAGTTTCATACACCGCGCACCTCCAGTGCCGAGATAGGACGGGCGGCGGGTTGGCGCTACTTTGGTTGCACCTCCGAGCCGGTAGCTTTCTGACGGAGAACAGATAAAACTTCATCTGCCCAGGAAGGTTTGAGACCCTGCTGTTCCATCGCCACTACATACTCCTCCATTACCGCGAGCGCGCCTTTGAAATTCCCCCGTCGTTCACGCACGCGGCTGAGATCTAAAAGAACCGGACTGTTTTTTGTTTTGTAAAAGGCGGCCGCTTTGGCAAACGATTCTTCAGCGAGTAGCAGATCGCCTTTCTGCTCATATAAGCGGGCGAGATAATAATAACTGCTCGGATAACGAAGACCGTCGCGGTTCGTCACCCGTAGCAGATTCACGAACGCTTCATCGTTCCTTTTGAGGTTGATCAGCACGTAACTAAGCTCGAGATTTGCGGGTGGAAAGTAACCATGCGAACGCGAGATTACTCGTTGGTAGTTTTCAACTGCTTCCTGAAGTTTGCCATGCTCGTTTAAATTCCGCGCCCGTTGGAGAAAATCATAACTCACGGCATCTAGCGCCAGAACTTTCGCGGCTTCATGGCTGCGAGTCACAGGCCCGTTTTCTGTCGGCCCTGCAATCAGGGCATTCTTTACAGAATGTTCGCGCACGCGGTTGGCCTTCTTATCGACACTTGAAGCTGTAGCGGACGCCTCGGTCCTTACGACAATTCCCGTTTCGCCGCTGGCGAGTGCTTGAACTGCTCCACTGTGTTCCGGGTCGACTGTTAAAGCGCGACGCCATTCACGAATTGCCAGATCCCTTTCCCCTCGAACGAAATAAAGACGGCCCAGGTTGTAACTTGCTTCCGCGTAGCGAAAACTTTCCAACTTCATGGCCGATAAAAGCGCGTCATAAGCCTCATCCCAGCGTCCTTCGCGGAGCAAGACAACGCCGAGATTGTTAAGAGCACGCGAATACTTTCCTTTTCGTTGGTCGATTGCTTTGCGGTAAGCGTTGATTGCCTCATCGGAATCACCCAGGCGGGCAAGTGCATTTCCGGCATTGTAAAATCCCGGGGGGTCAAATACGTCGGCTTTGGTTATTGCCTGCAATACTTTCGTCGCCTCTCCTTTTTCATTAGCTGCAACCAATTGCTCGGCCAGGTTTAACTGCAAACGAATATGCTCCGGTCCAATTGGCGCCGCTTCAACTTGATCACGCAATAATGTGAGGGCATTGGGAGCGTTGTCGCCTTTGGGGTCAGCAGCCGTCACCGGGATCAGCTTCGTTTCGTTAGCCTTTCCACTGGATCTCTCAGCAAACTCTTCGCCGGGTTCAGTGCCAATTGTTTTTGCTGGTACTTCCCTGGTCTTAGCTGCGGTA